>Ga0256404_1010972_pt1 | contig 12319 bp, 10 predicted proteins | sample RumenRJG_01DNA_FD_185990 | JGI IMG/M metagenome (GOLD analysis project Ga0256404, IMG submission 185990) | Bovine rumen microbial communities from Lethbridge, Alberta, Canada - RJG_01 | ecosystem: Host-associated > Mammals > Digestive system > Stomach > Rumen | place: Canada: Alberta | collected... | reverse complement strand
TAAGATTGAATGGGCTTGCACTTTTAGTAATTGTAAACCAAAGATAAAGAATGGTAATTTGAGAATGGTTGAAAAAACTAATCTTGCTTATGTAGAACCACATACTGCTGTTATTAAAGATAAGCTATATTTATTCTTTAATGAACACGAATATTTTTACATAGGTAATTTAGCAAATAGGTATCCACTCTCAAAATTACGAGAATTTATCAATGGTAACTAATACTAGAAGTTTTCTTTATTTTCAGCAAGTTATATGACAATTAAATAATAAAGTTAGTTTTAAGTGTTAGTTATTATACTAGCACTTTGTTTGTTTTATGGGAGGTTTTAAATGGAGAACGAAGAAAAGAAAATTGCAGGTGTTTATATTAGAGTAAGTACCGAAGATCAAGCTCGTGAAGGATTTAGCTTAGGAGAACAAGAAGAAAAATTAAGACAGCTGTGTAAATATAAGGATTTTGAGATATTCAAGATTTATAAAGATGCAGGAATATCTGCAAAAAATATGAAAGATAGACCAGCATTTCAAGAAATGTTAGAAGATATGAAAGCAGGCAAATTAAATTATATTGTTGCTTATAAACTAGATAGAGTAACTCGTTCTGTAAGAGATTTAGAAGTTTTGATTAGCACTCTTGAACAATACCATTGCTATTTAATATGTGATAGAGATGATGTTAATACTTCTACTGCAAATGGTCGTTTCTTTGTTAGAATGTTAACTGTGCTTTCTCAACTTGAAATTGAAATAGTTAGTGAAAGAACAAAGTTTGGCTTAAATGGTGCGATAAAAGCAGGTCATATTCCTGGTAAAGTTCCATTAGGTTATTATAGAGATACTGATAAAACATTAAAAGTAGATGTTACTACAAAAGATATTGTTTTAAGAATATTTGAATTGTATTTAGAAGGTAAAAGTTATCAAACTATTTCTAATATCTTAAATGAAGAAAAAGTCCTGTCTCCTAATAATAAGAAATGGTGCGATTCTACTATTGATAGAATTATAAATAATAAAATATATATCGGAGATTATGAAAGATATAAATATGATACAGATAAAGAAACAGAATTATTTGTAGATGTTGTTCCTCCTATTATAACAAGAGCTATGTGGGAAGAAGTGCAAAAACAAAAAGAGAAAAATCAAAGATCTTATTGTAGAAATAGAGTTTATATCTTCTTCCAAAAGCTTGTATGTCCTACTTGTCGGTAAAATAATGACTTGTAAAGGTGCAGGTGGTAAAAAAGTTAAATATATGTACTACTTCTGTGATAATTGCAATTTTTATTATAACGAAGCTGAAATTGAAGACTGTTTAATTGACTATATTTTAGACCTAGTTGAATACGACTTTCATGTAAAAAAATACTTCTATCCTCTGCTTGCTGAAAAGAAAGATGATGAAACTAAAGAAATTGAGAAAGAAATCAAAAAATTAGAGCAACAAAAAGAAAGAATTAAGAAAGTCTATCTTTCTGGAATTGTAAAAGAAGAAGATTTTGCAGAAGATTATAAACTTATAGAAAAGAAATTAGCAGATTTAGAAAACAAGAGAATAGACTCTTTAGATTTTGACAAATATACTTATAATCCACAGCACTTACTTGCTGAAAGAGATATAGAAAGAGAAAAATTAACTGAACATCAGATGTATAAAGATGTTTTGCTAAAACTATGGACTATGAAGAGTAAAGAAGAAAAACAATCTTTTATATCTAAATTTATTGAAACAGCTACGTTAAAGAAAGATAAAGATGGAAATTTTGATATAGATAAAATCAATTTTAGAAGTAGTTTTGTTGAGCAGATAGACAAGCTATATGATAAGGGTGTTGTAGATTTTCCAACTATGCTAGAAAGAGATGGCAAACTTGAAGATACAAAAATTAGTGTAAATATGAATAATGAACAATTACAAGATTATTTAAGCTCATTGAAAAAAGAATTAGATATAAACTATATGGACTTGGGAGAATATTATTTCCACGATGATAAGATAGATGAAAATTATGACAATAAAACACAGGTTGCTAAAATTAGAGATAAGCACATTGAATTTAAGCTAAATAAAAACCAAAAAGTAATTAGAATGGTAGCAATAAAACAATATAAAAACTTCTTAGCAAAACCAGAAGGAAAATTACGACTTGGACTTGTTACCCATACTACTACAAAGAAAAAGCATAAATAATTGTTGCAACTATTACTCTAATTGTAGTCTTTGTTGCAACAAGCAAATTGGCGAATACAAATTTATATTTGCGTTAGCAATATAAATTTTGTATGAGGTAATTTGGATAAATTTTATCCCTGTGGGAGAAAATTTATTGCCTCGCAGAGCCCCCGAGTTATGATGGCATGTCATAACTCATAGGGGAGAATGCTTTAGTTAAGTACACTAAAATCATTCTCCCATTAAAATAAGTTATTTCAATTATTAAGCTGTTTTTCTATTTAATGTTTTGTTAATTGTTATTTCAATATCATCAGTACTTACTGGAAAAGATATTATACCAACACCTCTGTAATATATATCTATTTCTTGAACTTTTTTACCATTAACTTTTTCTTGTTGATGAATTACTATTTTTTCTATTAATTCATTTAGTATTTCTGGCGAAAGTTCAGTTATTTCAGTATATTTTTTTACATTAGATATAAATTCTGTAATATCAGTATCTTTCTTTTCAGTATTTTCAATATCTTTTGACAATTGTTCAATTTTTGTTTTTAATTCTTGCTGTTCCTTATCATAATTAAAAGATAAGTTTCTAAATCTATCATCTGAAATTTTTCCAGATACATTATCTTCGTAAATATGCATAAATAAGTTATCAATTTCAATTACTCTGTTTTTTGCTTTTTCAAGTTCTTTCTTGTTTTTAGAAATTTGTTTTAACTCATCCTGTGTAGATTTTGCAAGTTGTTCTTGAATAAATAAATCTTCGTAATCTTTCATATAAGAAACTAGTCTTTGTATATTTTCTAAAATAATGCTTTGCAATACATCATCTGAAATATAATGAGAAGTACATGCTGAAGTATCATGCTTATAACTTGAACATCTATAATGATCTTTGTTTCTTAAATCTACGACAGGTGATTGAAAATACATTTTTTTACCACAATCATAACAGAATAGTAATCCAGAAAAAATACTTTTCTTACCTGATTTAGCACGTTTTTTCCTGTTATTCCTTAATTGTTTAGCAATGTTCCAAGTATATTCATCAATAATTGGCTCGTGTGTATTTTTAAATATCTTTCTGTCTTTTTTTGGAAGATTAACCCTAGTCTTATCTTTATAAGAACGAGTAGTACATTTAAAATTTACTGTATCTCCAATATATTCTTGTCTATCTAAAATGCCTGCAATTGTTGTTCCACACCATTTATACTGATATTCTTGATTAGTTGCATTTGTACTAATACTTGCGTTATATTCAGATGGAGTTAATATTTTTCTTTCTCTTAAAATTCTAGCAATTTCAAAAGTTCCATGTCCTTGAATAAATAGATTAAATATTTCTTTTACAACTTCTGCTGATGTTTCATCTACTAGCCATTTTGTTTTATCGTTTTCATCTTTTTTATATCCATAAGGTACATTGTTAGCAAGTGAAATACCCGATTCACCTTTATTTTTAAGAACTGTTCTAACTTTTTGACTCGTATTTTTTGCATGCATTTCATTAAACCAGTCTTGAATAGGCAAGAAGTCATTTAAACCTTTACTACTATCAATGTTGTCCATTATAGCAATATATCTGATGTTTAGTCTTACGAAATCTTCTTCAAGAAGTTGTCCAACAACAAGTCGATTTCTTCCAAGTCTTGAATGGTCTTTTACTATAATAGTATTAATCTTTCCACTTTCAGCAAGTTCCATCATTTCCATAAAAGCAGGTCTTGTAAAAGTAGTTCCAGAATAACCATCATCTACAAAGAACTTAATGTTTTGAAAATTGTTTTCTTTTGCATATTTACTTAAAATTGATTTTTGATTTGTTATACTATTGCTTTCTCCTGCAAGTTCATCATCTCTTGATAAACGACAGTATAAAGCAGTAATTTTATCGCTTTCTAGCTGTTTCACTATTTTCTCCTTTCCCAGCATGAAATACGATATAAAATAATAGTTACTTTTTTAGTAGTTCTTATAATATACCATATTTCAAACTAAAATCCAATACAAAATAATTATTTTCCAAAAATCCTAAAAAGATCTTGTAATATTGTATATTCTGAATCTTTGCTAAAATAGGTATTTACCTTATAAACAGTACCTTTTATTTCTTTTTCAAAGTTCAAATTTTGTTCTATACATAAGTTTTCAAAATATTCTCTAAGTTCATCTTTGCTCATTTTTGAAAGCTTATCATATAGTTCATTTCTTAAATTTTCTATAAATTCGTATTCTTCGTTTGTGAGTTCTAATCTATAAACAATATTATCTTGCATTTCTATCAGCCCTCCTTTTTTTCTTGTATTCAGGAGAGTTGATTTTTTCTTGATATTCTAATTGTTTTCTGTATTCTTCAATTAAACCACGTTCAACTCTTTCTCTAGTTTCACCTTCAAAACGATTAATATAAGCTTTATCATAATCTGTAATATTGGCTAAAATTTCTCTTTCAGCAGGTGTGTATAATTTTTCTAGCCTTTGCCTTTCAGCAAGTTCTAGCTGTCTTTGCTTTTTTTGTTCTTCTTCTTTAAATAGAGATTTAAAGAAGTCGATTACTCTAGTTGGAGCATAAGCAATTGCACGAATAAAGTCTTTAGTCTTTTCTTTTAATTCATTAAAGTCGTGTTTCAACTTGCTATTTTCTTCTTTTAGTTTTGTAATTTCAACATCTGCAACTATACCTTTTTTAGCATATTTAACAAGATTTTGATAGTCATTGTTATCTAATTCTATCTTTTTACCAAATAATTTGGATTTTCCTACATCAATATTATCAATGTCTCCCTTATAACCTTTGTAATTATCAATATCTTTCTTTATTTCATTTAATTCTTGTTGTGCTTGATTTTTTCGCTTTTCAGAATCTTGAGCAGCATAAATGGTTTCAGCAAATTTGTTTTGTTCTTGTTTTACCTTATCAGTAATTGCCTCTAATTTTTCTCGTTCTTTTTTAGCCTTAAATTCTATATCAGATAAATGTTCAGCAGTTGAGCCTTTTTCTCCTCTTATAAAATCTTTATAGCCATTATCAGACATATATTTATAAAATCTATCTTGAAGTAGGCTATATGATTTAATTAGAATAGGCTTACCTTTATCATTTAGAATTTCATTACCTTCATTATCAAGTGCCTTTTGACTTTTCCATTTCTTACTATGGCTAACCTGCATAATTGTTTCTTTAACTTTACCAACAAGTGATTTATCTTTAGTTCTTTTAGAATATTTTATTTCCTTTTTCACAACGGGAATAGCTATAACGTGTAAATGATAGTGATATATAGGTTTACCATATACTTCAGTTAATGCAATATTTTGTTCATCTGCATGCATAACAGCAGATATAATATTATCTGTACCATATTCTTTTTCTGCAAAATGGAAGGCTTCTTCATAAAACCTTTTTGCAAAATTGTATCCTCCGTGTTTTTCAAAATAGTCCGAATTTATATCTAGTACAAGTTCATCAAATACTTTAGCATTATCTTTTAGTCCTCTTAATGAAATTTTACCTGTATCGACTAATTCTTTTAATCTTTCGTTGTAAGTTGTGTTGCAAGTTTTGTAATAAACATTATTTTTAGTTTGTTCTAAATCAACATTCATATTGGAATAATTAGTATTCTTTCTTTCATTGTGTCTTTCTGCTTTTCCAATACTTTGTTTTGTATAAGTTACAACTCTTGCAACAGAATAATTTGTTTTGCCCATAAGTGCGTTTCCTTTCCTGCAGGTATGCAAGAGAGGGATATTTTCAAAGCCTTTCCTTTCCAAAAAACTAATTTCTGCCTTGCTTAAGGTAGTATCTACTATGTCAAATCTGCGAAGCAGTTACACAGGCTTTCTTCGAAAGTGTGTAACCCACTATGACACTTTCAGACTATCGTCTGCAAAGATGTCAGTGGGCTCCTAGCGGAGGGCATATCAAATACCAAATTTACATTTGATATTTGATACAAGAATAATAAATCTTCGTTTATTATTCTTGAGAGATATAACCAATAAATTGTTTATATCTCATCAGTTACAATAACAATTGCTATTGTAACTATACAAAAAAGGCTTCGCTTTTTTGTATCAAAACGAAACCTTATATATTTATTACCATAAGATATTTAACAACTAATAAGTTTCGTTTTCTACAAACTGAAAAATTAATAGCATACCTGCATAATAATTTTTCGTTATCACTTTAATCAGTAAATGATTAAAGGTGTTTGATTTACATACAGGCACAAGTAATTCGTGAAAACCTAACACTAAAAATCATATTTTTAGCATTATTTAATAAACCTAAAGCATTATCACTTTTGGCAATTTGGATTTTCCTTAAAAGTTAGCAACTCTTTTAAGGCTATTCACTTTTAAATGTGTTTTCCTGTAAATCAAACATGATATTTTGTAGCACTTATTATTCATTAAATTCATTGCCCTTAAACAAAACATACACAATGGGCACTTTTAACTCTAATGGCTCCTCTAAATGAGTAAAGAGGAATATCAATATTCAATTTTTCAGTATCATATTTCTATGATACCCATACTATATCACGAATTCCTCTAAAAATCAATAAAACCTTGAAAAATAATTGTAAAAATCTTGAATTTATGATAATATATTGTCAATAGTTCAAAAATTCTACAAGGAGGTATTTCAAGATATATGGATAATAATAAATTAGATACAATTACAAATTTATTTGAAGGTAAAGAAATAAGAAGTATTTGGGATTCAGAAAAAGAAGAATATTTTTTTAGTGTAATTGATATTATTAGTGCGTTAACTGAAAGTAATAATCCTAGAAACTACTGGAATACACTTAAAAGAAGAATGACTGAAGAAGAAAAAAGTGAGTTGTACGCAAAATGCGTACAACTGAAAATGAAATCTCCAAAAGATGGAAAAAATTATTTGACAGATACATTAGATACAAAAGGTATTTTAAGGTTAATTGAATCAATACCAAGCCCAAATGCAGAACCATTTAAATTATGGCTTGCACAAATGGGAAAAGAAAGAATTGACGAAGTATTTGACCCAGAACTTGCTGTTAATCGTGCTATTGATTACTACAGAAATCAAGGATATAATGATAAATGGATTGAAGCAAGATTAAAAGGAATTTTAGATAGAAAGAAATTAACAGATGTATGGAAAGAAAATGGAATAAAGCAAAATTATGAGTATGCTATATTAACTAACGAAATATATCAAAGTTGGTCTGGAATGAAAGCAAGTGAATATAAAGATTATAAAAATATAAGAAAAGAATCTTTAAGAGATAATATGACAGATATAGAAGTTGCTTTGACTGATTTGGGCGAAATAGCAACTAGAGAATTAGCAAAAGAACATAGACCTTATGGACTAAAAGCAAATAGAGAAGTTGCAAAAATGGGCGGTCATGCCGCAAAAGTTGCAAGAGATGACCTAGAGAAAAATTTAGGAAAATCAGTTATTAGTAAAGAAAACGCTTTAAATTATAAATATATAGAAGATAAAAAATTAATTGAAGATAAAAAAAATAAAAAGAAAAAATAAATTACTTAATGTATTATTTGTATATATAACTAAAAGGTAAAAACAAGCCACATATCTTAAATGCTACGAAAAGTAGCATTTGTTTTTGGAAATGTAAAAGATGATTGCTTGTTAAAAAACAAAGAATAGGATAAAGTGGAATTAATGAAATTGAGGAGGAAAAGCAAATGTTATTTAATGAAAAATTAAAAATGTTAAGAAAAGAAAGTAAAATGACACAAGAACAACTTGCAGAAAAATTAAATGTATCAAGACAAGCAATTACAAAATGGGAAGCAGGAGATGGAGTCCCTGATATAGAGAATTTAAAACAAATTAGTAAAGTATTTAATATTACTATAGATGAACTTGTTAAAGAAGAGAAAAACGTACAAATTGAAGAAAAGAAGAAATACAACTATATTGAAGAACTTGAAATAGATCATACGAAACATTTTGATATAAATATTTGCAAAATAGAAGAAGTGAATTTTATAAGAAATGATGAAGAAAAAGTAAAAGTAGAGTTGTTATCAGATAATAATGATAATTTAAAAAATTCATTTAAAATTGAATTTGATAATCATTATAATAAAATTGATATAGATATTACAAACAATGAAAAAAAAACAGATACAATAGTAAATATATATTTACCACAAAAATATATTGAAGATATAGAAATTAATACAAAAGTTAAAACAATGAACATAAATGGTTTAGAAATAGAAAAACTTGAATTTGATGGAATACTAAAATATATTAATGTAAAAAAATCTAAAGGAACAATAGTATTAAATACAACTAAATGTGATGTAGAAGCATTTTATGATAAATTTGAAGGTAATCTGGAAGTAAATATAATTAATTCTACTGCTAGGGTTCAAATTCCAAAGGAAACAAAATATAAAACAATATTAAAAGGTATGAAAAATAAATTTATAAATGAAAATTCTGTTGATGACGCTAATAATATCATAGAATTAAATGGATTAAATAGTAAATTAATTATTATAGAAGAATAAAAGGAGAGAAACAATGTCAATTATATTAAAATATATATTAAAAAATATGAAAGAGAAAAAGCTAAGGAGTTTATTGATTATAATATCACTAACTTTATCAGTAGTAGTATTAACACTATGCTTAACATTAAAGGATAATATTTTGGAAAAATATACTGAATTTCTAATTAAAACATCTGGGACATCTGATATTTTATTGACAAAAGATATACCATTTGAAAAAAGTGAAATAGAAAAGTTTTCAGATAATTATAATTCCGTACCATATTTGATGTTTTCAAAGGACAAGAGTAATGTAATAGGTGTAAATATTGAAGATTTACAAGAAAACAAAATGATAAAAGCTGAAAAGACATCAAATTTAGATAATGACGAAGTAATCATATCTAAAAAAATAGCAGAGAATAAAAATTTAAAATTGAATGATAAGATAAAAGTCTTAAATACAGAATTAAAAATAGTAGAGATAGTAGAAGTTTATGGAATGTTTGTAGGAGAAACAGAGGAAGAACCAATATACTTAGTTTCAATAGATACAGCTAATAAGATTATGTATGAAAATAGTGATGATTATGAAAAAGCAATGTTAGATGAAAATAGAACATATATAATGGGGGCTTATATTGATGTTTTAGATGATAATATAGAGCAAGCAAAAGAAGACTTGAAAAAGATAGATAAAGAATTTAGTGTTGTAACCGTAAAAGCAAGTTTAGTAGATGCTTTAACTCAAATAAATGGTCTGATGATAATAATGTTAGTAATTACAACTTTAATTGCATTTTATATAATAAATTCTATTTTGAAATTAGTATTAGAAGAAAGAATATCAGTTATTGGAACATTTAGAAGTATTGGTGCAAGCAGAAAAATGACAAATTTATTGTTATACTTAGAAAATATAGTTTATGCAATTATAAGTAGTATAATTGGAATTGTAATTGCTAATACGCTTATTCGGTCCTGTAACAAATTCGTTCATATCAGCAGGAGATATGGAATTAACAAGTAATGCAAGCATTAAACCAATATATATACTAATTGTTGTGTTATTTGCAGTATTAATTCAAATTAGTATTACATTTGTGGAATTAAGAAAAAGTAAAAATAAGGCTATTAGAGATATAATATTTGATACGCAAGATACTAAATATATAATAAAGAAAAGAAAGATTGTAATTGGTTTGATATTAATAATCTTATCAATTGTAATTTATCTTATAAACAATAATTATGATTTTATAATGGGATTATTACCAGTTGTTTTGGTAGTCATAGGATTTGTACTTGTAATTCCGTTGATTATAAAGATTGTTTCAAAAATATTATCTTTAATGCTAAAGAATCGAAAGACTAGCTTTTTAGCTTCTAAAAATGTAGCAGACAATAAAATAGCTGTTTCTAGTGCGACACTTCTATTTATAATAATATCAATGACAACAATGATTTATAATATTGCACAAACAATATCAAATACTTATGATGGATTCGATAGGGTTACTCATTATACAATAAGAGTAAGTAATTTATCAGGCGAAGAAGAAAATTACAAATATTTAGATAACATAGATGGAGTGGACGAGAAAGCCTTTTATTATATAAATATGGGATATTTTAAAATAAATGATGAAGAGAAGATTTTTGCATTTTTTGGATATGATAGCGAAGATGATACAATCTTTAGATTATATGATAGTATAAAGTTTAATAAAGAAGAAGCAAACAATTTAAAAGATGATGAAATTTTATTAGATGAAGCATTTTGCATAAAAAATGGTTATAAGTTAGGAGATAAAATAAAAATTAATGGAGAGCAATATTTTGATGAAGATTATTATTTTACAATAAAAGGATATATTGATTCTACTGATACAACATCAGTAAGAAGTGTAGGTATGATTTCTAAAAGTGAATATAATAAACTCTTTAAAAATAGTTATAAAACCATTCTAATAAAGTCTAGTTTATCAGATGATGTTATGAAAGAAAAATTAAAGAATGAAATTAAAGAAAATAATGTAACTATACAATCATATCAAGAATGGATAGGATCAGATAAAGAAAGTACACAACAAATAATGAATATTGTATATGTAGTATTATTTCTAGGAATTGCACTTGCAATGGTTGGATTAATTAATAATGGATTAGTAGCATTTATGCAAAGGAAAAAAGGTTTTTCTGTTTTAAATTCTACTTGTATGACAAAAACACAACTTTATAAGATGGCATTAGAAGAAAATATTATTTCATTTATAATTTCTGCAATTAGTGGAATAGCTTTAAGTGTTATTTTAAAAGTATATATGCAAAAAACTTTAAATGGAATGTCTATGTTTGTTAATATGGTTTTTGAAACTAATGGTGTGATAACATTATTAATGATTATATTGTTATTAACAATTATAGAAACAATAGTACCAGTAATAAAAATAAGGAAAATGAATCTTGTAAAAGAAATAAAATATGAATAAGGAGAATTTAAAAATGGGTAATATAGTTAATGTAGAAAATGTATACAAAAGTTTTCAAAATGATAAAGTATCTGTATTAGATAATATTAATTTAAGTATAGAACAAGGAGAATTTGTTTCTTTAATGGGAGCAAGTGGAAGTGGTAAATCAACTTTATTATATTTAGTAGGAGGATTAGATAAACCTACTTCTGGAACGATAAAAATAGATGACAAAGATATAAATAAAATGAAAGATTCTGAAATATCTAAACTAAGAAGAAAAGAAATAGGTTTTATATTTCAATTCTATAATTTAGTGCAAAATTTAACTGTAGAAGAAAATATTATGCTTCCTGTAATTATGGAAGGATTAAAAAGAAAAGATTTTGAAAAACAACTAAATGAAATATTAGAAATTGTAGGTCTAACAAATAAAAGAAAATCACTTCCAAATGAATTATCAGGAGGACAACAGCAAAGAGTTGCAATAGCAAGAGCTGTAATATTAAATCCCAAAATTATTCTTGCAGATGAAGCAACTGGTAATTTAGATAGCAAGTCAGGAAAAGATACAATGGAATTATTTAAAAAAATAAATAAAGAAAAAAATATCACAATATTGCAAGTTACTCATTCAGAAGAAACAGCAAAATATGGCGATAGGATTATTTATTTAAAAGATGGAAAAATTGTTTAATTAATGGTATAAGAAGAATGTAATAGATATAAAGTGAACAATAAATTACAGGTGTGTTTGCTAATAGTGATGGCTCAACTTCAATAGGAGTAGTAATTGCTTTAGAAATATGGTGTTTATATTTCTTACATATGGGAATATTATCATATTTACACTTTAAAAATAATAAATAAGATGACCACAATATTTTGATATGATGATTTATTGACATATAATTAAGGTGAGTAAAAATTTAATTTACTCACCCTATTACTGCCTAACAGTTAATTAATTGTGAATATATAATTTCTTCAGCATAATGTTTATAATTATTCATAAGCCCACACCATCTCAATGGATCAGTGTCCTTCAAATTTTCATCAATAGGATTTCTTTCTAGCATTTGTTTCATAAGTATTTCAAGCTTTTCTTTAGCTTGTATATCAGTA
>Ga0256404_1010970_pt1 | contig 12322 bp, 6 predicted proteins | sample RumenRJG_01DNA_FD_185990 | JGI IMG/M metagenome (GOLD analysis project Ga0256404, IMG submission 185990) | Bovine rumen microbial communities from Lethbridge, Alberta, Canada - RJG_01 | ecosystem: Host-associated > Mammals > Digestive system > Stomach > Rumen | place: Canada: Alberta | collected... | reverse complement strand
AATTAACTCCTGATAACAACTTTGAAGATTTGAGCAGTAGCGAAAAAGTAGAGGAATTAACTCCTGATAACAACTTTGAAGATTTGAGCAGTAGCGAAACAGTAAAGGAATTAACTCCTGATAACAACTTTGAAAATTTGAGCAGTAGCGAAACAGTAGAGGAATTAACTCCTGATAACAACTTTGAAGACTTAAGCAGTAATGAAAATATAGAGGAATTATCTACTGATAACAACTTTGAAGATTTGAGCAGTAGCGAAAAAGTAGAGGAATTAACTCCTGATAACAACTTTGAAGATTTGAGCAGTGGTGGAACAATAGAAGAATTAACTGCTGATAACAGTTTAGAAGATTTAAGCAGTAGCGAAACAGTAGAGGAATTAACACTTGATAACAACTTTGAAGAAGCAGAATCAGATACAGTTGAAATTCCAAATATTGATGACAAAATTCAAGAAGATATAAGAGAAGAACTCCCTAATACTGACTCTGATGAAGAAATAACTAATGAAGATTTTCAAAAATTAGATGAATTAAGTGGTACAATTGACAATGTATTAGCTCCATTAGATGGTAATTTAGATTCATTAGAACCGGTTGATAATGATTTTAAAATGAATTCTACTGATTCTAACGAACAAAACTATAGTGAAGTGGCTGTTAATAATGAAGAACAGGTTTTATCTAATTCTGACATTACTGATAATCAACCACTAGCTGCAGAACAATACCAAACCTCAGATATAGAAAGTGGAAATTTAGAAGAAATACATGATGCAAACAATGAATTTGATAATACATTATCCTCAAATGATGCACAACTACAAGAGTTACAACCATTAGAGGATTTATCATCGGATTATAACGTAAATAATGATAGTTCATTTGAAGAAGTTAATTTAGAAGAAACAAATGACAATTCTAATTTCGAAACAATTGAGGAATTACCTGCTGAAAATAATACTTACGCAGATAGTTTTGCTGAATTAAATAACGATAGTTCATTTGAAGAAGTTAATTTAGAAGAAACAAATGACAATTCTAATTTCGAAACAATTGAGGAATTACCTGCTGAAAATAATACCGATGCAGATAGTTTTGCAGAAGTAAATAACGATAGTTCATTTGAAGAAGTTAATTTAGAAACAAGTGATAATTCTAATTTTGAAGCTATAGATAATACAACAATAGATAATGCAGGCAATAACAATTTTGAATCAACAGATAGTGATAATATTGATGAATTTGCCGATGCATTTAGTGGTTTTAGCGATATGAATGACGAAAGTTCTTCATCAAGCAGCAATAGTTTAGATGATATTAATTTAGACAGTTTAGATGGAGATGATGATGATATTAATATAGACGGTATTGACAATATTGATGATATTGATATTGATAACCTTGATATAGATAATATATCAACAGATGACATAGATTTAAGTAATATAAATCTTGACGATATAGAACTTGATGATGAAGATTTAAATGGAGTAGCTATAGAAGATTTCAATCCATCATCAGAAAATGTTTCTTCTAATATGAATGAACAATCACCTATTATCAATGAAGAAAAATATCAACCTAACTATGATGAAAATGATAAAAATACGTTAGAACAACTTTATCAAGAAAATACAAAAGATAAAATACCGGGAAATGGAGATAAAATGGATAATAGTTTAGATGAAAATAACGTTAACCAAACAAATATAACAAATCAAGGAAAACCAAAACAAAAATCGAACACTGCACTATTATTACTCGTATTTGTAGCTTTATTGGGATTTATGGGATATACTAAAAAAGATTTAATAATGGAACAGATAAATAATATAAGAGGCGGTTCTTCAGATTCTGTACTAATAACTGAAGGACAAAATAACATGCCGGTAGAAGGAGAGGAAACAAATACTCAACCTCAAGAACCACCTGCACCTTCGGAAAATCAAGAACAACAACCGCAGCAAGAAGAACAGCAACAGCAACCTGTAGGAGCAATACCTGGAGAAGCAGGCGGACCTCAGGATGCAAAAAGCATGGAAGAAAGTTTAAAACGAGCACAAAAACCACAATCTATAGATAAAATTGCACAACCGACAACAAAACTTTCAGAGCCGCTTAGTTCCGCTCAAATATCAAAATTATATTGGGAAGTACCTAAAGACCTAACATATAATGAAAATGTAACCAAATATCTTCAAGTTGTTGGTAAAACATCAAAGCTGGCAATACAAAGTGATTTACTGAACGTAAAAGAAATGCCTTATTCATCAAAAATGATAGTATCAGTAAAACTAAGCAGAACAGGCGAAGTTATAGATGCAATAGCAACAGTTTCAAGTGGTTCAAAACAAGTTGATGCAATTGTGTTACAAAGTGTAAAGAGTGCCATGAAATACGTTAAAGCACCAACTTCAGAGTTTACAAAAGAAAGTTATGATTTTTCACTTATAATTAATTTTTAACTTGTGTTATTATATATAATGTCAGTTAGCAGATTTTGATGAAAGTTAAAAATTGGAATTAACAGAGGAAAACTTAGACTTAATTAGAAAGCTTATAAGAGTTGATAAAAAGTTTAAGGGTAACGAAGATTTGTTTGATGATTTTTTTAATGAAACATGCAGACGAACTCTTCCAATATTAGAAACAATAGATGATAATCAGCTGCTTGAAGCTTACATACGTAAAATAGTATCAACAGCTATAGTTGTTGTGCTTAAAAACATGGGACGAGTACGACGTTCAGGTCAAAAGTTTGTTTCAAATAATGAATTTAGATTTGATTTTTCAAAATCAAGAAGCATAGAGAATAAATTTGGGTTAAAACATATAAATTACAATTTTATAAAAATTCCACAAACTCCTGAAGACATAACTATTGAAAAAGAAATGCTGCAAAAAGTTTATGATTCTATAGTAATTGCACATTCAACAAATGTAAGCAAGGATTATTTGACACTTTTTGATTTGAGATATGTAAAATGTAAAAAGCAAAAAGAAATTGCAAAAGAAATGAATATATCTCAATCCCAAGTATCAAAGCGTCTTTTCGAATTAATGAATATAGTTAGGACGACACTACAGTAACAGGTGATTTGTAAAAATTATGATTTGTCCGAGATGTAAAAAACAAATACCTAACGAAACAATAAATTGCCCGCATTGTAACATGAAAATAGGTTCTATATGCAAACATTGCGGAGCATATAACCTTATTAATAATAAAGCATGTATCGAATGCGGCACAGACCTTGTAAAATTTTGTCCTGAATGTAAAGCCGCAAACTTTCCAAATGCATCTCATTGCAGAAAATGCGGATATTCATTTAAATCATCAAAAAATAAACAAATTAATGACAACTCTAAAATATTACCACCAAGACAATTTGTTTTACCTGAAATCAAAACTGACAAAAAAAAGAAACGAACTGTTATAAAAAATATACAATCACCAAATATCAAAACAACCTCAAGACAATTAACAGGCGAACCGCTTTTGCCTGAAAAAACATTACTTCAAAGTAATGAAAAAATTCTTTCTAATCATAAAATTTCAAAAAAAATAACAAATTCATCAAAACCTGTTACCCCGAAAAGAAAACTCATTAAAAGAGTTAAAAAGAAAATTACTCCTGAAACAACAATACTTCAAAATCAATTAACAACGTTACAAGGAGAATTAAATGGATTAAAAGAACAGTTAAAAATTCTTCCTCAGCAATTAAATCAAATGAATTTACAAAAAAATATTGCAGAGCAAAATAAAAATAACACTGTTCCACAAAAACCTGTAGAAAAAGATATTCAAGAAAATAAAAAAACTGACCAAAAAGCTGATGCCGGACAACAAGTTACACAAGAAATTCAGAACATACAAGATATTATAAAAGGTCGTCCAAAATCTTCTCAAAGAAGTGTTATACCTAAAAAACTAAAAATTCAAAATGAAGATAAAACTAAAAACAAACAATTTAAAAGAAGTATTATTCCTGAAGTAAAAAATTCAATGGTTTATAAAGGTATTACACCTTTCAAATCAAACATGCTTCCTAACAGGCGTAATATTATACCTGCACCTGTTAATCCAAAACAAATAAAAAGAGATATCTTTCCAAAACCACAAAAAGAATTAAAAATTTCAGAGCCAAAAGCCAATGAAAATTTAAATATAAAAGAAGTTAGCAATAATCTTGAATATTCTCCTAATCTTTTTACACAACAAAGTGCAAAAAATATTCTTGTAAATACATTGCTTAATACATCTGTGAGTATAATATCTTTAAGCGGAGCAAGCGGAATAGGTAAGAATATTGTGTTACGCTCTGCAATTGAATCATTAAAAGATAATCAATTTGTATGGCTTATCGGAAAAGCAACTCCGCTTAGTCAAATTACACCATGCGGATTATTTCAAGATATACTTTTGACCTTTTTCAATGTTCCGAATTTTTGTGTTAATACAGAGAAATTAAGAAAAGATTCATTCAAATTCTTTAAAACAGAATTTCCATCACTAAAAAATGATGAAACTGATGATTTAATAAATTTTTTATACCCTGAAAAATCTGCTTATTATGAAAATATATTTAAAAACAAAAAAAGAACATTTTCTATTTTAAGAAAAGTGTTTAATACAATAACTTCAAGAATGCAAACTGTATTTGTATTTGATAATTTTGAACATATAGATAACATGTCTTATGAATTTTTAAAAACATTAATTAATTCTAAGACCGGCTTGCAAAATACAAAATTTATACTGACATATAATGAACCAAAATCTGCAAAAACATATTTATATGATAAATCCCTAGATGACAGTCATTATGCGGATATATCATTAATATCTTTTAACAACACACAAACTGACACATTTATAAATCAATATAATCCGCTTTTTATAGGTACTTCCATAGCATTAAGAGAAACAATACATGAGCAGACAAACGGTAATCCTGCATACATAGAACAAATACTTAATTTAGTAACAGATTCCAGCAGAAATTATGTTCAGTTTAACTTGCCTGACTCGTTTGAAGAAGTTGTAAGACGTCGTTTAGTATTATTAAAACAAGAAAATGTAATTATATATGAAATGCTTATTGCAGCATCTATATTAGGTTTAAAATTCTACCCTGTTATTTTAAATCAATTGTTTAAAATAGATGATAAATCTTTTGTTGAACTTTTTTCAAGTCTATTAGATTTGAATTACATTACACCTGTTAATGAATCTGCTTATGAATTTAAAAGTACAATGCTATGGCAAACTATTTATTCACTTGCTAAAAAAGATAAGAGTTTTAACAGTGTAAATGAAAAATTATTTATAATTTTATCAAGTTTAACATTATCATCACATTCATCTTTAGCACTAATCGCAACAAATTTAAAAGAAAACCTGTCTGCCTTAAATGCTTGGTCTGAAGTCGTAAGACAATCAGCCGCTATAGGAGATGAAAATATTTATATAATTGCACAAAAATATTCACTTGTACTTGTTGATAAGCTTCAAGGTGTAAATAGTTCTCTTATAAAAAATAATATCTTTGAAAGATTAGGAAAGATTTTATCTTTTAATAATCCAAAAGCCGCAATTGAATATTTACCAAGAGTAATCGAGCACGTTAGAAGATTAGATGATAATTTAAAAGAATTTGAATTAACAGGATATCTGGCTCAATGCTGTCATAAAATGGGTAATCAATACGGAGTTATAGAATGTATTGACAATGCAGTTGCAAATGTTGATAAATCCTATGATTTAGAAATTGCAATGTTATTATCCAGAAAATTAAATCCATTATTGGAAATAGGAAATTTTGGAGAATTAGCAGAACTTATAGACGGTACTATCTTACCAATTTTTGAAAAAAATTTAGATACATCAAAGCATCATAAAAATGTAAAAATAGAGGATTTATTTGAAACCTGGCTTCAAACATATTTGATATATGCTAATTCACTTGTACTACAAGGTGATAATCGTTCAATAGGAATAATAAGCACAATTTTTGAAATAGTGGCTAAAAATCATATTCAAAATGAACTTTATATCTGTAAAACAAAACTTGCCCTTGCTCTTGCAAATACTATAAAAGGTGATATAAAAGAGTCTGAAGTTATTTTAAATGAAATTCTCAGTTTGTATAAAAATAATGATATAATGGATGTACAAGCCATGATGCAATGGAATTTCATCAGTGTACTAAACAGTATTTCAAGAAATAAACTTGATAATATACAAGATGAATTATTCCAAATAGTTACTTTTGCAAATAATAATAATGATGTTTATATGAAAAATATTTTAAAACTTTTATTAGGAAAAGTTTTAAAAGAAAAAGGTAAATTTAAACAAGCCATTTCAATATACTCACAACAAGTAGAGTATTTTGCAAAAGAAAAAAATGCTCTTGGAGTATTAATATCATGGTATTTCATATCTGAAATAACTTTACTTACAGCAGGGCCTGAAAAATCCTTAGAATATTCTTTAAAAGCTTTAGATATAGCACAAAGTCCAAAAATACAGAATTATTACTTCATAACACAATTTAATAAAATAATAGGTGAAGCATATTTAGCGTGTCAGGATTATGATTCTGCTAAAGCATACATAGAAAGTGCAATAGGTATAGCAAGACAATTCGATTTGCTTGACATTTTATCTGAGTTATATTTCTTATATGGTAAGTATTTACAAGAACTTGCCGGAATAAAATCCAAATCTCAAAAGGATTATGCAAATAGTGCATTTAAGATGTATGATAAAGCTGTTAATTTGGCTCAAGGATTACACAACACAACTCTTGTCGGTACAATAATGTCTGCAAATACAGAATTAAGAAGATACTGTCAAAAAAATGGAATAATAATAAGATAAAGTTAATTATAGAAAATTGATTTATACATTCTCACTGATTACAGAAATTGATTTTATTTTCTTATTTGTATGAGATTGAATATATTTGTTTAAAAGGTCAAAACACACATCACATACTTTATCAGTTGCTTTTTTATCATATTCGCTTTCATAATTAAAATCAAACTGCATCATTGCCTGCAAAAAATCACGCATTTTATGTTGTAATTTTAAATTAACTTTTAAATCCTTATTACAATCCTTGCATACAACACCACCCATTTGAATAGAAAAATACATATCTTCATCTAAAATTTGTTCTCTACAACACAAACAAGTGTCAAACTCTAAACCAAATCCGCATATTAACATCATTTTTAATTGAAATTTTATAACGGCTAACATAACATCTTTTTTAGATGATGATTTTTCAATTTTTTCGAGTGCCTTATACAATATTTCATACACATCTTTACTTGATGGATCATCTTCAACACCAAAAATTGAAACAATTTCCGAAACATAAGATGAATACATCAATTTATCAAAATTTTTTCTTGTTTCCCGAAAAGAATTAATAGTTTCTGATTGACATATTGTATCCATATTTCTTCCTTTATAAAGCATTACCTTATTTGCAACTAAAGAATCCATTCCCGCACCAAGCTTACTTTTTAACTTTTTAGCCCCCTTAGCAACACCACGAACAATACCATGTTCTTTTGAGTACATGACAACGATTTTATCAGCTTCACTAAGATTATAAGATTTTAAATTTATAACATCTGTTAAAACATTTTCCATAAATAATTTACGATAATTTAGTACCGCTATATACCCCTCTAAACATTTGTTCAAGTTCGTTTTTATCATCAGAAGCTTCAAGTGCAGTTTCTTTTGTAATAGCGCTCGCTTCAACTAACTTGAATAAAGACTCATTCATTGTTATCATATCACTGAAAGAGCCCTTTCTTACTAAGTCATATATTTCATCAATTTTATTTTTTAATATAAAATCTTTTATAGCAGGAGTAACAACAAGAATTTCACATGCCGGATATCTACCGTTTGATTCAGCTCTTTTAACAAGTTTTTGAGAAATAGTACCTCTAAGAGTTTGAGCCAATTGTTGCCTTACTGTTTCTCTATCTTCCGGTTCATACATATTAACAATTCTATAAATTGTTTGTATTGCACCATTTGTATGCATAGTAGAGAATACAAGGTGTCCTGTTTCTGCTGCTTTTAATGCACTGTCTAATGTTTCCCTATCTCTGATTTCACCTACAAAAATAACATCCGGATCTTGTCTTAAAGCATATTTAATACCTGCAGCAAAACTATCCGTATCAATACCTATTTGTCTTTGTGTAAAAGTTGATTTTTTATCTGTAAACTGAAACTCTACAGGATCTTCTATCGTGATAATATGTTTTTGATAGGTTGCATTAATGTAATCTAAAAAAGCTGCCATTGATGTGGATTTACCACTTCCTGTAGGGCCTGTAATAATAATTATACCGTTATTGTAATCTGCAAAATTTTGCATAGATTCAGGTAAATACAATTTTTTAAAATCTTTTATTGTATAAGGTATTACACGAAAAACAAGACTAAATTCAGTCATAGCTCTTGAAAGATTAACTCTGAAACGTGAAAGACCTTTTATTTCATAAGAAAAATCCATATCAGTAGCAGTAGCCACTCTATCTTGAACAAAAGCAGGCACTACCATATTTACAACACAATTCATATCTTCAGATGTTAACGGCGGCAAATTTATCTTTACAATAACACCATCTTTACGTACCATTGGATGTTCACCAACTTTTAAATGTACATCTGATGCATCAGACTTAACAGCTTGTTCAAGAAATCTGTTGATATTGAATTCACTCATATAATACTACACTCCATTTCTATATTATAATAACACTATTTTGACAGAATAGCAAAATATGTTAAAAATACTTTAATTTTTTTGATATAATATCGTTATGAATGATACTCTGAAAGAAACATTAAGCATTTTGCCGGATTTACCCGGATGCTACCTTTACTACAATAAAGACAATACAATTATTTATGTAGGAAAAGCAAAAAATCTAAAGAAGCGTGTGCGAAGTTATTTTAATAATTCTCAAAAATCTACAAAAACAATTGCACTTGTTCAACATATAGAAAGACTAGAATATATAATTACAGATACAGAAGTTGAAGCTTTTATTTTAGAAGACCAACTAATAAAAAAACATAAACCCAAATATAATATACTTTTAAAAGATGATAAAAAATATCCTTACTTTCTTATAACAAATGAAGATTTTCCACGAATTCTTGTAGTAAGAAAGAAAAACATTAATCCCGATAAAGGACATTTTTTCGGACCTTATACTGATATAAGAGCAATGTATTCAACTCTTGATTTTATAAAAAAAATCTTTCCGCTAAAACAATGCAAATCTCCAAAATTCAAATCACGTCCATGTCTTTATTATGATATAGGAAAATGCCTTGCACCATGCCAAAACAAAGTTACACCGGAAGAATACCAAAACCTTGTACATCAAGCAGAGTTATTTTTAACAGGTAAACAAGGAGAATTACTTAAACAATTAACAGAACAAATGAATAAATATGCCGAAACAGAGCAATTTGAAAAAGCCGCAAAACTAAGGGACAGCTATTTTGATTTAAAGAAAACTCTTGAACGTCAAAAAGTTGTTTTTGAAAGCACAAAACTTAATGAAGATATTATATCAATATTACAAGATAGCGGAATATTTGCAATAGTTATACTAATGATACGAGAGGGCAGATTAATTGATAAAAAATCTTTTACATATAAAGTGGAAGATGCCGATAAAAACGAATTCTTTAAAGAATTTTTTAAACAATACTATTCAATGTTAAAACTAAATTTTCCTGACAAGATTATTGCATCAGAAATAGAAACCACCGGAGAAAAGACACTCTTTGAAGAATGGCTGCAAATTTTATCAGGTAAAAAAATTAAAATAAGTTATGGAAAAACAAAATCAGGAAAAGAATTACAAGAACTTGCAGATAAAAATGCGTTAGATGTTCTTAAAAAAGCTAAAATTAGTGCTATGGTTGAAATAAATAATGATTTTAATGAAGTTGGTGCATACTTAGCTGAAAAACTAAAATTAAACAATTTTCCATCAAAAATAGAATGTTATGATATTTCACACATACAAGGCACAAATACAGTTGCATCAGGAGTTTGCTTTATAAACGGATTACCAAAGAAATCTTTATACAAACGATATAAAGTAAAATCCACAGAAGGAAAACCTGATGATTTTCAATCAATGAAAGAAGTTTTATCAAGAAGATTTAAACGATTAGGTGAAGATGGTTGGGAAAAACCGGATTTAATAATAATAGACGGTGGAAAAGGACAACTATCAAGTGTTATGCAAATTGTAAAAGAATTAGGTATAACCGGAATAGATATAGTAAGCTTAGCAAAACGAGAAGAAGAAGTATTTTTACCTGAACAAAGCACCTCAATAATGCTTCCGAGAGAATCATCCGCACTGTTTTTAATACAACGAATCAGAGATGAAGCACACCGATTTGCAATTACATATCATAGAGAACTGCGCTCAAAAGCATTAAAAAAAAATTAATATTAAATAATTTAAGCAAAAATGTATTAAAATGATAAATGGGAGAAAAATTTAAGTATGCAATATAAAGATTATTATGAAACATTAGGGGTAAAACGTGATGCAACAGAAGCTGAAATAAAATCAGCATACAGAAAGCTTGCACGAAAATTTCACCCTGATGTAAATAAAACAAAGGAAGCCGAACAAAAATTCAAAGAAATCAATGAAGCTTATGAAGTATTAGGAGATAAAGAAAAACGTCAAAGATATGACAGCTTAGGAGCAAATTGGCAAGGTGGAGCAGATTTTACACCGCCTCCGGGATACGAAAATTACAGTTTCAACTTTAATAATGCCGGCGGGGGTTTCACGTCGTTTGAAGGAATGGGCGGATTTTCCGATTTCTTTAGTTCCTTATTTGGAGATATGATGTCAGCAAGACAAACATCAAGTTCATCTTCTAAAAGGGGCTTTAGCGGATTTGATGATTTTAATATAAACTTTGGTAATCAAAGAAAATCTCAACAAACACATAAAAGCAGAACCACACCATCAGGAAGTGAAAACTTAGATGAAACCAAAAATATAAACATAACCGTAAAAGACTTGTTTTCACAAGAACCAATATCCGTAACTTTCAAGGAAATGGAAAAATGTAATGCTTGTCCGTCTAATGGCGGTTTTTGTACTATTTGTCAGGGAACAGGTGTCATATCAAAGACAAAAAAGGTAAAAGTTAAATTACCAAAAGGCATTAAAGCTGGACAAAAAGTTCGTTTAAAAGGAGAAGGTAAAACCTCAGTAACAGGAGAAAAAGGAGATTTATACTTAGTTATCAATATAAAAGATAGTAAATATACAATTGAAAATGATAATTTAACCTCTCTTATTGAGATAACTCCTCCTGAAGCAGTATTAGGAACACATAAAGAAATAGAAACACCTCAAGGCAAAATAACAGTAAAAATTCCGGCAAACACATCCTCAGGCAAAGCTCTAAGATTAAAAGGGCTTGGTTTACCTCTAAAAGATGGCGGTTACGGTGATTTAAACGCAAAAATTAAAATTGTCTTGCCAAACAATATGTCAAAAAAACAAATTGATTTATATAAACAAATTCAAGATTTACAAGAATAATTTATAAGTATTTTTTTGTAAATTTATATTAAAAATAGTGTCCATTGTACAATTAAGTCCTTAACAAACTACGCAGATAGTAGTATAATAGCATGGTAAACTGCATGACTATGGGGGTTAATAATATGTATAATGTTTCATTTACCGGTAAAAGAGAAGATAAAAACACTGTTGAACAATTGAGAAAACAGGGTGATGCACTTACTCTGAATAATCAAAGAAATATCACAACAGCAATTGATAAATTATCAGAAGATTCTTCAGAAGAAAATATAAAATTTTTAATGAATGTAGCACAGGGCTTAAGATACGGTACAAGCTTTGAATTAGATGATAAAAAGACTAATAATGATTGGAAAGGCAAATTACAACAAGCAACAGCAAAGGCATTAGCAAATACTACATCCGCAAATAAAGCTGAATTACAAAAGCAGTTTCAGGAAGTATTTATAGATAAACACGAAATGACGGAAGATGAAAAAGCTGTTATGGATTTAAGAAACAGCATATTAAAAACAAAAGGACTTCCTCAGGCAATGAATGACTCAAAGATTGATGCAGTTAAAAATATAGCAAAAAACCTTGATTATTTTGTTATATCATCAGAAATTACAACCCAAGAAAAGAAATCATGCCTTGAAAAACTTAATACAATGATGAGTCCTGATTACAAAAT
>Ga0256404_1010969_pt1 | contig 12324 bp, 10 predicted proteins | sample RumenRJG_01DNA_FD_185990 | JGI IMG/M metagenome (GOLD analysis project Ga0256404, IMG submission 185990) | Bovine rumen microbial communities from Lethbridge, Alberta, Canada - RJG_01 | ecosystem: Host-associated > Mammals > Digestive system > Stomach > Rumen | place: Canada: Alberta | collected... | reverse complement strand
GAGAAGTTTAAGGACTTTAAAAAGTAAAATATATAGGTGGTTCCATGTCAGAGTTTTATGAATTACGAAAAAAAACTAATAATGATGACCTTAAACATGTATTACAAAAGTTGATAAGCAACTGGGAGTATGAGGTTGTAGAGTTTAAGGAAGCAAACAATGATTTTGATAAGAACAAGATTGGAGAGTATTTTTCTGCAATTAGCAATGAGGCAAACTTAAAGTCTTTACAATATGGATGGCTTATATTCGGAGTTCGTAATAAAGATAAATTGATTGTTGGCTCTAACTATAGGGACAGTAAGGGACTTGATACTCTTAAGTTGGAAATTGCTCACTGTACTACGGGAAATATTACATTTATAGATATATTTGAGCTTCAAATAGCTGTAGCTGACGAAAAACGCCGAGTAGTAATGTTTCAGATACCGGCAGCTGAAACTGGAACTCCTACTGCATGGAAAGGACATTACTATGGTAGAAATGGCGAGTCATCAGGCCCGCTTTCTAACGAGGAATTCGACAGAATAAGAGGGCAGGAAAAGAAGGACTGGTCAAAGCAGATTTTAGAGGGAGCATCCATAAATGATTTGGACAAAGAAGCCATTGCTCTTGCACGTCAAAAGTATAAAGAGAAAATGGCAAAACCTTATATTTCCAAAGAAGTTGATGCTATGAGCGATAATGACTTCCTCACCAAGTTAAAGCTTATAATTGGTGGAAAGATCACTAATGCAGCTATGCTTTTATTGGGCAATGAAGATAAGGATTACTTATTTGCATCAGCGCCGGAAGCTGCTTGGAGATTATATAATTCAAAAAATGATATTAGTGATTATGAGATTTTCAAAATACCTTATATTACCCTTAGTGATAGGCTGTTCAGCAGGATTAGAAATTTGACATACAGATATATGCCAAATCAGATGACTCTTTTTCCGATGGAGACGAGCCAGTATGATACTTGGCTGTTACGAGAGCTTTTAAACAATTGTATTGCCCATTCTGAGTATACTATCGGTGGAAGAATTATTTTGAATGAATTCGAAGATAAGCTTATGTTTATTAACCCGGGTTCATTTCTTCCCGGAGCTATCGAACCAGTATTGGATCCAAGTTACAATCCGCCATTCTATAGGAATCAATTATTAGCGGAAACAATGGTTAAACTAAATATGATTGATTCTCAGGCAATGGGTATAAGAAGAGTGTTTAGGATTCAGCAGGAAAAGTATTTTCCTATGCCAGATTATGATTTTTCTAATAGGCAACAGGTATCCGTTAGTATATACGGGAAAACGTTAGATGATAACTATATGCATGTCCTATATGATAATCAGGATTTGGATTTGCAAACAGTATTCCTACTTGATCAGGTTCAGAAAAAACACGAGCTTCCTAAGGAAGGAGTGCAGTATTTAAGAAAACTCAAATTGATAGAAGGCAGAGCAAATAATCTCTACATATCGGCTTCTGTGGCTAAGAGCACTGAGCAGGAAGCTGAGTATATAAAACATAAAGCGTTTGATGATCGATACTACAAGGATTTGATTGTTGAATATATAAAAAAGTGGAAAAAAGCTAAAAAGAGAGAGATTAAAAATTTGTTGTGGGACAAATTACCAGATGTTCTTAGTGAGGCGCAGAAAGAATCGAAAATCAGAAATCTATTGCAGGCGTTATCCAATGAAGATGTCATCACAACGGATTCCGATAACAAAAGATTGGCTAATTGGATTTTGAAATAATTTTTTAGCCAATAGATTTAGCTAATAGATTCAAAAAAATACGTGATTTCGCCATTTTCTATTGGCTAAATTATTGCCTATATAAAAAATAATTTTTGATTTAACCAATAATTTAGTCAAGAAACATTTCAAAATGGCTGAAATTAAAGACTTTAAATCTTGCTTGGATAACCAGGAGACCAAATATCAACCAAGAATGATAGGGAAAATCAATGGCAGAACTTAACTTAAAACAGATAATAGACAGGCTGAATACAGAGTTTACGGGCGATGTTCGTAAGCTCGTATTTTGGTATGATGACAAGGCTGAATTTGAGGAAGACATCGATTCGGTTGAGCTGGAAAATGCAAAGGTCTATAAGCTTAAAAAAGATAATCAGTTTTATACGAAGTATTTCCTTGAAAGAGAAGATACGACTACCAATTATCTGATATATGCACCATTTCCAAAGCCGGATGTGAAGGACAATCATCTGGAAGATACTTTACTTTATTCAAAGAGATTTTTTGCAGACAGAGCTTCGCTTTTGTCTGTGGATCTGGGCATTGAGGAAAAGTATAAGCATGTCATAGAGAAGCATATCAAATTCTTTGGCAATAAGGACAGGACACAGCGTTTCTATGATCTGGAAATCGAGAACTTCAATGAGGAAAATATTCTGGTCGGACTTCTCAGCGCTGTATGCAGAACTAAGACCTGTTCTTTTGAAGAAGTGGTAAGGATAGTCATCACTCAGGGAGATATAGAGGATAATAAATATCTTGATGAGATGGATAAATATGAGCTACTGGGTGCTTTCTGGAGGCTTTGTGAGCAGCAATTCGGCTACATCGATCCGGAGCCTACTCTTGAAAGATTAATTGTCACACTTTTTGTTACCTATACAGATAGATATATTCAAGGAGAAGTTCCTGTGTCATGGAGAAACTTTGTCTCCATGAAGCAGGGCAATGTCATCGCATTCCTCGATAACATGATGAACAGTATCCTTTTTAGAGCTGATTTTGACAGGCTGTCTCAGCATGTGGCCGCGGGTCTTAAGGTAAAGGAAAATCTTTCACAGTACAGTGCTGAAGATATCATACATCTGGAAAGCTTTACATTTGTAGATGAACTTATTCTCAGATGGATGACTGAAAGAATCCTGTCTGAAGATGTGGGTGCAAAGCTTGATGAGCTTAGCTTGCTTCAGATTTGCGACATGCGCTCCAAGATGCATTTCGGTGAGCTTTACAGAGAGCAGTATGCGATGCTGGAAAATGCTCTTTCGGTTGTCAATGCTGCGAACTATGGCGGCAGTGATGATATGAGAGACATTGTTAAGAAATACGAATCAGAGGATCACCTGATAGACAGGGCATACAGGAAGTTCTATTTCTATCATGACAAGCTTGAAGACACAGCTCCATATGAGAAGCTGCAGAGTCTTGTTGAAAACATTTATACCAATGAGTATCTGAATGATCTGATTCCAAGATGGAACACTGCTCTTACAAGTGAAGATGGGCTGAAGGCACTTCCTTTGCAGAGAAACTTCTATAGCAGATATGTGAACCAGTCTAAAGAGAGAACTGTTGTAATCATATCTGATGCTATGAGATATGAAGTGGGTTACGAGCTTTTGATAAAGATGAAGGATGACCCGAGATGTACGGCAAAGCTTTCTCCTATGATGAGTTCGCTTCCTTCGTATACAAGGCTTGGAATGGCTGCATTACTGCCTCATGACACTTTGGAGATGAGAGATGACTATGAGGTTTATGCTGACGGTATCCTCTGTAATGACCTCGCAGGAAGACAGACCGTGCTGCAGAGACATTGTAAGGACAGTGTCTGCGTTCAGTTCGATGACATTAAGAATCTCAAGAAGACTGAACTAAGAAACATCTTTACCGGAAAGCAGATAGTCTATGTTTATCACAATCAGATCGATGCGAGAGGAGATAAGCCTAACACTGAAGATGAGGTGTTCGTGGCATGTGATGAGGCAATCAGAGAGATCGTGGATCTGATGCATAAGATCACGATAAATGCCAATACTTATAAGTTCATAGTTACATCAGATCATGGGTTTATCTATAAACGTGACAAGCTGAGCGAGAGTGATAAGATCGGCGGTATGAGCGGTAAAGACGCCTGGATCAACAGGAGATATATCGTATCAAAAACCCCGATCCGGGAAGATGGAATTTCAAATATCGGCTTAGGCTATCTGATGGGTAATGATGACGACAAGGTTGTGTCATTCCCATCCAGCAGCAATGTGTTTAAGGTTTCCGGTGGTGGGCAGAATTATGTACATGGAGGCTCTTCACCTCAGGAAATGATCATTCCGGTGCTTGAATTAAAGATGGAACGCGGCCATATGGAGACAAAGCCGGTTTCTATAAGCCTTGTGAGCATGATCCAGAAGATAACGAATCTGATTACAGGCATGGATTTCATTCAGTCAGAGCCTGTAAGTGATACAGTGAAGGAAACTACTTACCGCCTGTTATTTGAGTCCGAGGATGGTGAGCGTATTTCCAATGAAAATATTTACGTGGCGGACAGCAGGGAGCCTGATTCGGCAAAGAGAATATTCCGTATGAGATTCAACTTCAAGAATCAGAAGTATGATAAGAATAAGCAGTATTATCTTGTGGTGACAGATGACAACACCGGACTTGAGCTTTTCAGACATCCGGTGATAATGGATCTTACTTTTGCGGATGATTTTGGGTGGTAACGATGATTTTTCCAAAGAAGTATATTTTTCTTGTTGAGGTCACGAGATTTGAGGAGTCCATGCCTCTATACTCAGATGCTTTAAAAAAGATAGGAAGATATTTAAGAAATAAAGTTGTGTCATGTCAAAATGAAAGTGATTTGGCAATGATCATGAATGTACTCAACTTGTTTTTAGATATTGAAGTGGATATATTGGGGCAACAACCAGATTTTATACACTTTTATGTTCAATATTTAATAAAGAAAATACCTATTGATAACTACCAAAAAATTGAATTAAGTGAATTGACAGCTAATTCAATATGCGAAAATACTATAAAAAATCAATGGGAACATTTAAGGAATATTGAAGATGAGGGACAGTATGAGAGAGATTTCATTCAAATAATGGATGATTTATTGAAGAATGCAATTAATGAATACCCTAAGGAATTTTATGTCGATTTGAATTCGTATGTATTGACAAGAGGAAGACGTGGTTCTTATAAGAAATCAGAAGAAATTATGCCACCTTCAATAGAAACAGCAATTAAATATGGATGCTTGAATAGATGGAATCCACCAAATAAACGATATAATTACCTAGTTGTGAGTAAAAATGACATGGATATTGAAACAAGTCTTCTTGAAACTAGGACAAAATGTGGTGAGTATACGGTAGCACGGTTTGAGTTTGTGAGGGAAATTAAAAAAATCCTAAATCTAGATTTTGAAAAAATTACATTTTTGGATATTGAAGGTGAGCTATTAGCTTACAAATATAGGTTTGCGGATGATTGTGTGAAAAAGCTAAGAAATGAAAGGATTAATGATAAGCGGATCAAGAAAAAAATAAAGAGGTTATGTGAAAAACAACATAAAAATACTCTTTCAGTTATAACAATATACACAGCAAAGATGCTATTAAAATACATATGCAAAGAGATTTTTGTCCCGTTATCAGAAGCTGAAGACAACGATAAAAACCTAAAAGAGCAAAGTTATAAACCATTTCATATATTTGCAGAGTACTTAGAAAATAATGGTATTGAAGGTATTAGGTATCCAAGTACCCGACAAAAGCTCAATAAAGGATATGGTAGTAATGTAGTATTGTTTGATGCAGATTGTGTATATCCTATTGCTGATACGATAACTGTGATTAATGCAGATGATTATATAAAATCAGATAGGTGATTTAAAATGAAAAACGTTGATCTAGATGAAAACTCTGTATACATTGAAAAAAATGTTTTGATAAATAGAAAATTACGAGAAAGGTTTGACGGTAAGATAGTCCGTAAAGATCTCACCAAACATATAAAGGAAGGTGCCAATGTTCCTGTGTATGTTCTGGAATATCTTTTGGGGCAGTACTGCAATTCTGATGATGAAGAGATCATAGCTTCCGGTGTTGAAAGTGTAAAACACATTCTGGCGGATAACTATGTTCGTCCGGATGAATCTGAGAAGATCCTGTCCAGGCTTCGCCAGCGCGGTACCATGAGCATCATTGACAGGGTAACTGTGAGTCTGAATCTTAAGTATGATCAGTATGAAGCTCAGTTCTCAAATCTTGGTTTAGGTGGTGTTCCGATTTCTGAGGAGTATCCGGAAAGATACGACCGCCTTCTTTGGCGGAATCTGGTGCATAATCCAGCTTGAATACAATGCCGCTATGGAGGAATCCAATCCTATAGGTTTCTCTTTGGAGGAGCCGAAGAAGAAAAAGAAGAAGGATGCACCGGTAATCACTATAAGCAGATTGAAGCCTATTCAGATGCCGTCAGTGGACATTAATGAACTTAAAGAAGGACGTAAGGCTTTCACCAAGGACGAATGGATAGATATCATGCTTCGTTCTATCGGAATGGAGCCTGACAGACTGACGGAAAGAGAAAAGTGGCTATTGCTTCTTAGATTAGTTCCGCTTGTCGAGAACAATTTCAACCTTTGCGAGCTTGGACCTCGTAGCACAGGTAAATCTCATATCTATAAGGAAGTTTCACCAAACAGCATCCTTGTCTCAGGCGGACAGACCACTGTTGCTAATCTTTTCTACAATATGGGCAGCCATGCAATGGGACTTGTAGGAATGTGGGACTGTGTCGCATTTGATGAAGTTGCAGGCATCAACTTCAAGGACAAAGACGGAGTGCAGATCATGAAAGACTACATGGCATCAGGTTCCTTTGCACGTGGAAAGGAAGAAAAGGCTGCCAGCGCCTCTATGGTTTTTGTCGGAAACATTAACCAGAGCGTTGATGTACTCCTGAAGACAAGCAGCTTATTTGATCCTTTTCCTCCAGTTATGGGAACTGATACGGCTTTTCTTGACAGAATGCACTGCTATATTCCGGGATGGGAGATTCCGAAGTTCAGGCCGGAGCATTTTACCAATGATTATGGCTTCATCACCGATTATCTTGCAGAGTTTGTGAGAGAACTTCGTAAGGAGCAGTATGGAGACGCTATCGAAAGGTATTTCCGTTTAGGAAAGAACCTTAATCAGAGAGATACTATAGCTGTACGAAGGATAGTAGATGGTCTGGTGAAGATTGTATATCCAAATGGCGAGTTTACTAAAGAAGAATTGGAAGAGATCATACAGATTGCGCTGGAGATGCGCCGAAGAGTAAAAGAGCAGCTTAAAAAGCTTGGCGGCATGGAGTTCTATGATGTTAATTTCTCATACATAGATAACGAGACATTTGAAGAGCACTATGTTTCTGTACCTGAGCAGGGCGGTGGAAAACTGATTCCGGAAGGCATGATGAATCCCGGACAGATCTATACCGTTTCTCCCGGAAAGTCGGGAATGATAGGTGTGTTCAGGCTGGAGTCACAGATGCTTCCGGGAAGCGGAAAGTTTGACAGAACTGGTCTTGGGGCGGATCGTGAATGTAAAGAAGCCGTTGACACGGCATACAGCTATTTAAAGGCAAACGGTAACAGAATCAGTGGTTCTCTTGGAGCGCAGAACAAAGATTTTATCATCAATTATCAGGATCTGCAGGGACTTGGAATGACGAAGACCCTGGCATTACCAACACTTGTTGCTTTGTGTTCGATTTCTCTTCAGAGACCGGTACAGAGTTCTATGGTAGTTCTTGGAGATTTCAGCATCGGAGGAACAGTACTGAAGGTTGAGAATCTTGCTAGCACATTACAGGTATGCCTGGATAGTGGTGCAAAGAAGGTACTTCTTCCGGCAGCTACTATGATGGACCTCGCGACAGTGCCGCCTGATCTTTTTGCTGCATTCCAGTTAGTGCCGTATAGTGATCCTGTGGATGCGGTATTTAAGGCGTTGGGGGTTGAGTAATCCAAGTAGATTAACATATGTAAGTCGGAAATTCAGATGAGAAATTATACGGTAATTTATGAGGTATAGAGTAATGGTCGGTAAATATCCCGTTATCACTCTTTGTGGTAGTACACGGTTCAAAGTTGAATTTATAGAAGCTCAGAAGAGGCTGACGTTGGAAGGAAATATAGTCATCAGTGTTGGCTTATTTGGACACTCCGGTGATGATGAAGTCTGGGATGGGATGGACGAAGGTGCTGTTTCCAAAACAAAGGAAATGCTAGACGATATGCATAAGAGGAAGATTGATATGTCCGACTCAATTTACGTCATCAATGTCGGAGGATATGTGGGGTCAAGCACACGTAGTGAGATTGAGTATGCAGAAGCGCATGGTAAGGAAGTCCGGTATCTGGAGGAGCGATGATGTGCACGTTTGTGCCTGTCACTGTGAAGACATCAATAAAGAAACTGCTTCTCTTGTAAAAGCAATGTAGTCAAGGAATACAAGGTTTAGTCAAGGATTTAGTCAAAGAAAGCTAAACGGTAGTCAACAAGGAATCCCGGAAAGGTTGATAATCTCGTGATCTTTGTTGACTAAATTGAGAAATGTTAAACTTGAGGTTAGTCAAAGATCAGAAGTCTTTGCAGTATATGAGCAAATAAGGGCTTATATCAGCTCACACACTTACATTGTTGCTCACAACATCGAGTTATTTCATCAAGCCTGATGAATCATGTGCTTATTTCACAGTAGATGGATTTAGTAATCCAGATTTTAAAATAGAATTATAAGCTATTAAGACAGAGTGCTAATCATATAATATGATTCCCCTAAAGCAGACATTGGAAATAAGTCTCCTTTAGGGGATTTTTCATCCATTACCGTAGCTGCTTTTGGTTTTGCCCATCAGACCTTTTCTGTTAATAAGAGATGGGAACATTACAAGTCAGGCGTTGGTTTTGCCTGACTAAAAATAAGTCTTCCATTAGCAAGATTCAGACTGACTGTCAGCCAATGAAGTGGTTTGCTTCTTTGTTGAAATATCTTCCTGCAGATGAAATCTTCTTTATTACCCAAGAGGCTGTATATAACTCTAACCTGACATAAATTTTAGTTTATCAACGCCGATGAAGGTCTTTCTTATATTTCCAGAACTGTATTCTTCCGCGTTATATATGGGAAGTGTGATACCAAGACACAAAAATAGCCGCCCAAGGCCTCGAAAACTTTTGAGCAGCTATTTTGTTTATTAGATTTTAAGGGCTAACCGTCTACCGGTAGCACTTTTTCTTACAATTAGATATTAACATCGTTATCTGATTCAGTCAAATAGAGAATCTTGATACGAGTCACATAGTACGGCTATCCGTATACATTTCTTTTTCGATTTCTCTTTCAAGCATAACACAGACCGTTGCTGTACGATTATTTAAATTTTTATTCTACAATAAACAGTTCAAAATCATATTTTTTAAACGCCATGTTTCTCTCTCAAACTTTTCAATGCTGACTTTCCTTCAACAACTCTGCCGGCTTCATAATCAGCAATTCCTTTATTAATAAAGTTTGCTTCGTTAATCTTTTGCATGGTGCGCTCATAGTAACCGATGTCCATTACAACAAGTCTTCCATACCCATTTTTTGTAACGAAAACAGGTTCGTTGGACTCAGCACATCTACGCTCTATTTCAACAGTATTCTTTAAATCTCTCATTGGAATTATCTGCATAATACGCACTCCTTTCTATGGCTAAATTATATCTTAAATTTAGCCACGCACCAATGGCTATAACGTCATTTATGTTCACTATCGGAATTCTCTTTACCAATTTTTAATAAACTAATGCTTGATTAGTTTTGCAAATAGTGTATACTGAAATCACACAAATAAATCGCGCACAACTTAATAGCGCAGTTAATATCATAAAACATATAAACGGAGGTAAATACTATGGAATACAAGTTTACAAAGGACAATTTTCAGAAGGAAGTTTTAGAGAGCGATATCCCTGTACTGGTTGATTTTTACGCTGACTGGTGCGGACCATGCAAGATGATGTTCCCTATAGTTGAGGCACTTGCAGAGCAGTATGACGGCAAAATCAAAATTGGTAAGGTTAATTCCGATGAAGAGATGGATCTCGCTACATCTTACCAGGTACGCAGCATTCCTTCATTTTTCATCATCAAGGATGGTAAGGTAGTTGAAAATATTGTAGGAGCTGTTTCAAAAGAGGCTCTTGAGGAGAAGCTTAACAAGCTTATCTGATATACAAGAATTCATTAATCTGCTTAAAAGCTGCCTTTTATACATGAAGGCAGCTTTTTTATGCGCGATACGGCCTTCAGGCGAATACTTGTATTCATCTGAAGGCCAACGCGTCATCGAGTGGGGGGATGAAACCCGCCCTACTCGATTGCAATTGACATAGAATCAATCATTCCGGGAGGATAAACATGGCATCTAAAAATGTAGCTGAAGTCTCCAGGGACATCTGCGTTGCCTGCGGAGCCTGCACCAAGGTCTGTCCCAGACAGGCGATATCTGTAATAAACGGCTGCTTCTCTTTTGTTAATGAAGATCTGTGCGTCGGATGCGGCAAGTGTGCAAAAACCTGTCCTGCCGACTGCATACTTATAAAGGAGCGAGACTCATGAAAAAACAATGGTACGACTATCTTTGGATATGGTCTATAGTGTATTTCGCACTTGGATTTTTCAATATCCTTTTCGCATGGCTGGGCATGATAGATTTCCTTCTGCCTCTTATTTTTGCCATCTTCGGAGGCAACAAATATTTCTGCAACAACATGTGCGGAAGAGGGCAGTTATTAAACAAGCTGGGAACCGATCTAAAGTGCTCCCGTAACCGTAAGACTCCAAAATGGATGGTGTCCAAATGGTTCAGGGCCGGTTTTCTCGTCTTTTTCCTATGCATGTTCGGCAATATCATAATCCAGACATGGCTGGTGGCATCCGGAGCTGAAAGCCTTCGGGAGGTGATCAAGCTTTTCTGGACTTTCAGGGTACCTTGGGGATGGACCTACACTCAGGGAATGGTCCCGGACTGGATAGCCCAGTTCAGTTTCGGTTTCTACAGCCTCATGCTCACCTCTACACTTATCGGAATCATAGTTATGATTCTTTTCAAACCCAGGAGCTGGTGTACCTTCTGCCCGATGGGAACCATGACCCAGTCAATCTGCAAAATCAAAAAGCATTAACTTCTGACCCATCCCTGATTCAACAGTATGAGTAACATATAACAAAAAAACGGCATCTGAATGCCAGCTATATATAATTTTTATAACGCAAATCTTACGAAAATCTTGCAAAAAATCTTGCATTACTCTATACTGAATTTAAGCAAAATTCTACGAAAAGTAGGAGGTAGGGATTAATGAAACCTACAGCAATATAGAGGTAAGTGACCAATCCAATGGCTTACCTCTTTTTTGTTGTATATAAAGAAATCCCGGGAGGCATATATGAAACTGATTAAAGGCGGAAGAGTCATTGACCCTGCAAACGGCATTGACCGTATTACAGATATAGTCATCGATGATGCAGGAATGATAAAAAGCGTAGGAAACGCTGATACTTCAGCTTCTTATGAAGCTGTTATAGACGCTGAAGGCATGGTGGTGGCACCGGGCTTTGTGGATGTACATGTACATTTCCGTGATCCGGGGCTCACTTATAAGGAAGACATCGAGACCGGAGCCCGGGCTGCTGCTGCCGGAGGCTACACAACAGTCATCTGCATGGCAAACACGAAGCCACCGGTTGATTCTGTCGAAATTCTTACGGAGCTTACGGCAAGAGAAAAGCTGCTTCCTATACATGTACTTCAGACTGCCAATGTCACCGTCTCTATGCAGGGCAGGGAGCTTACGGATATGGATGCGCTGCTCTCGGCAGGGGCCGTGGGATTTACAGATGACGGTGTGCCGATTGCCGACGAAAAGCTCATGGTGAAGGCATTGGCAAAATGCAAAGAACTGGATGTACCCATCTCACTGCACGAGGAGGATCCTGCTCTTATGTACAGCGCGGGTGTGAACAAGGGTGCTGTTTCCGAAAAGCTGGGACTCGGAGGCGCACCTGACGAGGCTGAGTACGTTCTCGCAGCAAGAGACATCATGCTTAACAGAAAGATAGGCGCAAAGCTTGATATACAGCACATATCAAGCGGAGTCACCGTAGATGTGATCCGTGCAGCAAAAAGGATGGGAATAAGAGTATACGGAGAGGTCACTCCACAGCACCTTGCGGCAACAGAGGATCTTGTTCTCGAAAGAGGCTCTCTTGCCAGAGTAAACCCGCCTCTCCGGACAGAAGAGGACCGGCAGGCTCTCATCCTGGGACTGTCAGACGGAACCATCGACATGATCGCTACGGATCATGCTCCTCACAGCAGTGAAGAAAAGTCAAAGCCCCTGGCGGAAGCCCCCAGCGGCATGATCGGACTTGAGACAGCTCTCGGACTTGTCATAACATATACGGTACGTACCGGGCAGCTTTCCCTTTCACAGATCATAAAGGCTCTTACCGT
>Ga0256404_1010963_pt1 | contig 12330 bp, 14 predicted proteins | sample RumenRJG_01DNA_FD_185990 | JGI IMG/M metagenome (GOLD analysis project Ga0256404, IMG submission 185990) | Bovine rumen microbial communities from Lethbridge, Alberta, Canada - RJG_01 | ecosystem: Host-associated > Mammals > Digestive system > Stomach > Rumen | place: Canada: Alberta | collected... | reverse complement strand
ACGAAATGTGGAAAGAAAAAGGGGAGTTTTTCACAAGATAGAAAAGATTTACACATAAAAAAACGGAGTAATCCACACGAGGTCAAATTATCCCAGAAAAAAAGCCCTTGCGGCAGCAGAAAAAATCATATTTTTCCACTGTATCCACAGGCGCCCGGGTCATAGAATTGTGGGTTTTTAAGGGGCCGAATCCATCCACTTTTTATCCCCCGGGACTCCACAATAACGAAATATTGACATTCCCCGGGGGATTGAAGCGGGGAAAAGCAGAAAAAGCTTGACGGCAGAAGGGGATTTTACTATAATACACCGTGCATTTTTACAAAGAAAAGGAGGAAAGGCCCCATGAAAATGACCTTTCAGCCCAAGCGTGTGTCCGATAAGCGGGTACATGGTTTCAGGGCCAGAATGAAGACGGCCGGCGGCAGAAAAGTATTATCCGCCCGCAGAGCAAAAGGCAGAAAAGCAATTTCGTTTTAGGCCGCCCCGTGTGGCCCTTTTTTTTCGAAGCCGCCATGAAATCACCTATGGAGATGCTTGAAAAAAAGACGGAGTTTGCCCGGGTCTACGAAAAGGGTAGATCCTACGGCAGCAAACTCCTGGTCCTGTATGTTTATGAACCGGAGGAGGACCGGGAGGCCGGCCGCCTGGGAATAGCGGTCAGCAAAAAAGTAGGGGGCAGTGTGGTTCGTCACCGTATTCGCCGCCTGATTAAGGAGAGCTTCCGCCTGCATCAATCGGAATGGGCTAAGAGAGATTATATTGTTATAGCCCGAAAGGAAGCCGCCGGGAAATCCTATGGGGAAATAGAGGAAAGCCTCTTCTATCTCGGCAAAAAATCGAACTCGTTGGCAAAGGGGTGAGGGGCCATGAAGCGTTTATTACAGTCCCTGGTTCGTTTTTACCAGAAGTGCCTCTCTCCCTTAAAGCCCTCCGGCACCTGCAAATTTATACCCTGCTGCTCCGATTATGCCCTGGAGGCCCTGGAACGGCACGGCGCCCTGAAGGGAAGTTTGCTGGCGATTTGGAGAATCTTGCGTTGTAATCCCTTTTCGGAGGGGGGCTACGATCCCGTGCCCCAGTCCTTTTTGAAAAGAGAGTAGCAATCGGAGGAAAGAATGCATTATTTACTGCTGGCTGCAGAAACGGTGACGGATAAACCCCTTCCTGTGGAAAACTGGTTTTTCATTAAGCCGTTTATCTGGTTATTCAGTCAATTTATGAACGGTATCATGGCCGTTCTGGACAAGGGAGGCATCTACAGTATTCCTCTCTGTATCGTATTATTCACCATTATCACAAAAATGCTGGTGCTGCCCATGACCATCAAGCAGCAGAAGTCCACCCGCCTTCAGGCTGTGATGAGCCCGGAGCTCCAGGCTATTCAGAAGAAGTATCAGGGAAAAACGGATATGGCCTCCCGTCAGAAAATGATGGAGGAGCAGCAGGCCATTCAGGAAAAGTACGGCACATCCACCTTTTCGGGCTGTTTGCCTCTGCTGATTCAGATGCCCATACTCTTCTCTCTTTATCCGGTTATTTACCGGATGGAGACCTATGTGAGCTATCTGGGGGTTCTGAAGGAGAAAATCAGCCCTGAGCAGTTTACTCAGATGTGGCAGCTCTTTGATTTAAATTTAAAGAACGCCCCTAAGTCCGCAGAGGGCTTTCCCCTGGCCTGGCCGGTGCTGATTCCCCTGGTGGTGGCCGGCGCTCAGTATTTACAGACCAAACTGCTGATGTCCAAGCAGGCTCAGCCGAATATGGACAATCCCATGATGAGCTCCATGAAGATTATGAATTATACCATGCCCCTGATGATTGGCGCTTTTGCCATTAATCTGCCTGCCTTTTTGGGCATTTACTGGGCAGTGCAGGCTCTGGTGGCCATGGTACAGCAGATCGTTATCAATAAGTTCCTGGATAAGAAGAGCGTAGAGGAACTGATCAAGGAGAGCCGGGATAAGGCCAATAAGAAGCGGGCCAAGAAGGGTCTGCCCCCCATTTCGGAAAAGGCCAACATTTCCACCCGGAACCTGGGAAAGGTAAAGGAAGAAACAGAGGATAAGGCTGCCAAGGAAGAAAAAGTGAAGGCCGCCACCGAGTATTATGCCAGCCGTTCCGCCGCACCGGGTTCCCTGGCTGCCAAAGCCAATATGGTGCGGGATTATAACGAAAGAAATAAAGAAGGAAAGAAATGAAGCACGAAGTTTTTAGCGGAAAAACCGTAGATGATGCCATTAATAAAGCCATGGTGGAGCTGATGGTTTCCAGCGATCAGCTGGCCTATGAAGTGATCGATAAGGGCTCTGCCGGTATTTTGGGCCTGGGCAGCAAACCCGCAGTTATTGAAGCCTGGCCCCGGGTCCAGACCCCCCAGGGAGTGGCCCAGGAGTTTTTGAGCAATGTATTCGAGACCATGGGCATGCAGGTCATGATCATTTCGGAGTACAATGAAGAGGAACGGGCCCTGTCTCTGGATCTTCAAGGGGAGGACATGGGGATCCTTATCGGCAAGCGGGGCCAGACCTTAGATTCTTTGCAGTATCTTACATCCCTGGTGGTGAATAAAAACAGCGAAGCCTATATCCGGGTTAAGCTGGATATTGAAAATTACCGGGAAAGACGGGAGGATTCCCTGGAGAATCTGGCCAGAAGCTGTGCCAGCCGGGCCAAAAAGACCAAACGGCCGGTGGTGCTGGAGCCCATGAATCCTTACGAGCGCCGGATCATCCATTCCTTCCTGCAAAATGACCGAAATGTGGTCACCTCCAGTGAGGGGGAGGAACCCTACCGCCATGTGGTGGTCTCCTTAAAACGGGGCGGAAAGGACAAAAAAGAGGAGCCGGCCCGGGAGGACGAGGAAAGCTGAAGACTTTAAGGGGCGCCGGGCGCCCCTTCTTTTTTGGAGAGCATCATGGATCATGATATTATCGCCGCCATATCCACGGGACTGGTCCCGGGGGGCATCGGCATCGTTCGGGTCAGCGGCCCCGGTGCCGTGGAGCTTTGTGCCCCTCTGGCAGAGCTTAAAGGAAGAAGCCTTAAAGAGGCGGAGCCCAACCATTTATACTACGGGAAGATCCGCCGGGATGAGCAGCTTTTGGATGAAGGGCTGATTACGGTTTTAAAGGGGCCGAAAAGCTATACCGCCGAGGATACGGTGGAATTCCAGTGTCACGGGGGCCCCTTTGTGCTGAAAAGCGTTTTGGAGGCGGTTTTGGCCCGGGGTGCCCGGCTGGCGGAGCCCGGAGAGTTTACCAAGCGGGCTTTTTTAAACGGCCGCCTGGATTTAAGCGAGGCAGAGGCGGTGATGGATTTGATCCGGGCGGAAAATGAGCTGGCCCGGCATACGGCCCTTGCCCAGCTATCCGGGGATTTTTCCCGGCGGATTGGGGGCATTCGGGCAGAAATACTGGAAAAAACCGCCTATTTGGAGGCGGCCCTGGATGATCCGGAGCATTATTCCCTGGAGGGCTTCGGAGAAGCCTTGGCCCCCAGGCTTAAGGCGCTGAAGGGGGATATTGATTCTCTTTTGAAGGATTCCGATAAGGGCCGGGTATTGACGGAGGGTATCCGCACGGCCATCCTGGGCCGGCCCAATGTGGGAAAATCCTCTCTGCTCAATGCTTTTTTGGGTTTTGAGCGGGCCATTGTAACGGGTATCCCCGGCACCACCCGGGATACCATTGAGGAAAGCTGCCGGGTGGGGGAACTGGTACTTAGATTACTGGACACCGCCGGCATTCGGGAAAGCGGCGATGCGGTGGAGGCTCTGGGGATTCAGCGGGCCCGCCGGAGCGCGGAGGAGGCGGATTTGATTTTGCTGATGCTGGACGGATCAGCAGCCCCCGGGCCGGAGGATGAGGCCCTGCGGGCCCTGTGCCGCCATAAACCCGCTCTTCTGCTGCTAAATAAGGCGGATTTAGGCCTGGCGGCGGATCCTGCCGCCCTGGGACAGGCCTGGGAACTGCCTTGTTTTGCCATCAGCGCCAAGACCGGGGCGGGTCTGGAAGCGGTAACGGCCCATATTCGGGAAAGCTTTTGTCTGGAGGAGATTCGTCAGCAGCCCCTGCTTGTCACCAATCTGCGGCACAAGGCGCTGTTGGAACAGGCGGTCCAGTCCCTTTCCCTGGCTTTGGAAAGCCTTGAATTGGGGGCACCGGAGGATCTTTTGACCATTGATTTGATGGATGCCTACCGGAGCCTGGGGCTGATTTTAGGGGAAGAAGCGGATGAAGATCTGATCAACGAGATTTTCAGCAAGTTTTGCATGGGGAAATAAAATGGCATCCGATAGCTTATTTATGGAAGAAAACTGGGATGTGGCGGTGATCGGAGCCGGTCATGCGGGCTGCGAGGCGGCCCTGGCGGCGGCCCGGCTGGGCTGTCGGGTGATTTTGTTTACCTTAAGCCCGGAAAGCATTGCCATGATGCCCTGTAACCCCAATATCGGCGGCACCTCCAAGGGACATCTGGTGCGGGAAATCGATGCCCTGGGAGGGGAAATGGGCCGGAATATCGATAAAAGCTTTATTCAGAGCCGCATGCTGAACGAATCCAAGGGGCCGGCGGTCCATTCCCTGCGGGCCCAGGCGGATAAGCGGGATTATTCCCAGAAAATGCGGAAGGTTTTGGAAAACACCCCGGGATTGTCCATTCGTCAGGCGGAAATCACCCGGATTTTGGTAGAAGATGGCCGGGTCACAGGGGTGGAGAGCCGCTCCCGCCGGCGATATGGGGCAAAGGCGGTGGTGCTTTGCACGGGAACCTATTTAAAGTCTCGCTGCGTCTACGGGGAGGTCAGCGAGGAAACGGGGCCCGCGGGCTTAAAGCGGGCGGAGCAGCTTTCGGATTCCCTTCGGGAACTGGGCCTTAAGCTTTTGCGTTTTAAGACAGGCACCCCGGCCCGGATCGATGGCCGTACCGTGGATTTCTCAAAAATGGAGGAACAGCCCGGGGATGAAAGAATCCGGCCCTTCTCTTTTGAAAACAATGAAAGTGATATAATTAGACAACAAATATCCTGTTGGCTGACTTATACAAACGAAGATACCCATAAAATCATAAGAGACAATATTGACCGAAGCCCCCTGTACAGCGGGGATATTCAAGGAACCGGGCCCCGCTACTGCCCTTCCATTGAAGACAAGGTGATGAAGTTCCCGGACAAGGATCGGCATCAACTATTTTTGGAGCCGGAGGGGCTATACACCCATGAAATGTATATCTCCGGTTTATCCAGCTCCCTGCCCGAGGATGTGCAGGAAGCGGTGATTCATACCATTCCCGGTCTGGAGAAAGCCCGGATTGTTCGGAATGCCTATGCCATTATGTATGATTGTCTGGACCCGGTCCAGCTGAAAAGGAGCCTGGAGTCCAAGACGATTGGGGGCCTGTTCAGTGCCGGTCAGAGTAATGGCAGCTCCGGCTATGAGGAGGCCGCCGCCCAGGGGCTCCTGGCTGGGATCAACGCCGCGGCCCTGGTCCAGGGGCGGGAGGCTTTGATTTTGGATCGCTCCCAGGCCTATATGGGCGTTCTTGTGGATGATTTAGTGACCAAGGAGAATCGGGAACCCTATCGGATGATGACCTCCCGGGCGGAATATCGTCTTCTGCTCCGCCAGGATAATGCGGATTTGCGGTTGACGCCCCTGGGCTATGAGGTGGGCCTGATCAGCCGGGATCGTTTTGAAGCTCTGGAAGCGAAACGGAAGCATATTGAAGAAGAAGTGGCCCGGATGGAACAGCTGGTTCTGGCTCCCACAGAGGCGGTGAACGGGATTCTGACTCAGGCGGGCAGCGCAGAAATCCATAGCGGTGTGATTATGGCAGATCTGATTCGCCGGCCGGAGCTCTCCTATGCCCTTTTGGAGGCGGTGGATCCGGAACGACCGGATTTGAGCCCCGAGGAAGCGGAACAAGTGAATATTAGCATCAAATATCAGGGTTATATTCGGCGCCAGCTTCAGCAGATTGGCCATTTTAAAAAGCTGGAGCAGCGACGGATCCCCCCTGGGATCGATTATTCCGCCATTAGTGGCCTGCGTCTGGAGGCCCGTCAGAAGCTGGGTCACTTTCGACCGGAAACCCTGGGACAGGCCTCCCGGATTGCGGGGGTAACCCCGGCGGATGTTTCGGTGCTCCAAATTTACATGGAGAAAACGGGACATGTTTCACGTGAAACATAAATACCCTTATTCGCAGGTCGATTACAGGCTGTTGGATTTTGGAATAATAAGTCGAAAGAATCTCCGGCCAGGCGGGGGCCTTTACATTATGGCCTATCTGGGGTACAATGCAAAATGTTTCACGTGAAACAAATGGAAAGAAAGAAAGCGAAAGCATGAAGGGGCCGGAAACACTGATAAAAGAATCCTTTGATTTTATGGGTCTTCCCCTGAACGAGAGCCAAATCCAGGCTTTCTGCCTTTATGGGGAGATGCTGAGGGATTGGAATCAGAAATTCAATTTAACCGCCATTACAGACATGGATCAGATGGCTGAAAAGCATTTTGCGGACAGCTGCGCCCCCCTGAATTGGGAAATCCTGGAAAGGGGCTGTCTGATTGATGTGGGAAGCGGCGCCGGCTTTCCCGGCATCCCCCTTAAAATCCTTCGTCCGGCGCTGAAGGTGGTTTTGCTGGATTCCTTAGGCAAACGGGTGAGCTTTTTGGAGGCGGTGATCCGGGCTTTGGACTTAAAGGACATTCGGGCCGTTCACGGACGGGCAGAGGATTTCGGCAAAGATCCGGAATACCGGGAGCAGTTCGACTATGCGGTGGCCCGGGCGGTGGCGCCCCTGCCTCTTTTGGCGGAATGGTGTCTGCCCTTTGTGAAAGTTGGGGGGCAGTTTGTGGCCTATAAAGCCCGCACAGCCCGGGAGGAAGTGGAACAGGCCCATGGCGCCCTGGAAATACTGGGGGGCGGCGCCCTAAGCCTTCGATCCTGCAAAATACCGGGACCGGAGGCGGAACGGAACATCATAAACATAAAAAAAGAGACGGTGACACCGGCCCCCTATCCCCGAAAGCCGGGTGTGGCCGCAAAAAAACCATTATAAACACAGTAACAGGAGCAAAATGAGCCGTATTATAGCCATTACAAATCAAAAAGGAGGGGTGGGCAAAACCACCACGGTGATCAATCTGGCCGCCTGTCTGGCGGAGGCCGGCAAAAAGGTGCTGGCGGTGGATATGGACCCCCAGGGAAACAGCTCCAGCGGGTTGGGCCTCCAAAAGGATAAACTGAAAAACACCGTATACGAGTTAATGATCGGCAGTGCCGAAATAGAGGATTGCCTGTACGAAAGCTCCATGAAGGGGCTGAGTTTGCTGCCCTCCACCGTTCACCTGGCGGGAGCGGAGGTGGAGCTCATCGGGGTAGCGGATAGTCAGTTTGTTTTAAAGAAACAATTGGACAAGCTGCGGGAGTCCTATGATTATATTATGATCGATTGCCCCCCCTCTTTAAACCTGCTGACCATCAACGCCCTGGCGGCCTCGGATACGGTGCTGGTGCCCATACAGTGCGAATATTACGCTCTGGAGGGCTTATCCCAGCTGCTGTATACCATCGGCCTGGTACAAAAGGGCTTAAACCCCGGCCTGGAAATCGAGGGGGTGGTCTTTACCATGTATGATGTACGGACCAACCTTTCCCTGCAGGTGGTGGAAAATGTTAAACAGCACCTGAAACAGAACATTTATAAGACCATCATTCCCCGAAATGTGCGTCTGGCAGAGGCGCCCAGCCACGGACTGCCCATCATTTTGTATGATTCCCGCTCCACCGGGGCGGAGAGCTATCGGCAGTTGGCCGGCGAAGTGATTCGCTACGGGAAGTAAGGGAAATTCCCCGGAAAGAGAGAACAGAAAAGCATGGGAAAAATGAACAGAAATAATGTGCTTGGCAGGGGGTTAGGGGCCCTGATTCCCAGTTATGGGGAAGAAAAGGTGGATAATCCTCCGGAAAAGTTTACGGAAACAGAAAAGTTATCCACAATCCACAATGAAAAAGTGGATAAGTCGGTGGAAAGCCCGAACAAAGTTTTGACCCTGCCCCTTTCAAAAGTTGAACCCCGGGAAAATCAGCCCCGTATGATTTTTGAGGAAGATGCCCTTTCCGAGCTGGCGGAATCCATCAAACTCCATGGGGTGATTCAGCCTATTATTGTGGTGGAACGGGGGGATCATTATGAAATCGTGGCGGGAGAACGGCGCTGGCGGGCGGCCAAAATGGCGGGGCTCACCAAAATCCCGGCGGTTTTGGGAGAGTTTCAGGAACGTCAAGTCAGCGAAATCTCCCTGATCGAAAATATACAGCGCCAGGACCTTAGTCCCATCGAAGAGGCCCAGGCCTATCAGCAGCTCATGGAGGAATACGGATTAAAACAGGAGGAGCTGGCCCGGCGAGTGGCCAAAAGCCGCAGTGCGGTGGCCAACAGCCTGCGCCTCTTAAAGCTGGACGAAAAAGTTCAGGCCATGGTGCTGGACGGTTCCCTCAGCGAGGGCCATGGCCGGGCGCTGCTTAGCCTGGACCGGAAGCAGCAATGGGAGCTGGCCCGGCAAATTACAGAAAGAAAGCTCAGCGTCCGGGAAACGGAGCGGATGGTTAAGAAATCCGCGGAAAACAAGTCGGAATCCGGCACCCAGGGGTCCATCCCCCGTTCCGCTCCCCTTTTCCGGGATCAAAGCGCCTATGACGAATTGGTCCTTTCCCTGCGTCTCTCCCTGGGAACTAAGGTGGAGATCCGCCGCAGCGATGCGGAAAAGGGTCAGCTGGTCATCGATTACTATTCGGTGGAGGAGCTGGAACGGATTACGGACAGATTAAAATAAACATATTGTAAAATAACGTTGTTATATGATATGATTACAAAACATTACAAAACAGGAAGATAAAGAAATGAACGAACCTATCGTAAAAGGCTTAAGCAACACCACCCTGCTGATGATCCTGCTGGTGCTGGTAATCATCTACACGGTTCTGATGATTTACTGGCTGATCCGATCCAACCGTGTCTTCCAGCGCTACGACGCCTTCATGCGGGGCAAGGACGCAGCCTCACTGGAGAATCTTCTGGCGGAGCTTCTGTTCAAAGTGGAGAACCTTCAGAATCAGGATATGGCCAACAAGGATGTGCTGCGTATCTTAAACCGCAATCAGGTCAATACCTACCAGAAAACCGGGCTCACAAAGTACAATGCCTTTGAGGGCATGGGCGGCAATGCCAGCTTTGCCCTGGCCCTTTTGGATCTGAACAATAACGGCTTTGTCATGAATGTGATACACAGCCGCAGCAGCTGCTACACTTATATTAAGGAAATAAAAAGCGGCAGCTGCGAGGTCACCCTGGGGGCAGAGGAAAAATCGGCTCTGATGCAGGCCATGCGGAAGCGGGATCGCTTTTACGAACAAGACGAAAAGGTATTGGAGAGCTGAATATGCATAAGGAAACGGAATCCGCTGCCGGGTTTAATGGAGAGCCGGGCAGCGCTTTTATGGAAAAAACCCTTGCCAGACATCTGAAACGGATCCTGGCCTTGCTTCTGACCCTGGCCTGCCTGGGCCTGGTGGTGCTGGCCCTGGTCCGCCTGGGGGAAAAGCCGGAACAAAAAGAGGAAAAAACAGCGGTTTTCACCCGTTCCCAGGCCTCGTTAGAGGAGGAATTTGAGGATGAAACCCGCATCCCCGTGGGCTATGAAAGCAGCGATGGGGCCTATGAATGCGTCCTGTATTATTCCCCGGAGGAATGGGAAACGCTGCCGGCGGAGCACAGTTTTGAGGGCCGGATCTACCTGTTTCAGGGGGATTTTTACGCGGCTTTTGATCACCCCGCCCAGGAAGAAGAGCTGCAGGAGGCCTTCCGAAATCTGAAGGCCGACGCCAACCGCTCCTTGTTTGGCATGGCCCTGGCCCTGGGGCTCATGGCCCTGGCCCTGTTTGTGATGGTCTATTTCGGCCGATTTTTCACGGATTACGAGCAGATCTGGTTCTTATCCATTATGCTTTTGGCGGGGATATTCTCCCTTCTGTTCCCGGAAGAGGACGTTAACGGCATCCGGGGGGTCTATATCATGGCCCTGTATTTGCTGGATACTTTCCTGAATATCCTGTGCGAGCTGCTGATATCCAAGCAGAGCAAGTGGAATTTCCTGGTATCCCTGGGGGTGGAAATAACGGAGATCCTGATCTGCGTTCTGCTGGCCTACCGCTTTGCCACCATGACCACCACCCTTTTCTTCTGGATCCCCATTGATATCATCAGCTTTATCAACTGGCACAAGCATCCGGACGAAGCAAAAGAGGAGATGACCAAGGTTCGGAAGCTTTCCGGAAAGACCCGGGCCCTGATTCTTTTGGGGATTGCCCTTTGGACCCTGGTGGTGGGCTATCTTTTGTCCGGCCTGGACATTACCACCAATTTGTTTGGGGGCGATGAGCTTTTGGAGACCATCGTCTGCTATCTGGATGCCTGCGCCGCCGCCGTGGGGGTGGTGAACGGGGTGCTGATTTTCCTGCGGTATCAGGAGCAGTGGCTTGCCTGGATCACAGTGGCCCTGCTGGAGGGGGCCATCAATATCCTGTCCGGCCAGTTCGTGCTGCTGGTCTTAAAGGCAGGGTATCTGACCAACAGTATTTACGGCTATATCAAATGGCGCCACTATATTCGCACCCATGAGGCGGAAAAACAGAACCTGCTGTCCCTGTAAAGAGGGGGGCCAATTATAGAAAAAATAAAGCGCCGGAATCGGTGGCGGGCCGACGGACTTTCGTGTATAATAAATCTATCATCGAGATACGACAGAAGCTGCCCCTGGCAGCCGGAAAATAAGGAGGCACTCCATATGCTGAAACTGGACAGCGCCAAGGCCAGGCCCTTTTTGCAGGCCGGCTGGGGCGAGCTTTTAGGCGAGGCCGCCATGGCGGAACGCTTTCTTTTGGAGGGCACAGGACCCGGCGCAGACTTTTTAGGCTGGCGGGACTTGCCGGAGCAGTACGACCGGGAGGAATATGAACGCATTAAAGCGGCGGCGGAGCGGATCCGCCGGGACTGCGATGTGCTGGTGGTGGTGGGCATCGGGGGCTCCTATCTGGGCGCCCGGGCGGTGATCAGCGCCTTAACGCCTGCCTTTCCTCTGCCGGGGGAGAAGAGCCCGGAAATAATCTTTGCGGGCCATCAAATCAGCAGCAACTATCTGGGAGATTTGCTGGAATACATAAAGGATAAGCGGGTCTGCCTGAATGTGATATCCAAATCCGGCACCACCACGGAGCCGGCCATCGCCTTCCGGCTTTTAAAGGAAGCCCTGGAAGAAAAGCTGGGCCGCCAGGAGGCCGCCCGGCGGATTTATGCCACCACCGATAAAAGCCGGGGCGCCCTGAAAAAGCTGGCGGAGCAGGAAGGCTATGAAAGCTTTGTGGTACCCGATGACGTGGGGGGCCGCTACAGTGTCCTTACTGCCGTAGGGCTGCTGCCTATTGCGGCGGCAGGCATCGATATTGACGCCCTGATGGAGGGCGCCCGGGCCATGCGCCGCCAGCTTCTGGATAATCCGGGCCAGAATATAGCCTGTGAATACGCCGCCCTGCGAAACGGCCTGCTGCGCCAGGGAAAAACCGTGGAAATCCTGGCCAATTACGAACCGGGGCTCCATTATTTGGGAGAATGGTGGAAGCAGCTTTACGGGGAAAGCGAGGGAAAGGACGGCAAGGGCATCTTCCCTGCAGCGGTGGATTTAACCACGGATCTCCATTCCATGGGTCAATATATCCAGGACGGCAGCCGTATTTTAATGGAAAGCGTGATTGGCGTGGAGCAGTCGGCCCGGCCCCTGCTCATCCGGGAGCAGCCGGGGGATTCAGACGGCCTGAATTATCTGGCGGGCCGGGATATGGATTTTGTCAATGAAAGCGCTCTCCAGGGCACCCGGCTGGCCCATTTGGACGGGGGGGTACCCGTAAGTCTGATACGCCTGCCCCGGCTGGATGCGGACCATTTGGGACAGCTCCTGTACTTTTTCGAATATGCCTGCGGGGTCAGCGGCTATATGCTGGGGGTCAACCCCTTTGACCAGCCCGGGGTGGAAAGTTATAAAAAGAATATGTTTGCCCTTTTGGGCAAGCCGGGCTTCGAAGCCGCCGGGGAAGAATTGCGGAAACGCCTGTAGCATAGCAATCTAAAAGAAAGCAGGAACGGACGTGAAATGACAGCCAGTACAAAAGAATTGAAACTGAATTATAAACGAACCGCCCTCATCGGCTTTGCCTTCTTCGGCATCCTGCTTTTATGGCAGGTTTATGATTCCTGGTGTCCCACCTTCCTCA
>Ga0256404_1010962_pt1 | contig 12331 bp, 16 predicted proteins | sample RumenRJG_01DNA_FD_185990 | JGI IMG/M metagenome (GOLD analysis project Ga0256404, IMG submission 185990) | Bovine rumen microbial communities from Lethbridge, Alberta, Canada - RJG_01 | ecosystem: Host-associated > Mammals > Digestive system > Stomach > Rumen | place: Canada: Alberta | collected... | reverse complement strand
CTTTGAATAGTTTTCCTTTGAAACGTGCTTGTGGGCTCTGAGCGAAGCATCATACTCAAAATAACCCGGAACGTCAACTATGTTCCCCGGCGCAAAATCTTCCCCAAGGAGTGCCGAAGCATCATAGTTTTCCTTCTCCAGAACTTGAAAATATAATTTAATCCATCTGTAGAATAGGTCATCCCCGGACGTATCGTTTGAGCAGTAGCGGTATATGTCGCTTCCACCAATCTTTTCGTTCGTTTCAGCATCAAATGCAACCAACTGTACAAATACATTTGAGAAGAAATGTGTATAACGTTTCCTGTTGAGCAGTCCTTTACGGGTTATAATCTGTTTTGTCATGGAAAGAGGTAACCTGGTGCTGGATTCTGCAATAAGCGAGAAATCAACACCGGCGTCAAGGTAGCTGAACGGATAATTCGAAAGGTCAATCACCCCGTCCGGACCAGTAGGCAAAGTATCACCGCTGATTGAAATTGGGGTGGAGGCTGATACAACGTGGAGATAACTGTCAGCCTTTTGACTTGGACTGGTACCTGACTCAGGACCCTGGGTTATGGTAATGAAGGACGGGACATTACCACCATAAGTTGAAGAAGAATTGTCTGAGTCAACAATAAGGGATGGGAGTGTCAAGTAAGCTCTTGAAAAATACGGGTTGCCCTGGTTAAAAAAGTCAGGGTCCAAGTCCACTTTATATCCGCCATTATTCTCCGGTTCGCATACGGTTTCAATAAATCTCCTTACAGACAGTACCGGTTTGCAAAGGTATGAGCGAATATCCCTCACAGCCCAGCAATCATATGACTTGTTGAGCTCTCCCATAGCGAATCCGTTAACGGTTGTGTAGGCGCTACCCTCATCTTGAATTTCAGTAGGAAACGCATTTGTCCCGTTGGTGTTAATGAGCATCCTGTCAGCGTCAAAGTTGTCAGGAGTACCAGGGTAGAGCGTAGCGAAGTTGATTGTGTCAAACAGCTGTTTCTCGCTCTTGTTCTGTGCTGCACCAAGTCTTGACCAAGCATCAAAAACGGTGTCTTTGTTAATCGTGAAATCAAACTCTTCCTCTTCCGGCAGTATGTTCCCGTTCTCGTCCCTGTTGTTCCACTTCAAATCCGCAAGAGTTCTGGTGCTTCCGTCCTCTTTCATGTGAAGGCTGTACCAGAAATCTCCGAGACCCCCATAGAGCGTAATGGAATAAACCACCTTTCTGCCTGATTTTGTGACTTTTGTAAGTTGAGCGTATCCGCTTTCCTGCAAATCCCCGTTCACATAGAGCTCAAAAGGCACTCTCTTGGAAGGGTCAAACTGGTTCCCTGGTGTTCCTCCCTGACCGATTCTCCTGTCAGCAAAAGAGAACAGACCGAAAATCAAGGAATTATGCGGAGTTCCTTCCACCTCTTCAATCGTTATATTCTTTGAATAGTGATTTTTGATGGTGGTAGGGTTCGTCCTGTCTTCCAACTGATATGTGAAAAGGATATTGAGGTCTTCCTTTAAGTCAACCTCCAATCCATTTATGAAAAGTTTAACCTGATTTCTCATATGTTACCTTCTTTCTTTGCTTTGTGAATCTTCAACATTTATTGTGTAGGTGTAAAATCTGCGTCCCTGGTTGTAGAATGTCTTGTATTCCAGCTTCTTATCCGTCATGACAACCGGGGTATAGGTCTGTTCCTCAGCATCATACAGATATACACAAGTACTTTCAACAAGTTCATGCATCTTTCTTGACTGGCTATCAACCATATAACTGGTATTAAGCTCCCAAACAGGTTTCATCTCGTTCATATAATTGACGTTCTCAAATTCAAGGGTGTTGTTTCTGAAACTCCTTGAATAGTTGAGCCTTGTGATATTGTCCGTCTTCTTGAAGGATTTGCCTTTGAAAGGAAGTACATCAACACCACCATATGAGTTAATATAGTAGAGTGAGTACCTTGCTGAACAAACCGGTATCGTCTTATAAACGGCACCCAGGCTTGAATAGGTCTTTCCCTTCTCCGCTTCAACAAAGTATCTGTGCTGTTCGTTGTCGGTTACCGTAAGGCCCGTAATCTGTTGGCCGTTCTGCATAATTGACACATTCCCGGAGGTACCTGTGATGAAGAAGCTGAACGGAACATAGGAGCCTTCAACAACCTCGTTAATGATTGGATTATTGAGGCTCATCACGTTAGTAATATCCCTGTTCACATAGGAATAATCCTCATAGAAAGATACGGAAGTGATATCACCAAGTTCCGGAGATGTGATGATGAAGTTCCCAAGCCAATCCCTTATGCTCTGGTAACCTTCCGTAAAGTCTATGTGATTGGAGAGGAAAGGTTTGCAGAGATGGTTGTAGTAAATCTCTATGTTGTCCTGTCCCATTCCATAAGCCCTTCCGGTATAAACCACAGTACCGTCATAGTTGATATTGTAGTTTATGTATCCCTGTCCTGGAGTAGGAACCGTAATCACATAATCCCTCCAAATAGGAACAACCGGAAGACCAGTACCGCCCTGTGTGATGGTGAAATTAGCTTCAATCACATTACCGTCTGAGGACATAGCAGTTACGGTGAAGTTCTTGTGCTTGTCCATAGAGGTGTCATTTGCCCCGTATGCTATCGTAATAAGCCCTGAATCAAGGTTATAGCTTACGATGGACATATTACCCTCATTCTGCACTAGTGCCGGTACTGTTGCAAGACCAGCATATGAAACCTGAGCCTCAACAACGCCTGCGGTACGGTCAACACTTATGCTTGAAGGAGTTACCCTTATGTAAGCCGTATCCGCCGTATTGGTTTGGGATATCTGTGTCCTTGCCGTAAGGATATAAGGTGCCGTGGATATCTGCTGTGAAACCGTAATGTCTCCCACCCTAGTATATTTACCGGTGTTTTCGTAATAATCCACATAGAGCGTTCCAGCCTTTTGCGATTCGGGAACATAGGAACGAACAACCATCCAGGAAGCGGCGGAGAAGGAAAAGTTCCCGCTTTCCGTGCTCTCCACCCTTGCCGTAAAAGACCCTGCAGGTTTTCCCAAAGAGGCTCTATCCGGGGTTATCGTTATTCCCATGGAGTTGGCTTCCTGGGTTATGTCAATCCTACAATAGACATTATTTCCGCTACTGTCAAGACCATAAGCATAATAGTATGTGCTCCTTGCCTGGTTTGAGTTATTAGCCTGGAAATTGAACGTAAGGGTCGTATTGTTAACCCTTGATACGGAAACCCAAGCAGCAGCATCAAACTCAGCATTATCGGTCGTTTCCTTGCTTATGTTCCTCTCACAGTTGGTAAGGGTAAGATAGACATTAACCGAATTCTGGGAAGATGCTCCATTAACAGGGTTCGGCGAGGCTGTAATCCATCCGTGTGAATCTGGGTCCTTCATAAGCATGGTAGAGGCAGAATAAGCGGAAGAACCGGAGAAAGCTACCAATTTAATTGTGCTTACCTGCTGGGTTGTTCCCGTATTGTTCTGGGTATGAGCATATAAACTATGTGAGTTATATTCAGCGCTTCCATCGGCAATAAGCTCATAATTGAAGACAACATCGCCGGAAGCCCTTACACCAACATTATTAAAGGTGTGGGCGGTAACAGGCCAATAAGCCGTTTCCTCATCGTATGAAAGAACCCTGCTTGGAGGAAGAACTCTGAGTAATGAATCATCCTTGTACCAGGTGTATGCCGTGTCTCCGGTATCGCTCCAAGGGTCAGGAGTAGTGCCAGGCGTTGGCGTTGAACCACTTCCTGCATTTTGGGATATGGTGTATGATACGGTATTCACAAGGTCCTCACAGGTTTTCCCTGAATAACGCAAATAGTAATAAGTTATGGTCCTTGCCGAATCTGTATCATTCGCCGGTACGTCATATGTTAACGACCAGTTATCAGTTGTTCCGGCGGTTGTTACGGTAGGCAAAGTATTCCAGGTTCCGGTTGAAGCCGAGTGGTCAAACACAAGAGGACATCCTGAATATGTTATTGAACTACTGGTTCCTCCGCTTCCTATGGTTGTACCTGATGGGATTGGTGGTCCTGGGGTTGGGGAATAATTACTGCAGGTATTAGCCGGGAAAGTTCTTAAAGGTACATATGTGTACTCATCCGGATATGCTGCGTCAAAAGCAGAATAATTGCTTCCGGCCGGATAATATAATATTACATTTGATGGGTGACCAGCATAAAAATTTGTGGTTGGACAGACTCTTGGTTTGCAATAAAAGACCTTAAAATGTTGAGCGTGTGCATTTGAGAAGCTTATAAACTGTAAAGATTGCCCAAGTGTTACGTACTCCAATTTATTATATTCTGAGCCCAAATATGCAGCTACTTCGGTCGGGCATGATGCAGAAAGAATATTATCTGGTATAACAAAACAGTTAAAATTAGTGTAAGCAAAACAAGCTGCCGGAATAACTGTCATATTCTCACTAAAAGTAACCGCCGATAGTTTGCTACACCATCTGAAACAACATTCCGGAATTTTTGTAACTTCATCCGGAATATCGATACTTACCAAAGTTCTTGTATTGCTAAAAACAGATTCAGAATTGGTCGACCAGAGCATCAGCTTTTCACTATTAATAAGTAATTGTACTTCTTGAAGACCTGTAGTTGGGAAACGGTATATAACGTTTGGATTCCCGTCCATGTCATCAACCACATCGTACGTCGTAGTAACAGCTGTTTTTATGGAAACGCCATTATAAAAGATATCTTCAACGACACCTCTCGTCCAATCTTCGCTGCGGCCACAAGCAAGTATTACGGTATCTCCGGTTGTTTTAACCTCGTATACAGCTGTCCATATATAACTTCCATTTGCCATATTTATTGTCTTGGTTTATTGCTTATTATTTCAACATATCCGTTTGAGCCCGGACAGAAGAATGAGAATGGTGCAAGCCCTCCCTCTGGTACTTCTCCGGTAATCGGGTCGTTTAATGACATAGGGTCGGTTTCTTCCATCTGTACCGAAAACGCAACATCACCGCTAGCCCTTATCTCAAATGATTGGGTCCTTGCGGTAACGGGAAAATAACCAAGCGCTTCATTCCAAGCCAGGTTCTTTGTTGATGGTAATATGTTTATCTTGCTGGTATCCTGGGTCCAAGTATATTGGCTGTCTGTTGATTTATCCCAGGGTTCTATGTTAATCTGTGCCATCTTAATCTTTTTGTTAAAATATATTTATCTTCTTCTCTTGCTCCTTGTCGCTTTGCTCCCTGTCTTCTGGTTGAGGGTCTGGAGTATCTCTTCAAGGTTTTCGTTCAGGTCCATGCTGATTGCCTCATCTATCAGCTTGTTCCACTCGTTGAAGGTGAGGGCATTCGCTTTCTCCCATAAGTGTGTTGCCGGCGTCCCTTCCTCGCTTATCTTCCTTGCTATGAGATAACTGAGTTGTTTCTCCGTGGGTAATTTGCCTTGCGTATCCTGTCTCGGCACAATCCTCTTCACCCTTATCCAGTTCTCTATTGCGGTAAGGGGAGGGAAGTGCGGTCTTGTCCCTTGTTCCAGATATTCCCCGTATTCCGGCATCCTGAACTCCACTATGAAGCTCTGTCCGTTCAACGTTACCTCAGATGATACCGAGTTGAATAAGTTCCCTGTCGCTATGTGGTCACCGTCAATAAGCCCTTCCCGGTATTTCTCAACTAATGTCTTCCCATATGCGTCAAGCACTTCAACAAGATTGGGAAACAAAGATGTCAAGTCATTCTTTTTCAGTTTGTTAGCCATTTCTTCTCATTCTTAGTTTCTTTATTTGTGCAGCCTCCCTCGCTCTCTTCTCCTTGATGTATGTGAGGTAGGAGAACGTTTCAACCACCGGCATAGCGAATATATGGTCAAAATCAAATCCCGTGGTTTCCTTTACCGCCTCAATCAAAGAGAGCCAAACGTACGTATTAGAGCCTCCGTCTTTTCTATCTGCGTCTTTATCTGGTTCCTCTTCTCCCTGTCCTTCGTCCTCCTGGCTTCCTTCTTCAGTATCTGAATCAAAGAGCGTAACGAATTCTGCGTTAATGCTTTGTAATACTGAAAAAAAAAGCGTACAATACTTAATGCGTGGGGAATCCTTAGATACTCCATAATATCATTCTTTACGTCTTCCAGTTCATACCCCTCGTTGTAGTTATGCCCGTCAGGAATCATAATCACAGAGAGAGCCATGGGGATATTTGCAGGGTCATCTATGTTAAATGCCTTGAAGTCAATATATTGTGCCGTGGTTATCTTGTTGGGGTTAAGGCATACGTTATAAACCTTCCCGTTGATGTTATACTGGGGAGATACCTGGGGGACTTGCGGTTCTTTTGCCAGCCACCCGATTGAATCAAGCATCTTGCCGAATTCGGTAAGTTCGGTGTTATACGCTTCCGCTTCCGTCATATCATACATAAGGGCAACCAGGCGTACATTCTTGTCAATCGCATCCGTCTCCTGGTCCCTCAATATCTCCTGCTCCTTAATCCATAATCCAAGGGGCATTTCATTCCAACCATTTGCTATCAGTTTATGTTCCATATTTGTTTTTAATTCTTTATAACTATTTGATTATCAGTTTAAGTTCAGTTCTATACCGGACTTTAATACTTGTTTCGCACCACGCCTAATGAGTAAGCTCCCTTCGTTACCCTTTCCCTGTATGCCTCCCAAGAAAGCATCAAACTCATGCAGGTATCATCATGCAGTCCTTGCGGGGCGTTATACGTTACCACTTGTGTCTTGGGGTTGTATGTGGCTTCGTAATAACTTAACTCATTCTGCTGCTGTTCATCATCTAATAATGTAATCTGTTTCTGCTCAAAGGCAACCTGTAAATGACTTACCAAATCGGTCTTGCTCTTGTTTGAGGTTGTCCATTCGTTTATCTGTATCTTCCGGTCCTTCAACAAATCGCAATAAGGCTTTCCAACTCCGTTAACCTCAGCATATATCACCGGGGAATATTGTTTGTACTGCTTGTATATTTCCTCTATCCTATCCACGGTTGCAGAAGTATTCTTATCGTTAAAGTACTCTAAATAAATCTGTTGCCCGTCCTGATTTAAAATACTTATTGAAGTGCGGTCAATCCCAACTCCTGCCGACCAGTCAATCCCCATGTAAACTTTCTCCAATCTATTTCCTGGCTTTAAGATGCATTCCTTAAATCCCTCAAAGAGAACAGAATCGGCATCAAGAAATTCTCCAAGTATTTCCGTGGTGTACTGGGCTTTCGGCATAACAGATTTATACTGTGCCTTCTGCTCTTCGGTGATAAACTTACTCAGGTCATAGTCGGCGAAATTGAAACTATAAATATTCTTCGCCCCATCCTTTCCTTGTGAATAATATTTAAAAAAGAAACCGGTCTTAAATCGTGGAGTGCTAGTTAACAGAATATCAGCCTTATAGACATTTGTCATAGGCAGAAGAACAGAATAAAAAAATTCATCCGGTTGATATGCGGATTCATCAACTATCAAAATTCCTCCATTCTTAATCGTCAGTCCTCTCAAACTATCCCTTTGCTCGGAACTTCTAAAATAAATTATAGAACCGGTGATAAACTCCAAAGTGAGAAGGCTGTCATTCTTCTTCTTCAACGCTCCGCTTCCTTCAATTGCGTCAGTCAGTTCCTTGTAAATCTTTCTGCTTGCGTCTAATGTTATTGAAATACAGAGGCTTACAGCATTCTTGTTGTTTAAACTGCACCTTAGAAGCTCATTCATAAGGAGCATAGTCTTTCCTGTCTGTCTTGGGGCTACTACTACGAAGACAGAGGCGGTAGGATTATTTGCTATCGCCGTATGTACTACTCTTTGATGAGGTGCTGGTGTGTAGCCTACAAACTGTGTCATTATGCAAAACTCCACTTATACCCGCCACAGCTTTTCCTTTTTCCGATACAACAATCTGCTATGTGTGTGTAGGACGCTCCTGTTTCCCTTTCGGCTTGGGCTAAAGAGGGATATTCATTAACATACTCACCATTTTTTGTGAACTGAACTACCGGTTTGCTTTCATCTTTTCTGTTGAGATTGTTTCCCTTCTGAGCCTCACTATTGTGTATCAGGGTGAGCGGGTTGTTCCTGTTTTCTTTTTGGGAAACCCATTTCAAGTTTGATGGATGGTTATTAAGTCTGTTGGTATCTATGTGGTCAATCTCGGCACCTTCAAACCATTCATTTTGTACAAGTTCCGGGAAGGTCAAGGCAATCCACCTAGCTGCCTGATACGAGACCTTTTCCCCATTTAATGATAGGGTCCAGAATATTCTACCGTGCGTTTTGTCTGGTTTGTTGCACATTTCCTTGATATTACCTGTCCTACGGTAATCCAAGCTACGGCACTTTCCTTCTGGCGTGCTGATATCTATCTGATACTTTCCCTCAAAACCTGGGACATTTCTCCATTTTCCCATATTCATTACTCCTTGTCTTCGTCTTCTTCTTCCTCTGGGATATCACCAAACGAGAACTTGATATTGGCGTCTGCCTTTATTTCCATCTTTGTGGGCTGTGAATAACCCATTAAGCGTGACATAAGTTCTATGGAGGTATTTAGTTCCCTGTGCTTATTCTGGGCGATTTCTTCCTGGATGGCTCTGTCTAACGTGGCGATGGCTTTCTGACGCATTTCTTCCACGTATTCGCTGTCACTTGCTGATTTCGCTAGGGTGGCTAATGCGGCGTTCCAGTACTTGTTCTGGCTGGTTTCCTTGATTCCCCATTCTGATTCCATCCACCTTAAGGTTTCAAACTTGGTCCAGCCCTTTGATATCTTCTCTGCGACCTGGGCTATCCTTAACTTGGTTTCGGGGGTCATGGCGCCATTTCTACCAGGGTCAAGGGCTGTCTCTCTGTCATTAAAGATGGAACCCTTATTCTTCCTTACGTTCGGCATCTTCTTCTTGCGTGTTATTCTCTTTATTATTCTTATTTAGTTTGGCTTGTCTCGCCTTTTCCATTCTTTCCCTCATTTCCCTTTGTCTGCGGGCTTCCTCGTTATTCAAGATGGCGTAGAGCTTCCTGTAAAGGGTTAAACAACATGCGGTACAACCCCAGTTCTTCTTTTCTCCGCCTATGATTTCATTCAGTTTCTCGTTGACTGAGCGGGGGAGTATGTGGGCATAGTTTTGACGGGCAGCCTTTTCGTAGGTTGCTTCGTATTGCTTGATGTATTCATATTGTTCTTTTGTCAGTTCCATATATATATCTTTATTGTTTGTTTATTCTTCTTGTAATAAAATATAAGAGGGTGTCCAGGGCATCTTTCAGTAATTGAAGGATGGAGGCGGTTGTGGAGGCGAGGAAGGCCAAAAGACACACATATGCTATATAAGGTATTGTGAATGAGTGTGTTATGAGTAAATAGATTAGTCCTGCCCAGAATGTCATGCAAAGACTGCAACCGAATGGCTTGAGCTCAAAATCCTTGTATGGTTTTTCTCCTTTCAGCCATTTCCATATCCATTTCTTTATATGTGTCATTACTCCGGATAAATCCACGATGAACACTATTATCAGTTGTATGATGAGTAGGTTAAGTAATATCATTCTTTATCTTCTTGTCTATTTCTTTATTCAGTTGGCGGGCTTTCCTTTCGTAAAACTGACCAAGGACATTTAACTTTATCTGGTCCATCTTCTTTATGGCGGCGGTATGCGACACGTTCAACTCCTTTGCTACCAACCTTAAACTCCCTAACTCACAATACATTAGAAGGATTATTCTGTCGTATGGTTCCAGCTTTGATACTATCTCCTTTATCATTAGCAGGTCCTGGTCTTCGGTCGTGAATAACAAATCGTCTCCTTCCGGCGGGGCATAATCCTCAATCAAATTCTTTATGTTCCATTTCATATCTTGTCTGAGAGCTTTGTCAGGTCTGCGTTTCCGTCTAAATGGGAAAGAGGCCGCTTATATTTACAGTAGAACGGGGATGTGGTGCTATTCCAGTTATTCAACATTATCCTGACCACGAAATATTTGATTTGCTTCTTATCAAAAATCTCGTTCAATTTGGTATTGTCATATTCCAATAGCGTAACGTAAGTCTCCTGGACGAAATCATCATAGTAATCACTCGTTACCCGGATATTCCTTGCTATGTCTTCAACCAGCCCGCTATAACTTAAGCTGTATACTATTTCCTGGTTTGTCATTAGTTTTTATTGTCTTGCTGTCATTAGTTTTTATTGTCTTGCTGCGGCTCGTTTTTGCCGCTTATATATCGCCTCGTCTATCGTTAACCAAACCTCTTCCTTCTCCCTCTTTCCTTTGTAGTAATCGGCGGTCGTGGAGGTGCAGAACTGGCTGTATTTCCTCTCTTCCAGGTCTATGGAGGTTATGTCCCATACTATCGTGTAATCCTCAAAGAAACACACCAGATAAGGCACCCTGTCCATCTGCTTGGAAATTACCTGCAGGTTTTTCAGTTTGTTGTAATCTATTTGGAAATTGGGGTATTTGAAGTAGGGGCGGTGCACGGTTTTGATTTCACCATAGCTCAATACTGTGGAGGCTGTCATGTCAAAATCAAACAACTCATAGGGGTCATCTGTGAAGTGAATGGTCTTGTTGCCCCGGAGTATGTCAAGTAGATTAAGTTCCAACCATTCCTTCCTTCCTTCAAACTCTCTTCTGTGAAAAAATGTATCCATATGTTTTTTTCTTTTTATATAAATAGTCGCATAGTTTCATTTGGTTTGGAATTGTGTAGAAAAAATTGTAAAAAAATTCCACCTACCTTAAAAAGATAGGTGGATAACTGTTAAAAGTCAATAAAAGAGGCGTTTAAAAGACCTTGCTGACCTCCTTGATGGCTTACACTTCCGGGGTGCTGAACTCAATCTCGCCACCCTTTTCTTCTCAGAGAATCGACATAAACGTAGACTTCCATAATGCTATACTTTTTATTGGTACGAAGATAGCAATTTTGTCGTTATCTACATCAGATATAGTGCAAAATTGTAGATTTTCAGGGCTATTACATCAGAGCGAACCCAAAATTCAAGTGTATCTCCGCAGCAAGAATTAGAGTGTGGTGTTGCATGCATTAAACTTGTAGGTCTTGTTCTCCAACTCCTGCCATATCTCATACTTCCTTGTGGCTATAAAGTTGTAGTAGGCTTGGGTTCCGTACTCTATTCCCTGGGCCTTGCTTTCCTCAATCGCATAACTCAAAGCAATCCAACAGGTTCCGTTATTTAGGCTAAACTCTTTTGTCATATCTTTACCTCCATCCCATTTTTCTTTTCAGCCTGACCATAGTTTCCCATACTTCCATAAACTCAAAGACACCAAGGTCTTCTTTCATTTGTTTCCAAAGTGCCGATATTTTATCTTCGGTATCATCCCCCTTAAATAAACCGGAATTGGCAATTGAATAAAGGGAGATAAGTTGGTTATAGTATTCCTGCTTTGTCATATCTTCTTCCTCCTGTAATATTTAGCCATTGCTGATTCAGCCAATTCTCTGTCATAAAAGAAATAATGCTCTATCCCACCAACAATCTCTTCCGGTGTATCCTCGTCATAATGAAAGCAGAACAGCCAAGCACTACTTTTATCATTTAATGGATAAGGTTCAACCCATAGTCTATTGTTTGCAGAACTGAAATGGAGGCTATGATAAATCGCTATTCCTTCCTTGTCCTTCAGTCTCTTAACTATCTGCAACAGTCTTTTCTGGGTAGTGGGTGTCATAACCCTGCAACTTCCTATTTTCATATCTTATTCCTCCTTGTGCTTACCAGCAATAGTTTATTTCCGGTTGCCGCTCTGCCCAGGCTTTTTCATAAGCTGCCTTTGAATCGGTTAAGAAGCCCTCGTCAAAGAACTCAACCACTTTCGGTAGAACTCTCATACGAATATCCTTTCTACCACCCCAGCGAAGACCATCTACCGCTTTTTGGTCATAACCAGCCTCTCTGCAAGCGGTTCTGAACAGTTCATCAAGTCTTTCCTGGTCTTTACGCTCAACATATTGTTCGTTATATCTCTCTATGTAATACATATACAGAGCAAGACCGGTCATATATCTACCGTATTTGCAATCTCCGTTATGCTCGTCATTAAAATAAGCAATCCTATCTATTGTAAGAATCCTACCACACCTGGCTAACATTTCCTCATAACCAAACTTGGCTTCAAGGACTGCGATGTTCTTTTTGATTTCGTCAGCGATTATCTTTGCTGCTTTTTCTGCTTTTGTCATATCTGTCTCTGTATTAAGCGTTAAACATTAGGCAAGGGCAAGTCTATACTCCTTGTTCCAGCGGTCTACCTCCGGAATCCAGTGGTACTTCTCTTCAAGAGTGCCGGACACATAATCCTCC
>Ga0256404_1010961_pt1 | contig 12331 bp, 13 predicted proteins | sample RumenRJG_01DNA_FD_185990 | JGI IMG/M metagenome (GOLD analysis project Ga0256404, IMG submission 185990) | Bovine rumen microbial communities from Lethbridge, Alberta, Canada - RJG_01 | ecosystem: Host-associated > Mammals > Digestive system > Stomach > Rumen | place: Canada: Alberta | collected... | reverse complement strand
TGTGGCGCGGGAACGAAATATGGACGAAGGTCTTCGCGCCAAGCTCATGAGCGGTGTGGATGATCAGGTAGCCACGGCTGACGAAGTCGTTCTGGACGACCAAGTCGGCAGAGCTCTCGATGACGGCGGGATCCTCGTGGGCCTCACCGGCAATGCACAGCACATCGGGTCTCTTCTCATGGATTCTGCGGAAGGCTTCGGTGGTGCCAGGGACAGCCTGGTTGACGATGACCGCCTTCATCTTCGGGTCGTCGGCAAGGCCGGCGATGACGCTGATGGTGGTTTCCGCCTCTTCCATGAAGTTGTCAGGGTACGTGACGTGCTGGATCAATCCTCCGTCCTGTACGGTCCCGTACTCCTTGATCAGCTCCTCAGCGCCACGAAGGTCATCCTCGGACTGGGAGACGGTACCTGTGACGATACCGATGTGATAGTCACGGCCGCTGGCAGGAGCCGCCGCGCTGGCAGCTGGTGCCGCCGCTGGGGACGCCGGCGCTTCTTTAGCTCCATTTGCAAACGCAAAGGAGGAAGCGAGAGCGGTGCAGAGCAAAATTGACAAAAGCTTTTTCATTCGACCTCTCCTTAAGAAAGTTTTGTCCAATTGTAAAGAAAGAGTGGAATCATGGCAATGTGTTTATGCATATTTATACACATTTTTCTTCGTTTCCTGGATACTCTTTTCCAACGACAGGCAATTTTTGCACTGGTCGGGAAAGAATGCTACGTTCTCCGACAAAAAGACTGCCCTTCCATGACAACCAAGGACTCGTTGTTCTTTTTTTGAAGCGACAAAAATCCGAACATCAAATTCCAAAGGCGTTTTGCATACGCTTCTGGATACGAACTTTTCCACAAAATCACGAAATGCCCCGTTGTCCTCCTTGTTTTCCTATTTTTTCCATGCATATACTGATAAAAACGGAATCACTAGGAAATGCATTCATCATGCTTGTTGTTTTTCAACAACCGTTGACGATTCCCCCACAGGAGGCACCATGAAGAAAATGTTGTTGAGCTGCTTTGCACTCGCATGCGCGGCAGGAGCTTTTGCCCAGGGATATCCGAACGCCGAGGCGACAAATCCAGAGAAAATGCAGTGGCAGAAGGGATTCCCGCCGGCACCGGACAAAACACTCCATGCCGCCGATGGCTCGTATTTCCATTTTCCTGGATTGCGGTACAGCGTGAACCACATGCAGGAATTTTCTCCGACGAGAACCGTTCCTGCCGCGAAGGAGAAACTGTACACAGTAAAAACAAAATATGATCCAAACATTGATTCCATACGATTTATCCCGTGGGATTCCGACAAGGAGATGACGTTCGCCGAGTCGCTGGACGCGAACTACACAGACGGCATCATCATCATGCACAAAGGGAAAATCGTATACGAAGCATATCCTGCGGGGCTCAAGCCGGACGGTTTGCATGCGGCAATGTCCGTGAGCAAGTCGTTCACCGGGACAATCGCCGCGATTCTTGAGGCGGAAGGCGTGCTTGATCCGTCAAAAACTGTTGCCGACTATCTTCCGGAGCTGAAAGACAGCGGCTTCGCGGATGCGACTGTGCGGCAGGTAATGGACATGACGACTGCAATCCAGTACAGCGAGGACTATAATGACCCGGACGCCGAAGTGTGGAAATACTCCGCGGCGGGAAACGTGTTCCGCCCGGCAGACTACAAAGGTCCTCAGAACTACTACGAATACCTTGCAACCGTCAAGAAAATCGACGGACAAGAGCACGGCGAAGCATTCGGCTACCGCACGGTGAACACCGAACTGCTTGCCTGGATAAACTCCAGGGTCACTGGCAAGGGACTGACAGAGCTTGTCTCCGAGAAAATCTGGAAACCGCTCGGCGCGCACTATGACGGCTACTACCAGGTCGATCCGTCGGGAATCGCGTTTGCCGGAGGCGGATTCAGCCTAAACCTGCGCGATATGGCGATGTTCGGAGAAATGATGCGGAACGGCGGAAAGCTGAAGGGCAAACAAATCATTCCGGCACAAGCCGCGCGGGATATAGCGTGCGGTGGTTCTGACGAAGCATACAAAGCAGCTTTCGCAAAAGGCGGCGAGTATCCAAAGCTTGACGGCTGGAGCTACCATGACATGTGGTGGATCACGAACAATCCGCACGGCGCATATATGGCCCGCGGCGTCCACGGGCAGGCCATCTATATTGATCCGGCAGCCCAGATGGTGATCGCGCGCTTCGCGTCGACATACCTTGCGTCAAACAAGTACATCGACCCGCTTTCCATTCCGGCATATGAAGCGGTGGCAGATTACCTGATGAAAAAATGAATTGCCAGTAGCGTATCCGTGGCCGTCGGCCCAGCCGGCGGTCACGCTTCTCTGTCCGCGACAACAAAAGAAAAAGGCATGGCCTCTCCCCTTCCTTGGCCCTGTCATCTCCCCGTTTGGGTAGATGCGTTGTTGTCCTTCAGAAGCACGTCGTGCGCACCGCCTTCAACGATGCTGGTGGCGCTGACCAACGTCAGCTTGGCGTTCTTCTGCAGTTCCTTGATGGAAAGACAGCCACAGTTGCACATGGTGCTCCGTACCTTGCTCAGCGTCATCTGCACGTTGTCCTTCAGGGCGCCCGCATACGGCACGTAGGAGTCGACCCCCTCGACAAAGGAGAGCTTGCCTCCTTTGCCACCCATGTCGTAGCGCTGCCAGTTGCGGGCACGAGCGGAACCCTCGCCCCAGTATTCCTTCATGTAGGAACCACCGACCGTCACCTTCTCGGTCGGACTCTCATCGAATCGGGCGAAGTAGCGGCCCAACATGATGAAGTCGGCGCCCATGGCGAGGGCCAGGGTGACATGGTAGTCGAGGACGACACCACCGTCGGAGCAAATGGGGATGTAGACGCCCTTCTCCTCATAGTACTGGTCGCGGGCTCGGGCAACATCGATGACGGCGGTCGCCTGGCCACGTCCGATTCCCTTGGTCTCCCGGGTGATGCAAATCGAGCCGCCGCCGATACCGATCTTGACGAAATCGGCCCCACAGTCGGCCAGATAGCGGAAGCCCTCGGCGTCGACGACATTGCCGGCTCCCACCTTCACCTTGTCTCCATAGGTGGCGCGGATCCAGGCAAGGGTGTCGGCCTGCCATTGACTGTATCCTTCCGAGGAATCGATGCAGAGGATGTCGGCTCCTGCATTGACCAAGGCAGGCACGCGCTCCTTGTAATCGCGGCTGTTGATGGCGGCACCCACCACGTAACGCTTGTGCTCGTCAAGCAGTTCGTTCGGGTTCTCCTTATGGCTGTCGTAGTCCTTGCGGAAGACAAAGTACTTCAGGTGCATCTGGTCGTCGACAATGGGAAGACTGTTCAGCTTATGGTCCCAGAGAATGTCGTTGGCCTCGCTCAGAGTGATCGGATCCTTGGCGTAGACCAGTTTGGAGAGCGGAGTCATGAAAGAAGCGACCTTGCAATCCAGGCTCATCCGGCTCGGCCTCCAGTCGCGGCTGGTGACGACACCACAGAGTTTGCCGTTGGGAGTTCCATCCTCGGTCACGGCGATGGTCGAGTGGCCATGCTTTTCCTTCAGCTCGATGATGTCGGCCAGGCACTGCTGCGGGCGGATATTGGAGTCGCTTGGGACAAAACCTGCCTTGAACGCTTTGACGCGGGCGACCATCGCCGCTTCATCCTCGATGGATTGGGAGCAGTAAATGAAAGAAAGGCCGCCCTCGCGAGCCAGAGCCTCGGCCATCTTCTCGCCACTGACGCTCTGCATGGCGGCGCTGACCATCGGGATGTTCAGGGACATGGAGGGAGACTCACCCTTCTTGTACTTCACGATCGGGGTTTTCAACGAGACGTTCGCAGGAATACAATCCCGGCTCGTGAAGCCAGGAACCAGCAGATACTCGCCAAAGGTATGGGAAGGTTCATCAAAATAATACGCCATGCTATCCTCCAAGGTAATTAGCGAAATTTATAATCCTTATTTCCCAAACGACTCAACCCCTCTTCCGGCTTTGAATGAAGTTTTGTATGCCGGAGGGGAAATGCAACCGGTATAAAGACGCACGCATATGAAAAGGAGGCCCGTTTGGACCTCCTCGTCATTTCAGGCCTTGACCAGGCTTGCCAGCTGCCTCATCACCTCTTCCGGGCTCTTGGAGGCGTCAAGGTCGACAATCAGACCTTTTTCCCGGTAGTAGTCGATCAACGGCTCGGTCGAGGCGGCATAGACCTCCAGACGATGCTTGATTGCCTCCGGCTTGTCGTCGTCGCGCTGGATCAACGGTTCGCCCGTCTCGTCATCGATTCCCTCTTTCTTCGGCGGGTTGAAGACGATGTGGTAGGTCTTGCCGGTGCTCTTGCAGATGCGTCTGCCTGACAGACGCCTGATGATCTCCTCATCGGCAAGGACGAAGTTGACCACGGCATCCAGTTTGGACATCTCCGCCAGCGCGTCAGCCTGGACGATGGTCCTGGGAAATCCGTCAAGGATGAACCCCCTTGCGGCATCCTTCTCCTGGAGCCTGGTGCGGACCATGGCGATGGTCACCTCATCGGGCACCAGGCCGCCACTGGCAAGGATTGACTTCACCTGCTTGCCAAGCTCGGTCTCGTTTTTGATGTTCGAGCGGAACAAATCACCAGTCGAGATATGGGGAATCCGGTAATAGTCCTTCGCCAATGCTGCAATCGTGCCCTTGCCGGCTCCCGGAGGGCCAAGAAATACGAGATTCATCGTTTCACCTCTCGCTTCATCATACCAACAAGCGAAGATTCTTTGCAACGCAGACGAAGATGCGCTACTATCACTGCGAAGGAGTCTTTCATGAGCAATAGGATTGTGCTGCATGCCACCGACCTCGATGGCTTTCTCAATGATGAAGATAGGCGTCGCCTTGATACGGTCAACAGGATGTACGAGAAGTCCCTCGCCTTCTGCAAGGTGCTGGATTCCTCTTCCGATGTGATCCAGTTGGAAAACGCCCGCAAGGGTCTGATAGAAGCCAGCCGTGATATCGGGCGTTATCTGAAAAAAGTGAGCGGAGAGGTAAAGCGGATCCATGTCTATTCGTTCGAGACTCCCGAAGAACAGCATGGCGAGGCGTCCCGTCTGATCGCCAAGCTTCGTGACCCGAGAACCCAGCATGAGGAGTTCCTCTACTATATCCAGCGGGCCTACGAGATGTTGTTCAGCCATGTCTATGGTGACGCGGCGCTTCCCAACAAACGCAGCATCATCCTGAAGACTCCTGTGACGCTGCCGGTGCAGAACTACGCCGTCCACCGCATTCCTGACGTGGACAAGCTGATCCACAACAGTGTCATGTGCGTCATGCTCCGCGGCGCCCTGCTCCCCTCGATGATCCTCAGCAAGGAAATCCAGGAATTCAGTTCCGATGGTTTCGTCACTCCGTTCGCGCTGTTCAAGATCAAGCGTGACGAAAGCAAGAAGGAGAAGAACATGGAATACGTCCTCGACCTGGACCGATCCTTCTTCAACCTGAAGGAACTGGATGGCAAGGACCTGATCTTCGCCGACCCGATGAACGCCACCGGTGGAAGCCTTGTCACCATCATCAACTATCTGAAGAGCCAGGGAATCAAACCCGCATCGATCAAGTTCATCAACGTGATCGCGGCCCTGAAAGGAAGCCTGCGCATCTGCCGCGCCATCCCCGAGGCAGAGGTCTACACCCTGTGGATGGATCCGGTGCTCAACGATGCCGCCTACATCCTGCCGGGACTTGGCGACGCCGGCGACCGCTTGAACGGGAAGGATGTCGGACCGAAGCCCCGCAACATGATCCAGCTGATCGCCGACTATGGCACCAACATCAACAACCTCTATCGCGCCCAGGTGCGCGAAATCGAGGAGACGGTCCTCGGAAAGTGAAGCCGCTCTTCATGCTCCTTCCCGCTCTGCTGCTTCTGGGCTGCATGCACACCACAGTCCAGAAGACGCTCGTGGAAGGAACAAAGCTGATGGAGGCAAAGGAGTATGCAGCCGCCGCGCAGCTGTTCGCCAAGGGCTATGAAGCCAATCCTTCCGATGGAAGACTGCTCTACAACCAAGCGCTTGCCCTTGCCTTGGACGGCAGGCAGGAAATGGCGCTCCAGCTTTGTGACGAGGGCTACCGGCGCTGGCCCCAGATACTTCGGTTTCTCACTCTGAAATACCAGATGCTCCAGCAATTGGGCCGGAGTGCTGAGGCCGTGGGCGCGATGGACGACGTGCTCAGGCTGAATCCCGGCGACACCAAACTGCGGTTGACGGTAATGGAATATGCCTTGGAGCATGGCTTTCGTGACGAAGCGCGGTTCCATGCGGAATTCCTGGTCAAGGAACGAAAAGAAATGGCAAGGGCCTACAAGGTCCTCGCCACGCTTGACGGACCGGAGAGCGACGCCGCCCTGATCAGCAGCTATCTCGAGACCCACCCGCAAACGACTTAGCGGTATTGGGCAATCGACTGTTGCACCAGCGTGTCGCAACGCTCGTTCAGTTCGATTCCCGCGTGTCCCTTCACCCAATGGAAGGAGACCGGCAGCGAGCCGACCAAGGCATCCAGCTTGACCCAGTATTCCTGGTTCTTCACCGGTTTCTTGTCCGCCGTCTTCCAGCCCTTCGCCTTCCAGCTCTTGATCCAGACGGTGATGCCGTTCTTCACATACTGGCTGTCGGTAAAGACATTGATTTCAGCCGCCCCCAACTGTTTCGCGTAGGAAAGCGCCTGGATGACCGCGGTCAGCTCCATCTTGTTGTTGGTGGTTTCTTTCTCTCCGCCATGCATTTCCGTCTGAAAGGAACCATCCCCGTCAAGGGTGAATGCCCATCCGCCAGGACCGGGATTGCCGCTGCATCCCCCATCGGTATAGATGGTGATTCTCTGGTAGCTCATCGTGCGCGCTCTCCTCTCTGTGCGGACAGCATACAACAAAAAGAAAAGTCCGCGCTATACCTGTCGCTCGTAGGGGAAAGCTTCACCGCGAGTTCCGTTTCCAAGCGTGCGAGGAATTCCCTTTCCCAGAGTAGCTCCTCGACCCAGGAATTTTGGCGCCTGCCACCAAGGAATGCCCGGTACTCCCCCTCGTCCACCTCGGCGTAGAGCCAATGGCGGCTTGCAAGGGAAAAGTCGATCGGGTTGAAGAAGCCACCGGAAGGGACCAGGTTTCCGGCCGGGTCGATGACCAGTTCGTCCAATTCGCGGATGGTCCGCTCCAGCGCCTCCTTCACATCCCCGTCAGGGGCATAGCACTGGCGGTTGGCGTTCTGCCGGATATACAGGGAAAGGTCCCGTCCCTCGTAGGTGCCATCCTCTTCGTCGTAGGGAACCGACGAGGTACAATCCCGAAGGAAATAGAGGTAAAGGCGCTGGATATAGGCAAGCTCCTGCTCCAGCCCTTCCAGCGGTACCCGTCCTTGCTTGGCGTACAGGGCAAGGGCATGCTCCAGCCGATTCTGGTACCGCTTCAGTTCCTGAAGGTAGACGATTCGTTCCATAGGCCACATTCTACCCGTTTCTTGACAGCAAGGGGAGAGCCAAGTAGGCTTTCTTCCATGAAACTGATCCTCCGCATCCTGCTATCCTTCGCGCTCTCGCTTCCCCTTTTCGCGGGTGGAAGCAGGGAACTGACGCCACCCAAAGGTGTCGGAGTCTCCCTGTATACCGATAGCAGAGGAACAGGGATTCCGCTTACCGGCTACCGGAGGATCGTCAGTCTGGGAACCAACCTGACCGAGACCATCTGCGCCCTTGGGGCCGAGGATCGGCTGGTGGGGCGCACCACTTTCTGCAACTACCCGGAATCAGTCAAATCGATTCCGTCGATCGGAACCCTCTGGTCCCCCTCCATCGAGACCATCGTCAGCCTGAAGCCAGATCTGGTGGTGGCAGGGAGCCTGATCGACGACGCTGTCCTGGAAAGCCTTACCCGTGCAGGCTTGACCGTGTGCGTCATCAACCACCAGGCGTCGTTCGCGGGAACCTATGCCCTGATCATGGACCTCGGCTTGCTCCTCGGCGAGGACGAGAAGGCTCGGGAGATTGTGGACACCATGCAACAGGAGGTCGAACAGGTCGTGGAGGAAACACGTACCCTCGCCAAACCGAGGACCTACCTTGCCATCAGCTTCGGAGAGATGGACAGCGCAGCCACCGGGGACACCTATTTGGGAACCATGATCGAGATGGCGGGTGGGGAGAATGTGGCGAGACAGGCGACCAACTGGGCTTTTTCCAAGGAACAGCTGGTCCAGGCCGACCCCGAGGTGATCGTGCTGATGAACATGAATGGGATGACGATGGAAGAAACGCTCAATCTCTGGCGCAACACCCAACCGTACAAGGACTTGCATGGACGTGTCGAACTCATTGATACCGACCTGGTCTCCCGACAGGGACCCAGGCTTGGCGAAGCGCTCCAGCAATTGGAAGAGAAAATCCATCCATGAGAAAAGCATGTTTCATCACTCCACTTTTCCTGCTTGCCGCGCTTGCCCTCGCCTCGCTGATGGTGGGAAGCTCCTCCTATCCGGCTTGGGAGGTGGCACGGACACTTCTGGGCAAGGGGGACGACCCTGCCCTCTCCTACATTGTCGCCAGCATGCGGCTTCCCCGGACAATTGCGGCAGTGCTCTGCGGAATGGTGCTGGCCACGAGCGGATGCCTCTTTCAGGCAGTCCTCCGGAATCCGATGGCTGACCCCTTCGTCCTGGGGGTTTCCAGCGGCGGGTCATTAGGTGCCGCCATCGGGCTGTCCTTCGGGCTCGTCAACCTGACCGCACCGGCCATGGTGGGTGGTTTCGCCAGCGCATTCCTGGTGTTGCTGCTCTCTCTGCGGCATCAGAGCCAGACCCGGCTGATCCTGACCGGCGTCGCCCTGAACTATCTCTGTTCCTCGCTGATGACGCTGTGCATGATGCTGGACTATGACCAGTACCAGCGGATCATCTTCTGGACGATGGGATCGTTCAGCGCGGTCACGTTCCAGGGCGTCAGGATTGTCGCCATCTGCTATCTGCTTTCCCTCATACCCCTCCTGCCGGTGGCCGGATCCCTTGACTTGCTGTTGCTTGATGATGCCTCCGCCCTTTCGATGGGCTTGGATATCCACCGCACTCGGATGCTGGTCATCGCCATCGCCACCTTTCCGGTGGCGGTCAGTGTCGCCTGGTTTGGCGTCATCGGCTTCGTCGGCCTGCTTGCCCCGCACGTCGCCAGGTTGATGGTCGGTCCTTCCCATAAGCGGTTGCTTCCGCTTTGCTCCCTGCTGGGAGCAGATCTGCTATTGGCAAGCGACTTGGCCTGCCGGGTCATCCTTCCCTCCGGCGAGCTGCCCGCAGGAGTGATCACCAGCCTGCTTGGCACACCTCTGTTGATCCTGATGCTGCGAAGAGGAAGCGTACGACATGGCTGACATCCTGCGCATCGAGCACCTGACTGGCGGATATGATACCCCGATTTTTCAGGATTTCTCCCTACGGATTCCACAAGGTGGAAGATTGGTCACCTTGCTTGGTCCCAACGGCTCAGGGAAATCGACCTTGTTGAAGTTCCTCTACCGACAGCTATCCTATCAGGGAAACATCTGGATTGACGGAATCGACCTTTCCTCTCTACGTCAACGGGAGCTTGCCAAGCATCTTTCCCTGGTTCCGCAAAATGGAAGAATCGACTATGACTTCACCGTCGAGGAGGCGGTACGAATGTCCGCAAGCACCCCTGCCGCCACCAGGATAGCCCTTCAGCTCTGTCATCTTGAAGGCAAGGAACAGACAAGCGTCCAGGCGCTTTCGGGGGGTGAGTTCCAGCGCACCTTGATTGCCCGGGCACTTGCGCAGGCTAGTCCCTTGATGTTGCTGGACGAACCTGTCAGCAGTCTCGACATCGCCCAGCAAATCGGGATGATGCGGCTGTTCAAGCAACTGGCCCGCGAGGGAAAGACATTGGTTTGCGTCCTGCATGACCTTTCGCTGGCGCAGGTCTACAGTGACGAGGTGATCCTGCTCCAGAAGGGAAACCTGGTCAGTCAGGGAAGTCCCGAAGTGGTGCTTACCCCAAAGCATCTTTTCCAAGTCTATGGGGTGGAGACGCAGATGCTGGCCGATGAGTCCCATAAGCTCCGCTTGCTCTGTCCCCGCTGGTAAGGCTACACTTTCCTCGTGAAACTCTTTGCCACATTGCTCAACCGCGTCTACCGAAGCTGGGTCCGGATGCTGCTGCACCTGCGCTATGACTTCTGTGTCTGGAAGGAGGAGGAGTTGCCGCCCGGCCCCAAGATCTTCTGCTCCAACCATTTCAGCTCCAGCGACGTCCACTTCGTCACCACCTTGACAAGGGACGTTCTGCATGTGGTCATCGGCAGAGGGTACGGCATCCCGGTGGTACGGGTGTTGCTCGACTGGATGGAGCAAATCCGGGCGTTGACCAAGGAGGACCGCCACAAGGTAGTGGACAACGCGGTCTCCTACCTGCGGCAAGGGGATTCGGTCTTCATCTTTCCCGAGGGGGTGCTGAACGAGCAACGAGAGCTGATGCCATTCCACGCCGGTGTCGCCCGCATCTATCTTCGCAATCCGGTCCCGATCATCCCTATCGGCCTGATCGCCCCGCGGCGAAGGGTACGCTACAAGTTCTCGCTGACCGCAGGGCGGGACATGACCGTAGTCAGCAAGAACTACTACGCCAATATCGGCAGACCGATGGAGTTCCCCCAGGCCCTGGAGCTTGCCAAAAGCGACCAACGGGCGGCAGAGCGGATGATCTGCCTGACGCTCCAAGAGGAAGTCCAACGGCTGATTGACGACATCAAGCACAATAAATTCTGGAGTTGAATATGGAACACGATGTGAACGAACTGTTTCAGGACTTTCAAAAGCAGGTGGCTGAAATCGCCAGCCATGCGCAACAGGTGTCCAAGCTGAAGTTCAGCGCCCAGCTGAAGAACGGCACCAGCTTCCGCTTCAACTTTGATGCGGATACCTACGGCAGGGAAAAGAAACCCTACAAACCGCATTCCATCTACAATGCCATCATCGACATCATCGGTGCCGCCATCACCGTCGCTTTGATGGTGATGCACATTGGCAGCCCGCTCTGGGTGCTTGGCTGCATCTTCCTGTTCGCCTTCTTCGTCACCAATGCCGTCATGCACCTGTTCGACGAGAGCAGGGAGCGGACCGTCGCGGTTCTCTTCCACCTGGGCTGCGCGATCAAGATCGTCTTCCTCTGCCTGTTCAACTTCGCCATGGTGCATGGACCGCAGAGCGTTGTGGTCACCACGCTTGGCATCAGCGCCCTGAGCCTGCTTCTCCTCTCCATCCAGACCAGAGGAGCCGGGCGTGCCAGCAGCATCGTCCTGGCGATCCTTCCTTTCATGAACCTGCTTGGCGGGGTGCACAGCTTGTTCCTGCCGGCTTCCGACCTGGTCTTCGCGCTGTGGGCCCTCGGTCCCGCGCTGCCAGGAGGAAAGGCGAAAGCACGGAGCAATTCGGTCTTCGCCATCATCGGCCTGATCCTTGCCGGTTGGCTTTTCTAGCCAGTTGCCTGAGAACGGGCTTCGCGCAACATGTCGTTGTAGGCTCGTGGCTCGATGGCGGTCTCCGGAACCCCGAGATTTCCCAGTATCTGGGACAAGGCTTCCTTCGCGCGGGAAATGGCCTCCGCCTGCTCCAGGACGAATTCAATCTCGATGAACCAGCCCAATGGCTCCACTTCCAAAAGCTCGGCGTGGGCCGGAACGAAGCCAGGAACCGGAATCATCGATGCATAGCCCCTCTTGTGCTTGGTGATGGCGACCTGGTAGCCAAGCTTCTCGACAAAGCGCCTGACCCGCTCCCACTCCCCTCCCGGAGCGGTGAACTCGAACTCCTGGTTGGTCTCGATTCCATCGCATTGGCTTTTTTCCTTCAGCGTGAAAAGGACGTCTTCCCCGCCATGTGCATTCCGTTCGTAGCGGGTGCGGAAACGTGGCTGGCTTTCGTTCTGCCCACGCCAATAGATATCGGTTTTCTCCTCGAACCGCAAAGGCCGGGGCAGCCTTGCCTTCACAGCCTCGGGATCGTGGACATGGGCCTTCAGCTCGACCTCGATGCCCATGTCAGTCCTTCCAGGGGAAAATCATGCCCTTCAGGGACCGGGGGCCGATCGACTCGCGGTCGTCGTACAACAGGTCCGTCCAGGGCAGGTGCTTGCGGTCGGCGTCAGGATGCTTCTCCAGGTAGTCGTATTTCAGCATGATCAGCTTGACGAAGTCCTGATGGAGCAGGTCGATGCCCCCCATACCGGGAATCAATCCGACGGTGGCGATGCTGATGATGATGTCGACGAGGGTAAAGAGCGAC
>Ga0256404_1010959_pt1 | contig 12336 bp, 14 predicted proteins | sample RumenRJG_01DNA_FD_185990 | JGI IMG/M metagenome (GOLD analysis project Ga0256404, IMG submission 185990) | Bovine rumen microbial communities from Lethbridge, Alberta, Canada - RJG_01 | ecosystem: Host-associated > Mammals > Digestive system > Stomach > Rumen | place: Canada: Alberta | collected... | reverse complement strand
ATATTTAGCTTTAAAACATATGAAAACTACGTCGCAAAGTGCCTTCAATATGCCAAGTGGGCGCAGGAGAACCACGGGGCAAGAGATCTAAAAGACCTGCTGCCACATATCGACGAATATCTTAGTTACCGAAAGACCATTAAGAAGGGGAACGGGGAACCATTAAGCGCATGGACTTTAAAATTAGACCGAGCCGCCTTAGAAAAGCTATTCGAGCCGGAAGGGATAAAAGCCCGGGAGCTGCTGCCGCCTAGACGCAGGAAGGATATAAAGAAGAACCGGGGAAAGATAGAGAACTTTAACGAGAAGAAACACGCCCTATTAATGCGGATAGGTAAAAGCACCGGCGCAAGGCGTGAGGAAATAGCAGACCTAAGATATAGGGATATAGACGCAGAAGCCGGAACCGTACTAATTGAGCAGGGCAAGGGGGGCAAGCGCCGCATAATCCACGCCCTGGATAAATCCATATTAAAAGAACTGGCAGCAGGAGCGCACGACCCAAACGATAAAGTATTTGAGTCTATCCCCTGCCGGTTCCCGGAGCATAAATATAGACGGTATTACGCACAAACCTTATATACAAGCCTGGCAAGACCTATAAAAGACATTCCAAAATGTGAGCGCTATTACTGCCGGGGCGACTATAAAGGGACGATCTACGACAGAAAAGCCATGCTATTAGTGAGCATAGAGCTAGGACACGCACGCACAAGCGTTATAGCGTCGCACTACCTTAACCGGGCTTAACTATCCCAAGATAGTAAAGTTAAGGGCTAGTCAAGGATAGTTAAGAGCTAGTCAAGAGCCGCAGAAATAGGCGCTATAAGTAAAACTTAGAAAGTGGCTAAAAATTTTAAATAGCAGAAAAGTGAAATTTTGCTTTTTTGATATATCCCCCTAAAAAGTGTCAAATCCGACACTACTTGTATTAGAAAAGTGTCATATCCGACACTACTCGTATTAGAAAAGTGTCATATCCGACACTACTCGTATTATTTGCGGCGCCCAAGGGCAAAAAGTGCCGTGTGCTATAGTGTTTTTAAGCAATTGTTAGGGGTAGAGAAACAAACCAAGGAAGGGGGAACCATGAGGAATGAAACTAAAATCGGCAGCAGCTAATAAAACAGTACATGTGACAATCACGGCAGCCGACGACCTGGAATTAGAATTGCAATTCCAAGAAGCCAAGCAAGCATTAATGAACGAGCTTTATAAGCCCGGAGTGAGAGCCGTTAAGGCTATCATGCATTTTTTAGGCAGCGACCACACGGAAACGATCACCCTAAGAAGATAAGAACACGATTAAAAAATCAAAATCAGACATATTAAGAATATCCAAGATCATAATTATTAAGGCGGCAGCAGGAGCGCCCCCAAAAGCCCGGCGCCGCCATGATCTGAAGCGACAGCAGGAAGGCTAGAAAGTGACACCCCCTCACGACACGGGCGACGTGACTTGAAGAAATCATGTATAAATAATATTATATTTATATAAAATTCTATCTTTCTAACCGACCAAATTGAGAAAGACAGAAAAAACTTGCATACCAAGGAGACTAATCTAATGATTATCACTAACCTTTTTTGGCGTACCATAAAAGGCAGTGGCTATTTAACCGCTACCGAAATACTCGTATTTGACGCCTTAATCTCATACGCAGACACTAATAATTGTGTTTGCTATCCGACTTTAAAATCCATAGCAGAGCAGTGCCAAAAAACCGTAAGAACAATACAAAGGGCTATAAAATCGCTTGTTGATAAGGGCGTTTTAACAAGAGCGGCGCAGTATAGAGAGTTTGATAATAGCAGGACTTCAAACCTTTATACGCTTAATTTGAGTGCTGAATTTTGGAATGATAAGGCGACAGCCTATTTAGAGCAAAAAAATAAAGGGCGCCACCGACCAAGCGAAGCCCTTTATTCTCACATACCTAGGACAAAGGCGATCACTAACGCCCTTGCTATGTCTAACGATAAACCGTATACGGAAAATCGTCAAGAGCAGAAAAGCGCAATAAATGAGACTAAGCCACGCAGGAAAACTATAAAAACTGCTGAAATCATAAGCATGGAGCAGCTTAGAAAAGACTTTAGGCACGACGAATTATTAGCAGCAGCACCCACAAGAGCCGATATAATCGACCCTTTATTTGAGGCGCTCTATAAAGTTTTCAATAACCGAAACAATGAGACACCGGTTAACAAGCACCTTAATAAGCCTACACAGTGGCTTATTAGCAATATCAAAGCCCTTACAATCGACAGCTTCAAAGAGATCATATCAAACATAGCAGCAGGAGCCGAGGAAATAAAGAACCTAAGAGCCTATATAATGACCTGCCTAGTAGATCACATAAACAAATTAGCAATCAATTTACGCCATGAGGTTAACGCCGATCTAAGAGCAGGAGCAGGAACCAAGGCGGCAGCAGAAGCGACAGAGCCGCAGCAGATTATAAGCATAGACGCCAACGGCAGAATATGCCTAAAGGCGGCACCTGGCAGAGCAGCAGGGGAAAAGACCGCCCAAACACCGGCAAGATCTGAAGCCCCGGCACCTTCAGAGACCATATATAAGCAAGCAGCAGCACCGGCAGAGACCGACTACGACGATATATTAAGGCAGAAGTACGCATGTTTTAGGACTACTGCCGCCGCATTTACTGCCTAAGTTTCCTCACCGTGAACTTGAGAACCTTGTAAGTTTCCTCACCGTGAGGACGAAAACGGCAGCAGGAGCGCCCCCAAATATTAGGTACTTCCTACGGGGTATAAGCCTACGGGTACGATGAGCGGCGCATTTTATCCCTATACCATGAAAAAATTTAGCGCACTTCCTGCCGCTTTTTAGGGCAGGAGCCAAAAATTAGCAACCTTGATTTTGAGTCGTCCAAAATTAGGCACCTGGAAAAGAGGAAATATAAGGCAGTGCATAGGCATTTATAGGCAGGGAAAAGAGGAAATGCATAAGTACAAAGGGCGGAAATTAACAACCGCCCTTTTTAAGTACAATCAAACCATAAGGAAACGCCTAGAAGCCTTTTTAAGCCCCTTCAAATAATCAGACGAATAAACCTAGGGCAAGCCCCACAAACCAAGCAAGGACGGGCAGGAGCGACGCCAAGGGCATATAAGAGAACCCTAGGAAATACAAGGGAAACGAGCGACAGACAATATATAAAATTCTATTTCCGATCATCAGGGAAAGCCGCCAGCGAAACAATTAGCGAATAACAAAAAGACGGTTAGGTTCTGCCGGAGCCGCCCCCTGGCTATACGGGTTCGGGAGCCGCATAAAAAAATTAGGTACCGTATAAAAAACGCATTTCCGCACCAAGGGGCGAAAAAAAGTATTAGGGGGGTGAAAAAAACGCCCTGGAAGCCTTTTTAAGCCCCTCATGTAATCAGACGGGGAAATATACGGAACGCCACACGGACACGGCAAGGACGGGCAGGAGCGACGCTACGGACACATAAAAAAAGCCCCGGCACTAAGACCGGGGAACCCGTAGCACTTGAACTCGAGTTATCACACACCGATATTTTACACGCAGCAGGAGCCGAAAACAAGTACATATGTATATAAACAATATACATACACATATGTTTATGTATATATCACATATACATATATACATAGACACATAAACATATACATTTTACATGTACATATGTATATATACATAATGACCGAGAGAACCGCACAAAATAAGGCTTTATGAGACATTAATAAAACCAAAATAATGATTATCAGATATGAAAATATATGAAAATATATGAAAGAAATATAGACAATAAATTAGGAGTGTAATAAGATAAACATAGAGCAAAAAACACGCCCAAGGGACGACCTGGAAAGTTAGCACCCTTGAGCGATCACAACCGCATTGAGCGGCTTTAGTGCATTATAGCAGAGAGTCGCCCGGAAAGAAAAGAGGGCAAGCCATGAATAGCAAGGAATTACAAAGACATTTGAAAGTCGGAATATACGGGGACAGAATACGCAGGAGCGATATAAGACACTACCCGGATATATACACGACAGTTATAAGGGCAAAGAACCAAGCCGACGCCCTGGAATTGATAGAGAGCGCAAGGACACGGGGATATATTGAGAGCGCCGCACCTGCTGCCGTGATATTAGCGACCTGCCAACTAGAAGCCGACAACCGCACGAAAGACGAATTATTAGCAGACCTATTTAGAGAAGCAGCAGAAGCCAAGCCGGAGCATTTAAGGGCAGTGACAAAATTTTTATTAGACACACAAGAAGCATAGGGGGCAACCATGGACGTTATCACACAAGCCGGAATCGCCCAAATTTACACACTACACGGAGCATTAAGACCGGCAGATTATGAGAGCAGCTTTAGGGACTTCCTAGACGTATCAGAAAAGAGCCGTGAGACATACTTAAGGAACCTACATAAATTTAGCGACTACATGACCGAGAACGGAATAGAAGCACCCACAAGGGCAGACATACTAAGATTTAAGGACTACCTAAAAGCCAAGGGGCTAAAGAACACGACCATTAAGGCATACTTGCAAGCCGTTAAGCTCTTTTTTTCCTGGCTAGACGCTGAAGGGATTTATAGGAACCCTGCCAAGCATATTAAGAGCGACCGCATAAGCAAGGAGCATAAAAGGCACTACATAACGAGCAGCCAAGCAAGGGAACTATTAGACGCCATAGACACGGACACGATAGAGGGCAAGCGAAACAATGCCATATGCTCATTAATGCTAACGTGTGCCTTACGATGTATAGAAGTACATAGGGCAAATATAGAAGATCTGAAAACCCTAGGAGACAGCACCGCCCTATTTGTACAAGGCAAGGGGTGCAACGACCGGGGCGCATATGTGACAGTGCCGCCACAGACCGAGAGAGCAATCAGGGAATACCTGGAAGCAAGGCAGGAGACCAATATAAAGGCGCCCCTATTTGTGACATGCTCTAAAAATTGGAACGGTGAGCGCATAAGTACACGGACATTATCAAAGATCTGTAAAGAGAGCCTGAAAGCCATAGGACTAAATAGGGCAGATCTAACCGCCCACAGCTTCAGACATACCGGCGTTACATTATCACTAATACACGGGCAGGAGTTAAGGGACGTTTCAAAGTACGCAAGGCACGCAGATATAAGCACTACGGAAATATACGACCATGAAATAGACATGCATAAGAACACATGTAGTGAATCCGTAGCGGCGGCAATCTACGGATAAGGGGGAACCATGAAAACAGTAATCGAAAACGGACAAAAGAAAGTGATATTTACACGAAACGACCTAGTACGAATAACGCACTATATCGATGAGGGCATATCATACGACGGAAAAGACCCGGCAGAAGCCAAGAAACGAGAGTTTATAACAGCTATAGAGAGTGTAGTAGACTACCTGGATAAGACCAATACGGAAACGATAAGCCTATTAGCAAACTAAGGCAGCAGGAGCGGAGAGCATGAACGGGAAAATATTAGCAAGCGCCAACAACAAGGGCGGCGCAGGAAAGACCACGAACGCCATAGAAATAACCTACGGACTACACAAGAGAGGATATAAGACACTACTAATAGACCTAGACGGGCAGAGAAACGCCACAATAGCGCTAGGGCAGAAGGGCAAAGAGCCGACAATATACGACGTATTAACGGGCAAGGCAGATATAAGCGACGCCATTATAGAGACCACGGCAGGAGATCTAATACCGGCAGGGGCAAACCTGGATATATTAGCGCAGGTTTTGACGGGTACCGGCAGAGAGTATGCACTAAAAAACGCATTGGAGCCGATAAGAAACAAATATGATTTTATCGTCCTGGATATGCCCCCGGCAATAAATGCCGCCAATACTGCCGGGCTAGCTGCTGCCGATCTATTATTAATAGCGGCCAAGGCCGAAGCCTTCCACCTGGAAGGAATAGGCGGCCTTTATGAGAACCTGGAAACCATAAAGCGCCATTGTAATAACGACCTGAAGATACAAGGCATAGTTATTACACAGTATAAGAGCAGCCTAGGACTAAACAAAGCCATGTATTCCAATGCCGGACGCATAGCAGAGAGCCTAAAAACCAAGCTATACAACCCTATCAGAGAGTGTAGCAAGGTAAAGGAAGCGCAAGCCATGCATAGGAGCGTATACGAATACGCCCCACGATGTAACGCAGTTAAGGACTATGAGCAGCTAATAGATGATCTACTGAAAGACTTATAAAAACGGATCCAAAAAAGGATCCTATAAAGGGGGTGAGGAACCGCAGAAATAGGAGCCGTGGGGGCGGCTTAATCATCAAAAAAGGCACAAATTAACGCACAATATCACACAAAAGAGAGGATATTTTTAATATGTCAAAAGAGAAATTTGAAACACCGGCAGCAGCTTTTATAAGCATACCGGCAGAGCAGCAGGAAACAGAGCAGAAGGCGCAGGAGAACGCAGAAGGCGGCGACGCCTACGACGTTTTAAGAGATAAACTTATAAACCCTGGCAAGGGCAAGGGAACGGCAAAAGAGACAAGATCTAAGCACGTCCAAGCCCTTATGAGACCGAGCCTTTATAAGCAGCTTCAGAAAATCGCCAAGCGCCAAAAGATAAGCGTTAATGAAGTGATTAATAGCGCCCTTATGCTCTATGTTATGGAGTATGAGAAAAATGAGGAAAAGAGAGAGCAATAACAATCTATTAACACTAACTGAAGTAATCGAGCGATTAAAGATCACACGCCGCACCGCTTACAACTGGATTAAGAGCGGCGCATTAAAGGCAAGCAGGGCAGGCAGAAGCTACAGAGTAAGCGCCCAAGACCTGGAAACCTTTATAAAGCCCACGCCCGGAAAGAAGAAACGGGCAGGATAGATTTAAGCACCCTAACAATTGCATTTAGAAATATACCGTATAAGCGCTCAATCTAAGGGCAAGGGCGGCAGCAGGAGCGAAACAATTATGAAAATGACAATAGCAGAAGCCTTTAAACAGTATGGGGAAATATCAATCGACTATGTTTTCAAAGACAAGTGTCGGCAGTGTGGCAAGCTATTTGACACAGTAGACGACGAATATAGTTTTCAGGGCGACCTAGAGTATTTTAACGAGTGGCTAGAAGAATACACAGTATTAGACCTAGACGACGAAATAGAGCAGATAGAGGGCAATAGGTTTAAGTATGAGACCTACGCCCCGAACGGTGAAATATGCCCCTGCTGTATAAAAGAAAACGGCAGCAGCTCTATAGTTTATATCCCCATAAAAACAAAGAAAAGGGAGCAGAGCGTTAAACGAATAGTAAGCGCCCTCAAATACACGGACGATATAGACGCCCTGGCTAAGGTCTTAGGATATTACCCGGAGCAGCTAAAGGGAGATATAGAAGCCCTGGAATCATATATCCTGGAAACAACAGAAGGCGACGAATGATCTATATTTCCTCACCGTGAGGACGAAAAGGGCGCAGCAGGAGCCACCAAGGGAACGCCCACGGCACCGGGTACCACCTGGCAAGGGCAAGGGACGGGGACGCCCCAAGCCTTCAGAGAGCAGAAGCGACAAGCCTACACCCTAGGGGCTATCTGAAAAGTAGGCGCACGCCAAGTGTAGACCGCAGCACCTCATTTCTTTTCACACAATGCCCTTTTCAACTTAAAAATACATTAATCAAGGTAATTTTTAGCTCGGAATTTTAACATTTTAATGTACAAAAAAATGCACGCAAAAAGAGCGCCGAAACCTTGAAAAATCTAAGGTAATCGGCACCCTTCCAAGCCATAGGAAACACAAGAAACAAACCTAAAATTTATTATATCCGAAAACACCGAAAAACACAGTAAATTCTAAGTGTTTTAGGGGGTTATGTATATGTACATATGTACATGTTTATATGTATATGTACACATCAATATAAACACATATACATAAACATATGGATATAAACACATGTACATAAACATATATACATATTTTAGGGGGCGGCACCTGCTGCCGATCATACCGGCACCGGGACGCAGGAAGGGGCAGAGCGTGAGAGTATCAAAGACAATAAGACAGGAAACAAGGCAGGAAACATATAGAGGTTTTAGCGACGCTTACAAGGCACGCCTGAAAGCCGCCCCGGGACTTCCTAGAGACGTGAGGGAATACCTGGAGCGTAAAGCTAAGATGTATGACTTCCTAGCGGTAATACCTTTGGACGAACATTTAGAGATCTTCAACGCAGGAACGTTTGACGATCTTATAAAAGGCGCTTGCATGTTAGCAGCGGAACGCATGAGCATGAGCGAGAGCGACCGCCGCCGCCTTTATTTAAACCTAGGGGCAATACTTCCCGGGGAAATAGCAGAGCAAGCGCAGGAAACTAACGACAGATATAAGGCAGCAGAGGAACGGCGACGGGAAAACGACAGAAGTTGGAACGACCTACCCACGGAACCCACGAAATGAGCAGGGCGATATTATTTCTTTAAATTAGTGTTTAACGAAATAATTCAACCCCCTTCCGGGGATTATGTTTAAAAAACGGAGTTTTAAGCCCTTTTTAAGCCTAAAAACCGCCCATTTTATGCATAAAGTGTATAGATATAGGCATTTTATGCATTTTAAAAAATGAATATGCATATGCATAAAAACTATTTCCGAAAACCGAAATGATTAAACACCTGCTGCCAAGATTGAAAACAAGCAGGAGAGACAAAAAAATGTACGTACCAATAAGGCAGCACAACAGATACAACCCAACAGCGACCAAGAAAGAGACCAAGGAACCGGCAAAGGCACCCAAGAAATTAAACCTAGGGGGCGAAACACTATGTAACAATTGTTATTGGCAGGAGTTTGATAAGGGCTTTATTTGCACCTGCTGCCTAGAAGTCGACCTAAGAGAGACCGAGAAGGGCATAGAGTGCAACCAATACGACGAAATTTATAAGGCTAGGAAAGCCTAGGAGACGCAGAGAGGGACATTATGGAGAATAAGAGAGAGAATATAGGCACCGATAAGAAAAGCGCCGATAAGAAGGCGTGGGACACGATTAACGAGCTTGATCTATTAACGGCAGACGTTGAACCCGTCCCGGACTTATTAAGGCTATTAATAGACCGCTACGACCTGGATATAGTGGAGCAGACCGAGCAGCAGAAAGAAGATCTGAAGAACGCCCGGAAAGAGATCTACAGCGTTTTAACGGTAGCTATAAGGACGATAGAGAACTTCTTGGAGAAAGAAAGCGCCCTAGTATCCTCAAAATGAGGGCGCAGGAGCCGCCTAGGGGGCTTTAGGTACTTCCTACGGGGTATAAGCCTACGGGTACGATGAGCGGCGCATTTTAAGCCCGTAGGAGAAAAATTTTAACGGCACTACCTGCCGCAAGTAAGAGGGAGATAAAAGACATGGATAAACTTTACGGCGACGATCTGAAGATCATAGCACGCTTTATTAACGACAGTATTACTGCCGACGACCTGGCAGAACGCCGCAAGCGTGAATATATCCGCATACTAGAGAAAGCCGCCCATGCTATGACCGGCTTAAATGTTTTAGAAATAGACGACGATACGACCAAGATATATTTTTCACGCTATACGAAAGAAGATCATGAGGACTGGATAGGCAGGGGAACTAACGCCCTGGAAATGGACGACTTAGACGACTTTAACAGACCGTTATAAAATCCCTACGGTTCCAAAAACTTACGTTATCGGAACCGTAGGATATGAAACTTTAGGAACCTTTAGGAAAGTTTATGAAACATTAGAAACGGCACTAAAAAGAGAGTAATCACACAATGGATAGAGAAACTATAATAAATCTTTCTAAGGACGTACAAACCCTAAACGACAGTATCTTTATAGACCAAGAATATAAAGAGCATTACAAAGAGGAACTAGACGCAGACCTTAAGGCAATAACGAGAAAAGAGTTTTTAGAAGCACTCAAAAAGAAATACTATTTAGAGCTATTAGGGACGATTAAGACCGGCGTCCCGGTTAAAGCTGCCAAGGAACCGCAGAAATTGACGGACTCTATAAACGGGGCTAAGACCTGGCTAATACTTGCAAAGCTGCCGGCGTATTTCATAGCACTCTTTTATATGCCCGATGCACCTAGGATAGAGCTAGAGTATTACTTAAACAGTGCCATAGACAAAAAAGCCCGGGAAATATCCCGGAACCGCCACAAGGACAAGGCAGCAACAGAAGCCGAAACCTTAGAGGGCTTTAGTTTGCCTATATTTACTAATAAGCTGAATATGTTAATCCCAAGCATTACAAAGAAGGACTACACAGAGACGAATAAAGAAGGGGAACTAATAGCAGCAAGAGCAAGGACGGACACCGCAGAGATAAGGGCAAGAGAAACAAACGGCGCACTTAATACCCTGGATATAAACACGGGCATGATCTATTTAATGCTTCAGAGCAAGTTAGCAAAGCAGCTTAACAACGATGATCTAAGCGACGAGCAGAAAAGAACCGTCACATTAACGCTAAAGGAATACAAAGATCTAAAGGGCGTAAGCAGCGACGCAGGAGCAAGAAAAAAACTTGCCAATGCTTCAAAAGCGCTTGTGTGCTTCAGATCTGTAATAACGTTTATGGGAAAGAACCCCGGGGACTCTAAAACACATGCTATAAGTATGGCTAATGAGTCTGAATTTTGGGGCGGCAACCTTAAAATAACTTTCCTGCCGGAATTTATAAACGAAATATCACGGGGCAATATATCAGAGCTGCCGAAAGAGCTATTTAAAATAGATCTTCAGAAGCGCCCCAACGCCTTTTATATTGCTAAACGCCTATGTAGCTACGGCAAGAACGCAGGACAGCAGCTTATAAGCGTCAAAGATCTGCTGAAAGAGTGCCGCACAATTCCAAAGTATGAGGATAAAAAAGAGACCGGCAATATATACGACCGTATAATAAGCCCCTTTATATCGTCCTTAGAATCTATCAGAGCGACCGACGACAACAAAAGCGGCTTTATACGCTATGAGTTTACACACGCCAAGGGGCAGGAGCTGAAGCCCGGAGAGCGTGAAGCCCTGGAAAGTGGGCGCATAACCTACGACGAATTTATTAAGCTATACGTTAAATTTGAGGTTTTAGACACCGAAAAACCGAAACTAATAGAAATCTAATACTTATTTTTAAAATCATCGCACATAATATATAGTGTGTGGAGTGTGCCGGATCTTCAGAAGATCTTTATAGGCACCTTATAAAGCCCCTGGCAGCCGGATCCGAGCGCCGAGGGCTTTTTATTTTCTTCAAAATCTCGATTATTCCTAATCATTCAAACACATATTAAGGCTATCAGAACCACACGCAGGAGCCAAAACAACCCCCGAATTTTATTTTTTGCATTATCTATCATATTTATTACATGAAAAAAATAATGGAAAGTTTTAGAAAAGGAGAATAATAAGCGCCTTATTTGAAATATCCCCAAACATAATTGATGTGTAATCAATTTTATTAAGTTATTGAGAGGAGAGACATAAGGCAAATTAAAAAGATCTGAAAGAGGATCCTAAGCACACACACCACACACACGGGCGACAGAAGCCCAAACAGAAAAGCCGGACACCGGCACAAGCAGGGGAAAGACCCCAAAACAGAACTGCCGGAAAACGGCAAACACACTAGGGCGATAGAAGCCCAACGACTAACTGCCTACAAGCAGGTTCCTATTTTGGGCGCAGCGTTTCCGATCAAGAGCGAAACGGCGCAAACAGAAAAGCCGGACACCGGCAAACAAACTAGGGCAACAGAAGCCCAACGACTAACTGCCTACAAGCAGGTTCCTATTTTGGGCGTATCGTTTCCGATCAAGAGCGAAACGGCGCAAAAAAGAAATCCAAGGCTAAAAGGTTATTTTAGCATTTAGAAAATGCAAAATAACCATTTAGCCGGGTGAAGTGACAAGCCGGGGACGTGAAGAACCCAAGCCAAACGAGGGCGGCGGCTATCACTTTTATTAAACGGAATGGGGCGCCTTAAGCTCTAATAATCGACCTGGCAAAGCCGGGGCATTAACTTAACAAAATACTCGTAAGCACGTCACACACAAGCAGGAGCCGCACACATGAGCAAGCACAAAAGCCTTAGTTATCAGATTAAACAGCGACTAAGCACCCTAACACGCTACGGCAGCAGCAAGCACGCCGCCAAGCAATCAGAAGGGCAGCACCCTAAAGGGATATTTAGCTTTAAAACATATGAAAACTACGTCGCAAAGTGCCTTCAATATGCCAAGTGGGCGCAGGAGAACCACGGGGCAAGAGATCTAAAAGACCTGCTGCCACATATCGACGAATATCTTAGTT
>Ga0256404_1010958_pt1 | contig 12337 bp, 12 predicted proteins | sample RumenRJG_01DNA_FD_185990 | JGI IMG/M metagenome (GOLD analysis project Ga0256404, IMG submission 185990) | Bovine rumen microbial communities from Lethbridge, Alberta, Canada - RJG_01 | ecosystem: Host-associated > Mammals > Digestive system > Stomach > Rumen | place: Canada: Alberta | collected... | reverse complement strand
AAGGCTTCCGTCTCTTTTTCATGATGCGTAATGATTTCTTTCATACTGTCCGCTTTCTGTTTCAGGGTTTTCAAGGTAGTGTACCACCTTTTAGATCACTTGTCAAACCGGGAACCCTGCCGTCATAATCAAATCCCCACTCGGTGGGAGTGGGGATTGAAAACGGGAGCATCAGAGCTTCTCGTACTCTTCGTAGATGGCGTCCATCTCTTTTTGGAGTTCTTCGCTTTTTTCGGTGTGTTCCGCTTCCGCATTGGCGCTCTCAAAAGCAACGCGGCAGGCATCGAGATACTTTTTGTCGATCTCCCGGAGACGGGCGCTGACCTGCTTCATGATCTTCAGGAGCTTTTCGGGCTTGTCATTAAAATAGGCATTCAGTTCATCCTCGCCGATCTCATTGAGCACCGTGCCATCTTCCAGCGCGACGGCCGTCGCGGAGCGGGGATAAACCTCAATCATGCCCATCTCGCCAAGGAAGTCACCGGCCGAGAGTTCGGCAAGCTGATGCACCCGTTCTGTCTCATAATCGGCAAAGACGCCAACCTTTCCCTTTTCGATGTCATACATCACTGAAGAAAATTCTCCCTGCCGGAAAATAACGTCACCCTTGTGAAAACTTAAGGTATTCATTGTTCTTCCCCCTTCCGTCAGTTATGAGCGAAGTATTTGTAGCCTTTGTAAGCCGCGCAGAGCTTCTGGAGGCTGGCAAGCAGGCCGCCGCTCTTCGGTTTGCCGGCTTTTTCCGCGGCCACCGTATCGTGAACCGTACGGCAGGCTTCAAGATAGTCCTTGGAGGTACGGCGCAGGCGGTTGCACATCTGCTGCATCAGAACAAGAATCTTCACCGGTTCCTTCTCAAAGTACTCAAAGAACTCCTCCTCCGAGATCACGGAAAGAACGGTTTCGTTCTCCAGCACGACAGCCGTCGCATTGCGAGGGGCGTGATCCAGAAGGCCCATCTCGCCGAAGATCTGATCGGCATAGAGATCGGCAATCTTCTTCTCATCCGGCTCGCCGTAATGATCAAAAATGCCGACTTTGCCGAATTGAATATCATACATGCAGTCACCGGCGTCGCCCTGCCGGAAAATGACCGCGCCCTTCTTAAAAGACTTGACATTCATATCAATTTCCTCCTGTAAACTGATATATTTATAGATTTTACCGCATGCTATTGTAGCATCGAATCCCGGCATAGTCAAGAAAAAGAAGCATTAAGAACAGAACCGGGAACTTCTCCCGGTTCTGTCTGCCGCCGGGGCGTTTCGGCTCCCGGTTTCGTTCTGTTCTGGATGTTCTTCCGACTCTATTCGCCGAGGTAGGCGCGTTTGACCGCTTCATTCGTGAGCAGCTCTGCCCCGGTTCCGTGAAGCGTGATCTCTCCGGTTTCCAGGACGTAGGCCAGGTCAGCCGTTTTCAGGGCCATGTTCGCGTTCTGCTCGATCAACAGGACCGTGACACCCTGGCGGTTGATTTCCCGGATGATCTCAAAGATTCCCTTGACCACAAGAGGGGCAAGACCGAGGGAGGGTTCATCCATCATCATCAGTTTCGGGCGGCTCATCAGCGCGCGGCCCACCGCCAGCATCTGCTGTTCACCGCCGGAGAGGGTTCCGGCCATCTGCCAGGAGCGCTCCTGCAGCCGCGGAAACAGTTCATAGACCCATTCGATGTCGTTCTGGATTCCGGCCTTGTCCTTGCGCAGATAGGCGCCGATCTTCAGGTTTTCCAGCACGGAAAGGTTGGTGAACACGCGCCGTCCCTCCGGAACCTGGGCGATACCCAGCTCCAGGATCTTGTTGATGGGCATACCGAGCAGTTCTTTTCCGTCGTAGGTGATTGATCCGCTCTCAGCCTTCACAAGGCCGGAAATGGTACGCAGCAGGGTTGACTTTCCGGCGCCGTTTGCGCCGATCAGGGTGACGATCCTGCCGTCGGGGACTTCCAGATTCACGCCGCGCAGGGCGCGGATTCCGCCGTAGGAAACATGCAGATCTTTGACTTCAAGCATCGTCCGTCACCCCCAGGTAGGCATCGATAACCTTTTCATTCTGCTGAATTTCGGCCGGCGTGCCGCTCGCGATCATGCTGCCGAAGTCCAGAACATAGATCCGCTCAGAGATATCCATGACAAGATCCATGTGGTGCTCAATCAGCAGGATGCTGACATGAAACTGATCCCGGATCTCGCCGATAAACCGGGTCAGCTCGACCGTCTCCTGCGGGTTCATGCCGGCGGCCGGTTCATCCAGCAGCAGGAGCTTCGGCTCCGTGGCCAGCGCACGCGCAATCTCCAGACGGCGCTGCTTGCCGTAGGGCAGGCTGGTCGCCAGCTCGTCCCTCACATCGGCGAGGCCCACCGTTTCGATGAGCGCGTCGGCCTCGTCGCGCTGCATCTGCTCCTCCACACGATTTGCGCCGAAGGTGGCGGAGAAAACATTGCTTGTGCGCTTCAGGTGCTTGGCAATCAGGACGTTCTCAAACACGGTCATGCTCTTCCAGAGACGGATGTTCTGGAAGGTTCGGGCCATTCCCAGGGCCGTCAGCTTATCCGGCGTCGGTTCCAGATGCTCGGTGTATTTCCCGGCGTTCTGCCCGAGGTAGGCCTTCTTCATCTTGCCGCGGGGATAGTTTTCAATCACGCGCTCGCCGTTAAAGGAGACGCGACCGTTGGTGGGGGCGTAGACGCCCGTAATTACGTTGAAGGCCGTCGTCTTGCCGGCGCCGTTCGGGCCGATGATGGCGACGATCTCGCCCTCATACTCTTCCATGCTGAAGTTGTTCACGGCGACCACGCCGCCGAACTGCATCGTGACGTCCTCGACCTTGAGGACGCAGGGCTTGTCTTTTCTCATTTCGCTGCCCCCTTTGCCTTTTTCTTTCGGTCGCGGAACAGATCCGAGATCTCTTTCTCACCCATGATGCCCTTGCGGAAGAAGAGCACCACGATCATGATGATGATCGAGAAGACGACCAGGCGGAAGCCGTTGCGGAAGACACCGGGCGCGTTGATGCCGAGGAAGGTACCGGAATCCAGGCCGCGCAGCCACCACTCGGAAGCCGCCACAAAGAGGAAGGAACCGATGACCGAACCGGAGATGGAACCGATTCCGCCCAGCACCACCATCAGCAGGATCTCATAGGTCATGGCCGACTTGAAGTTGCTCGCCTGGGCGATGGACAGCACCATCGCCATCATGGCGCCGGAAACCCCGGCAAAGAAAGAACTCACCGTGAAAGAAATCATCTTGTGCTTTGCCAGATTGATGCCCATGGCCTCCGCGGCGACCTCGTCGTCACGGATCGCCTTGAAGGCGCGGCCGTAGGTGGAGTTGACCAGCTTCACAATGATGATGATGGAAACCGTCGCAATCAGAACCGGTACGAAGGTTGAGAGAACCAGCTTGGTATCGCCGACCTCCAGCTTGAACTTGCTGGTGCGGGCAAAGCTCTTCAGCAGGTTTGAGCCGTTGGTGACCGGGCCGAGCTTCTGCCACTGGAACACCGCGCGGATGATCTCCGCAAATCCCAGCGTCGCGATGGCCAGGTAGTCCGACTTCAGGCGAAGAACCGGAAGGCCGATCAGGTAGGCAAAGAAGGCCGCCATCAGTCCCGCCAGGATCACCGCCGTCAGAACACCGAGGGCGGTACCGGCAGGTCCCATGGCATTGGAGAAGGTCTCCGGGAAGGAGAAGCGGATCGCCGCGTCAAAGTACTGATACACCGTGTCACGCGCGGAGGAAGGGATCGTAAAGATCGCATAGGTATAGGCGCCGATCAGCATGAAGCCGGCGTGTCCGAGGGAAAAGAGCCCCGTGTATCCGTTCAGCAGGTTCATCGACACGGCAGCCAGCGCATAGACAGACCCCTTCTGAAGCACCGTGAGGAGCATGTACATTTTATTCGTGGGCTTGATGATCTGGTCAAGATAAAACACGATCGCGAGAAAAACAAGCACCAGGAAGAGCGAGAGCCAGGAAGTCTTCTGTCTGTTGCGGGAATCGTTACTTGTTTTCACTTCACTCGCCTCCCCTCAGACCTTATCGGTGGTCTTCTCACCGAAGAGTCCCGTCGGCTTGAACACCAGGACAATAATCAGCAGCACGAAGGTGAACGCGTCCGAGAAGGTGGCAAAGCCGATCTGCTCGGAAATGGTGCCGTGCACGATCAGGATCGTGTCCAGGCCCTTGATCAGGCTCTCCGCGATGCCGATGATGAACGCGCCGATCACCGCGCCGGGAATCGAGCCGATCCCGCCGAACACCGCCGCCACAAAGGCCTTCAGGCCCGGCATCGCGCCGGAGGTCGGCACCACGCCGGGATAGTTTGTGAAAAACAGCATCGAGCCCACCGCCGCCAGGAAGGTGCCGATGATGAACGTGGCGGAGATGACGTTGTTGATACGGATGCCCATCAGCTGTGAGGTTTCAAAGTTCAGAGACACCGCCCGCATGGCCATGCCGATCTTCGTATGGTTGATCAGCAGCACCAGCAGCACCACCAGGACGATGGTGAGAAACGGCGTGATGATGGTGACGCGGGAGGTTTCCATCCCGAAAACCGTAACCCGGTCAGAGATCCAGGGGATCGCGGGATAGTTCTTGTTCAGGCCTCCGGTGATGTACAGCGCAAGGTTCTGGATCAGGTAGCTGACACCGATGGCCGAGATCATGACGGACATGCGCGGCGCCGTACGCAGCGGCCGGTATGCCACGCGTTCGATCATAAAGCCGAGGAACACAGTCAGAATGATCATCAGCGGAATCGCGATATACAGCGGCATGGACGCGGCCATGTACACCATCATCAGGCCCGCAACCATGAACACATCGCCGTGGGCGAAGTTAATCAGCCGCAGGATGCCGTACACCATCGTATATCCGATGGCAATCAGCGCATACTGGCCGCCTACCGAGATTCCCGAAATAACATAAGGCAATATCGTCTTTGCCATGGAGGAATCCTCCTTACGAAATGGTTGAATCCTGCAGGAGCAGTCTGCAGAGCATTTTACCACGAAGTGGAGTGTAGAGCAGGAAGCTCCGCACTCCACTCGTTATTGTTTTTACTTGCCGGTCAGAGTCTGCGGCGATAATCAGTCAACCGAAGCGACCGCGACGAAGTCCCAGACACCCGTCTCGGTGTTGCAGGACTTGACGAAAGCGCTGTCACGGAGGGCATCGCCGATGTCGTCGAAGGCGATGTTGCCGGTGACGCCGACATACTCAACGGAAGGAATGGCCTCGAGGACATCTTCCGGATCGACGGAACCGGCGGCCTTGAGGGCTTCAAGGGCAACATAGTAGGCATCATAGCCCATGACCGTAACGGCAGCCAGCTCGTCATTGCCGCCGTTGTTGGCAAGAGCGGTGGCATCGGACCGGATCCACTCCTTGATGCCCGCGTCAAACTCAGCATCCGCGCCTTCCTGATAGAAGGTGGTCACGCAGATCTTGACATCGGTGCCCTTCGCGGCGTTCAGGATGACGTTGGAGTCCCAGGTATCGCCGGCCAGGATCGGCATGCCGAGGGCCTGGGTGTCGGCCTTTGCGATGATCTGGGCAGCGGCTTCGGTGCTCACCGGGGAGAAGAAGACGTCGCAGCCCTGGTTCTGGGCATTGGTGATGTAAGTAGAGAAGTCAGAGGTGCCTTCCGGGAACTGCTCATACACACAGTTGTCCTTGCCGAAGGCGTCGATGAAGAAGTTGCACAGACCGCCGGAGTAGTCGTCGCCGAGCTTGGCCAGGCAGTAGGCCTTGGTCGCACCGAGTTCATTCTTGGCATAGTTTGCAAGGACAGTGCCCTGGAACGGATCCAGGAAGCAGATGCGGAAGTAGACTTCGCAGTCAGCCGTGACCTGGGGGTTGGTGCAGGTAACGCCGATGGCCGGCACGCCCGCATTGGCAAAGGTGTCGCTGGCGGCGATGGAAACGCCGGAGCCGTAGGAGCCGAGCACCAGGGAAACGCCGTTGGAGATCAGATCCTGGGCAGCGGTCGGAGCCTTGTCGTTGGAAGAGGCATTGTCCGCATAGACCAGCTGAACATCATAGGTCGTCCCGCCGATCTCAACAGTCGGGGTCAGCTGGTTTGCATACTGCATACCGAGGACTTCCTGTTTGCCGCCGGCGCCGTTGTCGCCGGACTGGGGCTCGAACACGCCGATTTTGACAACCGGGTTGTCCGCAAACGCCATCGGTGCCAGGGCCAGAACCAGGCAGAGAATCAGTGCGACTGAAAGAAGCTTTTTCATAGTTGTTCCTCCATCTTATTGATTGATTCGGAATTGTCCGTCAATGAAAGACGAATGTTTTCCGTCGTGATACACGCATTATACTACACCTGACCTGAAAATGCACTTGCGCATTTTGACGAAATATGCAGCCGAATTCGAACTTTTTTTGAAATTATGAACAAACGGCAGGCCCCCTCCGCCAGTCCTCTCCGCACAGGCGCCCGCTTTCCTCCGGATAGAGCAGGGTGTAGAAATCGTGTGCCTGAGCCCCCATCTCGAAGATCGCCCTAGCCCTGCCGTCCAGTTCCCGGACATGCGCCGGCTTGTTCAGGATCGGAATTCCAGTACCGGAAAGCGCTTTTCGCTCTTCTGCGTCACGAAGGATCCGTCTCCCCCGTTCGTTCAGAGCCAGGATGCGGGCACAGGGCGGTCTGCCGGCGGCGGCACCGGCCGGTACACCGAGCGCCGCGCAGAAGCACAGGCGGCGGATCCTCGCCAGCGGATAGCGCCGGGTTGAGGCTGCTTTCAGGACCTCTTCATAGCTTGTCTCGGTCCTCACGGCGCCGTACAGGCGGTTTCCTAGCCCGTCCCCGGCGTCCGGAAGGTTCCGGAACTCTTCTTCTCCGAGCCATCTCAGCCTTGAAAGGAGGAGCCTTCCCTGCTCCGCCGGGTCCGCAACACATCTTCCCTGCTGCCGTTCGGTACGGAAAACTTCTCCCGCCGCTTCAGGAACAAAGCCCTCGATCCCGCGGCCGCCGCGGAGACGGTCCCGGAGTTCGGAGGCAGAGGGAATCTGGCTCTCGCCCCGCTCGTCGTGCCCGGCGCCCCACCGCGGAATCGCAAGCGGCGTGAGAGGCAGCCGAAACGTCCGGATCGCCTTCAGGTATTCCAGTGCCAGGATGCTGTTTGGCTGCTGCAGGAAGGGCAGCTTTTTTCCCAGGATTTCCTCGGCGCAGGCCTGGCGCGCCGAGGCAAAGCTCTGCCCCGGTTCTGTCTTCAGCCGCTTCAGGACCTCCTCCGTAAAGCCCGGCGCAGCGATCAGTTCCGCCGCTTCCTCCAGTTCCCGCAGCCGCATCCGTGCTGCAGGCAATCCGCTTTCCGGTTCCGCTTCTTCCGCCTCGGACTCCCCGTTTCCGCGCCGGGCGTCTCCCGTCTCACAGCCGAAGGACAGGACCTCCGCCCCCAGATCCGCCAGCATCGACACGGCGCCTTCGGCGAAGCCCTCGGCGGAGGAGAGAACCCATGGCAGCGGAAGCTCTACCACCAGGTCCGCTCCGCTCCGGCAGGCCGCTTCCGCCCGGGCATACTTGGAGAACACCGCCGCTTCGCCCCGCTGAACAAAGTCGCCGCTCATGACGGCGATCACGGCCGATTCCTCCCCCTCTGCCTCCATGATTCTGCGGGTCTCCCGGATCTGCAGAGCGTGCCCCAGATGGAACGGGTTATATTCTGCCACAATTCCGATTGTTTTCATCTTCTTCTCCCGAAAAAAGACTTGCGCTTTTTCTTCAAAGTGTATAGAATAGAGATGTTCGCGTCATATAATGGTACCATGGTAACCATGATACGTATTCCCACGAGTTATGAAAAATAGAAAGGAACACATCACATGAAAATTCTGGTCATCAACGCAGGCAGTTCTTCTCTGAAGTATCAGCTGATCGATATGGAGACCGAGCAGGTTATGGCGAAGGGCCTCTGCGAGCGCATCGGCATCGACGGTCATCTGAAGCACACCCCGCTGGTCGGCGGCAAGGCCGTCTTCAACGAGGATCTCCCGCTTCCGACCCATTCCGAAGCAATCGCCGCCGTCATCGACAAGCTTACCAGCGCCGAGTACGGTGTTGTCGCTTCCATGAGCGAGATCGACGCCGTCGGTCACCGCGTGGTTCACGGCGGTGAGAAGTTTGCCAGCTCCGTCAAAATCGACGATGCCGTTATGGCGGCTCTGGAAGAGTGCACGCCGTTTGCCCCGCTGCATAACCCGGCCAACATCACCGGCATCAATGCCTGCAAGGCCGTGATGGGCGATGTTCCCATGGTCGCCGTGTTCGATACCGCCTTCCATCAGACCATGCCCGGCAAGGCCTACATGTATGCGCTCCCCTATGAGTATTATCAGAACGACGGCATCCGCCGCTACGGCTTCCACGGCACTTCTCACCGCTATGTCTCTTCCCGCTGCGCCGAGCTCATGGGCAAGCCCATTGAGGAGCTGAAACTGATCTCCTGCCACATGGGCAACGGTTCCTCCATCTGCGCCATCGATCATGGCAAGTGCGTGGATACCTCCATGGGCTTCACGCCGCTGGTCGGTCTGCCGATGGGCACCCGTTGCGGTGATCTGGACGCCGGTGTCATCCAGTTCCTGATGAACAAGTACGGCTACAGCATCGATGAGATGCTGAACATTCTCAACAAGAAGTCCGGCGTGCTGGGCGTCTCTGGCGTGTCCTCCGACTTCCGTGATCTCGATGCTGCTGCCGAGCAGGGCAACGATCGCGCGAAGCTCGCGCTCGACATGTTCCATTACTGGGTGGCCAAGGTCGCCGGTTCCTATGTTGCCGCGATGAACGGCGTCGACGCCATCATCTACACCGCCGGTGTCGGTGAGAACAGCGCCGATACCCGTGCCGCCATCAGCAGCTACTTCGGCTATCTCGGCGTCGAGATCGACCCGGTTGCCAATGCCAAGCGCGGCGAGGACATCATGATCTCCACCCCCGACTCCAAGGTCAAGGTCTTTGTCATTCCGACCAACGAGGAGCTCGTCATCGCCCGCGATACCAGAGACATCGTCGCCTGATGATTCGCGTGACGGTTCCGCCTTGCGGAGCCTGTCACGATATGCAAATCATATCAGAGAATACCCCTGCTTCGGCGGGGGTATTTTTCTTTGCGCGTGCCTCCCCTGTCCGGCCGTCCGGCGGGTTGGTCACGCCGGCGGCTGCAGCATTGACCGCGGAGCGGAAATTACTTTCCCGTGCTGCCGAAGCCGCCCTCACCTCTGACCGTATCGCTCAGTTCCTCCGTCTCTTCAAACTCCAGAGGCAGGTATGACATCACGATCATCTGGGCAATCTTCTCGTGCGGGGTCACCGTCCGGGGTTCCTCCGAGTCATTGTGCAGCGCGACCATATAGTTGCCGCGGTAATCCGAATCGCACACCCCGACACAGTTGGCCGGGCGCAGGCCTTCCCGGGTCGCAATGCCGCTGCGGGCAAAAATCCCCGCAAAATAACCTTCCGGCAGCTCGAATTTCAGTCCCGTGTCCACCGTCACGGTGGCATGCGGCATGATGACCAGCGCTTCCGGAAGATCCGCATAGAGGTCATAGCCCGCCGAAAAGTTGCTTCCATGAGTCGGAATCACGGCCGTCGGACTGACTTTTTTCACTTTGATCGTCATCTCTGTACACTCCGTCCTGCATGTTTCTTGACGAATCACAGTTCTGAGAGTAGAATTGTGTCATCCATCATCTTACTATATCATAGGAGAGGAGAAAAAACCATGCCTGAATTCCGGGATTTCTATTATGAGTCCTCTACAGGGAAGAACCAGATTCACGCCCGAATCTGCACACCGGACGGGGTCCCCAGAGGCATCGTCCAGATCGCGCACGGTATTGCCGAGCACATCAACCGCTATGAGGATTTCATGCGCTTTCTGGCAGAGAACGGTTTTGTCGCCGTCGGAAACGACCATCTCGGTCACGGCAAGTCCATTGCACGGCTGGAGGAGCAGGGTATCTTTGCCGAGAAAGACGGATGGAATTATGTCGTCGAGGATATGAAAAAGCTCCGGGAGCAGGTGAAAGAGCAGTTTCCGAACCTGCCCTATGTGTTCTTCGGCCACAGCATGGGAAGCTTTCTGACCCGCACCTTTCTGATCCTGCATCCCGATCTCTATGACGCGGCCATCCTCAGCGGGACAGGGCACCAGGCCGCCGCTCTGGTGAACGGAGGCTTCCTGGCCGCCGAGCTCATGACGAAGCTCAAGGGCCCCCGTTCCAGCGGCCAGGCGCTCAATGACATGGCTTTCGGGTCTTACTGCAAGCGGATCGAGAATCCCCGCACGCCCTTTGACTGGCTGAGCCGAGACAGCGAAACGGTCGACAAATATATCGCCGATCCCCTCTGCGGCTTTGTCTGCAAAACCAGTCTCTACCGCGACATGATGGGCGGTCTGAAGTTCCTGACCAGCCAGAAAAACATCAATAAAATGAACAAAGATGCCCCGATCTATTTCATGTCCGGAGCCGAGGACCCGGTAGGAGACTACGGTGCGGGGGTTGAAACAGCCTACAAGGCTTTCTGCCGGGCCGGCCTGAAGGACGTCATGATTCGCCTCTATCCGGGCGGGCGGCATGAGATGCTCAATGAGCTTAACCGCGACGACGTCATGCAGGACATCCTCAACTGGCTCAATGAAAAAATGGAGAAACTGCAGGGTCGGAGTTCATAAGGCTCCGTCATCTGCGCATCATCAGAACAGCCACCGGCATGAATGTGCCGATGGCTGCTTTCTGTTATGATCGGATATGTGAGCCGAGGAAGCCCGTTCTCAGAGTCTTTCCTTCTTCTCAATATCCAGGAAGTACTTATACGTGTCGACGGTGAGCTCGCCGCAGGCGGCTTCATCGCAGGCGATAATCGCACCGTTGTGCATCTGCAGGGCGCTGCAGGTCCACTTCTGGCTGACGCTGCCCTCGACCGTTGCGGCAAGGGCGCGTGCCTTGTTGTGGCCGCTAATCAGTACAAGAACTTCCTTCGAATCCGTCACGGTCCCGATGCCGACGGAGAGGGCCTGTGCAGGCACCTTCTCCGGGTCGTTGCCGAAGAAGCGGGAGTTCACAATCCGCGTGTCGGTGGTCAGGTCACGGACGCCGGTTCTGGAAGTCAGAGAGGTGAAGGGCTCGTTGAAGGCCAGGTGGCCGTCCACACCGATGCCGCCCATGAAGAGGTCAATTCCGCCGTAAGAGGCAATCTTCTCCTCATATCGGGCGCACTCCCCTTCCGGGTCGTCCGTCATGCCGTTGAGGATGTTGATGTTCTCGGGCTTCATGTCGATGAGATGATCGAAGAAATTATCATGCATGAAATACCAGTAGCTCTGGTCATGCTCATGGGGCAGGCCAAGATACTCGTCCATGTTGAAGGTCACGACGTTCCGGAAGCTCAGCTCGCCGGCCTTGTTCTTCTTAATCAGTTCCTGATACACGCCGATCGGGGAAGAACCCGTGGGCAGGCCCAGAACAAAGGGTCTTGCTTCCTTGTGGGCGTTGATCTTCGCCGCGATGTAGTCCGCAGCCCATTTGCACATTTTATTGTAATCTTCCTGAATAACAACTCTCATTGTTTTGTCTCCTAACATTCTGATTTGACTGTCCTGTGGCAAGCGGAATTCTGTTGCAGTGTTGATTCTGTTTTTGTTTCCGCTCTGACGACCCACAGAAGCCGTGACAGCATCCGCCGAATCTTTCGATTACTGTCAGTCCTCGTCAACCGTGTCCGGTCCTGGCGCTGGCATCTGCCGATGTTTTCCGTCCTCCTCCCATCGCGCAGCTGCTTTCATTCACAGATCATATAAGGAGTCCCCTTATAAAACCCTTTGCATATTCTAACGATTTGATCTGCCTTTGTCAACCAAAACCGGCAGATTGACTGGAATCCCGGCCGGAATCGCTTTTTCTGCAAAAAGCTCTTGACATTGCCTCTTCCCTGTGCTATTATATACAAGCTTTTGAGGGAGCAATTGAATATCGCGGGGTAGAGCAGTTGGTAGCTCGTCGGGCTCATAACCCGGAGGTCGTTGGTTCAAATCCTTCCCCCGCAACCAAATTTTCCAACACCGATTTTAATGTCGATTCGATATTAAAGTCGGTGTTGTCTTTTTTGCGTTTCGCTTCTATCTTAGCGATCAATAGATGTATTGCCTTTTCATCTGGTGCCTCTTTTATCGACTGTAACCACGCTTTGATTGTTGTAGCTACGCCGAAATAGCAAAATAATGCTCTACTTGCGTGTCGCTGGATTGCTCTGTATACTGTCAGGGAGTATACAGAAAGGAAAAAGAAAGTCCAGCGCACCCTCCCGTCAAGTCGTG
>Ga0256404_1010956_pt1 | contig 12338 bp, 12 predicted proteins | sample RumenRJG_01DNA_FD_185990 | JGI IMG/M metagenome (GOLD analysis project Ga0256404, IMG submission 185990) | Bovine rumen microbial communities from Lethbridge, Alberta, Canada - RJG_01 | ecosystem: Host-associated > Mammals > Digestive system > Stomach > Rumen | place: Canada: Alberta | collected... | reverse complement strand
ACCGTATTTGACCGAAGAGGATTCTTCCTGCCAGTGGTACCGTATCCGCCATGACAAGGCGATGGATCCTGATTCGGTGGTGGCGCTGGCCAAGGCTGCCCGCGAGAAGTATGGCTTCCATGACTTCAAGCTGAAGGGTGGCGTTCTGAAGGGGGGCGAGGAGATGCGATCCATCAGGGCCCTGAAGGCTGCTTTCCCCGATGCCCGTATGACCCTTGACCCGAACGGTGGTTGGGGTTTGGACGAGGCGGTCGAGCTCTGCAAGGACATGCATGGGATCCTGACCTATTGCGAGGATCCCTGTGGTGCCGAGCATGGATACTCGGGCCGTGAGATCATGAGCGAGTTCCGGCGCCGTACCGGCATGCCGACCGCCACCAACATGATTGATACTGATTGGAGACAATTCGGACATTGCCTGGAGTTGCAGTCCGTCGACATCCCGCTCGCCGACTGCCATTTCTGGACGATGCAGGGGGCGGTTCGCGTCGGGCAGCTCTGTAACGAGTTCGGCCTTACCTGGGGTTCCCATTCCAACAACCACTTTGACATCTCGCTTGCCATGATCGCTCAGGTAGGTGCGGCGGTTCCGGGCAACCCGACCGCCATCGACACCCATTGGATCTGGCAGGAAGGTATCGAGCACCTGACCAAGCATCCGTACCAGATCGAGGATGGCTTTTTGACTGTCGACCCGAAGAAGCCTGGTCTTGGCATCGAGCCGGATATGGAATCAATCAAGAAGGCGCACAAGCTCTACATGGAGAACAACCTGAGTGTCCGTGACGACGCCATGGCGATGCAGTTCCTGATTCCGGGCTGGAAGTTCGATCCGAAGAGACCCTGTATGGTCCGCTAAACATGTGAGAATGTGCCGGTTTTCGGCGCGTAGGAGGTTATATGAAGAAAGTATTGGCTATGGTCGCGTTGCTCGGGCTCTTGGCCACGACCCTGTCCGCAAACGGTCAGCAAGAGGGAACCCAGAATGCCGCTTCAAGTGGCGTGGATTGGCCGAAGCAGCCAATCAATATCGTCGTCGCGTTCGGTGCTGGTGGAAATTCCGACTACAACACTCGTGCGCTTGCCAAGTATTTGCAGAAAGATCTTGGACAGCCGATTGTCGTTACGAACGTTTCCGGTTCCGGCGGAACGATTGGCGCCAACCAGGTAAAGGGTGCGAAGCCGGATGGGTACACCGTCTTGTGTTCCCAGGTTTCAATGAACGTCGCCCGTGTCGTCGGTCTGACCGACTATGCCGCCGAGGCATTTGAACCCGCTTGTGTTTTCTCCCAAGGTTCTGACGAGGTGCTGGTTGCCAATGCCGATACCGGATGGAAAACCTACGAGGATATGTTCAATGCCACTATCGCAGAGCCAGGCAAATACCGCCTGACCTCCAATGCTGGCGCTTCCACCCAGTGGATTGCCGTCGCGCTGACCAAGGCTGGAGCCAAGTTCAACATCGTTCCTTCCGGTGGTTCCGGCGAGCGCCTGAAACTGTTGCTTGGCAAGCATGTTGACGTGATCGCCATGCCGTACAACATGGTCAAGGATTACGTGGACAAGGGGCAGTTTGTCATTCTCGCTACCGATTCTCCGAAGCGTCCGTACAACTTGCCCGAAGTTCCGACTTTGAAGGAGAAGGGCGTCGACTGTGAGTATTACTACTACAACACCTTCTTTTTCCCGAAGGGGACCGACAAGGCGATTGTCGACAAGTTTGCGAAGGCCTGCCAGAACGTCATCGAGAACAATCCTGACTATGCAAAGGATCTCGAGGGATTCATGCAGCCGAAGGTCTATCTTGGACCCGAAGAGACTGCCAAATACTACAGTGATGAGCTTGCCCACTTGATGAAGTATCAGGCTGATTTCCAGGCGAAATAAGTATCATGGGGCTGTCTCGAAGATGCTTCGGGGCAGCCTCAGTCGTTTCTTTACTTTTCGTAATCGAGGTTTCCCATGAAACTAAACAGAGAGATGAAAGTTGCGCTGTTTTTCATCTGCTTTGCCATTTTCTATCTGGTCATGACCACGCAGATCCAGACGAAAGATCTGTACAGCACGGTTGGTCTGAACTCCAAGTCCATGCCAAAACTCTATGGCGTGTTGATGATTGTCCTGGGTGTCATCCTGTTTGTCACCTCCTACCTGAAACAAAGGAAGCAGACCGCGCCTGAAGAAAAGAAGCCGGTGACCATGATCAAGCTTTTCGGCCGTGATGTGCCTAGAGGCAAGGTCTATCTGGTTGCTTCCATTCTTTTGTTTGCTTTTTACGCTGGCACGTACTCGTTGCTTGGCTTTGTGCTCTCTGGGTTCATCTACCTGACCCTGATGATTCTGCTGTTGACCCCGCAGAGGCTCAAATCGAGAAAGACGACGATATTCACCGCCTTGTTCTCGTTTGTGTTTGTGTATGCCCTTTATCTGATCTTCACCAGGGTTCTGTCGATGATGCTGCCACGTGGCATGCTGGGATAAGGAGGGAGCCTCTATGATGTCGTTACTTGGTCAAGGTGTGTTGACGGTTGTAGGGAATCCCGGCATCCTGCTGGCGATGTTCGTTGGCGTGTTCATCGGTATCATCTTTGGTGCCCTTCCTGGCCTGACTACGGTCGCGTGTCTGTCCATGTTCCTGCCGGTTACCTATGTGATGAGCCAGGAAATGGGACTTTCCATGCTGACAGCCATCTATATCGGCGGTATGTCCGGTGGATTGGTTTCGGCAATTCTCCTGAATATTCCGGGGACTCCGAGTTCCATCGCAACTTGCTTTGACGGTACTCCGATGGCAAAGAAAGGCCTGGCGGGCAAATCGCTTGGCACGGGTGTGTTCGCCTCCATCGTCGGCAACTTCATTGGCGTGCTCGCCATGATTTTCATTTCTCCTCCACTGGCGGCGGCGACGCTCCAGTTCGGACCGTGGGAGAACTTCGGCGTGACGCTGTTCGCCCTGACTTTGATTGCATCCCTGTGTGGCAAGAACATCTATACCGGCTTGCTTTCGGCTGTCTTCGGCATGATGTTCAGCACTATCGGTCTGGACAAGATCGACAGTTCCCAGCGTTTTACCTTTGGATTCAATTCTCTGACTACCGGTTTCGGCCTGTTGACTGTGCTGGTAGGCATGTACGCCGTCAGCGAGGTGCTCAAGACCGCATCGAGCGACCAACAGGAGGGGAAGGTCAACGAGGACTTCCATATGCATGGCTTGGGGCTGACGGGAACGGAAATCAAGTCCCAGTCCTGGAACCTGTTGCGTTCTTCCCTGATTGGTCTTGCCATCGGCATCCTGCCTGGCATTGGTGGTTCGACCGCAAACATCATCGCCTATTCGGTGGCCAAGAGTTCCAGCAAATACCCGGAGAAATTCGGTACTGGCATCATTGACGGAATCTGTGCCTCGGAATCGGCAAACAACGCATCCGTAGGTGGCGCCATGATTCCCTTGCTTACCCTAGGTATTCCGGGCGATGGCTCGACGGCCTTGTTGCTAGGCGGATTCATGTTGCATGGACTGCAACCTGGACCGCTTCTTTTCCAGAACAATGGCTCAATCGTCTATTCCATTTTCGCATCCATGTTGATTTCCACCGTGATGATGGGCGTCATCATGTACCTGTGCATGAGGGCTTTCGTAAAGATTCTGAAAGTTCCTTCATTCATCCTGATTCCCTGCATCATCGTCCTTTGCTCGATTGGCGCGTATACCTTGAATTACCGAACCTTCGATATTTGGGCCCTGCTGTTCTTCGGCATCGTTGGTCTTGGGATGGCAACTGCGAAGGTTCCGCTTCCTCCGTTCATTCTTGGTTTCATTCTTGGGTCCGATTTCGAGGTGAATCTCAGGACTGGACTCCAGTATGCCGCTAGCGACCACTTGATGCTGTTGCATCGTCCCATTGCATTGACCTTCGTGGTTCTTGCCGTTGTGTTCCTGGTTATTTCCATCATGAAATTGCGCGCGCAGAACAAGCGCGAACTTGCCATGCAGAAGGAAGGAGGTGGTGCTGTATGATGAAGACTCCGATTGTAACTGATATGAAAGTCATCCCGGTCGCGGGATATGACTCGATGCTGCTTTCTCTTTCCGGATGTCATGCGCCGTACTATACGCGCAACCTGGTCATTCTGAAGGACAACAGCGGCAATACCGGTGTGGGCGAGGTCCATGGGGGTCTTGCGATCAAGCAGAGCCTTGAGGCCGCCATCCCGTTCGTCGTGGGCAGGCCGATTGGCGAGTACCGCCAGATCATCGGCAACCTTGCCGGCGTCCACAACAAGACTGCCAACGCCGAGAGCCTGCAGAACCTGGACCTTTCCAAGCTGAAGGATATCGTCCATGGCGAGACTGCCATCGAGGCGGCCCTGCTGGACCTGATGGGCAAGTTCCTGGGCTGTCCGGCTTGCGACCTGCTTGGGGATGGAAGGCAGCGCTCTGACGTGACGATTCTTGGATACCTTTTCTATATCGAGGACACGAAGAAGACCGACCTGCCCTATATCGACGAGTCTTCTTCTTCCAACCCATGGTACCGGATCCGTCGCAAACCCCACATGACTCCTGCCTCGATTGTGGAGGAGGCGGAGGCCCTGCATGAAGTGTATGGCTTCGAGAACTTCAAGCTAAAGGGTGGTGTCCTGCGGGGTGAGGAGGAGATGGAGGCGATCGAGGCGGTCGCGAGCCGTTTCCCGAAGGCAAGGGTGAATATCGACCCGAACGGGGCCTGGAAGCTCAAGGACGCCATCCGTCTTTGCAAAGGTTCCTCGCTGACCTATGCCGAGGATCCCTGTGGTACTGAGAGTGGCTACTCGGGAAGAGAGACCATGGCCGAGTTCAAGGAGGCGACCGGGAAACCGACTGCCACCAACATGATCGCCACAGACTGGAGGCAGCTGAAGCACGCCATCATCGAGAAAAGCGTCGACATCGTTCTTGCCGACCCCCATTTCTGGGGTATGGCTGGTTCGATTCGCTGCTCGCAGATCCTTGCAGACTGGGGCCTGACCTGGGGTTCCCACTCCAACAACCACTTCGACATCACGCTTGCCCAGTATGTGCAGTGCGCCGCGGCGGCGAAGGGGGACATCACCGCCCTGGACACCCACTGGATCTGGCAGGAAGGCCATGACGAGCTGACCAACAACCCGCCGAAAATTGTAGGAGGCAAGGTCCATGTGGGCGACGCTCCCGGCCTTGGCATCGAGGTCAATATGGACAAGGTGATGAAAGCCAACGAGCTGTATCGCAAACTTTCTTATTGGGACAGGAATGATGCCATCAGCATGCAATACCTGATTCCGAACTGGAAGTTCGATTCGAAGATGCCCTGCATGGTCCGCTGAACACTGTGGTGAAGCGTATGTTTTTGTTTCTTGAAATTTGGTGCATGACATACATGCTTCAATTCGGAGTTGCGTGTTGAAGCATCATGTGAAATATCGGAAGGCGTCGCACTTGTCGTGACCGCCTTCCAGTCAAGACGATAGCCGCTCTTTTACGGGCGGCTATCTTGCCATTTGGGCAATGGCTGCCGAAATGTCGGCATCCACTCAATCACATACAAAAAGGCCAGACATGCATGGTATCGCACCCGCATGTCTGGCTCTTTCTGTCCAACCTGTGTTACAGGTTGTAGATATTGATGGTTGCCTTGGGCGGAACAGCGAGAATCTCTTTCAACTCAGGATGCTTGGCAAGCTGGGCGGGAAGGGCTCTTGCTCTGCCCTTGTTCACGTAGTTCGGATCCTCGAAGGAGTAGTGGAAGTTGGTATGGACGTCGTAGGTGCCCTCCATCAAGGCGTGGGCGTCTTCGGCGATCACCAGCTCCTCGTCGGTCGGAATGACGAAGATCTTGACCTTGCTGTCTTCTGCGGAGATGCACTCTTCGGCGTTGCGGCAATGGCAGATGTCGTTCTTGTGCTGGTCCAGCTTGATGCCGAAGAACTCCAGGTTCTTGCAGGCGCCACGGCGGATCTGCTCGCCCATCTCGCCGACACCGGCGGTGAAGACGATGGCGTCAACCCTGCCGAGCAGGGCGCAGTAGGCGCCGATGTACTTGTTCAGTCTGTGGCACTCCATGTCGACTCCAAGCTGCGCCTTGGCGTTGCCTTCCAAGGCAGCCTTCTGCACGTCACGGCGGTCACTCATGCCGCAAATACCAATCAAGCCGCTCTTCTTGTTCAAGGCGGTGTCCATCTCGCTGGCGGTCATGCCGGTCTTGTGCATGATGTAGGGCATGATGGCCGGGTCCATATCGCCGGAGCGGGTACCCATGACCAGACCCTCAAGCGGGGTCAGGCCCATGCTGGTGTCGATGCAGACGCCATTCTTGACAGCCGCGACGGAAGCGCCGTTGCCGATGTGGCAGATGATGACGTTGGTGTCCTTGTTCTCCTTGCCGAGCAGGACCGCGGCGCGCTTGGCACAGTACAGGTGGCTGGTGCCATGGAAACCATAGCGGCGGACGCTGTACTTGGTGTACCACTCATAGGGAAGGGCGTACATGAAGGCTTCCGGCGGCATGGTCTGGTGGAACGCGGTATCCATGACGATCGCCTGCGGGACGTCGGGGAGAGCCTTGCGGGCGACTTCGATACCCATGATGTTGGCCGGCATGTGAAGCGGCCCGAGGGGAACCACCTTCTTCAGGTCTTCGATGACCTGGTCGGTGACCAGCGCGGACTTCTTGAAATATTCGCCGCCGTGCAGGACCCTATGGCCGACAGCCCCGATCTCCTTCAGGTCGGTGATGACGCCGTAGGTCGGATCCTGCAGCATCTTCAAGATCATGTCGATCGCTTCCTTATGGGTTGGAGCGGAGAAGGTCGCATCGTACTCTTCCTTGCCCTGAGATTTCTGCTCAATGGTGGAATACTCCTGGCCGATTCTCTCGACAATGCCCACGCAAAGAACGTCTTTCTTCTCCCAGTCGTACACCTGGTATTTGGCGGAAGAAGATCCGCAGTTCAAACACAGAATAACCATCCTGAAACTCCTATTGATTGTGTGATGATGCCCATGAAATGCACGGGTTTATTCTAACGAGCATGGCCCGCCGAATCAACGGTTCCGACAGATTCTTCCAGAAACTCCGTTGTATAGGATATGTGGAGCATTTTCCTTGTCTGTATGCTGGTCTCTCTCCCGCTTTCCGCTTCGAGCGTGGAGAACGAGATGGGGGGGAAGCGAAGCCGGTTGGTCCTGGATGGATCATGGCTGCGTGCGACAATAGTCTACGACCGGAAAAGCGGGACCGCGACGCTGGACGGGCTTGGCATTGACCTTGGAATGCTATCTTATGGGCCGCACGGATGGGAAAAGCGGACGAGCTTTCCCCTGTTCGCATCCTGGGAATTCGTGCTGGGCAATGGAGGCGTACGGGCTTCTGGGCCCTTTCCGGACCCGTCAAGCCCCTCGATGGTGGGAGCTTTTGTCGTCGGTTCCGGATTCCGGCTGGAAGTGGATGCCTTCGCGTTTGCCCGGAGGAATCAGGCGGAACCTACAGCCTTGCTCTTCCGTCCATCGGTGGCAGGCACCCCCGGAGGGGTTCTCGCCCGTCTAGAACTTGCCTCAGGCACTGCCAGCTCGGTCTGGGAACTGGTGGTGACCGAACAGCTCGGCGTGACGGGATATGTGGACGGAAACATTGCCCTGGGCAATCTGGCCTTCACTGTCTGCTATGGTCATCCCCAGTGGCCGCTCTCCTACCGGATCCGGCTCAATGGTGGCATGGTCAGGGCTGATTTCGAGCGGCATTACGGACCTACACCGCTGTTCCGTGGCAAGACGCGCAATGAGCGCAGACAGTGGAAAGTGTCTTTGTCCGGTCAGGACTGGAGCCTTGCGATAGGCTCCTCCAAACGGAACAACCAGCGCGCAAGAATCGTGGTGGAGGCAAGCATGCGTGCGTGGGAACTGAAAGCAACCTTTCAGAAAGGTACTATGAGATCCTGGTCTTTTTCCTGGCGGAACCAGAATCTGCTTCTCGGTTACGGCTCCTCGGGCTTGTTCTGTTCGTTGGTGTGGGAAGAGGAAAGGTGGCGGTGGAGCTTGGAGTCAAAGGCGGGAAGGCGGATTTCCCTGAAGGTCCGTTATGCGTGGTGACGGACGGCCGAGGAAGCGGACTTCATACTCGAGCTCCACTCCGGTCTGTTGTCTGACCGTGTTCCTGATTTCCTCTCCGAGCAGGTACAGGTCATCACTGGTCGCTTCTCCGGTGTTGACCACGAAGTTGGCATGGTAGGGGCTGACCATCGCGCCCCCGATCCGCTTGCCTTTCAGACCGCACGCCTCGATCAGCTTCCCTGCCGTTTCTCCTTCAGGATTCTTGAAGAAGCAACCGCAGGAGGGCCAGTCGAACTGGTGGTTCGCCCTTCGCGTCCGCATGGCTCCTTCCTTGATCGTGCGCAGCGGGGCGGTCTGCTTGGTCGGGTGGAGCAGGAATCCTGCCTCGTAGATGATGGCGCCATCGATGTGCTTGAAGGGACTTTCCCTGTTTCCGAAATCCTCTGGATACGCCTCGAGTCGTCTCAGCTCTCCGTTCCGGTCGATCCAGTCGACGTAGTAGAGATGGCTGCTGATCGTGGTGCCGCCTGCCCCGGCGTTGCCGAAGACGGCCCCGCCGACGGTACCGGGAATGCCGCCGAGCATTTCCAACCCTGCGAGTCCGGCATCGATGGAAAGGTTGATCGCTTTGTCCAGCTGCATGCCCGCCCTGGCGCAGAAGAGAACGCCGTTGATGTGGCAACGGGTCAGATGGGTGGTGATGATCGTCAGGCCGGGGATTCCCCTGTCGCTGATGACGCAGTTGGTCGCCGATCCGAGGATGGTCACCGGCATATGCTGTTCGTCCGCCCAGGCAAGCGCGGCACGGATGTCATGGAAATCCTTGCAATACAAAGCGTAGTCCGCCCTTCCACGGGTATGCATCGAACTGTGGGGATTCAGGTCGAAATCCTTGAGGAGCAATTCGGTTATGTTGATTTTTTCCCTAGGCGGAAGTACATTGGATTCCATACGGTGAGTATACCTTGTCGGCTTGAAGGCTGGCAATCGTCGGAAGGAGCAGAGTATGAGTATACGTGTCTATAACACGATGAGCCGAAGTGTGGAAGAATTCGTCCCCCTGAAAACGGGGTTTGTGGGCATGTATACCTGTGGACCCACCGTCTACAACTATGCACATATCGGCAATCTGAGGACCTTTCTCTTCGAGGACCTGTTGAAGCGCGTGCTGATGTACAACGGCTACAAGGTCAAGCATGTCATGAACATCACCGATGTCGGCCATCTGACCGGTGACGGAGACGAGGGTGAGGACAAGGTGGAGAAAATGGCCCACAAGATGCACAAGACATCCTGGGAAATCGCCGACTTCTACACCAAGGCATTCTTCAAGGACTATGACTCGCTGAACATCATCCGGCCGACGGTCGTCTGCAAGGCTACCGACCATATCAAGGAGATGATCGCGTTGATCCAACGCTTGGAGGAGAAGGGGCACACCTATATCTCCGGAGGCAACGTCTACTTCGACATCTCCTCGATTTCCGACTATGGCAAGCTGGCAAGGCTGAAGCTGGACTCCCTGCAGGACGCCCACCGCGACGATATCTTCCTTGACGGGAACAAGAAGAACCCGAAGGATTTCGTGCTCTGGTTCACCAACAGCAAGTTCGGCAACCAGGAGATGATGTGGGATTCCCCATGGGGCCGAGGATTCCCTGGCTGGCATATCGAGTGCTCCGCCATGAGCATGAAATATCTGGGCGAGTCCTTCGACTTCCACTGCGGTGGCATCGACGCCATTCCCGTCCACCACACCAACGAGATTGCCCAGAGCGAGGCTGCGACCGGGCACAAATGGGTCAATTACTGGATGCACGGCGAGTTTCTCTTGGACGACAGCGGAAAGATGAGCAAGAGCAATGGCGAGTTCCTGACGATGAGCGTGCTGGTCGGCAAAGGCTATGATCCGATGGACTATCGCTATTTCTGCCTTGGTGGCCACTACCGCTCCCAGCTGAAGTTCAGTTGGGAGGCGCTGGACGCAGCCCGCAAGGCGAGACTCGGCATCGTCTCGAAGGTGGGAGAGTTGCTTGCCAAGGGTGCCAGAAGAAGCGCCCTTGCCAGCGATGAGGCGAAACGGCTGAAGGCGGAATTCACCGAGCACATCAATAACGACCTGAGCAGCCCGCGCGCCCTTGCCGACCTGTTCGCCGTCTTCAAGAGCGGCCTTGGCGACGATGAGAAATACTCTCTCGTCCTCGATTTCGACCAAGTCCTCGGACTTGAGTTGGACAAGGTGACAGCCAAGCGGGAAGAGGGCGTCCAGGAACTGGATCCCGAGCTGAAGATGCTGCTCCAGGAACGCGCCGATGCCAAGAAGGCGAAGGATTGGGCCGCCGCGGACCGGATCCGCGCCGCTCTGAAGGCGAAAGGCTTCGTGGTCAAGGATACTCCTCAGGGACCTGTCCTCGAAAAGAATTGATGTTGTAACTTTCTGGAGAGGTCATTTGTTGTCAGGTATGGAAGTGCAAAGCAACGATGAGCAATGCTTCCGTCAGGTGTACCGAAGTTTTTTCCCCATGTTGCTCCGCGTGGTGTACCACATAACGAACAACGAGGACATGGCTGAGGAAATCTGTCAGGAAGCGTTCATCAGGTTTTATGACAAAGCGATGACGTTTCCGAGCGAGGACGACGCCAAGTATTGGTTGATCCGGGTCGCCAAAAACCTGGCGATCAACCAGGTGAAACGACGCGCGAGGGAATTGGGAATGGTGGAAAAGCTGAAGAAGCTTCCCCAGACCCCGCAGCAGGACGGTGTCCAGAAGCTATTGGAGAAAGAGGCCACAGAAGAGGTCCGGAAAGCAATAGCGGATCTGCCGGAGAAATTCCGTTTGGTCATCGTGATGAAGGAATATACCGACATGGACTACAAGCAGATTGGTCAGGCGTTGCACATTTCCGTGAGTAATGTGAAGGTGAGGGCCTTCCGGGCAAGGAAAATGCTGGAAGCCGCCCTTCGCCGGAGCAGGGAGTGAGCATGTGCGTTGATGACGAGTTACTGAGCGCCTATCTGGACGGAGAGCTTCAGGAGCCTTGGAGAACCCAGGTCGAGCAGCACCTGCACTATTGCAGTGCCTGCAAGAACCGTTTTGAGCAACTGAAGGCCCTTGACGCGAAGCTTCAGTCCGTGACGCTGAGTGATGACGAGATCAAGCAGAGACAGGATCGGGTGTTGGCCTATTTCGAACGAAGCCGCTTTCCCCAACAGAAGAAAGCAGGTCTCTTCCGGAAAAAGGTGCAGGTGCGGCTTGTACCTGCATTGCTTTCCAGCGCGGCAGCCTTTGTGATTGTGTTCATCGGAGCCTTCGTGCTCTTCGGAACCAACACGAAACAGACGGAAACGCTGTTGCCAGGCATCGCCAGTCCGGTGGATAGCGCCAACATCCGCCAGGTATCCGAGGTCAGGCCCCAGTCGTTGGACGCCTATTCGGTCGACCAGATTGTGGATTACCTGGAGCAGAAGGGCTATGCGGTGGAATTGCATCTGAAGGCGGTCGAACCAATCAGGTAAGGCCAAAAGCAACCCTCTCTGTTGCATACAAAGCCCCCCAAAGGATGATTCCCGGGGGCTTTGTCGTTTTCTTGGGGGCTTGTCATCGTAGCGTATGGAGCTCGCTGAAAATCTCGTCGGCCTCTTTGCCGCTGAGAACGATGCCGTAATCAAACGCGATTTGTTTGATGGCCCTGCTGTCCTTTGCTCCCATCAGTTCTGCCTTCACCTTGCCGATGATCCGGTCGTACAATTCTGTTGCCTGCATGGAGTACCTCCCTCGACGAGTTGGAAGAAGTATACCATGGTTTGTCAATTTTTGGTGATGGGACCTTTCCAGTCCAGGATGCCGCCCATGTTGGAAAGGTCGGTGTAGCCCAGCTCGTCCAGCTTGGTCATCGCGTCCTCCGCCCGCAGCCCGCTACGGCAGTAGAGCAGGATTCTGGCGTTTTTGTCCGGGAGTTCTTCCGGTTCTCCCTTGATCGACTCGTTGCGGATATTGATTGCTCCGGGAATGTGTCCTGCCTTGAATTCCTCGGGTGTCCTGACATCGACGAGGACCACATGTTTCTCCTCGATCATCCGTTTTCCTTCTTCTTGGCTGATATCCCGCATCATCGTGTGTTCTCTCCTGTCTGGAAGCTACCAACCGGGATGGATTTGGTCAATGCCAGCCGGTTCCTTTTGTGCTACTATTGCTGCTATGAACGACTTTGAAACCGTCTATCTCGATGACAAGACGAGGAAACTGGTCATCCTCGACCAGACCAGACT
>Ga0256404_1010955_pt1 | contig 12339 bp, 11 predicted proteins | sample RumenRJG_01DNA_FD_185990 | JGI IMG/M metagenome (GOLD analysis project Ga0256404, IMG submission 185990) | Bovine rumen microbial communities from Lethbridge, Alberta, Canada - RJG_01 | ecosystem: Host-associated > Mammals > Digestive system > Stomach > Rumen | place: Canada: Alberta | collected... | reverse complement strand
TGTGGAATATTACAACAACGACCGACCAGCCTATGCACTGCAATACAAAACCCCTGTCCAATACAGGATCGAACAGGGGTTTGGCTAATGCTTTTTTAGTTTGTCTACTTTTACTTGACTAGTTCAGTCTATACTCCTCCTTTTCTGTATTGTGAAAATGAAATACCTAATCAGCTGCCCATCTGGCTTCGAAATCTTCGTTTTCCATCTGAAGTCCAGCATTAAGTTTATCTAGGATATCTTTTCCCCCTGGCATTATCTTCATAGCGTTGAGGTACTGCTTTATAGAAGATCTGAGATCTTTTAAACAGGTCTTGCTCTTGATCCAGTTTTGTGGCACAAAGATTTTCCCACTATCGAGTGCTTCCTGTGATGCAGTTTCAAGAGCCATGTTAAGACAGTTACCTGCCATATTGATCACATCATCTAAAAGTCCTGATTTCTGCATTTTAGTGAGCGCTATTGATGGGCTTGGCACAGACTCGTTCATCTTATTGATCTCGCAAACAATCGCTGAAATCGCAAATAACTGATGGTACGGAGCGTTAGATTTCATTGCAAGGAGTCTTTCATTTAACCCCATCGGATTATCACTGCTCCATTTTTCATAGACTTTACTCCACAGCTCATTTAAAGCCTGTACATTCTGAGGCGCATATGTCCTTCGGAACAACTGGTCGAAATACTTATCAAATATTTTAGTTTCGCCATAGGACAAGTTCGGGCGCTGCGAATGCCATGCGATCAATTGCTTTCCCAGATCTGTAAGGTTGACAATATGAGAAGAGTTGTATTTTACAGTGTCGACTTTATCAGCTTCGCCACGCTTGGTAACGAAGTATCCGTCTGGATAGAATTGTTCATAGGCCTTCTTCAAGGAAAGAACGGCTTTATCATTACTTCTAAGATCACGAGCTTTTACTGCGCTCTGGCTGTTCGTTGAAATGCTGATATTATCAGCATTCTCAGGATCAGTAATCTCATAGAACCTGAACATAATATAGGAATCATCGCTTTTCTTTGCGGACTCACTGCAGCTATAAATCGTATTCAACGATTGACAGCCATTGACGACGTTCAGTTCTTTTACGGAAAGGATACCGTCGTGTATTCTCATAGAAGAGCATATCGCAGTAATACCGTTATGCAGGAAGAAAAAGTCCTTTGGATCATTTTTGATGGTTTTTGCAATACCTTTATTTATCTTGTTACCGGTGCCAAGTGACTGACGCACATTCTTACGGAACAGGCTGCCATCTTTTATGCCCGGAATCTTAATACAGTCTTTTAGCGGAATTGCAGCTATGCAAGACTTGGTTCCCCCTATGGTAAGCTCCATATATTTTCCTTCTTCCAATTGGAACTCATGATTAATATATGGTCTATTCTTATTTAATGCCTCGTCATATTTAAACTTCAGTACTTCATTATCAACGACGACCAGGTTAGCCTGCAGAGTTTCACTCTCTGCCAGAACTTTCTGAAACGCTTCTAAATCCGCCTTTGCAGAGTCTGAAAGCACTGAAGTGGTGATGAGTTCAAAGCAGACTTCGTAGTCGTCCTCAAGAGCATGCGAGATCTCATTGATCTTCATCTGAAGCTTCTGATTTGCCCCTTCCTGCAAATGCTGAAGATCTTTGATCTGAACCCACGCCGAGAGAACTTCTCTCAGCGGCTCTGCGTTAACAGTTTCACCACCATAGAACTTCCCCTGAATGATATAGATCGTGCAGGTTTGATCATCGATATAAACAGCATCGATCTGCTTATCCCCTGCTCCATCCGTAATGGCGTCCTTAGTCTCATAGGTATCGAGGTTGTGAATATTTCTCAGATACCAAGCTACAAAACGTTGTCCATCATTCGGGTAGTTCTGTTTATAGTATTCCTGGCTGATTTCTGATTGAATTTTGTCATACATTTTGAAATTACACCTACCATTACTGGAATCTTGAGCCTCTGTGTAAGCCAGATACTTTAAATATCCTAATTTATCGACCGTCGAGCACTTCTTTTATAACCATTCTTACAATAGGAGCACCTTATCCCTTACGACAATTTTACCACCAACCATCACCAGTTCGGGCATGATATCTTTGATTGCCATGGGTTCACAGGTAAAGATATCCGTATCCAGAATCTCCAGATCGGCGTAGTAACCGGGCTTGATGCGGCCTTTGAAGGATTCCGCGAACTCCTGATAAGCGGATTCTACCGTGTAGCAGTCGATCGCATCTTCTACGCTCACGCACTGATGAGAAAGCCAGCCGCCGGCAGGATTGCCCTTCAGGTCTTTACGGTTTACAGCGCAGTAGATATTCTTGAACGGATTGCAGTCTTCCACCGGGCAGTCGGTGCCGTAGGAGGTGTGAATGCCCAAATCCAAGGCTTGTTTCATGGCATAGGATGTGGAAGTCATGGCATCGCCGACTCTGGGCGCGACCACCGACCAGTCGGAGTTGATGAAGGCCGGCTGATAAGCGATGATCGAATCCGTTTTGCGAATGTATTCCAGGAGCGGTGTGTCGGTGATCTGCGCATGGATGAGGGTATTGCGGAGCACGTTCTTGCCGTCTGCCAGCACTTTTTCATAAGCCTTGACGGTCTCCTCCACCGCGGCGTCGCCGATCACGTGGGTCACGGATTGAAGGCCATGGCTGGCCGCTTTTTGAACCAGGCAGTTCTGCAGATCCGGCTCCAGGGAGTCGATTCCTAAGTTCTTCTGCCGCGGGTCATTGAGATACGGCTTGCGCATCAGCGCCGTGCAAGCCCCAAGAGAGCCGTCTTTGAACATTTTGAGCGGTCCGAGGGTCAGCCAGCCGTTGTATTTTTTATAGGATGCCCGGTTCGCAAACTCCCCTTCCAGAAATGCGTCCAAATCCTCTTCCAGCAGGCAGCAGACCTGGTGACGGAAGCGCAGCGGAGCGATCCCCTGCTCGTACAGATCTTTGTACAGCTGGAAGTGCTCGTCGGTAATGGCGGTGCGCTGGCCGAGATCGTTGGACTGCACGGAAGTAAGGCCGTGCAGCGAGGCATACTTCATGGCGGACAGCACTTTTTTCTGGATTCCCTCTGCATCCGGATCCGGAACCACATGGCGCACTTCATAGAGAGCATTCTCCGTCATGTATCCCGTCGGCTCGCCATTTTCATCCTTCTCCACTGTTCCGCCCGGAAAGACGTCCACCGGCGTGTTCCGGTCGATACCCAGCAGCTCCAGTGCCTTGGAATTTAATACGCAGGTGTGGGCGCAAACCCGTTCCAGCATGATGGGATATACGGTGGATATCTCGTCTAAGTCGTAGCGATTGGGCAGTCGGACTTTGTCTTTATCGAAAAGATCTTGATTCCAACCCTGCCCGTGCATGCCGTTTTTCACCATGTCGGGATGTTCTGCAGCAAACTTTTTGCAGATTTCCACCATTTCCTCTACGGACCGGCATCCCTTGATGTAGGGCTCATTCAAGACTTCTCCGAACTGCAGAATGTGCATATGAGAATCGTTGAACCCGGGGATCAGCGTCTTGCCTTCGCAGTCCACCACTTCCGCATCCGGTGCGGCGAATGCTTTTACCTCTTCGTTCGTACCCACCGCCTTGATCCAGCCGTCTTCCTGATATACAGCCTGGGCAAAGCAGCCTTTTTCCACGTAGACCTTTGCATTGAAGAATAAAGTTTTGCTCATATGCGACCTCCCGTTAAAGCACCACTCTTTGAAGGACTCGCGCTCCTATTTCCTCGGACCTCATTTTATTGAGGAACCTTTAAGTTCATTTTACCGCTAGACGTCATGAAATAAAAGCCGCCTGGAAGTCTTTTCACTACCTGGCAAGCAATGCAGAGATGTCAGTTTTTCCTCTCTGCGCCTGCCTGTTGGGAAGTCCCAAACCCTCAAGATCGCACGTTGTGCGGCTGCGCGTTTCTGAAGAAACGCTTCCTTTTGCCCTGGTGGGCATAACAAAAAAGAAAAGAGCAGAGGATCGGATGTCCTTCAAATTCAGACATCCGACCCTCTGCTCTTAATGTGATTTATCATCTTTCTTCAGATTCTGGCTTTCCTTTTTTTCTGCATCGTAAAGCGATGCAATGTTTCTTTCAGCGATCAACAGTTCCTGCACATCTGTACGAATCTGTTTGTACTCCGCATACGCAGATCTCTTCGCTGCGAGGATTTCTGCGTATTCTGCAGAGAGATCCTTCAACTTCCGAGATTTCACATTTTTTAAAGTTTCGAACGCAGCCTTTGCCGCCTTATGCAGCATCAGTTCTTCCCGATGCGCTTCAAAGTACTTCTTGCTGTAGCCGGCCTTCCGGTACGCCTCATAAACATCTCGCGTTTTAGCATAGTTGATCACATGTTTTTTCATCTCCGCGATTTCTGTAAGCCGCTCCTCCGAGGACTGAATTTTAGATAGCAGTTCGTCCCGCCTTGAGGTTTTCTCCGCCACCAGCGCATGCAGTTGATCCATGTTTTCGATTTTGTGATCCCTCAGATAAAGCAACGTTTTCGACATCTGCTTCAAGTTATAGATCGTGGCCCGCCGCGCATATCCAGGGCCCTTCTCTTTCATTTTTTGCTGGATATCGATCAGCAGGTTAAAAGCTTTTTCGGGCTGAACCGGAGTCACATCCGCCAGTTTCCGGCGAATATCTTTCTCCGTATACCCATCGTCCAGCGAAGACAGACGAATAAAGCGCAGTTGAGTTTTGCCCTTTACAGCAAGATGCTTACCTGCTTTCACCTCGTACCCGGCTTCCGCCAGCATCGTCAAAAACGCCGAGAAGTCCTTCGGCTTCTTATCGAGTATTGCATCAATATCCTGCCGGACAATATCCCGCAGAGACGATGCCTTCGGATACTCCGTTCGTTTCTCCCGCTCCGAGTAAGGTCTCGGGTTAATGACGGAAAGACCATTTTCCAGGCAGACCAGATCGCTCACTTTCTGCAAAGCGATGCTGGAGAGCCAGAAGTTCCGGAACTTTTTCTCACCATCAATACTTACCGAGTTGAACACGATATGGTTATGGATATGGGCACGATCCGTATGCGTTGCAACAATAAAGGAATACCGGCCTTTCGTAAACCGCATGGCCAGCTCATGACCCAAACGATTTGCTTCCTCCGCCGTTACTTCTCCTGGTTTAAAAGATTGACGGATCTGGTAAGCGATAATATCGCTCGCACTGCTTCGTCCCGTCGTGTACTGGTACTGCCGCTTCTGCAGCAGGAATTCCTCATCCACTGTGACAGGGTCACAGCTGTAGGTGGTGACCAGTTCGCCCTTTTCCGTCTTCTCCGGATTTGTCGCATAATCCGTTCGGGCTGAAAGGCTTTGAGCAACCGTCTTCCCTTTGTGCGCATGCAGTGGGATGAGTCTCGTGGTTGCCATGGGTCAGCTGATTACGGAAAGCCTTGCGGCGATCTCCTTGGCCAGTTCCCAGATCTCGTTCTGCTTCTCCTGCATGTCTGCGATCTCCGCGCCGTAGATGCTACCGTCTGCATTCGCCTTTCTGGCGAGCTGGTTCAGATTGTTGCTGCTGCGGCGAAGCAGGGAGATCATCTGCTGAACATCCGAGATATCCAGCTTAACCACATAGCCGTCCAGCGTCATCTTGCGGATATAGGCGCTTCGATTCCGAATGCCCGCCTCCTGCATCTTCTGCTTCAGATGTTGAAACTCCTCCTCAGTCAGCAGAAAATGAATTTCCTGATTTCGTATCTTCATAAACAGTCCCTTTCCAATTGTTTTGTTTTCCTTTCTGATGCAATGGTCGGCAGATCCGCTTTTTCGAGCGCCTTCAGCACCGAAGGTTTTTCCCGGGTCAACAGTTCCTTCAGGTGACCCTCGATATCGGTAATCAGCTCATCAGCTGCCGTCCGGATTCGATCCAGAGAATCCTTCAGTTCCGCCAGGTCTTTTCCCTTCGACCAGCCTGCGATATATCCGAAACTGTAGTCGGAGGTCTCGATTCCAAAGTGCTGGGAAACGGTATAGGCGACGGCCTCAGCTTCCACTTCTTTCGCATTTCTGCTCAATTCCGGGTCATCCGAATGTAGTTTCTGATGCGCCATCTCATGGATAAGCGTCTTCACCGTCTGCACCTGGCTCATATCCTTTTGTACGGCGATTCGGTTCTCCGCTGCCTGAAAATAGCCCTTTGCGCCGTTTCGGATCTCTTCGAAATCAATCGGCACCGGGCAGCTTCGTTTCAGCGATTCCAGCACCTTATCGAAGTGCGCTACGTCGCCGGTCAGTTCGCTGACTCCGATCGAAGGTAGCTCCTTTCCTTCTGTCTGGCTCACATCAAAGACGTTAACCACTTTGAAAACCGGTACAACTATCTCTTGAATCTCTTTCGCTTTGTCGCCGGTCGTAGGATCGACCTTTTCTATCTCCACCTTTTTCTTATATGGCGTCGGAGCAAGGATACTGATCCCCTTCTCGCCTTTTTTCACATGGCGCCGAAAGTTCTTCTGCCAGGAGGTGTATCCGGCGACCAATGTCGCATCAGGTTTTTGCATGGCGATCAGGATCGTGTTGCCCAGAGAATAGTGATGGAACTTCGACAGCGTCTTCAGGTAATTCTTAAAATTGTCGCTCTCGAAAAGATTCTGAATCCCTTTCTCCAGCTTCTCTGTAATCGCTTTTACTTCTTCCCGCGCCATGCTTTCACTCCTCTCGGGATTCCCTCAACGATGCGTTCCTCTATCAGAGAGGAGAGCATCTGCTCGATCTCTGCCATAAAAGCCTCCGGCTTCAGTTCTTTCCGCTCCACCTGCAGCAATTTCTGCTCCCACTCTGCGGTCATGGCAGCAGAGCGCAGCTGGGCAGGCATAACGTCCACCAAGTACTTTCCGGCCTCCGTCGCCACCAGGTGCTTCGCTTTCTTATTTCCCTGTCGCTCTACGAATCCTCTTTTAATCAGTTTTTCGATCGTGGCGGCTCTGGTAGCCGGTGTACCCAGTCCTTTTCTCTCGGCGTCATCCGGAATCTCATCGGCACCGGCTGTCTCCATGCTTCGAAGCAGAGTGTCTTCTGTAAAATGCTTTTTCGGCGAGGTTTTCCCCTCTTTGATCCGTACAGAATCGACTGGATAAGACTCTCCTTCTGCAAGAACAGAATTTCGTTTTATGTCACCTTCTCCAGTTTCTGTATAAAAGTGATTAAAAACACCCTTCCAACCATCCTGAACGACCTGTTTTCCCTTATTTGTAAACGTTTCTTTTCCGCATTCAATTCGGATCTCAGTTTCCGCATAACGGTGGGCTTCTGCAGCAGCGCAGAGCAGTCTTACAGCAATCATCGTCAGTACGTCCATCTCCTCCGGCGAAAGACCCGTCAGGTCTGCCTCTGCCATTCCTTTCGTCGGAACGATGGCGTGATGATCACTCACCTTATTGCTGTCGAAGATCGCCTTAGGCCTTACCGGATCGACCTGCAGATCTCCTCCGGTATAGCCCACCTTCTTCGCCGCTGCAGCAATCAGATCCGGCATCATTTCTTTCATATCTTCCGTCAAATATCTGCTGTCGGTTCTGGGATAGGTCACCAGTTTCTTTTCATAGAGGCTCTGAACCGTATTCAAAGTCTTCTGTGCGGTCAGTCCCAGCATCCTGTTGGCATCCCGCTGAAGGCTCGTAAGATTGTAGAGAAGCGGCGGCTTCTCCATCTTTTCTTTTGTTTCGATGGATTCAACCGTTGCCTTCGCTCCCTGAAGACAAACGGTCAGCACTTCGGCTTCCTTTTTGTCATCAAACCGGCGGCTGGCTGCAACCGTATCTCCGATCTGCAATTCCACAGTCCAAAATGGTTCCGATTTGAAGGAAGCAATCTGGGCATCCCGTTCCGTTACCATGGCCAATGTCGGGGTCATGACCCGTCCGACCGCCATCGTCTGACCGTAAAGGCAAGAAAAAAGCCGGGTCCCGTTCATCCCGACCAACCAGTCGGCGCGTTCCCGGCAAAGTGCTGCTTCGTACAACGCATCGTATTCATTTCCCGGCTTTAGATTTCGGAAACCTTCCCGGATGGCTGCGTCCTCCATGCTGGAGATCCACAACCGCTCAAAGGGCTTCTTGCATCGACATTGGTTATAGACCAGGCGAAAGATCAGTTCTCCTTCTCGCCCTGCATCTGTGGCACAAATCAGGCTTTTTACGTCTTTTCTGCCCATTAAGGTTCTGAGTATCGAAAACTGCTTTTTCGTCGCGTTAGAGACCAAATAGAGCCACTCTTGGGGGACGATGGGCAGGTCCTCCACCCGCCACTTAGTATATCGCTCGTCGTAATTCTGCGGCGGCGCCAGTTCCACCAGGTGACCCACGCACCAGCTAACCAGATATCCGTTTCCTTCCAGGTATCCTTCGTTTCGTTTGTTTGCCCCGATCACCCGTGCAATCGACTGTGCGACGCTGGGCTTTTCGGTGATGACCAGTTTCATTTCGTATCCTCCTGCATATCCTTGATTATTCACAAATTGATGGTTATAATGGTTATTGAATATATGTAAATCATCCATGCATGGTTGTATTTCATATGAATTTAAACCATTCATGGTCGCAAGAAGCATGACTGCATAATGGAGGACTACCATGGACCGTACTGCAATGAAGTATTTAATAGACTGGAAGGAAAAGCCCAAACGCAAACCTCTGCTGATCACAGGGTGCAGGCAATGCGGAAAAACGTGGCTTATGAGCGAATTTGGAAGGCTGTATTTTGAAAATGTTCTTCTGTTTAACTTTGAAAAGGAACCTGCCCTCGCAGATATTTTTAAATACGACCTGGACCCGAACAGGATACTTCATGAGTTGGGGCTGTATCGCAACGGAAAACCTATTAATACTGAAAATACTTTGATTATTTTTGATGAGATCCAGCAATGTGCAGAGGCAATCACGTCCATTAAATATTTTGAAGAGAGTGGTTTGAATCTGTACCTTCTATGTGCCGGATCGTTGCTGGGAGTAGAGTTGAAACGCAGAAAAATCTCCTTCCCGGTAGGAAAGGATGAACAGTTAAAACTATACCCATTAGACTTTTATGAATTTACCAAGGCGCTTGGTGGAGCTAAGTATTTAGATCTACTCAGCAGTTTTGACTTGCATCGGGAAGTTCCTGCTTATATTTATGAACCGCTCCTACAGTACCTGAAACTATACTATATCGTGGGAGGGATGCCGGAGGCTGTAAAGAGCTATATTGAAACAGAGGATCTCACAAAAGTTGATCAAGTGCTGGATCGTATTATTCAGGATTTACGGAATGATTTTGCCCATCATGCGGAACCGAAAGATATCATAAAGATCGGCTGGGTCTGGGACTCCATCCCCAAACAACTGGCAAAAGACAACAACAAATTTGTTTTTTCCCATGTAAAGGAAGGTACACGCGCCAGAGATCTGGAAGATGCCCTTCAATGGCTCGTTGATGCAGGACTTGCATATCGTCTTGAAAAAGTATCCTCACCGCAAATTCCTTTATCAACATGTTCTGATGCATCTTTTTTTAAAACTTACGTTCATGATATTGGTATCTTACGAAGAATGGCTGGAGTTGCATACCGCACAGTTCTTACGGAACCGGACGGTTTTAAGTCTTTTAAAGGAGCCATGGCTGAGAATTACTGTATGACCGAATTAATTGCGCTGGGAATCGTTCCTTATTATTGGCGGAGCGGCAATAGTGCAGAGGTTGACTTCCTTTTCGAAGATGACTGGAATAGAATCATTCCATTAGAAACTAAATCTGCAGATAATACCCGGGCTAAAAGTTTTACAGCATATTGCAAGCAGTACAAGCCGGCATTGGGTTTTAAAGTATCCACAAAGAATACTGGTGTGAACCAAAAGGGTGAGACCCGTGAAATTAGCCTCCCATTATACCTTCTCTGGAAACTTAAAGACTATATAGAGTCTACAGAGCCATAAAATTTCATCGCGTGAAGGGCAGCCATTAATATGTATTTGAGGCAGTATTCACTGCCTCATTTTTTATTACCGTTCCTGCCCTTTCGCCTTGGCCTTCATCTTCTGCTTCTCCGGCGCAGGTTTATCTGCGGAATCTTTGGACAGACTGCCCAGTTTATCGCGGGTAGATTCCCGGGGCTCTGAGGACCTCTCCTGAGGAGCCTTATTCCGATAGGCCTCCACCATCGCTTTCAGATCCTTATTTGGGACCTCGGTCTTCACATTCTCCCAGATATTCTTCCCGGTTTCATCTTTACCCTGCAGTACAGTCTTATTGACCGTGGTGGTTCCATCTGCCGGCAGCTTGGTCCAAAGGCCCTTGCCGAACTTGTTCTCATGCACGGCCTTCGCCGGGAGCACGAACGTTGCCCAGGAGCTCTTATCCTGGGGATCTGTGTTGGGAATAGCAACCCGGGCATATTCCTTTCCGTCCTTTGCCGTAAAGTTCTCGGCGAATCCCTTACCGAATTTGATCGTCAGTTCTTCCTTCTGAACATCCTGATTTCTTCTGTTTTCCTCTGCCATTTTTGCTTTTCCTCCTTCTGCAATATGAAGTATCTCTTCTGCGGTCATTACTATAGGACCCGTACTGAAATCTGCCAGATTCTTTTCGCGGAAACTGAAACTCCTGCCCGCACCTGCACCGATCACAATGTGATCTAGGCACTGGATGCCTACGATCTTTCCGGCTTCAATGACTTTTTGTGTCATCTGGATGTCGTCCTGCGACGGCGTAGGATCTCCGGATGGATGGTTATGCAGCAGCAGAAACGCTGCTGCATTAGATAAAAGACTGGATTTCAGCACATTGGGGATCGATGCGGCTGCTTGTGCCAAACCGCCGATCCCCACGATGTTGAAATTTATCGGCTGCATTTTTACGTTCAGATTGACTACACATAAATGCTCCCGGTCGAGTTGTGCCATTTCTTTTTGCATTACCCGAAGCGCAGCAGCCGGATTATCCAACGGCAGGTCCGAGTAAAGCGCTGTACCTTTCTTGAGCCTGACAACGGCTTCCTGCAGCTTATACCTCGTCTTCTCCGTCATCCTGTTCCACCTCGAATGTCACTCTCAGAATCACATCTTCTTGGAGCCCTTCGATTAATTCCGCCAGTTCTTCCGGACTGATTTCTATCTTCATGATTCTTCCTCCTGATCTTCATCGTCTTCGCCATCCGGTGTGGTTTCAGGGATGTCTTCTTTAAACAGGTCGTCGAGCTGACTCAAAAGATCTTCCTCCGATCGAGTGTCTTCTTCCTCCTCATAGAAGGCGTCCGGATCCGGTTTCTGATCCTCTTTCTTTTTCTTCTTGAGCTGCAGAAGGAACCAACCACCGCCGCCGGCAGCGATCAGAATTACGATAAGAAAGAGTGGAAGAAGATTCACCTTCTTCTTTTCCGGTTTTGTCTCCTCCGGCTCTTCCGGTTTTACTGCTTCTTCCGCCGCTTTTTCTGCAGCTTCCTTTTCCGCCTTCAGTGCTTCTATCTGCGCCAAATAAGCGGACTGCTCATCCTCATCCAGTAAGTCGAACAGATCCCGTTCATCCACCATGTTCAGGAAATGGACGGTGTTTTCCCCCTCTGAATCCCTATCGATGATCAGATAGAAGTAGTTGCCTTTCTTGGTCACCAGGGTAACGAATTGCTGGCCGCCTTCAGGAGCGTCACCATAGTCGTCTACCAGGGTAAGATTGCCTTCTGGAGTGAGTCCATCAGTTCCTTCATCTTCCTGAAAATCGTGCCAAGTCCCATATTCAACACCTCCGTTTTCCGATTCTGCAGGATCCATTCCCGAAGCATAGACCGCTGCAGGCAGTAAAGACGCTGCGATCAGCGCAGATGCGAACAGCGCCGCAGCTTTTCTTTTAATCATGTTCCGTTTCCTCCATTTCCATTAATTCATCATTCCTTGGCAGTTCCCCCTTCGAGGCTTTGCGGATCAGTTCCGCAAGCTGTTCGGGCGTCAGATTGGCTGCCTGCACAATTCCATATACGCAAAGTTTCTCCGCTTCGCTGTATTTACGCTCCAGATCCTTGACTTTTGCATCCCATTCTTCCCGTTTTTTTCGAGCTTTTGTCAATTCTTCCCGAAGCCTGATAAGTCTGCTGTCATCCATATACAACCCTCCATTTGGACTGAAATAAACCGAATATTTGGCTTTAAGGCAAACGCCCTTATCATAAAAAGAGAGTTATCAAAAGTTCCGTGCGAAAGGCCTGTAAATAAGCCATTCTCCGCGAAAAACTTTTGATAACTCTCCGGTAAGGAATGCTTTCCGTTACCTTAGTCCTACCAGCTGTTTCAGAAGTTCTTCATCACTCGTCTGAAACCTTTCGCTATCAAGATAAGGCTTCAGAGGGCTGTCT
>Ga0256404_1010954_pt1 | contig 12340 bp, 11 predicted proteins | sample RumenRJG_01DNA_FD_185990 | JGI IMG/M metagenome (GOLD analysis project Ga0256404, IMG submission 185990) | Bovine rumen microbial communities from Lethbridge, Alberta, Canada - RJG_01 | ecosystem: Host-associated > Mammals > Digestive system > Stomach > Rumen | place: Canada: Alberta | collected... | reverse complement strand
ACGGAAAAGTGCGAGGAGAGGAAAAAAGTCAATTGGCATTTCACTACCAAGGACGCGAGGGTTAAGCTCGTGAGCCTCTATCCTAAATTTGGGTAAAACTCGTCAGGACACTACACTAGCTCTCCCCAGAGGGAGAGGATCGAGCCCCTCTCTAGCTCTCCCCAGGGGGAGAGGATCGAGCCCCTCTCTAGCTCTCCCCAGGGGGAGAGGATCGAGCCCCTCTCTAGCTCTCCCCAGGGGGAGAGGACCGAGCCCCTCTCTAGCTCTCCCCAGGGGGAGAGGACCGAGCCCCTCTCTAGCTCTCCCCAGGGGGAGAGGACCGAGCCCCTCTCTAGCTCTCCCAGGGGGAGAGGATCGAGCCCCTCTCTAGCTCTCCCCAGGGGGAGAGGACCGAGCCCCTCTCTAGCTCTCCCCAGGGGGAGAGGACCGCGATACCCATCAAAAACCATTCAATTGTTTAACAAATAAATCAAATCCCTCCTACCTCTCTATGGTGAGCTTTCTCCTCCCTTTTAGGGAGGCCGGGAGGGTCTTAGTTATGATAGAACTTCAACTGAAACGCATCGCGAAGCGACCGACCTATACCATCGGTCGCCTCGGCATCCGCCGCCGTGAGCGCGGAGTGTTCACCCCGTGGACCTATTTCTGTGATACCCTTGAGCCGCATTGGGTCGATTTCCATCACGGTGGCCGCAAGACCAAGGGCAAGACCGCCATCCCCGAAGGCCGCTATCCGGTCGTGGTGACGATGAGCCCAAAGTTCAAACGTTGGCTGCCCCTGCTCGTCGGCGTGCCCCACTACGAGGGCATCCGCATCCACAGCGGCAACACCGCCCAGGACACCGAGGGCTGCATCCTCGTGGGCAAGAACACCGAGGTGGGCCGCGTCACCGACAGCCGCCGCACGCTCTACCGCCTGATGCAAGCCATCGACCACCGCGACGAGGGCGAACCCGTGTTCATAGAAATAGAATAAAAAAAATCCCTCCCGTCTCTCAGCGACGTATCGCTTTTGAGACGAGAGGGAAATATTATGAATTTATGTAAGAGAGATGAGCTATATGGATTACTTCACTTCGATGCTCTTGTTTTCCTCTTTCTCGGCCTCCTTGCTCATCTTGGGCAGATCGACCGTGAGAATGCCGTTCTCGACCTTCGCACTAATCTTCTCCTTGTCCACATCCTCGGGCAGCACATAGGTCTGCTCATAGTTGCTGTAGTTGAACTCGCGGCGCAGATAGTGCTCTTTCTTGCCCTCAGCCTTGTCTTCCTCCTTGCGCTCGAACTTGTCCTCAATCTTAAGGTTGAGGTTACCGTCCTTGTCAAGGCTTACGCGACAATACTCTTTCTTCAATCCCGGAGCGGCAATCTCCATCACATAGCCTTTGTCAGACTCCTTGACGTTCACTGCTGGAGCGGTGGCGTTCATGCGCGGCATCATATCCGTGTCGAAGAAGTCATTAAAGAAGTTTGACATCCAATTGTTATCATTTCTTTTAGCAAGTAACATAAGACATACCTCCTGATTATCGTATTAATGGTTATTGTTCAATTCTTTGGAGCTCTTCCATCCATTTCGGACTTCCGAACTTCACTCTGCTTATTGCAAAGTATATACCTAAACAATTAACCTGACAACAATGGCCAATATGTCAGTTAATGGCTGACGAAATGACAAAGATAGGAGCCTCACGAAGCCTCACCCCCGTTCACAGCCTCACCCCCTTGCCCCTCTACAGCCTCACCCCCTTGCCCCTCTCCGAAGGAGAGGGGAGTAAAATGCTCTGCGGGTGTTTTTGCTAACGCGGTATTAACGGATGCAGGGGTGTCTTGAAGCATATCACTCCCCTCTCCTTCGGAGAGGGGCAAGGGGGTGAGGCTGGGGAGGGGGGTGAGGCTTTTTCTATTTCTTTCTTAGCAGGCTGAGGTTGACCTGCGGCTTGAGAGCCTCTGAGACTTTCTCGGTGTAGGCACCCAACTTGACGGTGGCCTTGCCGAGGATATGCTCCACATTATCGCCCACCATGAAGGTATAGTCGCCGGCCTCGCCCTTCCACTGGCTGCCAGCCTCGTCGAAGCTCGTCAGCAGCCGACGCGGCACGCTCATGGTCAGCGTCTGGCTCTCGCCGGGCTTGAGCATACGGGTCTTGGCAAAGGTCTTGAGCTCCTTCACCGGCTTCTCCTCACCACCCTTGGGGGCTGCGACATAGACTTGAGCCACCTGCTTGCCGGCACGCGAACCGGTGTTCTTCACGGTCACCTTCACCGTGACGCCCTGCTTATCGGCTTTGACTGAGAATCCCGACATCGAGAAGGTGGTATAGCTCAGGCCATAGCCGAAGGGATAGGCTACAGGCTTGTCGAAGGAGTCGAAATAGCGATAGCCGATATAGATGTCCTCGTCGTGGTCGGTATAGTTGACACCCTTGACACGATGGTCATAGAGAGCGTCGGTCAGACCGTAGTAGTCGGGCTGGCTGGGGAAGTTGGCTGTTGAGGGCACATCGGTGGCTACTATCGGCCAGGTCATCGTCAGATGGCCGGAGGGATTGGCCTTACCCGTGAGCACGTCGGCAACAGCGTTGCCACCTTCCTCGCCCGGCTGCCAGGCCACGAGGATGCCGTCGACAAGACTGCGCCAGGAGGCTGTCTCCATCACCGACCCCGAGTTGATGATGACGATGACGGGCTTGCCCTGCTGATGGAACACGCTGCTCACGCGGCTGATCATCTGCTTCTCCTGCTCGGTGAGGTTGAACTCGCCCTCGATGCTGCGGTCCATGCCCTCACCGGCCTGACGGCCAATGGTGATGATGGCGGCATCGGCTTCGGGAGCCTCATGCTCCACACAGCGCTGGGTGATGTCGATCTCATCGAGTTTGGGCTGCCCTTGATCGAGAAACCACATCCACGGGTTCTTGTCGGCCTTGAGCTTGGATTTGGCATAAGCCACATATTTCGTATAGATGTCGGTGAGCTGTGGTGTGGTGGAGACACCGGCGTTTTTCAGTCCGTCGACCATATCCACGACATAGGGCACATTGACGCAGCCCGAGCCCAGGCCGCCGCTCATGAAGTCGTAGCTGTTGACACCGAAGAGCGCCACCCGCTTGATGCCCTCCATGGGCAACACAGCCTTACCATTGAAGTCGCCGTTCTTGAGCAGCACCATACCCTCGGTGCTCGTCTGTCGGGTCACCTGGGCATGCGCCTTGAGGTCGGGTTTGTTGCTGAAAGCGTATTTGCGGAAGCGAGGCGTCTTGACGATATACTCCAGCATGCGACGCACATTGCGATCCACATCCTTGATGTCGAGTTTGCCCTCCTTGACAGCCTTGACGATGTCCTCGGCCTGAGCAGGATAACCCGGCATGAGCAGGTCGTTGCCAGCCTGCACCTCCTCGGCGACGGGCAGGTCGGAGCGCTTGCCAATCCAGTCGGTCATGACGATGCCGTTGAAGCCCCAGTCATCGCGGAGCACCTTGGTGAGCAGGTCGTAGCTGCCCTGGGCGTAGACACCATTGATTTTGTTGTAGGACGACATGATCGTCCACGGCTGAGCCTGGCGCACGGCCATCTCGAAACCACGGAGATAGAGTTCGCGCAGGGCCCGCTGCGACACACGCTCGTCGACACGCGTGCGGTCGCTCTCCTGGGAGTTGACGGCGAAATGCTTCATCGACACGCCGACGCCCTGACTCTGAATGCCGCGGACCATGGCAGTACCGATCATACCGGTGACGATGGGATCCTCGCTATAGTACTCGAAGTTGCGGCCGCAGAGCGGATTGCGATGGAGGTTCATGCCGGGACCAAGGATGACGTCGCAGCCATACTCCAGCGTCTCGTTGCCCTCGCAGCGCCCGACCTGCTCCACGAGGTCGGTATTCCACGTACAAGCCAGACAGGTGCCCACGGGGAAACCGGTGGCAAAGAAAGTCTGTGTGGTGCCCTGACGATGGGCATCGATGTGCACGCCCGCAGGACCGTCGCAGACCACCGTGGCGGGAATGCCCAACCGTGGGATGGCCACAGTGATACCGGCTGCTCCGGCTACTAATTTCTTCTGATGGCCGAGCATGGAGCCCGATCCGACAAAGCCGTCGTTGCCACCGCCGACAAGCATCTGAGCCTTCTCCTCCAAGGTCATCGCCTGGAGCACCTGGTCGATGTTGTGGGCATTGAGTTGCGGAGCCTGGGCCGAAGCCGCACCCGCCATACAAAGCGACAACACCATTGTAGAAAGTTTTTTATTCATAATATATATAATAATGATGTATAATAATATAATGTGTGTTGATTAATGCAATTTCTTGAACTGACGGACCACGCCGCTGATGACGCTGAGCGTGGAGCTGTCGCAGTCGAAGACCGAGTTGAGTCCCTGCTGCTCCTGTGCCGGGTCGTTGGTATAGGGATCACCGACCTGCCACTGCTCATGGCGCGGACGGGCCTCCCCACCCCATCCCCAGAAGTTGCAACCGGCGAAGAGCCCGCCTTGGCGCGCATTGTCGGCCACAAGCTGGAAGACATATTTATAATAGGCATCGCGGCCCTTCGTCGGGGAGCCCGGGCGGAAACTCATGCCATCGCGGGGATAGCCAAACTCCTCCATGACGAGAGGCTTGCCCAAGTGCTGACAGATGGCAAGATGGTGCGAGATATAGTCCTTGGTGTTGGCGCATGCGCGCGGCAGGTTCTCCACGAGCGAGTCGGCCTTGGACCACCCCCAGTTGTAGGGCCACAGATGGACATTGCAGTAGTCGATATTCTTGTCGGCGCAGATGGTCTCGTAGCACTTGTAGTCACCCTCGCACCCCCATGCACCCTCACTGCCGATGGAGATGAGGTGGTGCTTGTCGATGCTGCGGATGAGGGCTGAGGTCTCGCTCAGCCACCGCTCAAAGGCTGGGATAGCCTCCTTGGAGAAGGCGCGCGGCTCGTTGCCGATCTGCCACGACATGATGGCGGGATCGTCGACATAGCGCCGATGGGTGTAGCGGTTGGTGCGGCCGAGGATGAAGCGCACATAGTCGTAGAAGAGCTGATGAGCTTTCTCGTTGGCGGCAAATTGCTCCACAAACTTCATGAACGCGGGATAGCCAGCCTCGTTGGGCCGCGGCGCCTTGCCGAGTCCAGCCTGCTCGAGATAGTAGCCGTAGCCCCCACTCCACTCCCACGAGTTGTTGAGATAGAGCACGGCCACCATCTTGCGTTTGCCCATCTGCTGGAGCAGATAGTCGAGTCCGGCGAGGATGGTGTCGTTGTAAACACCCGGTGCTTCCTGCAGTGTCGGCTCCACTTTTGTCTTCACGCCACGGTGCCCGTCAGATCCCACGAGGATGCGCAGATTGTCGATGCCCGCAGCCTTCAACCGGTCGAGCTCGCGACAGAGGCGCGCACGGTCACCGCCCTGACCCGTAGAGCCAAGGATCGCTCCATACCACAGATTGGTCCCTACATAGTAATAAGGTTTGCCGCCACGCCAGAACTTGCCGTCGTGGCACTGCACATATTGGGCTTGAGCCGCAAGGGGTAAGAACAGTAGCATGATGAATGCTGAGAATAGATGTCGTAATGTCGATTTCATGATGTCATTATCAGGTTGTGGGTATTATCTATTGCAAAGATACTGTAAATCATTGAGACTTCCTTGCACTTTCTTTGCAAATAATAGTATTTTGTTTGCAAATATTTCGCATCGGATTCGGTACACTATTTGCATCTTTTGCAAGTAAACAAGCAACTAAGCATTATGAAGTCAACAAAAATCATCAGTATTGCGGAGCTCGCCATCACAGCCATCTATGTAGTGCTCTGCACCTCGGTCAGCGGGAGCCTGCCCCACAGTATGTCATGCACCTCGTATCTGATTCCCCATGAACTGGACTTCTCATTATATATATTGACGGTCATCGCATTCGTAGCCACTACCCTCTATCGCCACACCGACAAGAAAGGCCGAGCCATGGTGTGGTTGATGATCATAGGACTGGCCGATGTAGCCCTCTCGTCCCATTACCACACCTCAAACACATTTCTCCACTATTTCGGCGGCATCCTCTGCTGCGTGGCCTCGGTGATCTATGTCTTCCACCGCTGCCCCAAGATACTCTATCTTTGGCTTCCCTGCTTTGTCGTCTGCCTGGTATGGCCCCGATGCCATATCATGTTTCAGGAACTCACATGTATGATAGAAATGGTAGTGCTCAATTTCATCAGCGACAAGAAAGGACTGAGCCCCGCACACAAAGAGGCTGAAAAGATGAAATAACTGTCTTTTTTCTCTTGTAAGAGTTATTTTAACGGATATTCATTGAGAAACTCGATTTTTTTTGCTATCTTTGTGCTAACGTAAAGACCAAAGACAAAGACTGAAATGAACAAGATTCTAAAGAAAACACAATTCTCGGAAAAGGTGTTCTGCCTGGAGGTGGAAGCACCGCTCATCGCGCGCAGCTGCCGCCCTGGGCATTTCATCATCGTGCGTGTAGACAAAGACAGCGAGCGTGTGCCCTACACCATCGCCAAGTCTGACCCCGAAAGAGGTACCCTCACCCTCGTGGTGCAAGAGGTGGGACTGTCCTCGACCAAGCTCTGTCAGCTCAATGTGGGCGACGAGGTACAGGATATCGTAGGGCCCTTGGGCAATGCGTCGAAGATAGAGAAATACGGTACCGTGGTGTGTGCCGGAGGCGGCATTGGCATTGCAGCCATCCTCCCGATCCTCACCGCGCTCAAGCAGGCCGGCAACCGCGTCATCTCGGTGCTCGCCGGACGCACGAAGAATCTTGTCATCATGGTCGATGACGTCAAGAAATACAGTGATGAGGTCATCATCATGACCGACGACGGCTCCTACGGCGAGAAAGGCGTGGTCACCGTCGGCGTGGAAGAGGTCATCAAGCGCGAGCATGTCGACAAAGTGCTCGCCATTGGTCCTCCGGTGATGATGAAATTCACCTCGCTGCTGGCTCATAATTACGGCATTCCCAACGATGTCTCGCTCAACACCATCATGGTCGACGGTACCGGTATGTGCGGAGCATGCCGACTGACTATCGGCGGAAAGACAAAGTTCGTGTGCATCGACGGCCCGGAGTTCGACGGCGATCTTGTAGACTGGGACGAGATGATGAAGCGCATGGGCACCTTCAAAGGTGTGGAAAAAGAAGAGATGGACAACTATGAGCGACACCTCCACCACGGCGAGGAGACGAAGTCGTGCGCGGCGTGCGACACTACAGAGACGGCTGCGGCCTCGCCCTACGACGGCAAGGAACCCGTGGAGAGCCTCATCGACCGCAGCGCACCCTGGCGCGAGGAACTACGCAAGAAGATGACGGCCAAGGAGCGCAAGCAGATCGAGCGCGTGAAGATGCCGGAACTCGACCCAGTCTACCGCGCCACCACCCGCACTGAGGAGGTGAACAAAGGACTGACGCTCGACATGGCCATGGGTGAGGCCCGACGCTGTCTCGACTGCGGTAAGCCCAGTTGCGTAGAGGGTTGCCCGGTGAATATCAACATCCCGTCGTTTATCAAGAATATCGAACGCGGGCATGTCCTCGACGCCGCCCGCGTGCTGAAGATGACCTCTGCCCTGCCCGCTGTCTGTGGCCGCGTGTGCCCACAGGAAAAGCAGTGCGAGAGCCAGTGCATCCACTTGAAGATGAAGGAGCCTGCTGTGGCCATCGGATATCTCGAGCGCTTCGCCGCTGACTATGAGCGCGAGAGCGGACGGGGAGTACTGCCCGAGGTGGCTCCGTCAAACGGCATCAAGGTGGCTGTCGTCGGCTCAGGACCCTCGGGACTGAGCTTTGCCGGCGACATGGTGAAGAAAGGCTACGAGGTCTATGTCTTCGAGGCTCTTCACGAAATCGGAGGCGTGCTCAAATATGGTATTCCTGAATTCCGACTCCCTAACCGCATCGTTGACGTGGAAATCGACAACCTGCGCAAGATGGGCGTGCATTTCCAAACAGACTGCATCGTGGGCAAGACGATTACCGTGAAGGACTTGGAGAACAAGGGATTCAAGGGCATCTTCGTTGGTTCGGGAGCCGGACTGCCCAACTTCATGGACATCCCCGGTGAGAACTATATCAATGTGATGTCGAGCAACGAATACCTCACACGCGTCAATCTCATGGATGCGGCCAACCCCAACACCGATACTCCTATTAATATAGGTAAGAAAGTAATCGTTGTCGGTGGTGGCAACACTGCCATGGACTCCTGCCGCACGGCGAAACGTCTGGGTGCTGACGTGACGCTCGTCTACCGCCGCTCAGAGGCTGAGATGCCAGCCCGGTTGGAGGAAGTGAAACACGCCAAGGAGGAGGGCATCCATTTCCTGACGCTTCACAATCCCAAGGAATATCTCGCCGATGAGAACGGACGCGTGCGCGCTGCGGTGCTCGACGTCATGGAACTCGGCGAACCCGATGCCAGTGGCCGTCGTCGTCCGGTAGCTACGGGTAGGACGGAGACACTCGAATGCGATCAGGTCATTGTGGCCATCGGTGTGTCGCCAAACCCATTGGTGCCCAAGAGTATCCGGGGATTGGAACTTGGACGCAAGAATACGATCGCGGTCAACGACGAGATGCAGTCGAGCCAACCCGACATCTACGCTGGCGGCGACATCGTGCGCGGAGGTGCTACGGTCATTCTGGCCATGGGTGACGGGCGACGCGCTGCGGCTAATATGGACAAGCATCTGAAAGAAGCTAAATAGTCATATTTGTTTTAACATGAAGAAAATACAGGCATGGATCCTCGCGGCACTGCTCTTCGCGGCGGTGCCCGCGGGAGCCCAGAAGCGAAACACCACAGTGAAAGGAAAGGCTGTGGCCACGATAAAAACAAAAAACAACAATAATGCCGGACGGCAGCTCTTCAACACGCTGCTGCCTGCTACGGCCAAGGTGATGTTCATCGACAGTATGGTCGTAGCTAAAAACGACTTCCTCAGCCATATTCCACTCAATGCTGAATCAGGAAAACTCTCTGTGAAAAACAGAAAGGGCAAAGACTTCTTGGCTCAGTACGAGACGGAACTGGGTGACCGACGCTTCTATGCCTTGGGCGACACGGCCTCCACGGCTCTCTACATGCAGACCAAAGTGGGCAACGACTGGGGCCAACAGTCATGCCTCGCGGATATCAGCGATGAGGACTATCACTGGCAAAACTATCCCTTCCTCTGCGCCGACGGGGTCACGCTCTTCTTCTCGGCAACAGGACCCAACTCTGTCGGCGGTCGTGACATCTTCATGACTTCTTATGACAGCGACAAGGATGAATGGCTGCAACCGCAAAACTATGGATTGCCCTTCAACTCTACGGCCAACGACTATCTGCTGGCTATTGATGACCTCGACACGCTTGGATGGCTCGTCAGCGACCGCCACCAACACGCCGACAGCGTGTGTATCTACACCTTCGTGCCCACGCAGGTGAGAAAAAACTTCGCTGCCGACAACCTCTCCACGGCGCAGTTGGAGCACTATGCGCAGATCCACCGCATCGCTGACACTTGGGCCTTTGGCGACCGGAAAGCGGCTCTCAGACGACGCGATGCGATGATGGCGCGCGCAAACGTAGCCAAGACGCATGCCACTACGTCGTTTATCCTCAACGACAACACGCTGGTCACCGACGAGAAACAATTGAAATCACCTGTGGCCAGAAACCTCTTCCGGCAATGGGTGGAGTTGGGCAATATGATCGACGACACGCGTCGAAGCCTCGAACATAACCGTGAGCTCTACGCGCGCGGACAACGGACACTTGCACAAGATATCCTTAGCAAGGAGAAGGACTTGAAACAGCAGCTGACCGACCTCCACAACGTGGCAAAAAAACTGCGGCAGGCTGAACTGCAAAAGTAGTAATTCATCATAAGCAAGTAGTACTTGTAACTTTAAATCTTAACAACCATGGAAAAGACTGTATTCCCTGAGTCTGAGCTGATTATCAATGGCGACGGCTCTATCTTTCATCTTCACCTCCACCCAACGCAGCTCGCTGATAAGGTGATCCTCGTAGGTGATCCGGCTCGTGTCACGCTCGTGGCCTCGCACTTCGACTCAAAAGAGTGTGAGGTGAGCAACCGTGAGTTCCACACCATCACCGGATCCTATCACGGCAAGCGCATCACTGTACAGAGTACGGGTATCGGATGCGATAATATCGACATCGTACTCAACGAGTTGGACGCATTGGCTAATATCGACTTCCAAACGCGTACCGAGAAGGACCAGCACCGACAGCTCACCTTCGTGCGCATCGGCACCTGCGGTGGTCTGCAACCCTATACCCCAACGGGAACTTTCATTGCCAGTGTGAAGAGCATCGGCTTCGACGGACTGCTCAACTTCTATGCCGGACGCGACGAAGTGAGCGATCTCAAACTCGAACAAGCCTTCAAAGAGCATGTGGGATGGAAAGCCTCCATGGGTAATCCTTACGTGGCTACTTCCGACGCTGAGCTCCTGAACCGCATCGCAGGTGAGGATATGGTGCGCGGATATACCATCTCATGCAATGGCTTCTTCGGCCCTCAAGGTCGTCGTCTCCGTCTGCCCTTGGCAGAACCTAAACTCAACGAGCGCATCGAGAGCTTCGAGTATGATGGCTTGCGCGTGACCAACTTCGAGATGGAGTCGAGTGCTATCGCCGGACTGTCGCAGCTGATGGGCCATCGTGCCGTCACCTGCTGCATGGTCATCGCTAACCGCGTCGCACATAAGGCTGAGAGTAATTATAAAGCTGATATCGATTCACTCATTCTGAAAGTTTTAGAGAGAATATAACATGTCTGTTATTTGTGCTCCTGCTACCCGTACTGGAGGTGCCATTGCCGTCGTTCGTGTCAGCGGTGAAGGTTGTTTGGCGTTGATCGATAACATCTTCACCGCCAAAAACCATCAGCCGCTGACTGCGGCAAAGCCCTATACGCTACACTATGGCGAGATAAAAGATTCTCAAGGCAATACCCTTGACGATGTACTCATTAGCGTCTTCCACGCCCCCAATAGCTATACGGGCGAGGAAAGCGCTGAAATCAGTTGCCACGGCAGTCAGTATATCACCAACGCCATCCTGCAACTGCTCATCGACAACGGATGCCGCATGGCTCAGCCCGGAGAATACACACGAAGGGCTTACCTTAACGGTAAGATGGATCTGAGCCAGGCTGAGGCCGTGGCGGACCTTATTGCGGCCAACAACAAGGCGACGCACCATCTCGCCATGAGTCAGCTCAAGGGACATTTCAGTTCGGAGCTATCCAAACTGCGCGAACAGCTGTTGAAGATGACTTCTCTGCTCGAACTGGAGTTGGACTTCAGCGACCATGAGGAGCTCCAATTCGCTGATCGGACGGAGCTTATCCAACTCGCACGACATATCGATGACCGTGTCTCTACCCTCGCCCATTCCTTCATGACGGGCAACGCACTGAAAAAAGGCATACCCGTGGCCATCGTCGGCAAGACCAATGTGGGCAAGAGCACGCTGCTCAACCAACTGTTCCATGAGGACAAAGCTATCGTCAGCGACATCGACGGCACCACGCGTGATACGGTGGAGGACACGATGCTCATCCATGGCATCACCTTCCGCTTCATCGACACGGCCGGCATCCGACACACCGACGACCGCATCGAGCAACTCGGTATTGAGCGTTCCTATCAGAAAATGGACGAGGCCTCTATCATCGTGTGGCTCGTCGACCATCAACCCTCCGATGAGGAAGCCTCAGACATCGCCAAACGCATTGGCGACAAGCCCCTTATACTTGTACATAACAAGGTGGACCTCACGGCTGAAAACCAGACCTTCTCCTCTACCGGCTCAATATCCTCAAGTTCTTTGCAACCAGCAGCCGAGTTAAGTATTAGTGCCAAATATGGTCAAGGCATTGAGCAATTGGAAGATGCCATCTTCCGTCTCGCCGACATACCGGAACTGACCGAGGATACTGTCATCATCACCAACAGCCGCCACTACGACGCGCTCATTCATGCCCATGAGGCTCTTGACCATGTCCTCTCCGGTCTCACCTCTTCCCTTCCCTCCGATCTCGTCGCCGAAGATCTCCGTCAGGTTCTCCAAATTCTCGGTGACATCACTGGTGGCGCCATCTCCAGCCAAGAGACCCTCAACAACATCTTCCAGCACTTCTGCATAGGCAAATAGCTTCTCCTTGACTGCTCACGCTAACCTAAAAATGACCCCCTTGCGCTAATTGAAAAACGACCCCCTTGAAGATCGCCAGAGATCAGCAACGTAGGGGGTGCCTCGGGTCTGCGCAAAATATCATACACATATA
>Ga0256404_1010950_pt1 | contig 12342 bp, 13 predicted proteins | sample RumenRJG_01DNA_FD_185990 | JGI IMG/M metagenome (GOLD analysis project Ga0256404, IMG submission 185990) | Bovine rumen microbial communities from Lethbridge, Alberta, Canada - RJG_01 | ecosystem: Host-associated > Mammals > Digestive system > Stomach > Rumen | place: Canada: Alberta | collected... | reverse complement strand
ATGCACTTGCCAATCGCTTCTTCATTTTCTTTTTCTCCCAAAAATCTCCTCAGCATTTTGCACGAACCAGATGTTCGAAATCACCAAATCCTCGACTTATCACCTGCATTTTCCAATCCCTGTTTTTGGGGTTTCCTATAAATCCACTTATTTCGTTTTTTGAAAAAAAGATCTTACTATCATAAAATTCACCCCACGAACATCATTTGATAAAAAAATAGTCCCCTTGCTCTAAAAGCAAGGGGACTATCCTTATTCCGATGGTTACGGGCCTAAGCGTACTATATCTTGTGGTTTGTCCCATCCATTCTTTCGATATTTAGCGGTATTATTTCTATTATTTTCATTTACGAGAACTCTACGGGTCATTAACGGGTCGTCTCTTCCAAATTGCCTAAGGAAATCTCAGGCTACCTTGCCGTAATCCACAACAGAGATTTCTTCCAAGTCAGACTGGGCTCTCTTGATAATCTTCTCAAGCTTCTGTACGACATCTCCCGTATAGAAAATATCATCGCATTCTGTACATTTGTAGCAGGGTACATTCCGGACGATAAGAAGGCATCCGCCCAAGTCAGTCACACTGGTGGTAAAACCTGCTTTTGCTTCCGCTCCACACTTTCCGCACTTCATGAGTTGCCCTCCTTCTTTGTCTTGAAATCATCATTCCAGATATCCTCATCCGGGATATTAGCAGTAATCAGATAGATACAGTCGTCATCTATGCTGACCACGACATGTATTGGCCGTTCATCCGAGGTATACGACAAGATCAGGCAACTGGGAAAAGGCTTGTCATCTTCGTATTGCCGGATAATCTCGCCATCAGCTATTGCACGCTGTACGTCATCTACTGAAATTCCTCTTTCAAAGAGACGCAAACGAGCATGTTCTGTAATCACATAATGCTCGGGGCTGTTATATTTTCTGAGTTCCTCGATGGAAAGCATATTCACTCATCCCCTATTTGAACCTTCTTAGAAAATATAGCACGAAATCCGCTTCTTTGCCACCTGTCCGAAATTCCGATTTTCTCAGACTCCCACCTCCAGCTCGAAATCCTTGTATATCGCCTTCAGGTAGCGTTCGTCGTAGGACGCGGCCAAGAGCATCGGAGCATAGGCGTCGCGTCCGGAGATGTTGAAGAGCCATTCCTGATCCGGATCATCCGCCGGGCCGAAGTGGTCAGCGTAGTCGCGGACAAAGGTCAGGATGCCTTCCTGAATCTCCCGAATGCCGGCCGGGTTCTTTTCCGGTTTCCGGAACTTTTTCACAAACTTTCCATCCTCATAATAGAAGCCCTGGAAAGACGGCTGGTCCGACGAGGTCAGGAGTTCCCAGTAGAGATTGTAGTCCTTCGCCGGATCGTGCTTCTTGTAAAGATCGCGGTTGGACTGAGATGAATAGAGGTAGGACACCAGGCTGCCATCGAGCAGCATGGTCTCCGACATATCCGGCTCAGCATTGTTTGCCGTATTCGTACCGGCCACGATACCGACAAGGTCGCAGTCCATCTTCCATTCATCTTTGAACAGCTTTCGAAGAGCCAGGGCACCTGATCCAGCCCAGCCGATATCCACCGCAACTGCAGACTTTGCATCGCCAATCAGATGCCGGTACCAGTCTCCTGCCGCCTTTATTTGAGAAGCATATTCCGCCTGAATTTCCGGCATATGACGGTAGATGGCTTCCAGAAAATAATTTACATTATTCCAAGTCAGCTTGTCGTCCGGCTTGAAAACAATCTTTCTATATTCTTTCTTTCGGTTCTTTCCCGAAAGCTGCTCTTTCTTATCCGGATCCGGAGGAAACATCCGCTCCGTAATGACTTCTGCGCAGATTCTCTTAATCAGCGGTCGCAGTTCCATCTCCACTAGAATCTCTGCCAATGTCTTTCCCGTTCCAGTCTTATGAATGACCGTTTTTCGCAGGAAATCATAAGTAGCAAAGCCTGATGACCATTTTCCTGCAGCTATGCGAGAAATATAAGCATAGTCCGTCTGCTCCTGGGGATAGAGGATGCTATAGGCTCTCTGCAAAATCTCTCCATCCCTGGACAGGAAGAGAATCTTCTCCATCCCGTGTTCCTTCACATACCGATGGATAAAGGCACAGTAACCAACAGCGAAAAGGCCGCCATATACGAAGCCATATTCAAAATTCCGGGAATAGGAATTCAGCCCGTTGTAAAGACGATTGTTGACGAGGCCCCGGTAGCATCCGCCGATGACAGGGGACATATCATAGGCCCGATACTCCAGCGAGTTCCGGTTGATATTTGGATACCAGCAGGCGGAAAAGCCCTCCTTCTTCGCGAAGCGGATATCTGAAGACTCATTGTCGCCCACATGAATGACGTCGGTGCCCTTGGGATCTACACCAGTCAAGTATTTCTGTACCTGCCGATAGAGCTTGCCTCCGCCCTTGGAAACATCATAATCGCAGGAAAGAAAAATCTTTTCATAGCCGTCGAAGCCATTCCTAGCAAGGATTTCATCGATTGTCTCCCGAGGCAGGTACATATCCGTCGTGATAATAATATGTTTGCCCGCTGAGCGAAGAATCCGAAAGACTTGCAGCATAAAGGGATTCGCGTAGCAGTATTTCACTTCAGCGGAAAGCTCGGCAACCATCCCCTCTGTAGAGTTAATCCCTGTCCGCTTAGAAAGCTCCTGCCAGATGTCCTGAAGAGTGACCTCAAAAGTGCCCTCGTTCAGGAAACGCTTCTGACGAACGATGGACTCAGTCTCCATCCGGATCCGCTTGAAGTCCATATAGCCGAGCTGCTTCCCGACGATATAGAAAAGGTCGGTCGGCTCGGAAAATGGACGGAAAATAAGTGTATCAAAGACATCAAAAGAAATGACATCATGCTTCAGGAGTTCCTCAGCAAAAGCCTCCGGCGAAGAAGAATTCTTCTGAACATAAGCGCCAGCGCTCTCTGAAAGTTTGACCGGAAGGCGTTTCTCCTCGTAGACCTTTGTCTTCACTGCCCGCCCAAGCCAGTGCTGAAATAAAACATAATAGGCGAAATTCAACCAAAGCAAATAAAGCCAGGAGACAAGTCGGCCGACTGTCCCCTGACCATCATGGGCTTTATGGTAACGTTGAGCGATACCGATATGGCGGTTGACGAAAAAGTTGTAGATCTTTAAGCGCATAGTAGATTTTTCGAATCAGAACTCTGTCAGCTTTCTTCCCAATTCCATCCGCTCTTCTGTCTCTTCCGGAAAACCCTTCGCGTCAGGCGCCAAAGAATGGCATTCTCAAACCGGCTGGACTTGTGCTGCCGTAAGGATTCATGATTCTTTTCTGAATCAACACGGCAGAGCCAACTTCGGCCGCGAAGAAAGTCAAGGAAGGCTCGAATCCGGTAATACTCTGTCTGATAGTCGTTCTCGACATGGGCTTTTGTGATACTGTCGAACCAGTCGGAATACAGGGCATCCATATCCGGAAGCAGGTCATAGAGGGAATTGACAATCAGCGGATTCCTCCGGTCATAGTATTCGTTGATGAGCTTCGACGGCCGGTCTGCTGCGATCTCATGCCAGACCTGTATTCCCTTCACGATAATGGGATGCTCCGTCCGCCGGGAAAGCGGCACCATACGATTGAAGCGGAGGCCATACTCTACATCGTCGCAGTGGAGAAAGAAGGGCAAGGGATCATTGTCCTTCACAAAGGACCAGGGATAGACGGCATACCACCAGCCCGTGTACTCCCCTTCCACAGCAGAAACTTCATCCGCCGGGATGTCCGCATCCGGCATATTGAATTCCACATGCCGGAGATTGCCCCTGTTCCAGATTTCGCAGGCCGTATACTGAAGCTCCCGCCGTCTTGCATCATACATGCGGCCGGCAATCACGCTATCCCGAATCTCTTCCTTCAGCTGCTGCAGTACGTCATAGGTCCGATACAGGACATCAACATCTGTCTCTGCATCATCATCCATGAAAATAATATGGGTCACCGGGTAAGTGGCCACATTTTTCCGTACCTCCTCAATGCCTCGTCCGAAACCGCCGGACCCACCCGTGTTCCGATTGGGAACAATCCGGAGATTCCACTCGTCCCGCTCTCCCAGCGTCCGCCCATTGTCGATGACATAGAGGAAAAGGTGTCCGTATTCCGGAGATTCAGGATTGAAAAAGCGGCTGGAGCGAACCATGTCAATGGTGCGCTGTACAGCGGCGTCGTGATGGTAAGAGGTAATAAGAAGGGCAAGGAAAACCGGGCGGATTGAATCCTTAGAAAGAAGAGAAGACTGCGTCATAGGATCACTTTTCCCGCATCTGCCGTATCCCTGTACACATATCTACCGTCTCCTCTCCTTCAAGTCAAAAAAGTAATAGATACGAAGTCACGTTTAATGAAAAAAGCCTTCAATTCCAATTGAAAATCAATGCGCTTTTTCCAAATGCACCTCATAGCCGATACCGGCAAGATATTTGAGCAAAGAAGCAACTGTCCAACCGGAGCCTCTCTCTACCCTGCTGATTGCCTGCTGAGACAAACCGGTTTTTTTCGCCAAGTCCTCCTGTGTAAGACCTTCCGCCTTTCTTGCGGCAGCAAGCTGTTTCTGAAGTTCGATTTTGGCTGAAAATGCTTCGTGTACCTGTCTGGCCTCATAGTTTTCATCGATCAGTTTTGAAAGTATTCTTTCTTCAGTATCTGCATCAGTTTGAACGAACGGCATAGAAATCACCCCACTTCACAACAGGCCTTCGGCTTTTGCCCTTTTTTTCGCCAATTCAATATCTTTCTGTTCTGCTTTGCCTTTTTGCTTCTTGCAGGCGTGTAGAAAAAATACACTATCCTGATCACGAATCACATACATAATACGTTCCTGAGATATTTTTATTTCCCAAAGTTTTTTGAAAAGCTGTCTCGTATTCAGCAATTCAAAGGTCGGAATTCCTTCCTCCCGAATCAGCTTCCTGATTCCAAGGATTTCGGTTCTGACGCCAACCGGCAGCTGATCAATATATGCCATAATCAGATTCTTACCGCCCGATGTCGAATAATCATAAATCTGCATAGATATTCTACATCATTTTTGATGTATTCTCAATGAAAACCTAGCCCTCGGAGTTCTCGCTTGGCGTCCTATCGTTGCCGTATTCGAAATTATGTTCGCCAGTTTGATGTGAGTATACCCGCTGAAATACAGTTTGTCAATGCATTAATAGAATTTTTGTTCTATCAATTCATGACTAATTTTTCTTTCTCGAAAGCTGCCAATAGCGAATTTTGCGAAGGGGCGCGGTAATGCGCCAGCTGAAGGAAGACTCCATCTGATGGATATAGGCTTCTTGCCTCTCCAGCCTTTCCTGTAATTCTGTCATCTGAATACCCTCATTTGACTGCTTACCTGCGCCAGTCTGCTCGGTCAACTCAGATTCCTGTGTATTCTTTCTGTACGCAATATCCAAAAGTTCTATTTCGTCATCACTTCCCGCGAAATTATTCCGGACCCAGGCAATGTCTTTTCGTACCACTCTGGCCGGAGTTCCCACGAGAATGCAGTTATTAGGATATTCGCCTTTTGCCATACTGCGATAGCCGCAGATTGAGCCATCGCCTATCTTTGTATTAGGCATGAACACGGTCTCTCCGCCCACCCATACATGATTGCCTATCTGAATAGATGTCCTTTGCTCCCCATTTGTATTATTAATAAAGTGTTCCTGGTTCAAGTCATAAATCAGATGCCCGTCATGGGCAAGGGTAACAACGTCCCATGAAAACATTACATCTTATCCGATAATGACCTTTTGGTTTCTTCCTGTTCGAAACTTTCCGGTCTGTATCGTCGTTTTCTCGCCAACCTCTATCGTACTGTATTGATTTACGAAAAAGTTTGTCCCGGAAGCGGAGACATTGCAGTCAATGAGCAATTTCCCGTTTGTAGCCACTGTGACGGATGAAGAAGCCATTCTACTGCCGTCACCGACCTGGAAAACACAGTGATTCCCAAAGGAGAGCGTTCCCTTGGGCACGACTACATTCCTGCCGATTTTTATATGACTGTCATTCCCAACGAATCGAATGCTGCATGGAGAATAGGAAATCACCGTATTGTTGTAGAAATCGGTATATCGGAATTCATGATTATTTTCACTTTTGGCTACAACCGGTTTCGTGTTCAGCCAAAACACATCTCTGTTTTCTCTATACCCCCCGCAGGTAGCGATCATTGTCTGCCTGATTCCACCGCAGATCCTCTCCAATGACAAGCGCATACTGATCAGACTTTCCGAATATTTCCGAGTCATCGAAGCTGTCGGATTCATTCAATCTTCGTTTATCTCTGGTCACATAGAAAAAAGCCTTCATTCCAAGCTGTTCAAACAAGCATTTCTCAAATTCAGGAGCCTTCCATCTGAGCACAATTTTTCTTCCGTTCAGATTTTCACTGATCTGATCCAAAAGCTGATGATAATCCCAGGCTTCAATATCACACTTCAAATACTCACTCATTACTGTTTCCTGCTTTTTCTGCTGAGCTGCCGATAGCGGATTTTGCGAAAGGGAGCGGTGATAGTCCAGTTTCAAAATAATCTATCTGTCGCTATTAGATGTTACCTATTGTCATCTCATAAATGTCCGCATACGAGATAATTCCTCTCCCACTAAGCTTTTTCTTAATTCCGTCAATATTGAACAAATCACATATCACAATAAAGGGCGTCGGCGGATATGGATCTGCCTGTCGTCCAACTGCTTTTCCGCCATCATCCGTTTTATACCCATCTTCTATTACATAATCTACTGTAAAACCATGTTTTCGCAGATAATGGTAAACCCAGATTCCGGCCTGGCCCATTCCATAGATTGCACAAGAGGAAATTCCGCGTGCATTCAAAAAGTTGACCATATTGTCAAACCCGACTCCGCTTACCAGCATCTCTTTTGCGAAATTTGTATACTTCCACAGTCTTTTTGCTTCTACTGCCTTATCCACAGTCTTTTTCAATGCTTTTTTTGATTTTTCCTCAATCGTCTGCTCGACCTCTTTTTTCAGACGTTGCAATGTGGATGCCTCATCCTCTGGCTTCAGGCACTCTGTTATAGTTCGAACAGCCTTGTCCGCATAAAGATAGAACTCGTCACTATAATGGATCCGCGTCAACCCCCACCTGTGATTTTCATCAGCGCAGACGCCCTTAGGAAATTCAATGATATGGCATCCGGGAAGACACGCTTTTGCCATCCTGAAAGAAAAGTCAAATCGCCTATTCCACGAATCGCTTTCACGTTTTCGTGAATCTCGAATCATTCCATCCTTGGAATACCACCAGTCCGCGGAGCGCACTTCCAGAAGAATAATACGATTTGCGGGATACCTCTCTAGGATCTTTGCAAAATACATTGGCAGATAATGTTGCAGCACTTTTATCAGAGAATCGTCATCCGAAATTCTTCTGTCAATAGATTTACCATGCCTAGCACAGCTGGTTTCAAGGATTTCCGTATGCAGGTTGGAACTGTTCAGTGATAGATAGCGCTCCGCCCCCCATTTTGATCCGGGGCTATGGCCATAAGCTCATAACGGCAACAGCCCATGTCAATCATCAGCCAATCAGCCTTCTCTTCATCGAGAAAATCAAATGCCTGTCCAGTAAGCTCAAGTGCAATGTTGCGCTTGTCAAAGTTGTTGAGCGGGTATTCTTTTTGTTCCTCCAGAATCGAAATATAATCGGCATCGATGACAGGCTCTGAAATCGCTACTGTAACCGGAGAAACAGACTGCACGAATCTGGGAATTGAATAGTCCTTATCATCTGAGACACGAAAAACATCTCTGCAGATACATGTTCCCAAAATATTGATTGATGTCATCTGCGTCCTCCCTTTTTAATATCATTTTCTTTCTCTCTGAGCCCTGTCTATGCTATCGTCCAGAATCTTCCAAAACCAGTCATCAATATCCGAAGTAATCCACCCCATCGCCTGACTTTTCGAAAGATCAAGACAAAAAGTGTCCTCTCTATATACATTGAACGGCGCAGGCTCTCCACTTTCCAAATCTATAATAGCCTTCTTTCCTGTTCTCACTTCGATTCGATTCAGAATAGCCTCGATTGTTACAAAGCCTGTACTCGAAAGATTTATTGGCCCAGTAAAGTCCTGTGCGGCAATCCAAGGAAGGAATCTTCCTACTTCCGCCCCGCGTACAAAGCATAGGCCTCTGCGGACATCGTTAATCTTCATTGGCGTACCATTAACGACATTTCTACAATAGTAATCAATCCTGTCTGTTGGTATCACATAAGGAATTCGAACCGTAACCGCAGGTACATCGGGGAAACTCTGGTACACAGCCGCCTCTGCAACCCGCTTACCAAAAGTATAGTCGTAATGTCCGTTCTCACCTTCATTCCCATACCACTTCAAAGGGAAGTGATATGGATCGTATTTTGATTCATGTATCCACCCTTTAGCCGGATAGTAGGTTGCGATCGATGACAGCTGCACGTATCGATTGCAACCTACTGCAGAAAGCAGGTTTCGGACATTATTACTGCTATAGGCCAGATTATCGAATACTACATCGAAATGCTTCCCACCTAGTGCCCTCCGCACAGATTCCGTATTTGTAATATCCAGATGCACCCTGTCTACTCTATCGCCAAAATTATCGGAGCTCTTTCCTCTGTTGCCGACAGTGACATGATTCCCTAGCGCCAGCAACCGGTTCACCAAAGCTGTTCCCATGATCCGCTTCCCACCAATGACGAGGACCTTCTTTCCTGCAATAGGATTTTTCCCCGCACCGGTTCTACCCACGTAGAAATTTTGTCCGCACTGGGAAATCTCTGTTGCCCTCCCGTTTCTGCTCCAGGCCGCATCCCGTTTTGTAATAGATGCCGGATCACCTGCGATTACACAATTATTAGGGAAAATCCCCTTTACAACACTTCCTGCGCCAACAACACTTCCAGAGCCAATGTCTGCGCCAGTAAGGATAAAAGCCTTTTTGCCAACCCAGACATGATCGCCTATGATTGTTTGCTTCTTTTTCAATGGAAGTTCATACGCCGAATTTACATTGGTTCCGGAAACAGAATCCATCATGGTATGGCCGTCACCAGCCCAGACATCAATGTTCCTGGAAAACATACAGTCTTCGCCTATGACAATCTGCTTTCCCTGATTGGCATGGAGACAAAGAGTCTCTTCAAACGTACATGAGTCATTGACGATAATTCTGGAATCCGCATTATCCGCATAAATCCTGACCAACGTATCCCGGAAAGAGCAGCGGTTCCCAATATACAAGGAAGCCATAGCTGTTCCCTGCTCCCCGATTAGCTGGATATTTGTTTCGTCATGGAAAGCCGTTCGATTCCCTATCCGAGCTATGCAGTTGGAAGCCAGATCAAATATCACATGCTCTAGCCCTGCAACGCCATCTTCAATTGAAATTTCATTCCCAAGTCCGCGGAGCGTGATCCGTTTGATTATTCCTCGGTTCCCCTTAATTAAATTTCCGTAGGAATCTGTATATGCTTTCCCATCTAATCTATAATTTTCAAGAACTATAGGTCGGGGAATACGATAGGCATAATCCTTCAGTTCCTGAAATCCATACTCTTTAAGCAGATTTTCATCTGACTGATTCCATCCGATTGCCATGCAGACAAGATAATACTCGGATGCTTTCCCCCGCAAAAAAACAAATGGCTTTTCCATCGGAGTACGGGGATTCTTCATTACAACAATATCTGCATCAAGATTGTAAATCTGCCTTAAGACACTCCGAAATACCGGGGCATCTCCCCACAAGGCAATCTTTCTTCCATTTACATTGTCATGAACGATTTTCGCCAGATAGTATAAGCCCTGTTTTTCTCGTGGAAGATCAGTTCTGCGTCTTTCCGAAAAAGGAATGAAATTGCTTGTTTCACACATAGAAACAAGCTCACCGAAATCCGTAATTGCAAGATGTTCAAAAAAATAATTTCTATTTTTGTTTAGTCGATACGGAGCATTTAATACCCCGTTGCCGCCCTTAGCCACCTCCCCCGGCACCCTCTCACACAGCTTCGTCTCAGGCCGTATCGCGTCCAGCAGTTCCTGCCCGTGGGGATTGTTGACAAAGACTTCACTAGTGCCGAGGCCGTCATTGAAGGAGGCATTATACTTGTTGATGCCCCAGAAGTCACCGATGGACAGGTCGGCCTGACGGGGGAACTGATTTAAGTGGCAGACCGAGCAGGCTGTGTTCTTTGAAATATTCTTGAGGTAGGCACGAAAGTATTCATCCTTTTCCAGCGGTTCCTGATAGGTGGTGCCGTCTTCAAAGGCTGCATTGATGCCCGCATGCCAACCCCAGGGCTCCTTTGCCTTAAAGCGAAGGTCAGTAAGACGTCGGTTTTTCAGAATATCATGCCGGTACTTGTCAAAGACCTTCTGGCTGGTCATCCCGTGGCACACGAGATCCATTGTGAAAAGATTCGGATAGGACTTGTCCCCGAGAATCCCATACAAAGCCGCAACATGACAGGGCAGACCGGTAAAGAGCACCAGCTTCCCTTGCTCCAGATAATCTTTCGTCTCCCGATAAATCATTCCGGGTTTTGCCTGAATGTATTTGGAACCCCGCATTTTCCCGAGGTCTTCCTTCTTTGACACAAAGCCCAGCCGTACGGAAAAGTCCTCCTCATACATGGCCCCGGCCACAAGACCGCCCTGATCAATGATCCATTCGGCGGCCAGTGTAAAGACGCCGCCGGACGATGAAATCTTCCGGATCTCGTCCTTTGCCATGACGGCAAAACAAGCCGGATCTGCACTATTAGTCATTTTCTGCCTCCTTTGTCGGAGGCAAAATTATTCTTTCACCTCCGAAATCATCAAATAATCTATGACAAGATAATTTCCCTCTCCTGTAAACTGCGATGCCCCGAACATAAACTGGTCAAAGATATTCGACTGGGGCACAACCTCGGCATTGACGATCTTCCAATCTTCCTTCTTGTCATTCTTCATCGTGTAGAAGAACTGGTAGGCCTTTGTCCCGGAATCCTTGATATGAAAATTCAGGATATCGCTGCTGCTCTTGAATTTGATGCGAGCCTCAAAGCTGTATTTTCTGCCTCTTTCCAGGCACTTGCCGATCATGATGGTGGCGTATTTCCCCACCTGGGCTTTCCCTGGCTTAACGGAAAGTACCGTCCTCCCCTGAACGAAGTGCTCTTCCCAAACGGTTTCGTCAAAGGAAAAGTGTGTCGTAAGGGAGCTGACCACATTCCCGTTCGCTGAATTGATCTTCTGTGCCAGGGCCGGCTTCAGAGCAGTGTCTTCCGCCTCCTGAAAGGCCCTCCAGCGGATTTCATCAAAAAAAGCATTCCGCTTCGGGTGAATGAAATTGTGTCCGCCATTGACAAAGCCGTTTCCGCCCAGCCATTCGACAGGGACTTCCTTTTTGACAGAAACTTCTGCCGCAGGAACGGCGTCGAAAAATACCTGTCCCTTTTCATTATCAATAATGACCGCGCTGATGCCCTTTTTCACATCCACAGCCGAGTCATACTTCTGGATTCCCCAGAAGTCACCAATGGTAATGTCACCGTACCGCGGCGCATTCTGATAGGCACAGTGCTCACAGTGGGGCGGACACATCAGATGATTGTGATAACCCCGCTGGTAGAGATCCTGCACGCCCCCGCGCCGAACCATTGATCTGCCATCTGTAACTGTAACTGTAACGCAATCGGCGTTCCAGCCGTCAACTTTATGCCTGAATTCATATTTTTTTACGCCTTCCGGAAATTCATCCTTCAGATACTTCTGGAAGAACAGGTTGGAAGGGGCATTCCCGCAGAGAAGATCCACCAGGAGGAGGTTCTCATATTCTTTTCCCAGATAGCACTTGAGGCCGGTAATCTGGCAGGGAGTCCCGGAAAAGAGGGCAAAACGTCCCTCTCCAAGGTCAGCCTTTACCTGCCGGAAAATCTTTCCGGTATAGGACTGCAGGTACTTGCTCTTCTGCAGTTTGTAGAGATCCGCTTCCGATGTAATACGTATATGCTCAACAGAATAATCATCCTTCCAGGCAGCCCCGTATACAGCGCCGCCCTTTGCAAAAGCCATCCGACAGAGCTCACCAAATACACCCCCCGAAGAGCTGCTCCACAAAAGATTTTCATCAGCTGTGATAAACTCATAACATCTGGGATGAGCGGAATTACTGCTTTTCAGTACCCCCCAGACCGTCCGAAAACCCTGTAATTAAGCGGTTCTGAGGACGATTTTGAGAATTTTTATCACTAAATTCTCAGTGGCTTTTCAATGTACCTTGAAAACTTAATAAAGCATACAGAACAAGCC
>Ga0256404_1010949_pt1 | contig 12344 bp, 9 predicted proteins | sample RumenRJG_01DNA_FD_185990 | JGI IMG/M metagenome (GOLD analysis project Ga0256404, IMG submission 185990) | Bovine rumen microbial communities from Lethbridge, Alberta, Canada - RJG_01 | ecosystem: Host-associated > Mammals > Digestive system > Stomach > Rumen | place: Canada: Alberta | collected... | reverse complement strand
CCCGTTAAGACCGGACGCGTTTCCTTGTCGCTGGTCGCGAAGCAGGTCTGCGTGATGATCTTCATCAGAGTAGTCGGCTCCATGGACAGAGTTGTTTCCGGTTTGTCGAAGTTGATGACCGGATAGTCATTGACGTTCATGCCGCTGACCGTCTGTTCAACGGAATGTCCGGAGAACTTGGTTCTTGTTCCGTCCAGGACTTCCACTTCGATATCATCCGCATCCATTTTACGGACGATATTATTGATAATATCCGCTTTAATAACAACGGATCCGGTATCCATGATCGTTAAGCAGTAATCATCGGAAGCTGCCGGAATGGTTTTCTTAATGGAAATATCGGCATCCGATCCCGTTAAGCAGATCGAATCCTCATTGACATCAATCTTAATTCCTAACAGCAGAGGCAGAGGTGTTGTGGAACTGACTGCTCTGGAGACTGTGGAAAGTGCATTGATGAATTCTCTTTTCGAAATTTTAAAATGCATGGTGGACCTCGCTTTTCTTTTTTTCTTTTCTTAGTGTAATAACATTAATGCCGGTGGATTAGTGGATAAACCCGCTGAATCCCTTTATTTTCCCTAATATTTTACCACGATTGACTGTGGGATAAAAGTTAGGGGATGGGGATTACAGAAGCTCCTTCTCAATCTCACTGATAGCCATCTGCAGAGCCACATCGCTCTTTAAACGGCTTTCAATCTTGGTATTGGCCGACATGATGGTGGTATGGTCTCTTCTCCCGAATTCATCCCCGATCTTCTTGAACGGAACATCGAGATGTTTCCGGCAGAGATAGATGGCAATGCTGCGGGCATCGCTTAAATTCTTCATCTTGGATTTGGAAATCAGCTGGGATTTGCTGATGCCGTAGTATTCGCTGACCACATTCTGGATCTTGGAGATGGTGATTTCGTTCTTTTTCACCACTTCCGCATCATCCTTGAAGGCTTCCATGGCCAATTCATACGTGATCTGGTTGGTATCACCGAACTGCAGGGAGTAGAACAGCAGACGTGTCAGTCTTCCTTCCAGTGCCCGTACGTCATGGGAATAGTACTTGGCAATATAGGAAAGGACTTCCTCGTCGATGTTGACTTCTTCCGTCCGGTTTTCCACCTTCATCTTTAAGATCTTCAAGGCTGTTTCGTATTCCGGCGATTCAATGGAACAGGTCAGACCGTTGGATAAACGGGAGACGAGCCGTTCCTCGAGTTCCTTGATTTCCCAAGGTTTCTTATCACTGGTGATAACGATCAGCTTTTTCTTTTTCTGCAGCTGGTTGTAGATATTGAACAGCGTTTCGCTGGAAGTGACTTTACCTCCGGCCAAAAACTGAATGTCATCCAACAGGAAAACATCCAGACTCATCATCTGTTCCTTTAATTCTTTCAGCTTCTTATCATGACTGGCACTGACGACCCGGGTAATGAATTCATCACTGGTTAAATACAGGATGTTCATCTCCGGATGGTGTGCTTTGATATAGTTTCCGATGGCGTGCAGTAAGTGTGTTTTTCCCAGGCCGCTGTCGCCGTAGATATAAAGCGGGGAATAGAGAAAACTCTGAGGATTGCTGGCACAGGCATAGGCAGCCATATAGCTTTCCCGGTTGCTTGGGCCTTCCACGAAGTTATCAAAACGGAATTCCGGAACAAGATTGTCTTCAATCTCGATTTTGTCGTAGTTAAAAGATTCGTCATAATTGACCAGATCTTCCTCGCAGATAAGATCCACTTCCAGTTCCGGGTAATTTGTGACTTCGATCAGGGCTTTCTTGATTTTCTGCTTTTCCTCATTCAGAATGAACTGATGAATTTTGGAAGGAACAGAAAAAAAAGCCTTCAGAGGATTCAGACGGTACAGTGTGACATCTTTAAAATAAGTGTCAATCATGACGCTGTCCAATTCTCCACTTTCTTCTATAAGACCAACAGCTTTGGACCATATGTTTTCTAATTCAACTGTTGTATTACTCATATAATGACCCCTTTTGTAAGTTTATAGTAAGCCAATATTCCACAAAAATCCACAGAAAAAACATGAAAAAAATGAATTCCACAAGGGTAAAAACAGGGAAAAAAGGCCGAAAATCGTAGGTTTTTAAAAATGAATTTCACAATTCCACAACTTTTTCCCGGTGGATAAAATGTGGATAACTTCCGGTGGAATTTCCTGCGGTGGATAAAAACGGCGAAAATACCCCTATATATAATAAGGAAAAGGAATTCGCGCTGTGGAATCCTGTGGAAAAGCGGGAAAAATGGGGTGGATTACAGAATCAAGGTGTGGAATTCCTTCAGAAATACCTCAAATGAGATCCGAAAGAAAATGAATGAAACGGATTTTCCGTAAAAAACCAATGAAAGAAATGGTCATAAAGTATTTGACTTTATTGCATCAATTCGATATAATCAATTCGCAATTGCTCTTTATAGTAAAAAAAGGAGGTGTCTTTTGTGAAAAGAACATATCAACCGAGCAAAAGAAAACACCAAACAATGGCAGGCTTCAGAGCCCGCATGAAAACAGTCGGAGGACGTAAAGTCTTAGCCCGTCGCCGTGCAAAAGGCAGAAAGGTGTTAACGGCATAATTAGTCACCGTAAGGTGACTTTTTTTGTTAAGAGAGAACCATGAACAGAAAATTCCGCGTAACCAGAAACGAAGACTTCCAGAGAATCATTGGTATGAAACAGAGCGCATCCAATGGTACTTTTGTCGTCTACTATCAGCCGAATTCTCTGGATCATGTCAGAATCGGCATCAGCGTCGGCAAGAAAATCGGCAATGCCGTCGAGCGCAATAAGGCCAAGCGGCAGCTCAGGGCCATGCTGATGGAGTTATGCGACAGGGAATGCCCTGCCGATATGATCGTGATCGCACGGATGAAATATGCGACACAAAGCTATCAGGAGAATAAAAAGAACTTGTTACACGTGCTCAAAAAGGTTAAAATGATAGAGCATAGTATCTTAAATTGTAAGGAGAATGTTTCGTATGAATTTTGTCAGGAAGAATAAGAAGATTCTTCTCTTATTCGTTTTATTGTTAGTATTAACGGGTTGCACGGCGGTCACGGGACCGGACGGAAAAACACTCCCGGAAAAAATCATTTATTCGACAACAACTTGGAAGGAAATGTTTAAGAACGAAAGCTGGTTCACAGCCTTGATCACGTATCCGGTTGCCCAGCTGATCAATTTCCTTGCACCGAAGACCGGTGTTGTCTTAGCCATCACGCTGGCGACTGTCTTAGTCAACCTGCTCTTATTACCGCTGACGATCAAATCCACTGCCGGTACACAGCAGATGCAGATGATGCAGCCGGAACTGGATAAGATCCAGAAGAAATACGAAGGCAAGGACGACGAGAGATCCCGTTTGATGATGTCTCAGGAAATGAGTGCACTGTACAAGAAGTACAATGTCAACCCGATGACGACACTGCTCGGAACATTCCTGACACTCCCGGTATTCATCGCCATGTACAACGCTGTGATCCGTGCCGATTCCGTTGTGAACGGTACATTCCTCGGAGTGGACTTACAGCTTTCTCCGCGTGCGGCGTTATCCATCGGAGGAAAGACGCTTGCCGTGATTTTGGTGATCTTTGTGATCATGGGTATCACCCAGGCGTTAACCACCCTGCTTCCGAAATGGCTTGCCAAGAGCAAAAACAAGAAAGATCACAAGATCAGAAGCTACGACGAGAAACCTCAGAAGGATCAGACAACAACCATGACGATCACGATGCTGATCATGGTTCTGTTCATGGGCTTCACATTCCCGGCCGGCATGTCCGTTTACTGGGCAGTGAACTCGATTGTGAATATTGTTAAGACCATTGTGATTCAGAAACTCGTTGTGGAAAAGGGTACAAACTAATATGAAAGAATATACAGGAAAGACGATCGAAGATATTTTAGAAATCGCCAGCAAGGAAAAAGGTGTTTCTGTCGATGAATTGAACTACTTCATTAAGGAAGAAAAAGAAGGACTGATCTTCAACCTCGGTAAAAAGGTTGTCGCGGAAGTCTACAGCGAAAAAGACGTTGTGAATTTCCTCAAGAACTATCTGGATACTTTCTTTAATGGACTGGATCTCAAAGTGGATGTGGATATCACCAAAGATAACGACTGTTTCCGTATTCTGCTGAATGCGGACAACAATGCGATTCTGATTGGCAAGAACGGTCAGACACTGGAAGCCATCAATTCCGTCTTAAAAGGCGCTGCCAGTTCCCAGTTCCGCAAGAGATATCATATTCTGGTGGATATCAACAACTACAAAACTGACCGGTATGACAAGATCAAGGGAATTGCCTACCGCGTTGCGAAGAGCGTACAGAAATCCCATGTGAGTGCCACCCTGGATCCGATGCCTTCCGATGAGAGAAGAGTCATTCATAACTTCTTAAGCGAGATGGCAAACATCCGTACGGAAAGCGAAGGAGACGGAAGAGGCCGCAGAGTAAAAATTATTTACGATGCAAACAAAGAATAAGCGGTGATTACCGCTTTTTTTCGAGGTAAGATATGAAACTATATGTAGGTTTGGGAAATCCGGGAAAAGAATACGAAAGAACACGTCATAACGTGGGCTTTTGTGTGGCGGAAGCCTTTGCGGAAAAGACGGGACTGCGCTTCAGCGAACGCAAGTTCAAAGCCGTTTACGGCAAGATCCGCATTAAAGATGAGGATATTCTCTTTGTGAAACCTCTGACCTATATGAATCTCAGCGGGGAAGCCGTCCAGGCCATTGCCGATTACTACAAGATCTTTCCGGAAGATATCGTGATCATTCATGACGACATGGACCTGCCGCTTGGCAAGCTGCGCTTACGCAAAAACGGCAGCGGCGGCGGACACAACGGCGTGAAGAATATCATCCAGATGCTTTCCACCAAGGAAATCAAACGGATCCGCATCGGTGTGGACAAGAACCGTCTGATCGAACAGAAAGACTATGTCCTCGGCAAGTTCAGCAAAGAGGAAGAGGAAGTCATGAAGAAGGCCTATGAAAAGGCAGCGGATGCCCTAATCGAATATGCCGATCATGATTTCGACTGGTTAATGAATAAGTACAACGTAAAAGACGAATGAGTTTATGGAAGATACTGGAAAACAATGCGGCCGTGGATGCCCTTCTCAGCCGGAATGAGAAGCTTGCTTCCCTTTCGGAAATTGAAGAAGCTCTGATCATCGCGGCAGCCTACCGGAAACAGCCACAGAACATTCTTGTCGTGAAGAACAATCTCTACAATGCCCAGCGTGTGTACGAGCGGCTCAGAGATATGCTCACGGAAGAAGATGTGGTCCTTTTTGGCGTGGAAGAATCCTTACGTATCGAAGCCATTGCCTCTTCTCCGGAAATCGTGGCGGAAAAGATTGAAACTCTCAACCGCTTAAATAACGGTAAGACGCATATCGTGGTAACGCACGGGGCCGGCTTAACCCATTATCTGCCGGATCCGGACTATTTCACTTCTTCCGTCATTGAGATCAAAATCAATGAGGAAACGGACATGAAGGAACTGGCGGAGAAATTCCGCGCAGCCGGTTATGAGGAAGTATCCCGGGTGGACCAGCCGCTCACCTTTGCGCGAAGAGGCGGTATCATCGATATTTTCTCCATTAACTACGAGCATCCGGTTCGCATTGAATTCTTTGATACGGAAGTCGACAGCATCCGTTTCTTTGATCTGTCCTCCCAGCGTACCTTAAGCGTGGTGGATTCCGTAGAGATCGTTCCGGCCACGGACATTCTCTTTACCAAAGAAAACATCCAGGAAATCCACAGGAAAGTGGAAGAGCGGATGGTGAAGCAGAAAGAGATCCTGTCTACGGATGACTATCAGCAGCTAAATGAGCAGATAAGGAAAGATCTCGACTATATCGATAACCATATCCGGGAGAATTATCTCTACCGTTACTATTCCTTCTTAAGTGAGACTTATACGGTAGCGGATTATTTAAAGGATCCACTGATCTTCCTTTCCACGCGGGAAGCCATTCAAAAGAATCTCAAGGATGTCATGGAGGAAAATGTTTCCTATATTCAGGAACTGTATGAAGACAGAAGAGGTTTACTCTCCTTTCAGGTCAACCGGGATCTGAATGCGACACTGGAACATCATGATTTATTTGAAGTACAGGACTTCATTCACGGCAGAGAGACCATCGACTCCGGCATCTATACCTTAAATGTTCCGTCCTTACCGTTACGGAACAAACTCGAAACCATCAATAACAACGGAAAGCGGAATCTGTTTCTGCTTTCCGAAAATGAAATCAAGCAGGCGATCGAGGCCTTGTTGCAATGTCAGATTCCCTATCAGATCATTGATTTTGAAGCGGACATTCCGGAAGGCATCTCCATCTGCATGCATCCCCTTTCCGAAGGCTTTGAAATCTATCAGGAAAACCTGATTGTCTTCAGCGGAAAGGAACTCTTCGATTCCAGGAAACGGCTGGGCCGCTTTGCGAACAAGTTCAAGGAAGCGGAAGTCTTAAACAGCTATCTGGACTTACAGGTCGGTGACTATGTGGTGCATAACCTTTACGGCATCGGTCAGTATCTCGGAATTGTCACCAAAGAGATCAATCAGATCCATAAGGACTTTTTAAATATCGCCTACCGCGGCGACGACGTCTTGCTGGTACCGCTGGAACAGTTCCATCTGGTCCGTAAGTTTGTTTCCCGCGAAGGTGTCACGCCAAAACTCAACAAGCTCGGCAGCAGCGAATGGTCGAAGACCAAACAGCACTTAAAGGAAAATGTGGATAACATTGCCGAGCGGCTGGTGGCCTTATATGCCAATCGGGAAAACCTCATCGGTTATGCCTTCTCCAAAGACGGAGATGAGCAGCGGCGCTTTGAGAAGGACTTCCCGTATGAGCTGACCAGAGATCAGAAGATCGCCATCCGCGAAGTGAAGGAAGATATGGAATCGCAGAAACCGATGGACCGTCTCTTATGCGGAGACGTCGGCTTCGGAAAAACGGAAGTGGCTCTGCAGGCAACCTTCAAGGCAGCCAATGACCTGAAGCAGGTTGCCTATCTCTGCCCGACCACGATTCTGGCTCATCAGCACTACAATACCTTCAGGGAACGCCTGGAGCCTTACGGCATCCGGGTCGGACTTTTGAACCGTTTTGTGAGTGAAAAGGAACAAAAACAGATCATTCAGGATTTAAAGGAAGGAAAACTGGATGTGATCATTGGAACACACCGCATTCTTTCCAAAGACATTCACTATAAAGATTTAGGATTACTGATCATCGACGAAGAACAGCGCTTCGGTGTGGAACACAAGGAAAAGATCAAGGAAATCAAAAACTCCATCGATGTTCTTTCGTTAAGTGCCACCCCGATTCCACGGACACTGCAGATGTCTCTGATCGGTATCCGCTCCCTGTCTCAGCTGAATACCCCGCCGGATAACCGTCTTCCGGTTTTGACCTATGTCATTGAGAAGAACCGCAGCGTCATCAAGGAAGTCATTCAGCGGGAACTGGTCCGTCACGGACAGGTCTTCTATCTTTACAACAACATCAAGGATATCTATGCGGTCGCCAGCCGCATCCGTCAGGATGTGCCGGATGCCAAAGTTGCCGTGGTGCACGGCAAGATGGACCGCACGGAGATTGAAGATGTCATGTATCAGTTTGTGCAGAACGAATATAACGTATTGATCTGTACGACGATCATTGAAACAGGCATCGACATTCCGAATGCCAATACGATGATCATCGACAATGCGGACCGCTTCGGCCTCTCCCAGCTCTATCAGATCAAGGGACGGGTCGGCCGCTCGGACCGATTGGCCTATGCCTATTTAATGTATACGCCGCAGAAGCAACTGACGGAAATTGCCCAGAAGCGCTTAACGGCCATCAAGGAATTTACGGAACTCGGCAGCGGCTACAAGATCGCCATGCGGGACTTGACGATCCGCGGTGCCGGCGATCTGCTCGGCGCCAAACAGTCCGGCTTTATCGATACGGTCGGTATCGACATGTATATCGAAATGCTGAACGAAGCCATTGCGGAAAAGAAAGGCGAAGCAGTCGAAACCAAGGAAGTGAAGACAACCATCCCGATGAAGGTGGACGCCTATATTCCGGAACAGTTTGCGACCCGGGACTATGAAAAGATCACCCTGTACCAGCGCATCGATGCCGCGGATAACTTCCGTCAGTTACGTGATTTGGAAGAAGAGATCACCGACGAATACGGCAAGCTGCCGGCGCAGGTAAGCATGCTGTTTGAAAAGAAGCGTCTGGAGATTCTTCTCAAGGAACCGCGCATTCAGAACTTCAAGGAAAACGAGCGCAATGTCCAGATTGAATTTACGGAAGAGTACTCTTCCAGGGTGGACGGCGTGAAGCTGTTTGAAATCGTCGGACAGGCGGCACCGGAAGCCCAGTTGAAATATCTGCACGGAAATATTATCCTAATATTGAACAACAAGAAAAACTGGATCGATGAAACGCTGGAAGTGCTCAAGCGAACCAAGGAAAGTGAAAGACAATGAGAATCGATAAATATCTGAAAGTATCCCGGATCCTCAAGCGGAGAACGACTGCCAAGGAACTCGCCAACGGAGAGCGGGTCTATATTAACGGCAGACAGGTGAAACCGGCCAGCGAAGTCCATGTGGGCGATATCGTTCATGTGGTGTTCGGCATCCGCCATCTGGAAGTCAGGGTTTTGGACATCCGCGACCACATCAAAAAGGAAGAAGCCGGCGGCATGTACGAGATCTTAAAAGAGTACAAGGAAGAAGTCCCGGAGGAAGATTCCATTGCGTAACTATGCAAACGGAAACAATTTTGGTATAATCAAATCGCAACTGATTGGAAGGTAACATGTCAGAGAAAAAAGTTAAGAAGAAAAAGAGAAATATCGCCTCTACCATTGCAACGGTTCTGTTTTTGGGACTGGGTGTATTTTTCATCGTGCAGGTTTCCGGAGAAGTCAGAAACACTTACGAACTCCGTAAGGAATTAAAGGAAGCTCAGGAAATTCTGGCCCAGATCAAACAGGAAAACGTGGAACTGGAAGAACAGCGCACCAAACTGGAAGATCCGGAATATGTGAAAAGCTATGCCAGAGGCACCTATATGTTAGGCAAGGAAGGAGAACAGATCTTCTTCTTACCGAGCAGCAACGAAACACAACCGGCCAACGGGAACTAAGAATCAAAACACAGCCGAGAGAACACCTCGGCTTTCTTATCGAATGAAATGAGGAAACAGCAGTATGAATGAAGCAATTATGCAGAGTCTGGCGGAAAAACTGAAGGTCCGCCCGGAACAGGTCCAGAACACTCTGGCCATGTTGGAAGAAGGCAGTACGGTACCGTTTATCGCCCGTTACCGCAAGGAGAAAACCGGAGGTTTGGACGAGGAACAGATTCTGACCATTTCCAAGGAATACGAATATGAAGTCAAACTGAAAGAGCGCAAGGAAGCGGTCCTGGCAGCCATCGAGCAGCAGGGCAAACTGACCGAAGAAATCCGCGCCTCCGTTATGGCCTGCACGAAACTCTCCCAGGTGGAAGACGTTTACCGTCCGTATGTACAGAAGAAGAAAACAAGAGCCGCCATGGCCATCAATAAAGGTTTACAGCCGCTGGCTGACTGGATGCTTGCCCTTCCGAAAGAAGGCAGCCTGGTGAATGAAGCCGTGAAGTATGTCAATGACGATGTCAAAAACGTCCAGGAAGCCATTCAGGGCGCCATGGATATCATTGCGGAAGTTGTCAGCGACAGCGCCCAGCTGCGTTGGAACTTCAAGGATTTCATTGCGGATACCGGTGTTCTGCATACCACATTAAAGAAAAACGCCGTGGATGAAAACAAGGTCTATGAAATGTACTATGACCGTTCGGAAAAAGTCCGCGACTTAAAAGACCACCGCATTATGGCCATTGACCGTGCGGAAAAGGAAAAGGTCATCAACGTGGCCTTTGAATACGACGAAGCCAAACTGGTGGAAGAAGCTTTTGAAAGCATCGCCGCCAAACATACCACAGTGGTGGATCAGGAACTGCACCTGGCCGCTGAAGACGGCTGCAAGCGACTGCTCTTCCCTTCCGTGGAACGTGAGATCCGCTCCGAACTGAGCGAGAGAGCCCAGAACCAGTCCATTGAGATCTTCTCCATGAACCTGGAAAAACTGCTGTTACAGCCACCGCTCAAAGGACGTGTGGTCCTCGGCTTTGACCCGGGCTTCTATAACGGCTGCAAGCTGGCTGTCGTGGATGAAACGGGCAAGATGCTGACGGTCGATAAGATCTATCCGTTCAGCCGAAAGGGAGAAGACGTGGCGGTATCGAAAAAGAAACTGCTGCAGATGATCCTGAAATATAAGGTAAAGATCATTGCCATCGGAAACGGCACGGCCTCCCGGGAAAGTGAAAAGCTGGTGGCGGAAGTCATTAAGGAAGCTAATCTCCCCGATGTCAGTTATGCCATCGTCTCGGAAGCGGGCGCATCCGTCTGGTCTGCCCAGGAAGCAGCCAGAGAAGAATTCCCGGATATGGCGGTCGAAGAACGTTCTGCCGTCTCCATTGCGCGAAGACTTCTGGACCCGTTAGCGGAACTGATCAAGATCGATCCGAAATCCATCGGTGTCGGACAGTACCAGCACGATCTTCCGGAGAAGGCCTTAAATGAGCGGCTGGATGAAGCAATCATGATGTGCGTCAACCGGACAGGAGCCGATCTGAACACAGCAAGTATTGAACTGTTAACCCATATTTCCGGCTTAAACAGCGGTATTGCCCGGGAAATAATCAACTACCGGAATGCCAACGGAAAATTCACCAACCGCCAGCAGTTAAAGAAAGTCAAAAAGCTCGGCGACAAGACCTTTGAACAGTGCGCAGGCTTCTTGCGGATCTCGGACGGTGACGAACCGCTGGACCAGACATCCATCCATCCGGAAAGCTATGCGACAGCCAAGGAGCTGATGCACTTATGCGGCATTCAGAAGCTGGGTCAGGAAGATATTACCTTTGATAAGGAAAAAATCAAGACGTTAAACGTCGATGCCTATACTCTGCAGGATATCGAAAGCGCCATCCGTCAGCCGCTGCGCGACTACCGCGATCAGTTTGACGGAGCCCTATTACGGAGCGACGTGGTGGATATCAGCAACCTCCATGTCGGAGATGAACTCAACGGTACGGTCCGGAACGTTGTCGACTTCGGGGCCTTCGTGGATATCGGTCTGCATGAAGACGGATTGGTCCATATCACCCGCATGAGCATGAACAAGGTCAACCATCCTTCAGAAGTGGTCAGTGTCGGCGATATCGTCAAGGTATATGTTGCGGAAGTGGATGCGGAACGCAACCGTGTCCAGCTGAGCCTGTTACCGCTGGAAGACCTCAATAAGAGAAAACAGCTGCAGAAAGAAAACTATAAAAAGCAGAATCATAAGAAGCAGAACAAACCGCAGCGGAATGAGAAACCGCAGAAAAAAGAAGTCTCCATGGAAGAAGCGACAAGACGCTTACTGGAGAGATTCGGAAGATAAGAAAAAAAGCAGATTTTCAAAATCTGCTTTTTCTATCGATAAGATTTAAAGCGTTGCCATGAAGTTGTCCAGAGCCGCTTCGCACTCCGCATTCTTCTTGATTTGAGGATGCGCGTATTCGACGCCTCTGGCCACCACCATCTCGAGCTTGCGCAAGGCCGCAAATCCTTCGAAAGGATCCTTTTCGCAGACGATGAAGTCGGCAGCTTTGCCCTCTTCAATGGATCCTGTCTCTTTGTCTAAGCCGAGAATGGAGGCATTGACTAAAGTTGCCGTATGCAATGCTTCCTTACGGGAAACGTTGCAGAGCTTATGGAAGTATTCCAGCTCACGCCACATATCGTACTGCGTCACAAACGGACAGCCGGTATCGGTACCGAGCCCTACCGTGATGTGATTCTTTAAGCAGTTCTTCACGCCGTCGATCATGCCTTCCAGCAGGACTTCGGAGTTATAGACAACGATCTCCTGGGCATGGGAAACGGAAGTGTCAAAACGGGCCAGCGGAATGGCCGGGGATAAGGTACAGATCTCATAGGCCTTCGTTTCCTTGAATAAGGAAATGGCTTTCTCGGTCATATAGGCACCGTGCTCAATGCAGTCAACCCCGTTCGCCAAAGCAATTTCCACCCCCTGCGGACTTTCCACGTGGGCACAGACTTTCTTGCCGAGCTTGTGGGCCGTGTCGCAGCAGAGACGGATCTGCTCCGGAGTCATCTTCATTTCTCCCGGTTCCCCTTTGACTTTGGCGTCCAGTACGCCGCCGGTCACCATGATCTTGATCCAGTCGACGCC
>Ga0256404_1010948_pt1 | contig 12345 bp, 9 predicted proteins | sample RumenRJG_01DNA_FD_185990 | JGI IMG/M metagenome (GOLD analysis project Ga0256404, IMG submission 185990) | Bovine rumen microbial communities from Lethbridge, Alberta, Canada - RJG_01 | ecosystem: Host-associated > Mammals > Digestive system > Stomach > Rumen | place: Canada: Alberta | collected... | reverse complement strand
AGGCCATCGACATCGCCCAGGAGACCATGAACCGGCTTTCCACCACGATCCGGGATTCCTTCGGACTTTACCTGAACAAATCCGCCTCCGACCTGATCGGCGGCATCACCGGCGGGATCTATACTTCCCTCAGCATCGACCAGGATCTGAACGTGTTCCTGAATACGGAACAGAAGCTGATTCCCCTGGATCAGGTCAGTTCCGGCACCATGGACCAGGTCTATCTGGCCCTCCGCCTTGCCGCTGCGGATCTGATGCAGGGCGGCGCGGACCAGTCTGCCGGCCCCGGAGAGATCTCCGGCCCGGAACCGGTCTCCGGCGAAAAGCTCCCGCTGTTCTTTGACGACAGCTTCGTGAACTATGACGAACACCGGCTCCGCACCGTACTTCTCTGGCTCGCGGAAACCTTCCGGTCCCGCCAGATCCTGATCTTCAGCTGTCACCGGAGAGAAGCGCAGCTGCTCACCGCCAACATGATGGAATACCGGCTGACAGAACTGTGAGATGCTGCGCGTCTCCCGCTCGCGGGCGGCATTCATAAAACCGGGCTTCCTTGCGGAATCCCGGTTTTATTCATTTCCGTACTCGCGTACTTTACGGACCAGCACCCTTATGGCTCGGAATTGCTTTGCAATTCCTCGTTTCGGGCGGACAGAGACACTGCGCGTCTTGTCCGCCCCGCAAAAACAAAAAGCTCCGCTCCTATGTAAGAAAGCTTACAGGAGCGGAGTTTTCATTTTTGCGGGGTGCTGATCCTATCAAAAGATCCGCCAGCCGCAGATAAAGTGGCGCTGCCACCAGCTGCCGAGGCTGCGGTGGACCACACGTCCGTTGGAAGAGCTGGCGTCGATGACGGTGCCGCCGCCGGCACAGATCCCGACGTGGCCGCTGACCACGATGATATCGCCGGCCTGAAGATCGCCGAAGCTGTTGACTCTGCGGCCTCTGCCGGAGCTTGCCCAGCCGCCGCTGGTCATATAGGACTGGCTCACACCGGCCTGGTTCAGGCACCAGTAGACGAAGCCTGAGCAGTCAAAGGAATTCGGTCCCTTGGCCCCCCAGACATAGGGGGATCCGAGCTTGGAGCTCGCAATGCCGAGCAGTGTTCCCACGCTGCCGCCGCCGGTGTAGACGTAGTTCGAGCTGCTTCCGCCGCTGCCCGCGTCCGTTCCGCCGCCGTTTCCGGAGGAACTGCTGCCGGAAGAACTGCTTCCGGAACTGCCGGAGTTTCCGGAGGAGCTGCTGCCGGAATTTCCGGAGGAACTCGCCGCGGTGGTCCGCTGCGGCTTCGGTGCAGGCCGCTTTGCATCGGTTCCGGTCAGCTTCGCCATAGTCAGGGCGCCTACCGATCCGTCATCGTCCAGGTCATTCCGCTTCTGGAAATCCTTGACCGCCTGCTGTGTCGCGTCTCCGTAATATCCGGTGATGTTTCCAGAGGGAAGGTAACCCCACTTGTTCAGAAGCTTCTGGACCTGGGTAACAGTTTCGCTCTGGTCACCGAGACGCAGACCGAAGGGCTTCGCGTCCCCGCTGTTCAGAATGACTCTGGTTCCGGGTCCCAGATAGCCGTCCACGACCAGGTCATTTCTTGCCTGGAATTCCTTGATCGCCATGGATGTCCCGAGACCGAAAGTCCCGTCCGGCTTGCTGGTCAGGTAGCCGAGCTGGTACAGGCGCTCCTGCGCCTTCAGCACGACCTCACTTTTCTCACCGTAGGCGACCATGTTCGGCTTGACGTCCTCTGCGTAGATCAGGTTCATGGACTTCCGTCCGACCTTGCCGTCCTGCTCCAGGGCGTTCATCTGCTGGAACTTCATAACCGCTTCCAGCGTCTTGTCCCCGAAATTGCCGGTGATGTCCGATTCCTCCGCAAGATACCCCAGCTGATACAGACGCTGCTGCAGTTCGGTGATATCCGTTCCGCTGTCGCCCTGCTGGGCGGTATAGTAATGGGCTTCCTCATCGAGAATAGCCTTCAGCGTTTCCGCGCCGACGATACCGTCCTGATTCAGCTTGTTCTGCCGCTGGTAGATCTTGACCGCCGCCTCTGTGACTTCGCCGTAATAGTCCGTCGGTTCATCGTTGTCCATAAATCCGAGTTCCATAAGCCGGCTCTGCAGATCCTTGACGATCCAGCTTTTGGTGCCGATCCGGATATATTCCGGTGCCGGTTCCGTGGTCGGGACCACGATATTCATGTCCGGGAACTGAGCGCCGCCCGGGGCGATTCCCAGGACCGCATGGGTCTCCGGCGCTGCCGCCGCGCTCTCCTCCGCGTTTTCACTTCCGGTGCCGGCATCTGCCGCCTGGGCGCCGCTGCCCGCGTTTTCCGGCGCTGCCGCCTCTGTTCCTGCCGCGCTGCCGGACGTCGTCCCGCCCTGGCCGCAGGCAGAAAGCCCTGCCGCTATCATAAAAGCAGCGATCACCGCTGCTGATTTTCCGAATTTAGTCATGAAATAGCCTCTTTGAATGCAGAATTATTATCATTCTACAAAAATATTACCGTGTCCGCAATGAATCAATAAAATCTTAATAATCAGCATCCCGGGCCATATGGATGCTTTTACAGTCTGTCCGAAAACTCCGCGAACTGATCAAGAGTCATCGCCTCGCCGCGGATGGTCTCGGAAAGTCCCATCTCCCGCAGCACCTCTGTGACCCGCTCCCGGCCCACGGTTCCGCCGGATGTCCCGGCACTGTTTCCTTCTGCACCGACATTTCCGCCGCTGATTCCGCCGTGGGAAACAGCGTTCGCCAGCGTCTTCCGCCGCTGGTTGAAGGCGGCCCGGATGATTTTGAACATCTTCTCCGGATCCTTTACCCTGACCGGCGGCTCCGCATAGCGGTTCAGCCGGATCACGCAGGAACCCACATTCGGCCGTGGGATAAAGCAGTTCGGCGGCACATTCGCCACGATCTCCGTATCGCAGTAATACTGCACCGCAAGGGACAGGGCGCCGTATTCCTTTCCGCCCGGCCCCGCCTGCATGCGCTCCGCCACCTCTTTCTGGATCATGACGGTGATGCTCTTCACCGGAGCGCCGTCTTCCAGAAGACTCATGATGATGGGCGTCGTGATGTAATAGGGCAGATTCGCGACAACGTTCAGCGGTTTTCCGCCGTTATACTTTTCCGCCAGTTCCCGGATATCCGTCTTCATGATGTCGGCGTGGATGACCTCCGCGTTCGGAAATCCGGCCAGTGTTTCCGAAAGGATCGGGATAAGCTCCGGATCGATCTCCACTGCCACCACCTGCCGCGCCCGCTCCGCGAGGTACTGGGTCAGCGTTCCGATGCCCGGTCCGATCTCCAGGACACAGTCCCCGGGGTCGATGCAGGCCGAATCGGCGATCTTACCGAGCACGTTAGTGTCGATCAGGAAATTCTGCCCGAATTTCTTCCGGAACCGGAAATCATATTTTTTGATGATGTCTATGGTATTCTGCGGTTTTCCAAGCTCCGGCATATTCTTCTCCCGACTTCTGTCTCTTTATGAGCTGTCTCTTCCGGCCGTTTTTCCGGGCCGGGTCCTGTTTCATCTTTTTCAGTCAGCAAGCTTCGGGAAACACCGAAGGGCGTTTTCCCGGGTGATGTCGATGACTTCCTGCCTTGAGATCCCGCGAAGCTCCGCGACAGCTTCTGCCACCAGCGGAAGGAACAGCGAGGAATTCCGGTGCCCACGGTGGGGGACCGGCGCAAGATAAGGTGCGTCTGTCTCCAGAAGGATCCTGTCCATCGGGACCGCCTGCACGACCTCCTTCAACTTCCGCCCGTTCTTGAAGGTGACTACGCCGCCGACGCCGATATAAAAGCCCATACGGACGTAGATCTCCGCCACCTCAGGCCCGGCGGAAAAACAGTGAATCACGCCGCCTGCCTCTTCCGCATGCTCTTCCCGGATCACGTCCAGCGTATCCTTCACCGCATCCCGGGAGTGGACGATAATGGGCAGGCCCACTTCCTTCGCCAGGGCGATCTGCCGCCGGAACCAGGTTTTCTGTACGTCCCGCGGCGGCTCCTCATAGTGGTACTCCAGGCCGATCTCACCGATGGCCGCCACCTTGGGATGGACCGATTTCTCCGCGAACTCCTTCAGCACCTCTTCCGAAAGACCTTCCAGCTCGTTGGGGTGGACGCCCAGGGCGCAGTACATCTGCGGCCAGCGCTCCGCCATCTCCAGACCTTTCCAGGCAGATGCCGCGGAAGCGCCCGCGTTCAGGACCTTTTCGATCCCCTTCCCCGGAAAGCTTTCGATCAGGATCTCCCGGTCCTGATCGAAGTCTTCCGAATCATAATGCGCATGTGTATCAATGATCATATCTGTCTTCTTTTCTACCTGAAGTTCCGGCCGCATCTGCGGCCGGAACTTTTGTTTTTTATCCGACTTCCGCGCCTGCCGCGACCACATCGTCCATGACGGTCATCAGGCTCAGGTTTCCGTCCTTGTCCATGGCGCTGAGCAGCATGCCCTGGGATTCCAGGCCCGCGATCTTCCGCGGCTCCAGGTTCAGGATGGCCATGACCTTCTTTCCCACCAGCTTCTCCGGCTCCGGATACCACTTCTTGATGCCGGAAAGAATCTGGATCCGGGCATCTCCTGCCTTCAGCTCAAAGCGGAGAAGCTTCTTGGACTTCGGGACGAACTCGCACTTCAGGACTTCGCAGACCCGGAACTCGCACTTCTCAAAATCCTCAAATCCGACAGAGGGCTTGGACGGGATCTTCTCCGGAGCCGCTTCCTCCGCGGTTTCCGCGGCAGCGCCGGCATCGGCAGCCTTCGCCTCAGCAGCAGCTGCTTCCTGCTTCGGAGCCTCCGCAGCGGCAGCCTCGGCCGCCAGCTTCTTCTCTACCTCCTTCGGGTCAAGACGCGCAAAGAGGATCTCCGGCTTCTCGGCGACCTTGGTCCCGGAAGCATAGAGACCGAACTGCTCCATCTCCTCCAGACTGCGGTGGGAAGCAGCGAGCTCGGAAAGGATCTTTTCCGAGGTTTCCGGCATGAAGCTGGACAGGAGGGACGCGCCGATGGTGATCGCCTCGGTCAGGTTGTAGAGCACCATTGCCAGGCGGTCCTTCTTCGCCTCATCCTTCGCAAGGACCCAGGGAGTTGTCTCGTCAATGTACTTGTTGCAGCGCTTGAAGATATTCCAGAGCTCGGTCAGAGCGTCCGCGACGCGGAGCACGTCCATCTTCGCAGTGATCTTCTTCACGCCGCCGAGGACGGTATCCTTCAGATCCTGATCCAGCGCGGCCTCCTCCGGAGAAAGCTCCACAGCCGGATTGGAGACGATGCCGCCGAAATACTTGTTGGACATGGCGATAGTCCGGCTCACCAGGTTCCCGAGGACGTTTGCCAGATCGGAATTGTAGCGCTCCACCATCAGATCCCAGCTGATGACGCCGTCGTTGTCGAAGGGCATCTCATGCAGGCAGAAATAACGGACCGGGTCCACACCGAAGAAATCGGCAAGATCGTCCGCGTAAAGGACGTTCCCCTTGGACTTCGACATCTTGCCGCCCGCCTGCAGAAGCCACGGATGACCGAAGACCTGCTTCGGCAGCGGCTCGCCGAGAGCCATCAGGAAGATAGGCCAGTAGATGGTATGGAAGCGGATGATATCCTTTCCGATGAGGTGCAGGTCCGCGGGCCAGTACTTCTTATAAAGGTCGCCGTGGTTTCCGTCCGCGTCGTAGCCCAGGCCGGTGGCGTAGTTGCTCAAAGCATCCAGCCACACATAGACCACGTGCTTCGGGTCGAAGTCCACCGGGATGCCCCACTTGAAGCTGGTGCGGGACACGCAGAGATCCTGCAGCCCCGGCAGCAGGAAGTTGTTCATCATCTCGTTCTTTCTGGAGACGGGCTGGATGAACTCCGGATGACTGTTGATGTGCTCGATCAGACGGTCCGCATACTTACTCATACGGAAGAAGTAAGCCTCCTCCTTTGCCGGCCGGCATTCGCGCCCGCAGTCCGGACACTTGCCGTCCACCAGCTGTGAAGAAGTCCAGAAGCTCTCGCAGGGCGTGCAGTACATACCTTCGTACTCGCTCTTGTAGATATCCCCCTGCTCATACAGCTTCCGGAAGATCTTCTGGATCTGGATCTCGTGATCCGGATCCGTGGTACGGATGAAGCGGTCGTAGGAAGTGTTCATCCGGTCCCATATCCGCTTGATGTCCGCCGCGACCTTGTCCACGAACTCCTTCGGAGTCATGCCGGCTGCTGCCGCCTTCTCCTCGATCTTCTGTCCGTGCTCGTCGGTACCGGTCTGGAAACGCACATCGTAACCCTCTTCCCGGCGGTAACGCGCAATGGCGTCAGCCAGGATGATCTCGTAGGTGTTTCCGATATGCGGCTTGCCGGACGTATAGGCGATGGCCGTGGTGATGTAATACGGTTTTCTGATCTTCTCACTCATAACAGTGCCCCTTTCTCCTGCCTCGTCGTGCAGCTGTAATTCTTTTTATAGAAGTGCCTGGTAGATATCGCGCTTACTTACACCGCGGTCCTTCGCGGCAGCCTTCATAGCTTCCTTCCGGTCCATCCCCTGCGACTCATACATTGCCACATGGTCCGCGACCGTCATGGATTCCCACTTCGCGGCTTCTTCGCCGCGGATCTCCTCCCGGCTTCTTCCCGCGATCACCAGGACATACTCCCCGCGGATCAGGTCCGCCCCTCCGGGCGCCTCATACCTTGACACCGCCTCGCCGAGGGTGGTCCGGAAGACCTCCTCGTGAAGCTTCGTCAGTTCGCGGACGATGCTGACGCCCCGTCCGGGTCCGAAGAGCTCAGAAAGCTCCTTCAGCGTTTTCAGCAGCCTGTGCGGCGCTTCGTAGATGATCATCGTGCGGGTCTCCTGCTTCAGTTCCTCCAGGATCTCCGCCCGCTCCTTCTTTTCCATCGGAAGGAAAGCTTCAAAAGCAAAGCGCCTGGTCGGCAGTCCGCTGATGGCCAGGGCGCTTACGCAGGCGCAGGCGCCGGGGACTATAGTGACCTCGATCCCGCTCTCCCAGGCGATCCGCACCAGGACTTCTCCCGGATCCGAGATCGCCGGCATGCCGGCGTCCGTCACCACCGCGATGTTTTTTCCCGCGGCGGCCTGAGCCGTCAGTTCATAAGCCTTCTCTGTCTTATTGTATTCGTGATAGCTGGTCAGCGGCTTCCGGATCTCAAAATGATTCAGGAGCCGGATCGTGTTCCGCGTGTCTTCGGCAGCGATGAGGTCCACATTGTTCAGGACCTCCACCGCCCGCGCGGTCATATCGCCGAGATTTCCGATCGGCGTCGCGACCAGAAAGATTTTTCCGGGTGTTTCCACAATCTTCCTTTCCAAACTGCGTTTTCCATGCCGGACTTCCGCCGGGATCAGTATCCGTAGACTTCCCGGATCTCCGGAGAGTATTCCCCCGGTGCCCGGAATACGACTACCGGCGCCTCGACCTTCAGAAAACTGCCGCCGCCCTTCGCCGCTTCAACGAGGACCATATTGGCCTCCCGGTCCGCAAAGGGATGGACGAACTTCAGCCGTTTCGGCTCCAGCCGGCAGGCCCGCATCACTGCGAACAGCTCTGCCAGACGATTCGGCCGGTAGACCCAGGCCGTCCTTCCGCCGTTCCGGAGAAGCCTTGCAGTTTCCCGCACTGCGTCCTCCAGTGTACAGGTCAGTTCATGGCGTGCCAGCGCCAGGGCGCCCTCCGGATTCGGGATCCCGTTTCCGGCCGCCATATAGGGCGGATTGCAGGTCACCACATCCTGAGAGCCGTCCTCCCCGGCTGCCCCCCGCACCCGCAGGTCACCGCAGATGATCCTGACCCGGTCTTCCAGACCGTTCAGCCGGACGCTGCGTTCCGCCATGTCCGCCATATCCTTCTGGATCTCGATCCCGGTGATCTGCGAAGCCTTCGTCTTCGCGGAAAGCAGGAGCGGGATGATGCCGCCGCCTGTGCAGAGGTCTGTCACCCGCTCTCCCTGTTTTACTTTCACAAATCCGCTCAGAAGCACTGCGTCCATGCCGAAGCAGAACTTCGACGGATCCTGGATGATCCGGAGATCGCTCCGCTGGAGGTCATCCAGCCGCTCTCCCTGACGCAGAAATGCCTCTGCATTTTCCAGAACTTCCGCGCCGGAACAGGTTCCGGTCTTCTGGCTTCCCGCGTCAGGCATTGGTTCCGCCGTCCGAAGATACGCTTCCCTGGCCGGCGTTTCCGCCCTCCCCGGTTCCCCGGGACGGTCTCCGGCGTCTTCTTCTGCGGCGTGCCGCCTGCTCGCCGCCTTCTTCGGGTGCGGCTGCATTCTCTGCGGCGGCTCCTTCCGGTGTCCCGGCCGGCCGGTCTGTCCGTCTCGGGCGGTCCTTCCGCGGCCGGTCCTGCCGGTCAGGTCGCTCGCTCTTTTCAGGCCGGTCTGTCTTGTCGCTCCAGTCAGCTCTTTCCGGACGCTCTTTCCGCTCACCGCGCTCCGGCTGGCGTTTTCTCCGCCGTGCCGTCTGATCACCGCCGGCAGTTTCCGCAGCGGCAGATGCCCCGTCAGAAACTCCCGCTGCCTGCGGGCGCGCTTCCACTTCTGCTGCCGTACTTCCGGACTCCGGCTTTTCACCTGACGCTTCCGGGCGATCCTTCCGGTAAGCGCCGGATTCCATGCGCCGCCGCTCTCTTCTTGCCCGGGCATTCTCTGCCTTGGGCGCGTCAGCATCGTCCTCGATGCCCTGGGCTTTCTTCATTTCCCGCTCCTTGGCTTCCTGGAGCGCCGCCTCACGCTTCGCCATGGCGTCGCGCTTCAGCAGACTGGGCTGGCCCTTCTTTCTGTGAGCGATAAAGGTAGTCTCGGATGCCGGGACATCCCGCATCTCCCGCTCGTCGTCGTCCAGTATCACCAGTACCCGGACCGTCTGTTTCAGCACATTGACCTCGGTGATCTCGCCGAGATAGCCGTCCGCCAGCTCCACCGTATCTCCCTTTTTCGGCATCTGGGAATTCAGGTAAGCGTACGTATCCGCCTCATTGATGAGGCAGCACATCAGCCTGCCGCAGACACCGCTGATCTTCTGCGGATTCAGCGACAGATTCTGCTCCTTCGCCATCTTGATGGAGACCGGGACGAAATCCGAAAGCCAGGAATGGCAGCAGAGCGGGCGGCCGCAGGGCCCCATGCCGCCGACGATCTTCGTCTCGTCGCGGGCGCCCACCTGCCGGAGTTCGATCCTCATATGGAAGATCGCCGCAAGATCCTTGACCAGATCTCGGAAATCCACCCGGCCGTCTGCCGTGAAGAAAAAGATGACCCGGCTGTCGTCGAAACTGTACTCAGAAGCGATGACCTTCATCTCAAGGCCCCGCTCCACCACCTTTTTCCGGCAGATCATCAGTGCGTCGTGTTCCCGCGCCTTGTTCGCGTAGACCTTTTCCGTGTCCTCCTTCGTGGCGCGCCGCAGGATCTCTTTCAGCGGCTGCTCCAGCTGGGTCTCGCAGATCTCGTAATTCCCGAGGATCACCGTTCCGTACTCCGGCCCCTTCGCAGTATCCGCGATGACGTGATCGCCGCGGCGGTAGGTCTCCCCGTTCGGCGTAAATGTATAGATTTTTCCGACTTCACGAAATCGGACGCCGACCACTTCTGTCATGGTTTTACTTTCCTTTCCCTGTGCTCTGCCTGACTGCAAGCAGAAGCAGCTCTATTGCAAGCTCCGGATTCACATTTGCCCTGAGGCGTTCCTCCGTGCGTTCTGTTTCTTCCAGGATCCTCCCGATCCCCGGGAGCGTGGACTGCACCGCCGCGCGGGTCAGCTCTTTCTCCCACTCCGGAAAGATCAGATCCTCCCGCCGTCCGCGGTTCTTAAGCACCAGCAGATCCCGGCAGTACATCCGGACAAAATCCAGGAACGTCCCGGGATCCGGATGATCTTCCCTTATGCGGGCAATTCCTGCGGCCAGCTGTTCCGCGCCGCCTTCCGGAAGCTCCGTAAGCAGCCGGAGATCCGCCGCGCAGCGTTCCCGAAAGCTCTCCGAGAGCGCCATTTCCCGCGCCTTCCCGGAATTTCCCCGGGCAAATCCCGCCGCCAGCTCCGCCTGTTCCTCTGTCACGCCTTCCAGTCCCCGGAGCCAGGACAGAAGCTCCCGGTCCGGCACCGGATGCAGTCTGAGCTTCACACAGCGGCTCCGGATGGTCTCAAGCAGCGCGTCCTCCCTGCTGCAGAGCAGAAGGATCACCGCGTATTCCGGCGGTTCTTCGATCGTCTTCAGAGCGGCGTTCTGTGCCTGCACGCTCATTTTGTCCGCATCGGGAACAATAAACACGCGCCGCCTTCCGGAGAAGGGACGGATCACGACCTCCGCGTCCAGCTGGGAGCGGATCTCATCGACCCCGATGGTGTTCGGTTTTTCATGCGTCACATGGATCACGTCCGGATGCGTCCCTGCCTGTACCTGTTTGCAGGAATGACAGATGCCGCACGGATGCAGCGGATCCCGTTCACAGAGCAGCATTTTTGCGAAAGCATCCGCAAGTGTGCCCTTTCCGAATCCCGCTTCCCCGATCAGCATATAAGCATGAGAAACACGGTCAGAAGCAACTGCTGTCCGGAAATGTTCCTTCACAGCCTCCTGGCCGACGACGTCCTGAAAATCAAACATAGTTTATCATATCCTTTACGATCTCGGCAAGGCAGTCGTCCAGCGCCTCATTCCGGTACCTGCGGACGATGCCGGCTGCCGTGATGCGGTCCTCTGAAAAGTCCGCCTCATCTGCGAGGAAACGCCGGCAGAGCTCCGCGTACCGCGGCGGCGTCTGCTTTTTTTCCCGCTTCAGCGCACGCTCCAGAAGCGTGCCGGGATCCGTCTCAAGATAAATCGGGAACATCGCTTCCGGCCCGTAATATTCCCGCAGCCGGTTCCAGGATTCCAGAGTCCCGATGCCAAGGAAGCTGTCCGGCCCCTCCGGCCGGAAGCTCCCGTCATCCACGGTCGCGTAAGTCCAGGGACCGTGAACCGTCTGATAAACCCGCTGTTCGATCAGACGGCCCTCCCGCCGGATATTTTCCAGGTCCTGTTCTGTGGAGAAGTGATACTCTTCCCCCTCCTTTTCCCCTTCCCGCATGGGCCGGGTCGTGTAGGTGACCAAAGGCCGGAGTTCAGGAAAAGTCTCCAGAAGCTTCTTATAAACTGTATCCTTGCCGGATGCGCTCCGGCCCATAACATAAAATATCCTGCTCATCCCTGCTCCTGCTGCAAATAGCGCGTATTCTCCGCTTTTGCTGCTTTTTCATCCCGGGATCACTGTCCGGGAATCGGTGCGACCGTCTCGTAGGATCCGGTGATCGGATCCGCCGGTCTCGCGCTGACCGTCTCCGCCGGCTGGGGGCTGACGGTGGGACCGGGTGCCGCCTCCACCGTCGCCGCGAGATCCGTCGGTTCCGTGTAGACCGGCGAAGTCTCTGTCAACGGCGGGCCCGGAATCGCTGCAGAGGTATCCTCAGCAGGCTCTGTGTCTGTTTCCGCAGGAGGTGCTACGGTCGATGCGGCTGCACTCTCGATCATCTCGTCCTCTGAGAGTATCCTTCCGTCCTCGATATCATCGCCCTCGTCAGGTTTATGCTCTACCGTCTCTGCCTCTTCTTCCTCATCCTCAGCAGATTCATCCGTCTCCACTGTGGAATCGATTCCTGTGTTGTTCCAGTTTGTTCCGAAGAAGGAAGGACCGGAAATGCCTCCGCTTCCGCCAAGCCGGCTCCGCTCGGAAAGCGAGAGTTCCAGAGTCCTGGTGTCTGTGATATTCAAAGTGCCATCAGAGGAAGCGCCGCTGCACTCCTGCCAGTAGCAGTCCAGCTTTCCGTCCTGTGTCCAGACAGGCTGCAGGAGATCGTTCTTCCCGTCGAAGCCGCCGGCCCGCGCAGTCACATCCTCCAGAACATATCCTGAATTACCGTCGATCACGCCGATCCTGCCGTAAAGGGATCCTGATGCTCCCGGGCGGTACTCAAAGAAAATGCAGCCTTCCTCTTTCCAGGGATACATTGTCGTCACTTTTCCCGGGAAGCTTCCGGTCACCGGTGATGCTTCGCCGGTGTAGACATCCAGCTTCCAGAGCTGGCTGACCGGGCTGCTGCCATTCTCCGTCACCACACTGTAATACAGGCTCTCGCCCTGCGTTGCCAGTGCCGTGATTCCCTCACCGTGACGGACGTACTCACGCCCGTCGCCGAGCATGATCCTTCCTCCCGAAAGACGGAAGGTATAACTGTCGATCTTCTGACTTCCGGGAGTGACGCTCTTGATCAGTCCGTCATCCACACGGTAGATCCTTCCCTCGATCGTCTCATAGCCGCCGGTGCCGGAGGTATTTCTTCCGTAATT
>Ga0256404_1010947_pt1 | contig 12347 bp, 8 predicted proteins | sample RumenRJG_01DNA_FD_185990 | JGI IMG/M metagenome (GOLD analysis project Ga0256404, IMG submission 185990) | Bovine rumen microbial communities from Lethbridge, Alberta, Canada - RJG_01 | ecosystem: Host-associated > Mammals > Digestive system > Stomach > Rumen | place: Canada: Alberta | collected... | reverse complement strand
CGCGCTGGCAAGGGAGCTCGGCGTATCAGAAGTGACCATCCGCAAAGACCTCACCATCCTCGAGCAGAAGGGGCTGCTCCGGAGGGAACACGGCTATGCGGTCATGATCACGAGCGATGACATCGCAAACCAGCTGTCATTCAATTACGAGCGAAAGCACCGCATCGCCCTGCGGGCGGCCGAAACTGTCCACAACGGCGAGACCGTCCTCATTGACTCTGGCGCATGCTGCACGCTGCTCGCCGAAGAGCTCGCGACAAACCGCAGGGACGTGACCATCATCACGAACTCCGCGTTCCTCGCCACCTTCATCCACAAGCAGCCGAACGCGCATGTCCTCCTCCTCGGAGGCGAATACCAGAACGAATCGCAGGTGCTGGTCGGGCCGATGGTCAAGAAATGCGCTGCGGACTTCCGCGTCGACAAGATCTTCGTGAGTGCCGACGGCTTCACGGAGAGCGGCTTCATGTCCGACAACCTCATGCGCGCCGAGACCATCCATGCGCTCGCCGAACAGGCAACGCAGGTCATCGTGCTGACGGAATCCTCGACATTCGGGGAGACCGGCGTCGTCGTCGCCTTCCCGCTCTCGGAAGTCCAGACGCTCTACACCGATGAGAACATCGACGATCGCTTCATCCAGCTCCTCCACGAAAACGACATCCACGTCTATACGGTACCGCTGGAGGACGAAGCGTAACATCCTGACAACAAAACTGACAGATAAAAGACGGGAAGCCGCCGTGCAGTCATCTGCACAACGGCTTCCCGTCTTTCGTATCTTCATATAGCAAGGATCGAGAATCAACGCTCCGTATCGAGCAGGACGTCCGATTCGAACATGCGGTTCCACGGGAACGTCACATGGAGGCTCGCCAGCGCCGGAAGCGGCGGCAGGTTTTCCTCCGCAAAGCGCGTCATGAAGCGCGACGTGCGCGTCTCGACGGCTTCGCGCTTCGTGCCGAGGCTGCCATAGACGCCGTCACCACGGAGCCACGTGAGCTGGCGCGCGACCGTGCCTCGCACGTTCGCCTGATAGCCCCAGTCATCGAGGTAGCGCGTCAGGAGCAGGTCGTCGACAGCTGTATCCTTCATGCGCTTGGCGAGCATGCCAGAGCCGAGCACAAAGCCCGTGCTGTTCGTCGCCGTGTTCCAGCCCGCATAGGCGCGCAGCTTGAACAGCAGGCCGCGATCCTTGAGCTCCTGCATGACGGCATTGTCCGAGCCATTCGCATAAGCGATGTCGGCCACGCCGACAGGATAGCCCTTCTGGACGTATTCCTGGACAATGTCAGCGAAGTACTTCGTGCCTTCGCGCGGCGTGCCGTCATTCGCGCGGTCATTCGCCTCATACGTCTTGCCGTTCGGGTTCGTGTTGACCGTCAGCACGAGGTCGGCTTTCTCCGGTGCCGTCACGGCCATGGCGCCCGTCGCGGCAATGGCGTCCGCAATCGAGTCCTTGATGGGCTCGTCCGAGTACGATGGCACCGTGTTCGGCCCGCGTCCCCAGTTGTAGCGCACATAGACGAACGGCACTTCGCGCTCGATGTCATTGACGGCGCGCGTCAGGAGCAGCATGCCGATCTCGTCGATGCCGGCCATAGCCTGATAGCGCGTCTTTCCGAGCTCCTTGCCATAATCCGCGAGGTGGCGGCTCTCGAGGTGCGTCTGCGAATACGGCGCGTTGTCATCGCGGCCGAGCACGAAGTAATTGAAGTCGTTCTTCTTCGTGAGGTCGATGAGATGCTCGTTCGCCTTAAAATTCTTCGCGCGGCGCCCCATCCAGTCCGCGAGGCTCTTCTTCGGAATCAGCTTTTCGAGGAATTCCGATTCCTTGCGCTCGCGGCGCGTCAGGCCTTCGACTTCGGCCTTGTCGCGCAGCACTGTGTAGCGAAAGATGTCGGCACCATAATTGCGGTAATAGCCCGGTTCCTCATGGCCTGACGCCTCGCCCGTGCGCGGCGTGCGCATGATCGAGCCGAAGACATAGAGCGGCAGTTTCGGGTTCTCCTTGCGGAATGCCGTGAAACGCTCGGCACGCTCGAGGATTTCCTGCTCGCTGTACTCATGCTTGCGCGAGCCGACGAGGCTGCCGTAGAGCATCGAGTCCGACGAGATGACAGCCGCTTTCGCGTCCTTCGCGTTCTCGTCAAGCCACTGCCAGAGCTCATCCGGATGACCGAGATCCTCGCGGTTGCCGAGTATCTCATCCGGTGGCACGACGACGTCGTAACCGAGCTTCCGCACGACGTCGGCCGTCTGCTTGTCCGAAATCGGACGGTTGTCATGCGGGATGAAGATGATCTTGTCAGGGCCTTCCGGCGCCTTGTGCCGTGCGTCTGCTGTCGGCGCCATCACAAACGATGCCAGCGTCAGCAGCGCGGCGCACACGATCCACCCTTTCTTCATCAGCTGCACCTCCCTCGTTTCTTCACTCTGTTTTCTCTGCCACCATGCGGCGGAGCGCGGCCTTCACGTCATCAGGGACATGGAGCTCCGTCTCGAACAGCACGCCGCCATCCTTCGGCGTCGCGCTCTTGATCTCGACCATGTCGAGGAGCGGATGGCCTTCAAATTGTGTCTTTCCAAGCTGCGATTCTGTCAGCACCTTGTGAAAATCGACTGTCACGACGTTGCGCTTGACGGTCACGGGCATGTTTTCCGGCAGGTCGATGTGGCCGACCATGCGCTCGGCCATCGAGAGCGAGATGCGCGAGAAGACCCAGCTCATGAGGCCGTGCTGCGGAATGTTCTTGCTGCGCACATGGTATTTGAGCAGCGACTGGTCGCCATCGTGCACGAATTCCTCAATCGTGCCCGAGAGCTCGACGGGGCCGAGCTTCTTGGTGTCGGCCGTGATGTCGAGGCGGCCGTTCTCATGCGACTTGAGCACGACGGACGTCACGGGCGCGTCATCGCCCTGTGCGGCGACCTGCTTTGCAATGGCTTCGTTCATCATGTCATCCGAAACAAAGAGCTTGCCATCCGCGATTTCCTGCAGCGTCGCATGATCCCAGGTGCCGCGCACGACCTCGATGGCCGGGCCGTAGTCTTCGACGGCCTGCTGAATCTTTGCGATGTCGATATTTGCAAATGCCTGCTGGAGATTCGCCGGCATATCCATTCCGATGCTTCCCCCTTACGATTTTGCAGCTTCTTTCCGCTCGCGGATGGTCTGCCAGAGATCGCGCGCGCGGTCGAACGTCTTCGGCTCCATGCTGCGGAGATTCTGGTCGCTGATGATGCGCGAGAGGTACTGCGTCGCCTTCTCGTCATCACCGAGGCGGTAGTAGATGGCGCCAATCAGGTAGATGGCCGTATTATCCGTCATGTTGCCCTGCGGATAGTGCTCTTTCATGATGGACTGGTCATACAGCTCGGCAGCCTTCTCCATCGCCTCGCGTTCATGCGCCTCGTCGCCTGCCGCGCGGTAGACCCAGGCGAGATGCAGCCAGAGGCCGGCGCGATGCGCGAGCGTCGCGTCGATGAGTTCCGCGTAGTAGAGCGCGAGTTTGTACGATGCAATCGCCTCGGGCACGCCGCGCTCCTCCGTGAATTCGAGACCGAGCTGGCGATCTTTGAGGAAATCCCGTATCTTCTGCTTGTGGCGCGACGCCATCGGCGCGAGGAAATGCGCCTCGTCGGCCGCGAAGCCGCAGTGCTCGCAGAACCAGATATGATAGAAATACGGATTGATGCCCTTGTAATGGACGCAGAAATCCTCGTCCGTCTTCTCTGCGATGATGCGTGACTTCAGCTTGATGACGCGCGTGCTCTCCCCGCAGATCGGGCAGGGCTTCGAAACAACGAATGTATATTCTCCCATGAAATGGCCGTCTCCCTTCTGTATGTCATTTCATGGTATCATATTTTGCTTAAAAAGAAAAGAGGACTGCAGATGCAGTCCCCCTGGCTCTTCGCTTCAGCGTTTCGAGATTTCGAGATTGTCCTTGTCAATGATGCGCGGCGTGCAGAGATATGTCGGCACGGTGACGACGCCATTGTTGTACGTCGTGACGTCATTGATCTCCGGACGCGAGCCTTCGACGACGGCCTTGATCATGCGGAGGCATTTCCGATTGAGCTCCATCGAGTTCTTTTCGATGGAAAATGCCATCTTGCCCTCCCGGATATATCCGCGTGCCTTCGGGTCGGCATCCTGTCCCGAAATCAGAGGCCATGTGCCGCCGTATCCAGCGAGGCCGTCGATGACGCCATAGGCGATGCCGTCAGAGGCCGCAACGACAACGTCGAGGTTCCGTCCCTGATAGTATTTCTGCACGATCTCCTTCATGCGCGCCTCGGCATTCTTGCCATCCCAGTTCTTGATGGCTGTCGATGCATAGTCCGACTGGCCGGACGGCACGACAAGCTGTCCTTTGTCAATATACGGCTTCAGCACGTCATAGGCGCCCTGATACATGAGCCTGGCATTGCTGTCCGTATCGCTGCCCGAGAAAAATTCCAGCGTGTACGGCCCGCCGCCCGTGCGCAGCCCTTTCTGCTGCACGATGTACTTGCCCATCGCTTCGCCGACGCCGTAGTTGTCGAACGTCACATAATAGCTCACGGCATCCGTGTCCGGCGTGAGGTTGTCGTAATCGATGACCGGAATGCCTTTTTCCTTGGCCTTCTCCAGTCCCTCGCGGAAATTCTTGATGTCGCCGCCCGCAATCACGATGCAATCCACCTTGTCCGCCACGGCCTTGTCGAGTGCGTCCGTCTGATCCTGTTCCGTCGTGAAGACCGTGATTTCCGCCTGCATGCCTTCGTTTTCGAGCTCTTCCTTCATCATCTGTCCGCCCTCCGTCCAGCGCGAGGGCTCATGCGAGAACAGCAGCGCGACTTTCTTCTGCTGGTTCGTGCTGCCGCATCCTGCAACGAAGAGAGCGCAGAAAAGGAGCATGATGATGCACCCGAGGATTCCTTTTTTCTTCATCTCTTTCTCCCTCCTTCGTCAGATGCGGAACTTCGCTGCTGCACTCCGCAGCGTCTTCGACAGTTCAGAAAGTCTCCGACTCGCTTCGGCGACTTCGTCCATGGCCGCCGCCTGTTCCTCGGACACCGCCGAGACGGATTCTGTTTCGGCTGCGACCTGCTTCCCCTCGTCATGAATCTCTTCCATGACATGCGTGATGCGTTCCGCCCGCGCGGCAGAAGCCTGGGCCCCGGCAAGGATGTCGCCGACCTGCTCTGCAAGGTCGCCGACGGCTTCCGTGATGTTCTGGAAGGCGCTTCCCGCCTCCTCGATGACGGCGCGTCCCTCCTCAACGTCCTTCGTGCCGCGTTCCATGCGCGAAACCGCGACCTGCGTCTCCGACTGGATGGAGCTGATGAGCTCCGCGATCTTCGCGGCGGCCTTCCCGGATTCCTCGGCAAGCTTGCGCACTTCATCCGCGACAACGGAGAAGCCGCGTCCCGCCTTGCCCGCGCGCGCCGCCTCAATGGCCGCGTTGAGTGCGAGGAGGTTCGTCTGCTCGGCGATGTCCGCAATCGTATCGGAAATCTGGCCGATCTCCGTCGACCGCTTCGCGAGCATGCGGATAGCAGTCGCCGAATGCTCGACGGATTCGGAAATCTCCGTCATCTGGTCGACGGCACCTGTCATGGCCTTGCGCCCGTTCTGCGCGATTTCGTCGACGCGTTCGGCCGCCTTGCTCGACGACTCCGCCTTCTGCTCGAATCCATGAAGTTCATCGGCCATCTTCACGACTTCCTGCTGCGACGTGCCGATGCTCTCGCCCTGCGCAGAGGCAGACTGCGCAACATTCGTGACGGATGTCGCGACCTGCTGCGTCGCCTGTGCCGACTGGTCGGCATTCTCCGTAAGCTGCGCAGCGAAATCGGAAACTTCTCCCGACGTCCGCTGGATTTCGTCGATGAGGACGTGCAGCTTGCTGATAGTCTCCTTATAAGCTGCGGTCAGCTCGCCGAACTCGTCCTGCGTCTGCACTTCGACCGGCACGGTCAGGTTGCCGTCTGCAACTTCTTGCGAAATGCCCATGAGGTACTGCACCGAACGATGGATCGTGCGCGAGAGATAGAGCGCCATCGACACGGAAAGTACGAGCACGACGATGGTCAGCACGAGGAACAGGATCTTGGCATCCTGATAACGGTCTGCTGCCGCATTCGTCTCCTGCTGGATGAAATCCTTGCTCTGATCGACGATGACGCCGAGATCCCAGTCGAGCTCCTGATATGCGGTTTCACTGGAGGCCATGGCCTGAAGCGCTTGATCGTGCTGCCCGGTCAGGACAAGTTCTTCGAGGCGCGTACGCCCCTTCTCGTACGCGCTCCATTTCTGCCGCATCTCATGAAAAGCATCCGCCTTGTCTCCCGTGAGCATCGGCTCGATGTTGTCAAACGTGATGTCCATCTGCCCTGCAAGGCCGCGCATCTCCTCCGAGGCATAGACCTGCCCCGAAAGCGACGTCGCACTCACCATGGAGTATTCTGCCTGACGGTAGATGGCCAACGCGCGGTCTGCCTGCGAGAGCGCGAGCACGTTGTTCAGATGTTCCGTTGCGATGCGCATCGCATTGCTGTTGATGGCATGAAGCGTATAGCCTGCGTAGATGCTCATACACGCAAAGATGGCGATCAGAGCACCGAACACGGCATAGAGCTTCTGCCGGATGGTCAGTCGATCCATGCGTGAATCTCCCCCTTTTGATTGAAACACATTATCTTTCATCTGTACATTTCATCATAACATAAAATATATTTTATTGTAAATAAGAAATTTTCTTTTTTCTCTCATACTGTATAAAAAAGAAGCATCTCCAGAAAGAATTTCCAGAAATGCTTCTTTTGCTTCCTATGGAATTGAATTGTTACTTCTTTACCGCATCGAGATTGTCCTTGTCGACAATGAGCGGCGTGCAGAGATACGACGGCACGGTGATGACACCATTATTATACGTCGTGACGTCGTTGATCTCGGGCTCCGTGCCATCGACGACGGCCTTGACCATGCGAATGACCTTCGCGACGAGCAGCGACGGATCCTTATACGTCGTCATGGCCTGCTCGCCGTTCTGGATGGCTTCGAGCGCCTTGTCCTCGGCATCCTGCCCCGTCGTCAGCGGCATCTTCGTGATGCCCGCGGCCTTGAGCGCTTTTCGCGTGCCATCGGCAATGCCGTCATTCGGCGCGAGGATGATGTCCGGCGCACGTCCGGCGTCCGGGCCTGCGAGCAGCTTCTTCATGCGCTCTTCGGCATTTTCCGCCTTCCAGTTCTTCGTCGTGACCTGCTCGAACGACGTCTCCTTCGACGGCACGACAATCTGCCCCTTGTCGATGTAGGGCTTCAGCACATCCATCGCCCCCTTGTAGAACAAGTGCGCGTTGTTGTCGCCATCGTCGCCCGCGAAGATTTCCATCGTGTACGGGCCGCCGCCCGCTGCGAGGTTCAGGCTCGCCTCGATGTACTCGCCCATGCCCGTGCCGGCGGCCTCGTTGTCATACGTCGCATAGTACGAGACCGCGTCCGTATTCATGACGAGGCGGTCGTAGGCGATGACGGGGATGCCTTTCTCTTTGGCCTTGGCGAGCACGTCCGAGAGCTTGCCGCCATCGACGGCACCGACGACGATGCAGCCCGGATCGCCGGCAATCAACGACTCGATCTGCGAGACCTGCTCGTCGGCCGTATCGGCAAATTCAAGCGTGACCGTGAAGCCCTGCTGTTCCAGACCGTCCTTGATGGACTGCCCGTTCTTCTGCCAGCTCGGCGAAGAATTGGCGAAGGCCACGGCGACATTCTTGTTCTGCCCCTGCGAACTGCCGCATCCTGCCGCTGCAAACAAGGCGAGCGCCCCGAGTGCGAGGAAGAGGATGAGCGTGATGGTTTTCCGTTTCATATGATATGTTTCCCCTTTCCTCATATCTTGAACTTCTTCGTCGATGCCTGGAGCTCGTTCGCGACCTGCGAGAGCTTGTCGCTCGCCTGCGCGATCTCGTCCATCGAAGCCGACTGCTCTTCCGTCGCGGCGGAGACGGACTCCGTCTCCGATGCCACGGCACGGCTGCTCTTGTCGATGTTCTCCATGACCTCGACAAGCGCCATGGCCTTGTCCGACGCCGTGCGCGCTTCGTCGAGAATCTTCTGCGCGCCCTGCGTGAGCCCCTCGACCGAACCCGCAATCGTCTCGAATGCGCGTCCCGCCTCAGCAACGACCGTGCGGCCGCTTTCGACGTCCGCCGTGCCCTTCTTCATGCGCTCAACTGCCGCATCCGTATCCTTCTGGATAGCCGAAATGAGGCCGGCAATCTGCTGCGCTGCCTCGCTCGAACCTTCGGCGAGCTTGCGCACTTCATCCGCGACAACGGAGAAGCCGCGTCCCGCCTCGCCCGCGCGCGCCGCCTCGATGGCCGCGTTGAGCGCCAAGAGGTTCGTCTGCTCGGCGATGTCTGCAATCGTATCGGAAATCTGGCCGATTTCCGTCGAACGCTTCGCGAGCGTCGCAATTGTCTCAGCCGATTCCGTGACAGAAGCGGAAATCTCCGCCATCTGGCCGACGGCGCCGTTGATGGCGCTCTGGCCGTTCTTCGCGATAGCTGCAACTTCCTGCGTCGCCTTCGCCGTTTCCGACGCCGTCTGTTCGAAGTTCGTCATGCTCTCTGCCATGGACTGGATGTCGCCGAGTGAACGCGTCACGGCATCTCCCGTCTCGCTCGACGAGCCCGCGACATTCGTGATCGATGTCGCGACCTGCTGCGTCGCCTGCGCCGACTGGTTCGCGTTCTCCGTGAGCTGCGCCGCATACGACTGCACGTCCTCTGCCGTGCGCTGGATGTCCTGGATCAGGCCGTGCAGATGCTGGATCGTCTCGCCATAGGCCACGGTCAGGCTGCCGAGCTCGTCCTCGGTCATCGGTTCCGGCTGCACCGTGAGATCGCCTGCGGAGACCTGCTTCGAAACATCTTTCAGATAATTCACGGACTTCATGATGCCATTGCTCAGATACCAGCCCATGCCCGCTGCGAGCGCGAGCACGACGAGCACGCAGATGATCAGCGTCCACTTCGTCTGCGCATAGCGCGCCGAGGCATCGAGGCTCTCCTGATGAATGAAGTCCTTCGAGCTGTCGACGATGACGCTCATGCGGTTCGCGATGTCTTCATATTGATACGCCGATTTCTCGAGCGCTGCCATCGCGGCCTCTGCCTGCCCGCCCTTCGCCATGCTCGTGAGCTGCTCTGAGGACTTGCGGTAGCTCGTCCACTCGCTGCGCAGCTGCTGGAAATCGTCCTTACGATCCGGCGCGATGGCTGGTTCGAGCGCATCGAACGTGATGTCGATCTGCGACGCGAGGTTCTTCTCACGTCCCGCCGCATAGAGACGTTCCGTCAGCTTCTTTGACGTCACGACGGCGTACTCCTGCTGGCGGTACTCCGAAAGCGTACCCTTTGCCTCCATGCCCCGCATGACGCTCGCAAGATGTTCCGTCGCGATGCGCAGAGCGCCGTTGTTGATCTGATGAAGGCTGTATCCCGCATAGAGGCTCGCGGCGAAGAAAATCGCCAGCACGACGCCGAACACGAGGATCAGCTTCTTTCGGATGGTCAAGTTGTCCAAAGTGATGATTCCCCCTTAAATAATCTTTTATTTCCCTTTTTTCCCTTGCGTTTTCCTATCTTACCACAATTCTGCTCCTCTTTCAAAACTTTGATGATGTTTTTCACCAAAGAAAAACGCATTTGCAGGACATTGGCTGCAAATGCGTTTCTTTGAACAAAATACGTTGCGGGATGGCTCAAGCATTTCCCATTTTTACAAGCACATGTTTCTTGCAGAACGCAATTCCATAGTGCCAGATGTCTTGGACACCAGCAGCTTCGAGTTCTGTATCATAAGCTTTTTCCTCCATCTGCTTGCAGGCTTCTTCTGCCGCATCTGCAAGCTCTTTTTCCTGCTCGACGGATTTGAACTCAAGAACGATTCCCGGGAGTTCCGGCTTTTTCGGAAAGAACGCAAGGTCGAAGCGCCCATACCCGCTTTCCCGGTTCGAACGGATGAAATAGCGCTTGTCCAGCCATACGGAAAGTCCGAGCATCAAACCATGATAGAAGCTTTCTGGCTGCGCGGCATCATGGAAGCTGACCATGTCCCGGAGAACTATCTGCAAACATTCCTGAAAAGATTCCGCGTCTCCTTCCTGCATAGCCTCCAGCAGATCATCGAGAATCGAGCGATCCTCCGAAGAAGCCAGGAATTTCAATATCTCATCGCGGAAGACGCGTCGAATCTCCATGTTCGGAATAGAGAGATCATATTTCTCTCCATCTTCATCATCAACGGCTCCCACGCATTTGAGATAGCCTGTCGCCAGCAGGACGTCATAGAGATTGGCGCGATGTTTCTCGATGTCTGGATAGATGAACGATTCTTCAATTCGCGTGCGAATCGTCTTCCCTTCCATGAGTTTCGACAAATGGCGCGCCCGCTTCTGGTCGAGCTGTTTCAACATCGTCTGAAGAATGCTGTTGCCCGATGTCCGCACCCAATATTTCCGTGCCTTGCATCCCTCGCTGAAATAATTGTTGACCGACCATGGATTGTAGATGTCTCTGCCGTGAAAATTGTAGCCGTCATACCAGTCAGCAATTTCCCCCAGCTTATCCTCTTGTCCGAAATCCCGCGCCAGTTTCGCAACTTCTTCCCGCGTATAGCCGCACGCATCCGCAAACCCTCCAGAAATAACGGAAGAGACTTTGAGATTGTTGAGCCCACTGAAAATGCTTTCCTTCGCGATGCGAAGGACGCCCGTGAGAATGGCGAAATCAAGTGCCTCGTTTGATTTCAAAGCGGAAGAATACAAGCTCCTGTAAAAGCCGATGGCTTCTAGATAATATCCATGCGCCCATGCACATTGGAGCGGTGCATCGTACTCGTCAATCAGCAGAACCGCTTTTTTACCGTAATGCTTTTCCAGCAATCGACAAAGAAGGCGAAATGCATCCGACATGGTTTCAAGCTCTGCCTTGCCCGCATAGATGCCTTCAAACGCCATCCGATCACCAGGATCCATTGGATCATTCAGCAGATGCTTGAATCGACCGTACAAACGAGAAAGCTCCAGAGCAACTTTTTTCTGCATGCCGCCCCATGTATCCCATTCTATATTTTTCATCGTCAAGAAAATCACGGGACGTGTCCCCTGTTCTGCCATAGCAACAGGGTCGTCCATGACCTTGAGGCCTTCAAAGAGCTTCCGATGCTCGTCCGCGCCCTCGATCTCGAGGAATTGCTGCGTCATGGAAAGCAGCAGCGATTTTCCAAAACGTCGCGGGCGCGTGATGAGCGTTACATCAGCATGACCACGGAAAAATTCGCTGAGGAATGTCGTTTTATCAACAAAATAGTAGCCATTCATCCGGAGCTTTGCAAAATACTCCGTTCCAATTGGCAGCACCTTGTTCATCTTTCCACCTGCCTTCACCCGCGGCCGTACTCTTCCACCATCGCCCGGATTTTCTTCGGATCGAGCATGACGAGGTAGTCGGGCTTCAGGCACCACTTCCAGTTGAGGCCGACCGTGCCCGGCGTGTTCATGCGGGCGCGGCTGTCAAGGCCGAGGAGATCCTGCATCGGCACGATAGCGAGGCGCGCGCGCGAGGCGTAGGCAAAGCGGATGAGCTTCGCGGCAACGTCCTGCGGGTTCTCGCGGTCGGCACCGATGAGCTGTGCGACGCCAGCGCGCGTGGCATCGTTGATGTCGCTCGTGTACCAGCCGACCGTCGTGTTGTTGTCATGCGTGCCCGTATAGATGACGCTGTTCTCTGGCGCGACGAAGCCGATACGGCCGCGGTCATTGAAGTAAAGCGTGAAGTGCAGGACTTTCATGCCAGGGAATCCGCAGTCGTCGCGGAGTTTCTCGACTTCGTCCGTGATGATGCCGAGGTCTTCGGCCACGACGGGCAGGCTGCCGAGCGCCGCCTTCACGGCGTCGAAGAACGGCTTGCCGGGGCCCGGCAGCCAGCGGCCATTGATGGCCGTCTTCGCCTTGCCGTCGATTTCCCAGTACGACTCGAAGCCGCGGAAATGGTCGATACGCACGACGTCGACGAGCTTGTAAAGCTTGCGGAACCGCGCAATCCACCAGGCGTAGTGCTCTTCCTTCATGGCATCCCAGTCATACTGCGGATTGCCCCAGAGCTGGCCCGTCGCGCTGAAATAATCGGGCGGAACGCCCGCGACGCTCTTGGCCGTGCCGTCGGGATTGAGGTCGAAGAGCTCCTGATGGCTCCAGACGTCAGCGCTGTCGCCCGCGATGAAGATCGGCATGTCGCCGAGAATGCGGATGCCCTTCTCCTTCGCATAATCGTGGAGCCGCGTCCAC
>Ga0256404_1010944_pt1 | contig 12349 bp, 6 predicted proteins | sample RumenRJG_01DNA_FD_185990 | JGI IMG/M metagenome (GOLD analysis project Ga0256404, IMG submission 185990) | Bovine rumen microbial communities from Lethbridge, Alberta, Canada - RJG_01 | ecosystem: Host-associated > Mammals > Digestive system > Stomach > Rumen | place: Canada: Alberta | collected... | reverse complement strand
ATAATCTTTTTCTTTTATTCATACTAATAGTTAATTTTGGATAATAAAAACTATTAAATATTTCTTTCTTAAATAAACCATTATTTATTAAATTTACTATATCATTTTTATTAACTCCTAAATGTATAATAAGTTTATTAAATTTAGGTTTTTTATCTTTATCATCAAAATTAAATATTATTTTATTTCTATATATTTTATTATATTTTAATTTTTTTAAATAATACATAACTTTATTCTCCTTTAATTTATTTTTATTTATTTAAATTAAATTCCTATCAAGTTCCCCCTATATTAATAATTTATTAAATTATTTATTTAAATTTAAATAAATAATTTTTTTCATATAAAAATATGTTTTTTAGTAATTATATAATAATTAAACGAAAATTTAAATATATATTTTTTTTATGTTATTATGAAGGTTTTAATAAATTTTTAATTAAAATTTTCTTAATAAAATAATAATATTTAAAAAGGGAGAAAAAAAATATGGCAACGATTAGAAAAATTAAAAAAACTGCAACAAAGGTTGAACCTACAGAACCTACAGAAGAAATTGAAGAAAAAGTAAAGGAAAAAAATAATTCTAATGAAGAAAAGGAAAGAGAGGAGAAACTTAGACAAGCTATTAAAAAAGCCAATTCCAAAGTAAAAAAATTTCCAGGAGAAAAACTTCCTAATGACAATATAGAGGAAGATAATATTGATGACATTTCTGAAGAAGAAAATGAAGAGGAATTAATAGAAGATGAAGATAATGATGAAGATTCAATAGAAGAAGATTCCGAAGATAATGATGAAGATTCAATAGAAGAAGATTCCGAAGATAATGATGAAGATTCAATAGAAGAAGATTCCGAAGATAATGATGACGATTCTGAAGAAGAAAAACCTAAAAGTAATAGTATCTTTAATAAAAATAATAAAAAAACATTGCCAATAGGTGGAAATCAAACTAATAGAATTAATAAAGATACAATAATAGAATTTTATAGTAAATTATCTGATGAGTATCTTGAAAAAAGAAAATTAGATAGTTTAACTAAAAAAGAGAATGAGAAATTTTACAGTTTTTCTAAACAGTGTATTGAGGATGTAATCAATGACTGGAAAGAAAATTTATTGAAAAAATATGGAACTTTTGATAAAGTTCCAGAAAAAGAAAGAAGTATTCTTATTCCTTATATTTTTAACTCAAATATAAAAGTATCGATAATGTCACCAAGAAAGTATCCAAATCCACAAAATATAAAAGATCTTGGATACTATAGTAATTTCTCATTGAAAATATCATTTAACAAACAGATTGGAAAGGTTCAAAAAATAGTAAAAGAAAACAAAAATCAATATATTTTGGAAGATGGAACTAAAGTTCCGAAACTTAAAAAATAAAAATAAATTATAAACATAATTAATGTTGGAGATTTAATCTCCAACATTAATTTTTTAGAAAGGTTGATTTTTATATGAAATATTTTTTAATAGAAAATAATGAATTTACTAAATTTCATTTTACAGATTTTATACTTAATCAAAAGAAAATAAATAAAAAATTTCCTTGTCCTTATAAGACTAATTATGATATTATTGATAAAATGATAAATGCTGTTACAGAAGAATGTTATGAAATTTTAATTGCTAAAGATTTAGAAGAAGAACAGGAAGAATTAGTTGATGTAGTTATGTATTTAGGTAGTTTCTATAATGAACTTTATTTCCTTAATTTTCTAAAAGAAATTCCAGATGATTTAAATAAAATTGAATTTAATTTAACTAAACATGAATTTAAAAAATCTATAAATATAAAAAAGATGATTAAGAGTTTATACTCTATTAGAAGATATTTTCCTGAAAGAAAATATCATAAAAAATTTAATAATAAAGATATAGTTGAGTATAGATATACATTATGTTTAAATATTATAGAAGAAACAATAAAATATATTCTTGAAAATAATGTTGTTAATTATGAAAAATTCGAAGAAAAATTGTTATATAAACAAGATTATATATTAAATTTATAATGATATAATCCATTACAATAAAATGTAATGGATTATTTTTTTTTATAGGCGGTGAAATAAATTGGCTAAGAAACCTAAATTACCTAAAAAATTTAATAATAAAAAAAATAAAGATGAAAAAAAATTAAAAATTCCTAAAGAAAGAGAAAAGAAAAGTGGATTTTTAAAAAATGTATTTAAATCAGTTAGATATTCTGTTCACGATATACGTTCTGAATTAACTCCTAATATAAATTCTGCTATTGAAAGTGGAAAAGAAGCAATTTCAGAAATGTATAGTATTGGTAAAGATGATTTTAAATTTGATATAAAAGATTTAAAAAATAATGAAATAGTAAAAACATCTAAAGATTTAATAAAAAATATGTTTTCAGATTTAAAATCTGGTAAATTTTATAATAAAGAAAGAGCAGAACAAGGAGAACTTGATGCTGCTGGAAATTTTGGCATAGATATTGATATGAGTATTTTTGATGATGATGATGATGATTTTGATTTCGGAGATGATGAATCATCTGAAAGTAGTTCAGATGATGATTTTGATTTCGGAGATGATGAATCATCTGAAAGTAGTTCAGGAGATACTAATATTGATAATAGTAAAAATTTTAATACAACTAATCATAATAATTTTGTAACTATACAAAGTAATGAATCAAGTACAGTTCAAGCACTTGGAGTTGTTAGCAAAAGTCAAATAGAAAGTTCAGTAGCTGGATTCTCTGCAGTAAGTGGTATTCTTAATAATATATATAATTTTCAACAACAAAATACATTAAAATTTTACAATGAAATGTCTGAAAAAATGGCAACAATCACTAATGCTTTAACTGGATTAAATCAAATGAAAGAAGCTTCTAATAAAATGGAAGCTATAAAAGAAAAAGAAGATAAAGCAGGTGAATTATTATCTATTGTTGGTGATTTCAGTTTTAACTATTATACTACACAATTAAAGAAAAAAATGGAAGAAAATGATGCCAAAAGTATAATGGAACAAATTACTGGAGTGTTAAAAGTTGTAGGATCTAATCCATTAGGTTATGTATTAAAAGGTGCTGTCAACACATTAATTCCAAAAGATATAAAAAATTTATTAACTGAGACTGATAATTTTGTAGGTAATCTTCCATTAATTCTTGATAGAACTATGAAAATTTTTTCTAAAAAAGGTGGAATATTAGGAAAACTTGGAAGTGCTTTTACAAAATTATTTGGTTTAGATATTAAAGCAAATACTAAATTAGATTTATCTACAGATAATAAAACAGAACCATTTGATACTTATACTAAAAAAGCTATTACAGAAGTTATTCCAAGTTATCTTTCTAAAATTTATTCAGCTATTAGCGGTCAAGAAGAAATGGTCTTTAATTATCAAAAAGGTCATTTTATGACTCAAAAGGAAATAAGAAAAGGATTTGAACAAAAAGTTTCTAATATTCCTCTTGAAAATAATGATATAAAAGAAGTATTAAAAAAATTACAAGAAAGTTATTTCAGTAGTGAACAAGCTAAAGATTTTACTGATGAAGATAGACAAAGAATAATTGAAGAAGTAAGAAATATAGTTCAAAACTCATTGGTTAGTAATGAGCAATTATCAACATTAATATCTAATAATCAATTATCACAATTTGCTAGTACTAAAACTATTACTGATGAAAATGGAAATGAAAAAAAAGTAGCTTCTGATGATGCTGAAAAAGCTATAGAATTATTAAGAGGAATATTTAGTACTGAACATGGTTTAAATAATAAATTAGATAAAGGTATAGTTAAATCTAAAATTGATATTAATAAAACTATGCAAGAAGCTGCATATGATCCAACTGTTGCTGCTGCTTTTAATGGTAGAAGCGAATTAGTTAAATATTATGATCCAAAAGATGATAAAAAGAAAGATAAACCAAATTTTCAGAAAAAAGTTTCTGAAAAATTAGGATTTGATGGAAAAAAAACATCTCAAGATTATTTAGATGAAGCTGATATAAAAGCAGATAGTGATAAATGGTATGATAGAGCTTTAGGAAGAGTATATAGAGTTGTAGGTACAGCTAAAAAAGGTACTGAAAAAGTTTCTGAAGTGGTATCTCCTAAATTACAAGGTATTAGTAATGGTTTATATAATTTAGAAAGAAATATAAGTTATGAAAATGCTAATGGTGTTGATAATTTAATTAATAGTGGAAAAAGGGTTTCTGAATCTGTAAAAAATGTAAGAGAAAAAGCTTCTGGAAATAGTGATTTTGCTAAAGGTTTAGAAATCTATTCTCAAATATTTAAAGAAAAAGGTGAAGTAACTGAAGAAGAACTTGTTACTAAATTAAAAGAAGCAGGTGTTAGAAATAATCAAAATATAGCTAAAGAAGTAATAGAAACTTTTAAAGAATTACAATCATCTGGAGAAGATTTTAGAAATAATGCTAAAGTATTAATTAGTTCGCAAAAATTTGAATATGGGGAAGATAAATCTGTAGCAGGAAGTAGTTCTTTATCAGAAGGAATTCAATCCAATTATAAAAGAAAAAATGAATCTTCTAAAACATTAGGTTTTATAGATTATCTTTCTTATTTTAAAGAGCAAGAAGAAAAACAAGGTATTGGAGTATTTATTAAATCTTTTGATAAAGGATTTTTTGATAAAAACTTTATAAATGTTATTTCTAAAAATGAAGCTTCTATAAGAGATAATGGTGATGAAACTTATAGTGGTAAATATCGTAGCAATGGTAAAAAAATAACTTTCCAAAATGCTCCAAAATATGATCCTGAAAATCCTAATTCTGAAGCACAATATACTGTTGAAGATAATGGCGATGGAACTTTTACACTTCATTTAAAAAATGGCGAGACTATTAAAGGTAGAGCTTATGCTGAAGGTTCTGAATTAATTAATGAAAACCAATTAGCATTAATACATAAAGGAGAATCTGTATTAACTGAAAATGAAACATCTACTATAGTTAATTTAGGTACTGAAGTAGCCATTATTAATGATAAAATGGATTTCTTATCTCAAATATTAACTGCTGTAACTTCCATTAGATCTGATTTAATAAAATGGTTTAATGGTGAAATTCCAGATGGTTCATCAGATGATAATCCAACTTTAGATTCTTTGGATAGTAGTACTAAACATACTGGAATATTTAGTAAAATTAAAAGTAAATTTAAAGTTGCAGGAAGTAAAATTAAAAAGTTTTTTACTAGTAAATTTAAGAAAAAAAATAATATTAAAGAAGAAATGGCTGAAGAAGATGCTGAAAATGCTGAAGCGGCAGCAAAAGCTAAAGAAGCTTCTGATAAAGCTGATGAAAGAAATAAAACTAAATTTGCTAAATATACTGAAAAATTTGCTGAAATGATGAAAGATCTTAAAGAAGGAAATTTCTTTAAGAAATTAACTGAAAGTGGAGGTAAATTAGCAGGTGCTTTAGAAGGTATCAAAAACATAGGTAGTGGATTAAAAGATGGTACTATAGCTGCTAAAAATTTCTTAATTGGTAAGAAAAATGAAGATGGTACTTATAAAGATGGAATATTGACTAAAGCAGGTAAAGGTCTTTTTGGAAGTAAAAATGCTGATGGTTCTAAAAAACAAGGTTTACTTAGTAAGATTGCTAGAGGAGATAAAACTAAAGATAAAGAACGTGGAGGTAAAGGTGGTATTGTTGGAGCCTTTGGTAAAGCTAAAAAAGGTCTTTTAGGTGAAAACGATAAAAAACAAGGTCTTCTTAGTAAAATAGTTAGAGGAGATAAATCTAAAGATAAAGAACGTGGAGGTAAAGGTGGTATTGTTGGAGCCTTTGGTAAAGCTAAAAAAGGTCTTTTAGGCGAAAAAGATAAAGATGGTAATAAAATTAAAGAAGGAGCTTTAGGAAAAGCTAAAAAAACTTTATTTGGTAAAAAAGATAAAGATGGTAAAAATGGAGTTGTAACTAAAGCTGTTACTAAAGTTAAAGATAGTAAAATTGGAAAGAAAATTTTTGGTGATAAAGCTACTGGAAGTAAAGGTTTAGTAGGTAAAGCTAAAGATAAAATTAAAGATAATAAAATTGGAAAGAAAATTTTTGGTGATAAAGCTACTGGAAGTAAAGGTTTAGTAGGTAAAGCTAAAGATAAAATTTCTGGTTTACTTGGTAAAAAGAAAGATAAAGGTATGGATTTATCTTTTATTCCTTCTGGTGTAACACCTGTATGGATAGTTGGTTCTGGAACTAAAGCTAAAAGTAGTCCTACTGATGGAGCTGCTGATGCTGCTAAAGAAAAAGCAAATGAAGCAAAAGAGAAAGCTAAAGAAAAAGCAGCTGAAAATAAAGTTAAACTTAAAGAAAGAGCTAAAGATATTGCTCACAAAGCTAAAGTTAGAGGTATGGAATTAGCTCATAAAACTAAGGAATTAGCTGTTAAAGCTGCTTATACAACTAAAGAAATAGCATTAAAAGTTGCTCATACTACTAAAGAATTTGCATTAGATACTGCTCATAAAGCTAAAGAAAGAGTAAAAGATGCTATAAGTAATTTAAAGCAAAGACTTACTAGAGAAGGTGCAGTAGCTACTGAAGCTGGAATTGAAATTACTGAAACTGTTACTAGAGAACAAAAGAAAACTGGAATAGCTCTTTTAGCTGAAAAGATGAAAGGTATGATAGGTAAATTTGCTGAAGTTTTAGGAAATGTTGTCGGTTTTATTGGAAAGGGAATAGGTTCTGTTGTTGATTTAGTTGGAAAAATTCCTAAAATTGGTACTCCATTAGCTCTTGGTATAGGAGCCGCTGGAGTTGGCATAATTGCTGCTCTTTCAGCTGCTATGGTATCTAAAGTATCGAGTATAGATTATTCTTCTGATGAATTTAAAGGTGGAGATACTGGTGGAGGAGGAGATATAGGAGGAGATATAGGTGGAGCTTCTTCTGAAACCGATAAAGCTGCTAAAAATAGTGATAAACAAGTAAAAGAATATGAAAAAAATAAAGAAAAAGAATTAAATAAAGAATTTGAAGATGATAAACAAGTTAAATCAACATCAACTGGAACATCTACAGCTGAACCTTCTTCTAAAAAAGATAATTCTGATTCAGCTAAAGAAAATTCTGAATATGTTGATAAAGCTAAAAAAGGACAATTAGATAACGAAGATTCAGCTAAAATGCTTGAAAATATTATAAATATGACTCCATTTGGAATGGCTCATAATCTTGGAAAAGTTTATAATAAATTTATGTCATCTGATGCAGGTAAACAACTTAAAAAGAATCCTAAAGAATTTTCAAAAAATATGTTTGCTTTATCAACTGCTGGCATGTTATTTAATGGTTTTGGTGGAAATTATGAAACTGGTAGTAAAAGTTTAAAAAGTTTCTTTGGAGCTATGGGTAGAAAAGTAAATGAAACTTTTAAAGAACTTGGGGATAATATTAAAAAATTATTAGGAAAAAATGGAGAAAATGATGATACTGAGAATTTATCTGATTCTGAAATAGTTGATGAAAATGGTAATCCATTAACTGGAAGTTCTTTAGAAACTGCTAAAAGATTAGGTCTTACTGAAGATGATATAACTTCAAGCGGAATGATGAAAAGTTTAGCTGAAAAATATGAAGTAAAAGATTCTAATACAACATATATAAGAAATGGTAATAAAACTTATAGTAAATTTAAAGATGGAGAAACTCGATTAAATATTTATGATAATGATAATAAGAAAAATTATTCATTTAGGATTTTAGATAATGATGAAGAACAGAATGTAATACAAGATATTAAAACTGGTAATATATATTATAAAGAAGATGATGGAAATTATTATGGATATGATGAAAATAATAATGGACATGCATTTATTTTTAGAAAAAATGTAGCTACGAAAGTAAAGAAATCTACTAATAATACAAGTTCTTCTTCATCTACTAGTACCGTTAATAATAGTAATAATAGTGGAACTGTTAGTAATGGATCTAATGATAGAGATACATTCATTAAAACAGCACAAAATACTGTAGGAAAACATTATAGTGAAATAATTAGTTATTTAGGTGTAGGATATGCTGATTGGTGTGCTTATACAGTTAGCTATTTATTTAAAAAATGTGGTTTTATAGGAAAATATGTAGCTGATGTTTTTGGTGGAGCTGGAGATGTTCCAAGATATAGTGATGGTAAATATGGTAAATTCTATTCATGTTGGCATAAAACTGGGAATAATAGACCTGAACCACAAGCAGGAGATGTTATTTTATTTAGAAATAATAATGGAACTGCTTGGGATACAGCTTCTCCAGATCAATATTATAGTAGTCATATTGGTATGATAGAAAAGGTTGAAGGAAATACTATACATACTATAGAAGGAAATGCTGGTTCTGATTATGTTACTAGAAAAACTTATAGTAAAGATAGCTCAATAATTAATGGTTATTATAGACCTAATTGGGTAATAACATCTAATTCATCTAGTTCTAGCCATTCAACTGTAAATGGAACACAATATTTAAAAGATTTATCTGAAGCTATGAGTTCATGGGAAGATAAATATAATGGAGCTAATAATGATGTTGATGGAGTAATATCTTTAGGAAGATTAGGTTATCATGCTGATAATGCTTTATCTTTATTACAGAAAATTCAAAATGAAGAACCTGATGTAGTTGCAAGTAAACTTAAAAAATACAATTTACCATCTAATTTCTTATCTAATGAATATGTAAATTGGAGTAATTTTCATGCTAATGACAATCAATTAAATGCTATAAGAGATATTTTAAATTCAAATATATCTAAATCTATACAAGATCAAAAAATAATTAATGATGCTAGAAATTATGTAAAGGATATAGAAGATAAATATGGAATACATGATGCAGGATTATTAGCAATGCTTGCAGATGTAAGAAATCAATATGGTCCTGGAGGTCTTAAAACTTATTGGTTAGATAATATGAAAGATTATACCATAGACTCATATAAGAATTATTTAAATAATAATGGTTTACAACAACAAGGTTATCCAGATAGAAGATGGGATATATATAATAAAATGAGTAAATATATAGGACAAAAACCTGCTTATAAACAAGGAACTGCTTGGATTCCTGATACACAAGTTGCATTGTTACATGAGGGTGAAATGGTTATTCCTAAAGAAAAAAATCCTCTCAATCCTAATAAATTTTCTAATAGTGAAGAAATAAGAAAAATAATAAATGGAAAAAATATTTCAAATTCTACTAAAAAAGAAACTAAAGAAATAATAGAAAAATATGCTAATTTAAAATTAATAGTAACTAATTTTGAGAGATTAAATAGTATATCCGAAGAATCATTAAAAGTTTTAAAGAAAATTTCAGATAATATTGAAAAAATAAAAGAAAATAAAAACAATATAAATAATGACGATGATTATAGTTTTAATTTAAATAGTAGTTCATTAAATCAATTATTACAAGGTTATTAAAAATTTAAATAATTATAAGTAAATGAGATTAATCTCATTTACTTATAATTTTATTATAAAAGAAAGGGGTAATTAATATGCCTTCATTATTAGTAAATACAGGTTATAGTAAAAAAGTACAATCCATGATGCAAAATACAATTATTACTCCTCCTGATGAAACCTATACTGATAAAGGTAAATTTGGAGTTACTATGACTTATGATGATGCTAAATTAAAATATGGTAAATATGCAAAATATTTACCAACTTCAATAATAGGAAGCCCTATGGAATTTTCTCCTTTAAGTGATCCAAATTCTAGAGTTTATGCTAAAATGTTTTTAGAAGATCTTTCAATAATTAAAATTCATCCAGGTTTACCAGTATTTAATAAAAAGTTAAAACTTAGTAATCTTACAAGAGTATTAGATACTCTTGAAAATGCTACATTTGGATTAATTCCCAGTATATCATCTGGTGATGATGTTAGATTTATTAAATTCCAACAAAATTTAACAGAATATAAACAGTATTGTAATACATTAATGGCATTTTTAAGAGGTATAATGGCTACTGATGATGAAAATAATGGTAGAAACAGTAGTAATGGAGGAATAGAAGGAAGGAATTTTGATTTAGCTTCAGCTTTAGGAATAAAAGATCAAGAAATTACTAAAAATGGTTTATGTTTTTTTTGTAATAAAGCTACTACAGCTAGTGAAACATTTGATAATAGTTATGGTCCTAGTAATATAGCTAATACAGCTAATCAAAAAGCAGGTGAAATGAGAGAATTAAGACAAATGAAAGGTATGATAGCTGGTAATTCAGGACTTATTTCTCAAGTATTAAAACAATTAAAAGATTTAGTTACAGGTATAGGAGAAAGCCTTCCAGTTTTTGGTGGTTTAATAGGAAACTTTTCTAAAGTATTAGATGGTTCTCAATTATACTTTCCAGATATTTGGTCAGATAGTACTATGGGAAGAGATTATACAGTTTCAGTTAAACTATATAGTCCTGCAGGTGATTCTGAAAGTATTTGGAGAAATATTTTTGCTCCAGTAATAGCATTAATGTGTTTGGCATTACCTAGATCTGATGGTATTTACGGTTATACTGAACCATTTTTAGTTAAAATATGTGTTCCAGGATGGTTTCAATCAGATTGTGCTGTTATTACATCTTTGGAAATTAAAAAAGGTGGAGATGATAATTTATGGACTAATAGAGGTTTTCCTAATGAAATTGAAGTTAATTTAACTATAAAAGATCTATATCCACAAATGTCTATAGCTAAAAATAATACTACTTTTAAATTTAATAAAGGTTTATTAAATTATTTAGAATGTATGGCAGGTTTAGATCCTTATGAAGTTGAAGGAACTAGAATTGAAGCAAAAGGTTTACAAAATGTTAGAAGATTGAATTTAAAACATACTTTTACGACTGCTGGAAAAGATAGATTACAAGATTTTATGGGAAATTATGGAAAATTTATAGGTGGAAAAGTTGAAAGTTTTATAGCTAATCATACTTTACATTTTGGATAATTATATAATATTTTAAGGTGATTAAATGAATAATAAAAATTTAGAAAAAATTAAAAATTCTGATATATTATTAAAAATTAAAGAATATAAAGAATATTACATTATAGAAATAAATATAAATTCATTAACAGCACCATCTCAAAGACCTAGAACTACTATTAAAAATGATCATTTTTATGATCCGTTAGAAAGTTATAAAAAATATATACAAAGAAATATTAAAAATATTATTGAAAGATGTTTTAAACAATTTAAAATTATTGAAGGTTATGTAGAAATAAAAATTGAATATTCAATGATTCCACCTATTTCTTGGTCAAAAATAAAAAGATATAATGCTATTAAAGGATTTATAAAACCTGTTGTTAAACCAGATAATGATAATATTGAGAAAACTATATATGATACTTTAAATAAAATTATTTGGAAAGATGATAATCAAATAGTGAAAAATGAAACTATAAAATTTTATAATACTGAAGAATTTACTAATATAATTATAAAAGGTTATAAAAATAATATTGAATTAAAAAATAAAAGAATTAATAAAGATATTATTAAAAAATTATCAAAGAAAGAAAAAGAATTTTTAAATTTATAAGAATTGAGGGTTAATGTATATGGATAATTTAGTTTTAAATGAACTTAAAAATATTCTAAGTGAAGAAGATATTAAACAGTACAATGAACTATTAAAAGTAAAAAGTGATTTAATGTCTATTATAGGAGTAAAAAATTTAGTAGAATATATTAAAACAGTAATAGAAAAAACTGAAGGAATAAGTTTTAGATCACAAGTAGCAAGAGATTTTATAGATTTAAATAATCCTATTTTTAAATTACAAAAAGATAATTTTATAATTGATAAAAGTAAATCTGAAGATGAAGAATATTTAGATAAAATTACTAATGAAATTACAACTTTTATAAATGAAAATATTATTAGTAAAGTTTCCAAATTTCTATCAGATAATATAGAAAATAATTCTGAATTAAAGAAAGCATTTGATAATTTAGCAAAAGAAGTAAGAAATATAACTTTTATAAATACTTATTCTATAAGAATAAGTTTAGTTGATAATATTATTTATTTAAAATATATGATATAATATATTAAAAACCTAATCAATTTTATATTGATTAGGTTTTTAATAATTAAAAACAATATTTTAATTTAAATAATAAGGGTGATATAATGTTATTTGATGAAAAAAATTATAAAAGTTATATATATGATTCAGTTTATGTTCAAATTATTTTAAGTGAAAAATTAATAGATAAATATTGTAAAAAATATCCTAGAATAGTTGATGTAAATAATACATTAGAAT
>Ga0256404_1010943_pt1 | contig 12350 bp, 9 predicted proteins | sample RumenRJG_01DNA_FD_185990 | JGI IMG/M metagenome (GOLD analysis project Ga0256404, IMG submission 185990) | Bovine rumen microbial communities from Lethbridge, Alberta, Canada - RJG_01 | ecosystem: Host-associated > Mammals > Digestive system > Stomach > Rumen | place: Canada: Alberta | collected... | reverse complement strand
CGGGTTGGTGCGCCAGGCTTTCATTTTTGCTGCGAGGTTCAGGACGTTCTGCGATGCCCGGGCGATTGCTTCATCCCGGACGGCGGCTCCATCCAGTGGATGCCTGCCAAGATACTGGTTCAGGACATCGTTGTCGCTGAAATAGGCGTCGTACTGCCCCGCTTCCAGCTGCTCGCCCGCCGTATGGTAGTTCAGTTCTTCCAAGTATTCACTGACACGCTCCCGCAGTTCCGGGTTCTCGTGATGAATCAGCCCGAGTGCGAGGTAGAGATGGTCGTTCATCATCCAGTCGAACTGTTGAATGATGGTTATCATGGTGGCTTCGCTGGAAAGGACGTTCTTCAGGTCCTGCATCATCGAAGCGAAGACTGGCGATGCGGCCATGGCTGCATAGTCCGGAGGAGCCGAGGCATTCTCGGCTTCCGCTTCTTTTTCTTCCGCTTTCTTCCTGGCTTCTTCTTTCGCACTCCTGCGAATGAAGCGCAGGGCATCTGCCGTCTCTTTCGTATAGTTCTGGGCCATGAGCTGGAGGATGTAGTGGCTGTCCACGTTCATGCGGCGGCCCATTTCTTTGCCGTAGGTGAGGTAGTCCGTAGCAATCAGCTGGCCATAGAACGGCGCTGCGACCTCGCTGTCCGAGGTGAGTCCAAAGAAGGTCGGATAATCCGTCCCGCTTTCCAGGGCATCATAAAGTTCCTGAAAGGTGCAGGTCATCCACGGTGCGGCTTCCTGCCCGATTTCCTCGTAATAAGAGCGCACGAGTTCCCTGCGTCTGGCCACCTGACGGGCATCCAGGAGCTCATAGTCCTGGATCTGTTTCTCGGTGAGCGGATGATCGTAGTAGACGATGCCCATGATGGACAGGTTGTCGGAAAGGGTCTCCTGCTCCCGTTGTATCTCGTCATCGTTGGCGAAGCGGATGAAGCCATCCGGCTGGGTGCCGATGGAGACCGGGCGACGGATGAGATAGTATTTATAGGTCTCTTTTTCTGGGGCTGCTTCTTCGTCTTCTTCGACGGTCTGCACATTGCTGGCGCCGATGAAAAGGTTGTAGATGTCGTCATAGGGACGCCCCGAGAGCTCGGAAAGCTTGTTGAAGATGCTTTCACGGATATCGCTGACCGTGATTCCCGTGAAGTCATAGAAATCCTGCCCGTCCTGACTGTTTTCGAGATGCTCCAGGACATCCGCGAAGGAGATGTCCTGCCGGATGCTTTCCGCGTCCGGGTCGGTCGGATGGACAGACTTGTACCATTCGTAAATAGACGAATCCATATCGAATACGGGTTCGTCTGGTGCCGCTTCCGGCTCTGGTTCGGCAGCCGCCTCTTCGGTTTCGGATTCCGTTTCCGGTTCTGCTTCCGCTTCCTGCTCCGGTTCGGAGACTGTGCGACCGTAGGTGTACTGGAGGGCGTCTACGACGAATGCCGTGAGTTCGTCGCGTTTCTCCGCAGCAAAGCTGCCCTCGCCGCTGACGATGAGCATGACGCCGTCACGGTAGAAGGCACGGGCTGCTTCGGCATCAATCGCTCCCTGCCCGAAGGCACCGCTGATGCCATCAACGTAGGCTCTGAAAGCCGTTTCGGCTTCCTCCGCAGAGAGTCCGCCGAGCGACGGGAGTCCTTTCAGGTCTGGATTTCCTGCTGCATCACTTCGAGAACCGTCTGCTGGATCTGGTTCTTCCTGCGTATCCAGGCCATTACGTTCGTCTTCTTCAGTTCCTCGGTCACTTTCATCTTCTTCTCGAGTTCCTTCGTCAGGCGCTCCGCTTTCGCGGCCATCTCCTCCTGATATTCCTGAAGGTACTTCTCGATGTCCGCTTCCTCGAGAAGCTGCTTCCATATCTCCGGCTTCTCCTGCTTCAGATAGTCCCTCCGAAGGTCCGCCCACATTCCGTAATCTTTCTGCATTTTGTTCTTCCCTCTTCCTCTCGTTTATGATATTCATCTGGATATTATTAAGTATATCACGGGAAAGGCTGCTGATTTCGCCAAGCAGCTGTTCGCCGGATATATTTTCCCGCTCCATCGAACGGAGCGGCGTATCATCCGCTTCGAGCCCGAGGCGCTTCCGGACGATGTATTCGGTCGCTGCTGCCACCTGGCTGGGATAGTCGCTTCCTATGGCCCTGTTCTGGATGTATGCACGCAGGGCGTCGTCGATGGAAGCATCGGCTGCGGCGCCTGCTGCCAGGCGCAGGGCATTCGCATCACGTTCTGCATCATACGCCCAGGGAAGGCTGTAGAGGCGTTCGTCGCCCTGAAGGAAGCCTATGGTGTCGCGCACGTCATAGACGTAGGATATCCGGCCATTCTCCTCGAGTACGGGAACGGCATCCGCATTATTGACGATGCTGGTGCCATAGATGCGCTCCCAGATTGCCCGCGGAGCGAGTGCCCGCGTGTCTTTCGGAGCATGGTAGAAGAAGTTCAGCTGTTCCGGCAGCGGGTACTTATGGAAGTTCGATATGGTGTCCAGGAGGCCGATATATGCCTCGTCATCGCTCTGGACAGCAGCGAGAAGGTTGGCTCGTTCCTCCTGCAGGCTTTCTTTCGTGATATTGTCCATGGTGCTTCATCCTTTCACAGTTCCTAACAACTACAAGGATGGTAACATAGAAAACACCCGCGATATTCTTCATTTTTCTGCCTGCTGGAAACGGGCTATTACCTATTTAGGTATATTATAGCATTTATACGAGTATTGTCAATAAAAAAGTAATAAGCTCTCATAATGAGAGCTTATCGATTCATATCTGATTCATAATCCTGTATTGCTTGTTAATAATCTTTTTTTTGCATAAAAAAAGGCTCTTGAGGTTTTGTTCTCAAAAGCCTTGTCTGCCTGTCCCGGACTTTGCGGACCGGCGTCTCTGATGACGCAAGAGAGCTTGGGCGAAGCATACGCCCCATCGTCACGCCGGAGCTCGGATGCTCCGGAGGACCAAGCTGCGTCCGTCTGGACAAAATCCTCCGCTGCCGTCGGTGGGTCTTACACGGGGTCTCTGACGGATGCTTCGCGCTGCCTGGGAGTTTTTAGGTCTTTTCTTTGACCTGTCGGATGCTTACTGGTCCTTATCGCCGATCTCTGTGGAAAGCTTGCCAATGAGTGCGTCAGTTTCACAGGAAATGGTGCCGTCTGCCGGACTAATCGTATACGGCTGGTTCCATGCGTTGTTCACGCCGCCGGTCGTCCAGCGGGATGTAGCGCGAAGGAAGTTGCCGTGCTTCACGCCGTCCGTGGATTCCGTGGCGGCAATTGCATCATCCTTGACCAGGACGGAGAGGTCGGTCGGCAGCTTGTTGGCGGTCGAATATGCCTTATACTGGATGCAGGCGGATGAAAGTTCACGAAGTTCCCATTTACATGAGATTACGCGATAGCCTTCTACAGCGCCGAGGCCGAGGACGCCGATGGCGACCAAGATGAGGAGCAGGGTCGTGTAGGAGATGCCCTCGAAGGTCAGAAGGGCGCCCTTCTTCTTCGTGCGGTTCTTGCACAGGAACTTTCCCATTCCTGCGATGCTGATTTTCGGTTCATGCGATGTAAGTATTCCTTCCATAATCATTCTCTACCTTTCTGTCAATTTCTGATGACGAACCTGTTGTTTGCCAATCTTCATGGATATCATACAGGAGAAAAAATGCCTCGTATTCTTGTCTTTTGTTAATCCTCAGCAACCGTGTCAATCTGGGTGGTCGTCGTGGTCGTTTCAATCGTGCGGACGAGTTCTGTCGTCTGCACCAGGGTTTCCACTTCTTCCGCGATTTCGGTCAGTATGCTCTTGCCATAGTGCATCTCTTCCTCCGTATCCTTGTTGAGGTCATCGGACATATGGACATAATCGAGCTCGTCCGCGATGGCCGCAGAGGCGAAGCCGGAGGCCAGAAGGGATTTCGCAATCAGGCAGTCGGTGTCGTGCTCGCTCAGATCCGGAGCATACTCTTTGACCCGGCTCCTCTCGTACTGGTATTCCTTGTCGATATCCTCGTTCTTCTCGAGGTGCGGCACCGGGACGAAGTGCTTGATCTTTTCCTTTTCCTGCTGCATCTCAATCTCGGCCTGCCGCCGGACGTACTCGGCGTAGTTCTCGTCGCTGCGGCCCGGTTCCTGAGCGACCGGCGACTGATCGGCGATGACGCGCTGCACCTGCTCCGTGGTGAAGTTGTCTTCCTGGACGAGTTCCTTCATGACCTTGATATCCATCGACGGCTGCGACTGCTCCTTGTCCTGCAGCAGGTCGTGCATGCGGGCCTTGTACATCGCGGTGCAGGACTGCTGATCCGCGCTCGGATCCGGAACGAAGTCCCGGATGGCCTGTTCCTTAGCCAGGACGACCGATGCCTTGTCGAGGATGTTTCCTGCATAGACAACGGCAGGAACCGTGATGGCCGCTGTCTTGGCCAGGGCGATAAGGTATTTCTTGATGTCGTCCCTGCTGATGTGCCGTCGGAGCAGTTTGAGCGCGATGCGGCCGTCCTTGAACGAGGACATGGGGTTCTCGTATACGCCCTCGGAGGCAAGGCCGCGCAGCTTGTTGTACTCTCGCTGGAGCTCGCTCTTCTCATGCAGCTTCGAGTTCACGATTTCGAGCCGCTTCTCGGCGCTCTTGACGATTTTGTCCACGTATTCCATGCCCATTCCGGGAAGATGGGCGCGTGGCGAGGATTCCAGCAGCGTTTCCTTGAGCGACAGGATATTCATCTCTGGATAGCGGTTGAGGATTTCCTCTACGGCGTCGCGGTCGGCGAACGGTTCCGAGAGCTCGAGCTGGAACGATGGCGTCTTGTCGATGCGTGTCCGCATGACCTGCTGGTAGAGCTGTTTCAACGTGATGCCGAGTTCTTCGAATGTCTTGCCGGATGGCAGTTCCTGATAGGGTTCGAGGTTGATGATCTCGTTTTCGGCATGCAGTGCTTCCTTTGCACACTTCACGACATCTTTCGCATAAGCTTCCTTGCTGTCAAAAATAGATTCCTTGTCAAGGACGTATTCGGTGTTCTCGCTGATCGCACGCTGGATGTTGATGGGGCTCTGGCGCTTGTCCAGGAGTTCCTTGGCGATGATGGCGTCCATGCATGCCTGGGAGTGGCTGGCTTCGAAGTCGGCGACTTCGGATTTGAGCTCGGAAAGCTTCTCAAGGTACATGTCTTGCGTGACCGGGAAGTTCTCTTTCGAGAAGTTCTTGCGGGCTTCGTAGGCCGAGCTGAAGTTCGTCAGTGCCCCGGAAAGGTACTGGTCCTTGTCTCGTCCGGCCTCCGAATAGACCGGCGAGGCGTCGATGATTCCTTTGCTCAGGACGGGCTTGATCTGGGCGTCCATGAGTTCGTCGAGCTGGTTCTGTACGTTGAAGTCCGGACGGTCGGAGCGGATGTTCTGGACAAGGTTCGTATAGATGTTGTTCAGGATGTTCTGCTCATCCGAGCCGGAGAGCAGCTGGACGCCGGTGCGGTCCATGTACTCTTTGGCGAATTTCCGGTAGATGTCGCCCTCGTTCTCCATATTCGTCTTGCTGTATGAAGAAATCTTGTCGTACCGGTCGAGGGTCTCGTCGAGGCTCTGCCGGATGCGGTCGAAATAGGAGTCGTCCAGGTCTTTCGCCGCTGTATTGCGGCGCAGGACGGCTTCCACAATCTCCGGGGAGAAGCCGTCTTTCACGACCATGGCGAGTGCGACTTGTCCATCATGGTACAGGCCGAATTTCTCTTTCGGGTAGTTCTCGTATTTGCGGGTCATGTTGTTGATGCGCTTCTTATAGACGTCCGTCGCAAGGTTGTACGAGTTCTTCGAGCGCCGCATGAATTCTTCATTGACACGGGAGAGCACGCGGTTGACATAGATCGTCATGGCCTTGTCGTTCGCGTCCTTGACTTTGAGGCTGCTGCGCACCGGCGAGCTGCGCAGGACTTTCTCTACGTCGTTGATGGTGCCGCCGCTTTCGAGCATCAAGACTGCCGCCGTGATGTCGTCGTCGAAGCGGACCCGGTAGTCGTTTTCGTTCGTCTTCTTGTCTTCCGGCAGGTTCACTTCTTTCTTCTGCCGGGAGATGACCTGTTTTTTCAGGATGTTGCGGTAAAATCCGAGCAAATCAGCCATATCGATTACTCCTTTGCTTCTTCGTTGTCGCTGACGATTTCTGCATCCTCGATGGACGGTTCTTCTTCGAGGCGTTCATGGATTTTGCGGAGTTCTTCGTCGTACTGGTCCATTTTCTTGTTGATGTTCTTCCTGCGGCTGACAAGGTATTTTTCGAGCTTGTTCAGACGGTAATAGAAGTAGATGACGATCATGATGAGGAACGGCGTCATTGCTGTACAGAGATCGAATAACATGTTATGCCCCTTTCTCTTCGTCCGGCTCGATGATATGCGATCGCACAAGCCAGTAGTAGTTGAAATTTTCTTGTCCATGTTGGGCAACTATTTCTTTTGCCTCGATAACGCCTTTTGTGTTGACGGCTACATAGGCCAGCGATACTGGGCAGTTCTCGAGCGCGAGCTGGAACAGCCGGGATCCGAACGGGGATACGTAGTAGTAGTCCCTCTTCTTGATCGCCGAGGCCAGGATCTGTATCTGGCGCTTGTTGAGGCCGAAGGTCCGGTAGTTCTTGGCGGTCTCTTCTTCCAGTGCGTCCTTGTTCGGCAGGAAGATGCGGCTCGGACAGGATTCGAGCACAGTGTTGAATATCGGGCTGTTCACGATATCCGTAATGCTCTGCGTAGCGAATATGACGCTGGCGTTCGCCTTTCGGAGGACTTTGAGCCATTCGCGGATCTTGGCTGCGAACTGTTCGTTGTCGAAGAAGACCCAGCACTCATCGAGCACGATGATCGTCGGGGAGCCGTCGAGGCTCTGCTCGATGCGGTGGAAGATGTACATGAGCGTCGTGCCGACGATCTGCGGTGTGCCCATGAGTTTTTCCATCTCGAAGGTCTGCCAGCTTCCGAGCTGGAGGCTGTCGGTGTCCGAGTCGAAGATGCGGCCATAAGGGCCTCCGGAGCACAGCGGAGCCAGGGCTTTCTTGAGCTGTTCATCCTGGATGGCGTTGACGAGGCTCGTCATGCGGCGCAGACGGAGGTCTTTGCCCGTGAAGGCTTCGGCGACTGCTTCCAGGGCATCCCAGACGGCCTGCTTCCGGTCCGGTGTGATTTCGAGGTTTTGTAGCCGCACGAAGTCGAGCAGCCATTCAAGCGCCCATTGGCGTTCGCGTTCGTCGTCGATCTTGGCGAGCGGCATGAAGGACAGGGCGCCGTTTCCCTCGTTGCCGAGGTCGAAGAACTTGCCCCCTACGCCCTGGGTCAGGACATAGGAGGAGGCGCCTTTATCGAAGATGAAGATCCTTGCGTCCTGGTATTTCCGGAACGAGGCTTCGATGACGTTCAGAAGGACGGATTTGCCTGCGCCGGTCGGGCCGACAATCAGGGTGTGGCCGACATCGCCGACGTGCAGGTTCAGGCGGTACGGCGTGTTGCCGCTCGTCTGTGTGAAGATGAGCGGCGGGCCGTTCAGGCACTTGTTCCAGCTCTCCCCTGCCCAGATGGTCGAGAGGGGCATCATGTGGATGAGGTTGCCACAGGAGATGAGGTGTCTCCGGCAGTTGCGCCCGATGTTTCCCGGCAGGCTCCCCATCCAGGCATCGACGGCGTTCAGGTCCTCGATCTTTGCCTTGAAGCCGATGTTGATGATTGCCTGGGTGACATCTTTGGCCCGCTGGTCGGCCTCGGCGGCATCGTTGGCCCACAGCACGATGCAGCTGGTGTAGTAGCCGTAGGAGGTCGCATCCGCTTCGATAGCGGCTACGCAGTCCTTGGATTCGGCGTATCGGTTTACCATGGTCTGGTTGTTCTGGGTCGTGCCGTCGCCCATGAAGAATTCTTTGGTCATGTCTGCGAGCGACTTGAACTTGGATTTCCATTCGGAGGCTTTATGATCCGTGGCCTCGAGGGCGTCCTGCTTTCCCAGGCAGTAGTAGCGCGTCACCCAGCGGTACGGAAAATTCAAGAGGTTCAGGGAATCGAAGACGCCGAAGACGGTGGTCTGCATGTAGCCGATGACGGATACGACGCGGAGATACTTGCCCCCGAGCCGCGGTTCGAGCCCGCCGGAGAGCGGGGCGTCATACAGGATGCTGTCAAGGAGCATGGGGTGCTCTGGATAGACGAGGCGGCGGTTGTAGGGAGATATGGTCGAGTGCAGGTAGTTGAGCATCTCATCCTGGTTCAGCCATTCACACGGAATCTGGACAGCGAAGAAGCCGGAGTATACGGCATCACATACTTTGGCAAAGCTGTCGAGATAGTCCTCGATGTTCGCACCTTTCTGCTCCTTGCCTTCGATGACGAGTTCTTTCAGGCGGCCTTCGTTGTCGTTCGGCGGCATCCAGTACAGGGTGGCATAGTAGGTCGTCTCGAAATGCGTCCCCTTTCCGCTGAAGAACTTCTTGCGCTCGTCGTCCATGATCTTCGTAATCGGATCTGGAAAAGCAATTCCTTCGGGATAGTCGGTCGATGGGATGCGCTGGGCTTCGAAATACATGACCCAGCCGGTGTCTATTCCCATGAAGAGCGAGTTGAGCTGCTGCGTGATGATGGACAGGTGTTCCTTGATAGCCGAATCGAGATCAGGGCCGCGGTAGCGGAACGTCGTCTGCAAACTGCCGTCCTTGTTGATGACGATGGCCGGGTTGCGGACGATTCTTGCCCATGGAAGCGTGTTTTTCAGCGGTTCCCGCTTCCACCGGAACCGGTCGAGTCTGTACATCAGGTTCCTTCCTTTCCGTTCTTGAAATACTCTCTCACATCTACCGTCGTCGGTACGAGGCGGGAGCTGGCATCGTCCAGGATGTTCGTCTCCTGCCTGGGTTCTATGGCTTCTGCTCCGAGGAATTCCGACAAGTGTTGGAAGCCGACGACCGGCGGGCGCTGGTTGGCCAAAAAGAGTCCGGGGATGCTCCCCCAGAAGGTTTCTTTCAGGCCGTACCGCTGGACGATGTAGTTGATGCCGGTTTCGTCGAGGTTCTTTTCGAAGAACTTGCGGAACGGCAGGTCATCCTCTTTTTCGAGCAGGAACTGGAAGGAGTCGGTATAGTAGCCGTTGAACTGGCCGAGCAGGCCGTCCATGGCGTATTTCCGGACGACGTTGCGCTTCGGGAACCACTTTGCCGTATATTTCTTCAGGTATCTGAAGCTTTCTTTATGGCCGAGACATACGAGGCGTCTGGAATGACGGTAGGTCATATGCCGGATTCCCTGGTACAGATTGGAAAGGTTTCCGGGCGAAAGCATGGATACGACATAGAGATGCCTGCCGTCGATGTATATGTCGTTGGCACCGAACTTCATGTCGATGTCTTCGGAAAGAAGCGCGTCCATATAGAGCGGTGTGTCCGGCATCTCCTGGTGGTCATCGCCCTGGGACAGCGAGAACGACAGGACATCCATGAGCTCCTGGTAGGTCAGCAGCCGAACTTTCGTCAGGCTGGAAAAATCTGTCAGGAAGTGCTTGATTTCGAGCTCGAAGTAATCGATGACATTCTTTTTCTGGACTTTCGGCGTCAAGGCATTCGTGATGTACTTCCCTGCCGCCTGGTAGAATGGATTCCAGCAGATGACGAGGTAGTACTTCGATTCGCTGTCTCCGGTATGCTGGATTTCCTGCCAGACGACCCATCCACGTCGGAAATTCCATTTCGGGTATTCCTGTCCGACGAGGTAGGAATATGGCTCGTATTCTATAATGGAGAACATGCTGCCGTCTTTCTGCTTCATGACCCCGGGGCGCACGATGCCGCCCCAGGGGAGCCATTCTTCGACAGCAGTGGCCTGCAGTCCGAACTTCTTATCTATACTCAAATTCGTTCCCCCGTTCTTTGTGTTTTGCTCTATGATAACGCACAAAAAAGCAGGCGGGTTCTTGTGTTTTTGCAAAAAAAGGCCGCATCCATATGGATGCGGCTGGTTCAGACGGAATAATAGTTCTTTTTGTGGATGTACGATTGCAGGCAGTCGAAGAACTGCTTGTCGCTCTTGCAGATGTAGATCATGAGGAAATGCGCGGCCAGCGTGAATAACAGGATCGGCCAGAAGCCGAAATCGAAGATCATGACGAAAGCGAATACCCCATTAAAAATAAGCGGTGTACGGGGCACGCCGAGCAGGAGAGCCGGTTCCGTGAGACTGCGGGCGAAGCCGAGCTCGTACCAGCTTGCGGCAATAGAACTGTTGTCTGCGCTATCAGCCATAAGCCATCACCTCAGAGCAGCAGCATGCTGGTTCCGAATGCATCAATCATCTTAGCTGCACCCATGCCGCAGCCGACGCCGCCTGCAATCTGCATACCGCGTTTTGCGACCTGATTTTCCATACCGCCAGCTGTTGCAAGGCCGAGAAGAGCTACACCGGCAGTACCAGCAAAGGTTGCTACCGGCCCGCTTATCACGTTGGACAAGGTTTCAAGCGGAGCATAGATGACACTGAGATCGCCTTTGCCGTTAGTTGATGTCACACTTTTGCTTGCGAACGTGGAATCGCCGGTCATAACGACTGCGCCCATGATGCCGAGCTGGAGAACCAAAAGCTTGTGGGTCTTGATGAAATGGCCAGCCTTGCCAAGTGCCTGCATGATTTTTTCTTTCTTCATTTTGGATTACCTCCTAAATTTGGCAGCAGTTTTTCTTTTGACTGCATCTATGGTACAAAGCAAAGGGCGTTTCGGTTTATTATCTTTTTTCATTTTCTGGCAGGAGGCTCCGGAGGGAGTATTTCTTTGTGGCCGGATCGTAGCTTTGGACTTCCACGATTTCCTGCACCTTGCGTGTGGTGCCGGTGTATTTGAGGTAGACGATATAGTCAATAGCCTGAGCGATGGTCGCCTGTTGCGGGTTCCGGCTGACTCTTGCCGTCATGTTCTCGAGACGAAGCAACGTATCCTTTGCGCTGTTGCTATGGACGGTCGAGCAGCCGCCGCCATGGCCGGTTGACCAGGCATCAAGGAGTGCCAGGGCTTCGCCGGAGCGGACTTCGCCGACGACGATGCGGTCGGGAGTCATGCGCAGGACCTGGCGCAGGCAGTCCTCCATTGTGAATCCTGCCGTGGCCCGCATCTGCACGCAGTCCTTGGCTGTGCACTGGAGCTCCGGGGTATCCTCGATGATGATCACCCGGTCGTCCAGCTTGGATATCTCGGCCAGGATGGCATTCAGGAAAGTCGTTTTGCCGGATTTCGTGCCGCCTGCAGCGATGATGTTCTTTTTCTGGTGGATGGCATTGATCAGGACCTTGTACTGGATCTCGCTGAGCGTCCCTTGTTTGACGTAATCCTCCAGCGTGAAAATCTTTTCCGGATGCTTGCGGATGTTGATCGTCGGGCTGGGGACGACGCCGGGCAGGTTCCCCTCGAAGCGGCATTTGGAGAAATAGGGGTTCTTCGGGATGTCTGCATCGAGGACGGGCCGGTCGGGAGCTACGATCTGGTTCGTGAGGGCCGCGACGGCCAGGATGATGCTCTTGGTCTTCTCCGGTGGAATGGTCTTGCCGGTGTAGGTGCGGCCCTTGCCCAGGGAATCGATCCAGATTTTCTGGTCCGGATTGACATAGACCTCGAATACATCTTTGTTCTTCATATATGGCATGAGCTCGCTCATACTGGATATGAGCGCGTCCATGGTGATCTGGTATCTCTCACTGTTTCCTTCCGAACTCAATTCGTGTCATCTCCTTTCTTGTCCGGATGCTTGTTCAGGGCATCGAATATGCTCTCCCGGTCTATGGGCCGGGCCGGTTCTTCCGGCGGCTCCTCGTGAATCGGTTCGTCGGGTTCTGCGGGTTCATCCGACGGCTCGGGTTCTCCTTTTTCGGGGTCGAAGTCGATGCCGTCGTCGCTGAAGCCGTTGTCGGATGGTTCCGAGCCGAAATATGGGAAGCTGCCGTTGTCCTTCTTCTCATTCTCATTCAGCCGTCTCATCATTTCTTCCTGGATCGGGTCGATGGGCTCCGGCTCTTCTTTTGCTCCTTCGATAGCCCTGGTACGGTTTTCTAGGCGCTTCTTCCGCTCTTCGGCGAGCCGGTTCCTCTTCATTTGTTTCTCGTTCTCACTTTTTGGCCATGGCCGATGAGCACTCGTTTCGGGCTTTTCGAGATGGTCTTGGTCGTTATCGCTGTTGACAGGTTCATCTTCCCCATTATCCCCAGTGATTTTTTTGATGATATCTTTTTCACGTTTCTCTTCCTCCCTATACAATCTTAGCTATTCTCTTGAATGCTCCGTTTTTCGTAGAATTTCGTAGATATCATCATTGAAATGAAAGCCAAAATGTGGATTCTCTCTGCATCTAAGTGCCAGAGACCGCAGCC
>Ga0256404_1010942_pt1 | contig 12350 bp, 14 predicted proteins | sample RumenRJG_01DNA_FD_185990 | JGI IMG/M metagenome (GOLD analysis project Ga0256404, IMG submission 185990) | Bovine rumen microbial communities from Lethbridge, Alberta, Canada - RJG_01 | ecosystem: Host-associated > Mammals > Digestive system > Stomach > Rumen | place: Canada: Alberta | collected... | reverse complement strand
TATATTTATTATTATAATAATGAACGTCCATCATATGCATTAAAATATAAAACCCCAATTCAATTTAAAATCGAATCAGGGATTTAGAGTTTTTTTTAAAATGTCTATTTTTACTTGACTAGTTCAATAAGAAGTTTTTTTATTTTAATATAACAAAAAATATGATACAATTAAGACATAATAGGAGGAAGTTATGAGTAGAGAACAAGATTTAAAAAATCTAAAAGAACTAAGATCTGAGATTTATAATTTGTATGTATTATCTCAAGAACAAGAAAACTTAAAATTAAACTGCGATGTTTTAAATAAGGAGTATAATGATCCACAAATGCCAGAGGTAAAACAAACACCTGCAAACAACTATGCTAATCTAAAAAGTAAATATAGTAAAAACTGGAAAGAAAGCCATGTTAGTACAAAAAAACTAAAATTATTAACAATGATATGTTTATCATGTTTATTAATATTTTTGGTATATTTATTCGCAATGAATATATCAGGAGATACACAATTATTATTCCATTTTAATCCGGAAAAAGTACAACTACAAGACGCAACAGATATTGGAGTTGGAATGATGTTGATAATTGATATTATAGTAATAATATGTACTATAGTTAAGTATAGGAGGGAAATATAATGCTTTTATTTACAGAAAAAGGTAGAAAAGGACTATTAATCCTATTCCTATTATCAGTAATAGGAGGATTTGGATATGCTTTTGTAACAGCAATCACTCCAGTGTCACTGGTATTATTCTATGTTTTATTATTAGCTTTATATTTTTCATCAGAATTAGTAGATATAGTAGCTGATCATAAAAATAGACATGAAAAATTAAATTCAGAACAAAAAGCAGAATTAGAAAAAGCAAAACAAAAAGATGAAGAAATAGAAAAAGAAAATAAAAAAATACTAGAAAAAGCAACTAAGGAATGGGAAGAACATGGAAAAGAAGATTTCTTAAAGAAGACAGAAAAGGATCTTAAAAAATATCAAAATGAAATAGTAAGTACATCTAAAAAGATAATCGCAAGTAATGAAAAAATTGAAAAAATGGATATATTAGGTGATGATGAAAAACAAATAAAAGTAATTGATATGCTTATATATTTCATTGAATCACATAGAGCAGATAATATAAAAGAAGCTCTTCATGAATATGATGATGCACAAGCTCGTCAAGAATTAATTAGACTTGAACAAGAAAAGAATAATATGATTCAACAACACAATCAAGAAATGCAAAGACTTGCAGAAGAAAGTGCTCGTCTACAAGATAGAATGCTTAGAGAACAAAGAGAACATAATGCTCAAATGGAATCAGCTCAAAGAATGGCTGCTTACCAACAACAAGAATATGAAAGACAAATGAAAAGAATTGCTCAAGATAATGCATCTAATCGTGCTCAAATAGCTCAAAGTGCAAGTTATATCGCAAATCAAATGGCATTGGATGCAAGAGACAGATATTACAATTCATAAGAACTTGAAAAAGTTCTTTTTTTCTTTAATAAAAATTAAAAATATGATAAAATTAAATCATGATAGGAGGTACAATATGAAAAAAAATATTTTAATAATTATAATAACATTATTAATAGGACTATTATTAGGATACTTAATACCTAAAAAAGAATTAAAACTACCTAAACCAGAAATAACAGGTGGAGAAAGAGGAATGTTAGGTATTGATAAAAACATAAATGAAGAAACAATAGATAAGTATTTAAATAGATCTGATTCAGTATATAGAGATATGAGAATGCTAAAAGATCCAGGAAACTATGAAGCAATAGGAGGAGATTCATACTTATCAGGATTTATTAAAGGATTTGAAGTAGTCCCATATCCATTACTAACAGAAGTAAAAGGATTACCAGAAGCAGTAGGAGAATCATATAAAGGGAAAACATTATTTAAAGAAAAAGATGGAAAATATGTTGCCAATTATAAAGAATCATTAGAGATACTTGAATATTACTTTCCAAAAGATAAAAATATATTCCTAATGTGTGGTGGAGGCGGATATGCCGGCATGACTAAACAATTATTAGTATCACTTGGATGGGATGAAAATAAAATATATAATGTTGGTGGTTATTGGTATTATAATGGTAAAAACAATATAGAAGTTAAGAATAATGATAAATATGATTTCTATAAAGTAATATATCATGATATAGACTTTAAAAACTTAACAGAGGTTAAATAATGAAAAAAGTAGTATTATTTATAATAACTTTACTATTAATAACAGGATGTAAAGAAAAGAACATAGAAAAATTTTACTTAAATAATAAATATTATAATGAAGGAAAATTTATAACAATAAAAAATATTGATGATTTAAAAAATGACACCTATGTATTATATACATATAATAACTACTGTACATTTAAAAAACCATGTGAAAACGTATTTAAAGAGTACATGGAAAAATATAAAATAGATTTCTATGGAATGCCATTTGATAGTTTTAAAAAAACATCACTTTATAAAGAAGTTAGATATGCACCATCAATAATATTAGTTAAAGATGGTAAAATAATTGACTATCTAGACGCTAATAAGAATAAAGATTTAGATAAATATCAAGATACTAAAAAATTTGAAGAATGGATTAATAAATATATTTATACAGAAGGATTAAAATAATCCTTTTTTTATCAAAAAAATAAAAAAAGGTTATTGAAATATATAATAAAAAATGATATTATTTAATCAGAATAGGAGTGAAATAATGAACGAAGAAATTGAAGAATATGAAGGAGAACCAAACTCTAAAAAATCAGGAATTTTAGGATATGCAGTAATAATAATGTTAATGGCATTTAGCTGTATTGTCGCATATTATTACTTGGTAGTTTTACCTAAGACAAAAGAAAATAAAACAGATGAAATATTATTTACTAAAGAAACTTTACCAAGAGTAGACGCATCATTAGCGACTCAACCATTAGTAGATGCATTTGTACTTGACTTCACAGGAAAAACAACTGAGGAGATGGGAGTAGAATACTCTAATACAGATCCAGCATACACAAAATTAATTAATAATGAAGCAGATTTAATTGTAGTTACAGAACCAAGTGAGGATGAATTAAAAAGAGCTAGTGACGCAAATGTTGAATTAGAAGTAACAAAAGTAGTAAATGAAGGATTTGTATTCTTTGTAAATAAAGATAACAAAGTTGATTCATTAACTTTTGATGAAATTGTTAAAATTTATTCTGGTGAAATAACTAATTGGAATCAAGTTGGTGGAGATGATGCTGAAATAATCGCATATCAAAGACCAGAAAACTCAGGAAGTCAAACTGGGTTATATAGTTTAGTTATGAAAGGAATACCAGTTAAAGCAAGAACACCAAAAGAAGAAGTTAATCTATCAATGGCAGGAATTATTGAATATGTTTCTGATTATGAAAATGGATTAGACGCAATAGGATATTCATACTACTATTATGCTAATGAAATGTATTATAGTGAAGATTTAAAATATTTAGGTATTAATGGAATTAAACCAACTTATGAAACTATAAAAGATGAATCATATCCAATATTAACAGCTTATTATATAGTTACAAGAAAAGATGAAACAAATGAAAATGTTTTAAAATTAAAAGAAACTATGTTATCAAAAAGAGGACAAGAAGTAGCGACAAAGGCTGGATATGTTCCTTGTAAATAGGTGAATTATGAAGCATAGGAAACTAATAATCTTAATAGTTATATGGATATTACTATTAGGTGGAATATTTATATATTCTAAAACAACAAAAAAAGAAACTACAGAAATATTAAAACCACCTGTAATTGAAACAGAAGATTTAAGCGGATTTCAATATATCGATTATAAAGGATATTATGATGAAAATGACTTAGAAATAGAACAAATATATATTAATGACGAAAATAATATTTCATACTTAAAAATATCTGGATTAAAAGATAAAGAACTTGAAGAAAAAATAAACAAAGAATTATATGAAATGGTTACTGAATTAATGAATAATGGATATCAATACATTTCTTCAAGATTATCACTAAATGCGTTTAATGTATTATCTGTAGAAGTAATAGCGTACAATCAAGCAGAACAAATATCTAAAGTATTAAATATTGACCTTACAACAGGTGAGAACATAAAACTAAATAATATATTGAATATAAAGAATATCAAAAAAATAATAAGTGAAGAATATTATGACGCTGTATTTACACAAATAGAAAGACAAAAAATTTATAATGGAAGAGACATAAATTATTATGAATACTGTATTAATAATAATTGTGAAGAGATTGAAGAAATAAAAAAAAGAAGTGAAGAAGCACAACTAGAAAAAGAAGAACTAAATAAACTAATTGAAAATATAGACGAAGAATCTTTAAAATTCACACGAAGTATTAATGAGAATACAGATTTCTATATAACACCATTTGGAATAGTGCTACCAAATGTAAAATTAGGAAACACAAAACTAAATATTCAAATAAAAATAAGCATAGATAAAAATCCAAGACTTTTCAATTTCTATTACAAATTTAAGACAGATGAAAGTATATTTGATGGTACATATGAAGGTACAAAAAACATGTTGTATGCTAATCAATATCTAGGCACTAGAAAGCCTCATGTAAAAGAATTAGATAATTATGGAGTTATTTATTATTTTGATAGAGAAGATAAAGTATTAGAAACTACAAAAGAAATATTTGATAGATATGTTGAACAATTAGATAAAACAAAATTCACTGCGATATATGATGTATACGAACTAAGTGAATCAATTAATATTTATGAATGTTCTATGACAAAAGAAATATATGATTCAACAGAAAAAAACAGATATTTTGATTATATTTTAAATAGTAATAATTCACATATACCATTTGATACAAAAAATGAAAATATAACATGCAGGTCAGTTACAATATATAAAGGAAATGAAAATGTAATGGAAATAAGCACAATCGATGGTAGTGATAAAGAACTAGTCATTAAAAACAATCCTGAATTAACTGAAAAAATAAAAAAACAATTAAATGATGTAATAGAATCAATAAATAAACAATATGGTTTTGATGATGCATATAGTTCAATAAAAAATGTAACTGAGGATACTATTGAAATAGAAGTATATCATACAAAAAAGGATTTTAGTAATCGTATGCAAGGAACTCATTCATTTAGTTTAAAATAGAATTCCAAATATGGAATTCTTTTTTATTTACATTTAATATTAAAAATGTTAATATATTTTGAAAAAGAGGGATTTATATGAATGAAAAAATGCAATTAGAATTAGCACGATTATTATATGATTATTCATTAGATAATAAAATGATTAACAAAACATATATAGATAAATTAATGGATATTATTATTAATGGTAAAGGCTTAAATGATTATGTAGAAAAATATGAAATTAGTGAAAAAAATAGTAATATGACTGCAGGTTATGTTTATTCTTCTAAAGAAATAACAATTTACGCAAAAAAAATATACGAAATTCTTTTAAACGAAATGCAATATACAACTCTATTACCAGAAGATGAAAGATATTTATTTATGAATTCAATGATGACTCAAATTATATTACACGAATTAGAACATGCAAATCAAAGAAGAATAATTGATGCTGAAAATAATTTAGAATCGAGTATTTTAAAACTATGTGAGTTTAAAGAATTAACTGAAATTGACGAACTAGTAAGTAAAGGAATAATAAAAAGTGTAGAAGCAAAGTATTATAAAACTATTAAAATGAGTGAATATATAGATACTTATCATGAATTATATGATTATGCACCTCATGAAAGATTAGCCCAAATAAAATCATATCAAGAATTAATTGATGCTCTACGTTTATTTAAAGATAATAGTAGAATAATAGAATTTGAAGAATTTTATAAACTAGGAAATATATTAAATGGATATAAAGATACATCATCACCAACAATAGATTATTTAAATACTCAAGGAAGAAATGAAGAATTAAAGTCATTTGATTGGTATAGTGATGATGAAGATGAATCAATTAAACTATCACAAGATAGATATACTTTAAGAGATAGAATGAAGTATGGATTACCTATTGATGAAAAAGAACACCAATATGTAAAAGAAATATTTAGAGACATGTCTTTTTTATAAGATTTGTTTTTTTTAATAGGAAAATAATAATAAAAAAACTTTTTTATTGACATACAATTGTTTGTATGATAACATTTAGATGTTGATATATATAGTAGACTCTAATCTTTTATAAGTAAAACTAGACTTTTTAGCAAATTTGTGATATATTATATGCACATAAGCAATTATGTTGTGCATTATTGCATATAATAATAATGCTACATAGTAGCAAAAAAAGCAGGTGAAGCCAGCCTTAAATGGCAGCTAAAAAAGTGAGTGAAGCCAGCTCTATAAATGGCAGTTAAAAAAGTGAGCGAAGCCAGCTCTATAAATGGCAATTAAAAAAGTAGATTAGAGAGCAAACTCTAATCTTTTTTTGTTATGAAGGAGGGAAAAATGTACAGAAGAATAAGAATAGTAAAGATTGATTCAAAATATTGTGATTACTTAAGAAATTTTGACAACAAAGTAACATATAATGCAGGTACTAAAGAATTGAGACCTTTTATAGGAGTTTTATTTAAAATAAATACATGTGAGTATTTCGCACCACTATGTAGTCCAAAAGAAAAACACAAAAAATTAAGAAATACTATAGACTTATTAAAGATCAATGATGGAAAATATGGAGTTGTTAATTTTAATAATATGATACCAGTCACAGACAAAAATTATAATGAGTTTGATTTGAATAAGAAAGCAACAGACAAAAACGAAAAATATAGAATAGAACTAATGAAGAATCAATTAAGGTGGTTGACTACTAATAAAAAAGAAATATATACTAAATCAAAATTGTTATATGATTTATATAACAATAATAAACTTCCAAAAAATGTAAAAGAAAGATGTTGTAACTTTCCATTGTTAGAGAAAAAGTGTAATGAATATAAGGAAAATTGAATATAATTTTCTTTTTTGTTATAATGAATTTGGTGATTGCTATGAAGAAGTGGATAATAACATTAATATTTTTACTTATTTTAATGATTGGATTAGGAATACTATATACATATAAAGAAGAAAAAATAGAATATATTGGATATATGGAATATAGTGATACATATGATGAAAATGATTTAAAAACAGAAACTATAAACATGGGAGAAAAAAATATTGATTATATAAAAATATCTGGATTAAAAAATAAGAAAATAGAAAAGAAAATAAACAAAAAATTATATGATATTTCAAAAAGATATAAAGATGAAGGTAAAAAACCTTATCCTCATGTTACATTTAATGCGTATAATATATTATCAATTAGCTATAATGAAGAAAAAGTACATATAGATTTAACAACAGGTAATGAGATTAAACTAAAAGATCTTATTGATTCAGATAATATAACACCTATAATTTCACAAGGCTATTATGAATCAATTTCATTAGCGTTAAAATCATATATAAACAATTATGAATTAATAATTGGTATGACAGAAAGAGAAATGAAAGGTGAAACTGATAAAGAAAAAATATCAAAAAAAGAACAAACAATTGATTTTTGTAAAAAAAATATAAAAGAAGCAGAAGATATTCTTAAAGATGTAGTTGAACAATCAGTTATATACGCAAAAAAAATAGATGATGATGTTGAATTCGAAATCTTTGCTACTGAAATTAGAATACCAAATATAGATGTAGGAATGAGAATAAATGGAAACTATATAGCATTAAAAGCATCAGAAGAAAAAAATAAATTAAATTTCTATTATAAATACATGACTAAAGAATCAATATATGATGGAACATATACTGGTAAAAAAGGAATAGAAAAAATAAATTATAGGAGGTAATAATGGAACTACTACAATTATTCGATGAAAATAAAAATATGTTAAATGAAAGTATAGAAAGAAATAAGAAAAAAGAACTAGAACCAGGAAAATATTTTATGATTATACTTTTATTTATAGAAAATAATAATAAATTCTTAATTCAAAAAACATCAGTTAATAGAGATAGTGAATACGCAACTACTGGAGGACATGTAACATATGGAGATAATGCATTAAAAACAGTTATAAAAGAAGCTAAAGAAGAATTAGGGTTAGTATTAAATGAAAAAGAAATAAAAGAAATAGAAACAATAACACACAAATTAGCACATATAGGAATTTATTATTGTAATAAAAAAATAGACATTAACGAATTAACAATTCAAGAGGAAGAAGTAGAAAGTTTACATTGGATGAGTGAAGAAGAAATTAATGAATTAATTAATAAAGATATGTTTAGAAAGAGTCATATTATACCTTTTCAAAAAGTATTGGAAAAAAGATAAAAATTAAATTTTTGAAATTATTAGTAGACAAATTTCGACAATTTGTGATAATATTTAGTTAGTAAGCGCTAGTACAGGCTTTAAAGAGTTTTTGTATTGGCGTTTTTTTGTGGTAAGGAGTGTAAGTATGAGTATTAGAAAGATAGGTACATCACTTTTTTTAGTAACAATAATCTTTATTCCAGTAAGGGTAAATGCAGGAAGAGGATGCTGCTCACATCATGGAGGGACAGCAGGATGCACCACTAGTGGAAGACAAATTTGTGGTGATGGATCATTAAGCCCAACATGTGGATGTACACCTCCAGCAGTATACGGATGTATAGATTCAAGTGCAAGTAATTATAATGCATCAGCTAATCAAGATAATGGGACATGTATATATCATACATTAGGATGTACAGATGTTTCAGCTGAAAACTATAATCCTAATGCTAATCAGGATGATGGCAGTTGTAAATATAAAATTGTAGAAGAAGAAACAAGTGAAGATAATGGAAATGAGATAAAAGAATATAGCAATTATTCAAACAATAAAAAAGAGGCAGAATCAAACGAAGAAAGTGATCCTCTAAGTACAGTAATAGGATTAGGAACAATTGCTGGTGGAGCTTATGTATATAAGAAGATAAAAGGGTAAAAAGGAAGTGTGATTAAATGAATAATATAACTTGTTTATGGATTTCTGCAACAGTATTTTTTTTATTAACATCAATTGCTTATTTAAATAGGAGAAAAATCTTTGGAAAAGCAGGAGAATTTTGGGTAAAAAAAGAATTAAAAAAATTAAATAATGAATATAAAATCATTAATGATGTAATGATAGAAACAAAAGATGGAAAAACACATCAAATAGATCATATAGTCATTTCTAAATATGGAATATTTGTAATAGAAACAAAGCATTATAATGCAACATTACAAGGAGATGATTATGTTAAAAATTGGACATATAAAACAAGAAAAAAAATACATTATATAAAGAATCCAGTGCATCAAAACTATGGACATGTTCAAGCATTAAAAGAAATATTAAATATAGAAGAAAATAAATTTATATCAATAGTATGTATAACTAGTAATACAAAAATTAAAATTGATTCAGTTAAGGTAGTATTTGTTGACAAATTAATAGAAAAGATAAAATTATATAATATAAAAATAATAGATAATAAAGAAGAAATATATAATAAAATTAAATTATCAAACATAACAAATAAAATACAAAGAAAACACCATATAAAGAATGCAAAAAAATATAAAAAACAAGAAGAAATCGAAAATAAAAATAAGTGTCCTTGGTGTGGTGCATACCTAATAGGGAAAAATGGGAAAAATGGACCTTTTACAGGATGTTCAAATTATCCGAGATGCAAGTTTATAAAGAGGTAAGTATTGTTAAACTTTTAAAATTAAAGATATTGTGGTAAAATCATTGCAGGAATTAATTGGAGTGAGTAGTATGGAATATAAAATTCATTCATTTAGACATGCAGAAGAAATTTTTAATGTGGATGAAGACTTTAAAAAGTTATGGAAAGAAGTTAAAAAAGTATTAGATGACATAAGCGATAAAAGTATAATAAATGAATTTAATAGTGAGACAAGACAAGCCAAGAGTATATCTGAGGCAATAAATAAACTAATTGACGTAGGATTAAAGCAAAAAGGTTGGAATAGCCAAAGCCAAATATTTGCAGACCGTGATTATTGTGATAAAAAAGGTACATGGAGATTGGATTTTGCAAAAGAAACTATTGCAATAGAGGTGGCTTTCAATCATGGCGGTAATGTATCTTGGAATCTAATAAAACCGGTACTATCTAGTGAATTAAACCACGTTGAAAAGGCAATTCAAACTCAAGCAGGGATAATTATAACTGCTACAGATAAAATGAAAAAAGCTGGTGGATTTGATGGAGCAATTGGAACATATGAAAAATATGTAGAATACCTAAAACCACTAAATAATATTTTAACAACACCAATGATTATAATAGGATTAGAACCACCAAAAACATTTATTGTTAAACATAAAAAGGAAAATAACAAAAATATTGGATATATTGTATCAAAGAAAAAAATAAAAAAAGAGGATTAAATCATTAAGATTAATCTTCTTTTTCTATTATATTTTCCAATTCTATACCTATTTTTTCAACAACACCAATTACAAGAGCATTTCCCATCATGAAATATCTTTTCTTATCACTCATACCAGTATCTGTCCAATTATCTGGGAATCCATTTATTCTTTCACATTCAACAGGAGTAAGCAATCTTAATTTTTTTGTTTTATAATCTTCTATTACATGAGAAGTTCTACTTAGTCCACTTTCAGATGTTAACATTGTTCTTGCAGGTGCTTCTAAATTATCAGGAAATGGCATTGAACCTTCTGAATACATATAAGGTTCTCCATTAGGCTTCTTTCTTGGAATTCTTTTGCTTCCTTTAAGATACTTAAACTTTTCGATTTTATCGTCCGATAAGAAATATTTTTCATCAACTTGTTTTGTTTCTCTAATTTTTTTTAGTGGGTAAATATCTGTGCAATCAGATTCCATTTTGGCAGTATATATTTTACCATCACACATCACACCAGAATTATAAAATTGTGTTTGAAAATTATCGCTTACATCTGCCAAATCTTTATACATTGATTTTGATATATTTGCCATGTTATAATCTAATTCATTTTCCTTGACTGGAAATTGCTTAGCAAATATTCCATCTTTAACAATAATATCTTTCATATTAAGCTTTTTCATTTCTTGATAGTATTTAGTTGATTTATGATATGCAACAATATATGTTCTTCTTCTTTTTTGAGGTAGACCATATTCACCAGCATTTATTACCCTCCATTGTACCGCATACCCATTATCATAAAGACTTCTTAAAATCATTCCAAAGTCTCTACCTCTTTGACTAGCAGGAGATAATAATAATCTATCAACATTTTCTAAAAATAGAAAAGGTGTTTTTTTAGCTTTTATAGTATCAACAATTGCCCACCATAGTACACCTTTTTTACCCTCTAATCCTTTACTACCAGATAGTGTTCTAGCAACTGAATAGTCTTGACAAGGGAAACCACCAACCAAAAGAGTATGCTCTGGAATTTCTTTTTTATTTACTTCAAATATGTCAACATTAGATACATCTTCATTACCAAATCTTTTAGAGTAACATTCAAATGCTTCTTGTGACTTAGTAGATGGTTCCCATTGATTAGCCCACACAAATTTCCAATTTCCATTTTCAATTACTTTATTATTTTTTAGTTGAACTTTGTTTAATCCACATCTAAAGCCTCCAACTCCGGCAAATAATTCTATAACTGTTTTTTTCATAAATATACCTCCTGACGATTGTTAAATAATCTTAAATATATTATAATAAATTATAAATGAAAGATCAATATTATCAACTAAATTAATTATAATTTATTTTTAATAAAAGATCAACACCTATATAATATTTTATAATAATTTTTTATTAAAAACAAGATCAAAAGGAGAATTTTATGAAAAAAGGTAGATTATATTCTAGAGAAGAAATAGAATTGATTTCGCAATCTGCAATCGGTAAATCATTAAATGATATTTTAAATGAAGAAGTTATAACAATTGAAAATGAAAATGGATCTAATAAAGGTGGACTAGGTCAACTTGTAGAACAGTTCTTATTTGGTATTCAAACTAATAGTGATTCTGAGCCAGATTTTATGCCAGCTGGTATAGAACTTAAAGTAACTCCTTATAAAAAATTAAAAGATGGAAGACTATCAGCAAAAGAAAGATTAGTTTTAAATATAATTGACTATATGAATGAATATAAAAATGAATTCAATTCAAGTCATTTTTGGTTTAAAAATAACACAATTCAGTTATTATGGTATTTGTGGGAACCGGATAAAAA
>Ga0256404_1010941_pt1 | contig 12350 bp, 9 predicted proteins | sample RumenRJG_01DNA_FD_185990 | JGI IMG/M metagenome (GOLD analysis project Ga0256404, IMG submission 185990) | Bovine rumen microbial communities from Lethbridge, Alberta, Canada - RJG_01 | ecosystem: Host-associated > Mammals > Digestive system > Stomach > Rumen | place: Canada: Alberta | collected... | reverse complement strand
AATCCATATTTGCTCCCCCTGAGACAGCCTATTATCTTCATCATTTTCTTTATATTTAGGTGTAATCTGTTAATTTCCACTTTTAACATTGTTAAATTTTGCCCCATTTAAATTTGGTCTCGAACTTAGGTGCAGGGACAGGACTTTAGAAAATTGTCCCCGAACCCTTGCTTGTTCTTCTATCAAAGTTAGCAAGAGTTTCTCAATTATCCAAATTTCTTGTTGAGTAACAAGGGGTTGGACAATTCATGAAAAAAGAAAATGAATAGAATTAGTTAGAAAAGGTTCTTAAAGAAAGCAAAAACCAACCTTTTCTTGCCGATGTTTTCTACTATTTACCGAATACGGAAAACCAGCCTCTCTCTCCGCGGATTTCCAAAATTTGGAACGTCTAAAACGCTAATCCTCAATGGGTTAGCGTTTTTTATGCCTAATGTTCCCAAACTTTCCGATTTTTTGTGGGAACATTTGGGGAGCATCTTAAGGCGCAGAAGTGGGTGCAGGAGATCATCAACGAGCGCAACGAGAACGTGGAGCAGACCGTGTCCTCAGCCGCTGAACGCATGGCTGAGAGAGAGAAGAAATACCTCTCCCAGCAACCGAGTAAGGCCATGCAGGAGGCTATCAAGGAGGCATGCGGGAAGATGTGGAACGAGATTACGTATAACAGAGGGACGGTTCTTTTGGTCCCTGTGTTATCTAGAACCTGAAGTTAAAAAACATCTATTATAGTATGGATTTCTCTGATTTTATTTGTATCTTTGCCGTGCTATACCAGAGTTATGCTTGTTTTCTAATCGCAGCACTAAGACAAGTATGAAATCTGACATGGCAAGATCCATGACAACCCTTGTTGCTCAGGGGAATAAAACCACAAATAACAATAGTGTTGCGGAATAAAGGTGTATGAAAAGAATTGCTTTATCAATGATCGCAGTACTCGTCCTGTTTTCCACAGTAAACTGCAAGGATGGTGCAAAGGGTACAAAAAGTGAAAATGCTGTAAATGTTGCAAATGTCGCAAATACCACCGCTGAGCAAGTTCAAGACTCAATGGTACTTGGCAAACTCTATTATGTCAACCTCAAAGAGGGAGAGCAGCCCGTCATGACTGGCCTGAGCCTGTTCGGCAACCGTTGCGGTAGCGAAGATTTCAACCACAAGCCCTGCGCCGCCGAAGGTATCCGTTCTGTCTTTGAATTGAACGAATGGGTAGAGTTTCATCCAGAAACAAGCGCAAAGACTGGCATCAAAGTGATGGTTTTCAAGCACAATGCCGACCAAGGTGTTTACCAGAAAAACGCCTTGAACAGCGAAACCACTGGTTTTGTTCAAGAATGCGAACTGAAGAAAGATCCCGAGGCAGAAGAAAACGATCAATGGGGCTCCTTCTACCTTCATCCCGATGAGGTTGAGCCAGGTTTCTACGACTTTGTTTTCCTCTACAACAACAAGGTCTTTGCCACCATGCTGACAAAATTCTACAAACCCAACGAGCTAATCGAAAAGCCTGATTCGGAGTTGGAGAAACTCATGAAGGAATGAGGAATATTCTTACTTTTCTCCTGCTCTGTTTCCTGACAACAGGAGCGCAAGCACAACTGAAGCCCCGTGTGGTCATCCTTACAGATATCGGGCGACCAGACCTCGAGCCAGACGATACCGAATCGCTGGTGCATCTTCTATGCTATGCCGACCAGCTGGAGATTGAGGGTATCATCACTTCAACGGGGTGGAACTGTGACCCATATCCTACGCAGAGTGCCGCCTACCGCGATTCGGTGGTGGAGGCATACGCCACGGATGTATATAACCTCATGAGGCGATCTGACCAAAAGGCATTTGTCAGCAAAGACAAAGAAGATGGCAAACAGAAGATCGGCTATTGGCCCAGTGCGGAATACATTCGTAGTCGTTGCGTGATGGGTAGTCAGCGGGCAGGTATCAATGTGATTGGCAATGACAATGACAGCGAGGGAAGCGAACTGATTATCCGTCTGGCAGACGAAAAAGATGAACGTCCCATCTGGGTGTGTGCCTGGGGCGGTGCCAACACATTGGCGCAAGCCATTTGGAAAGTTAAACAGACACGTACGTCTGAACAGCTGAAGGCTTTCCTGCACAAGCTCCGTCTTTACACCATTACAGACCAGGACATGGTGTATGCTATGCGGATGAACCTTGCCTACAGCTCTCATCAATGGATGCGTCGTGAATTTACCGACGACCTTCTGTTTGTGTGGGACGAAGGCACTTGGCAGTTGCAATGCAGTCTTGGACAGGAACACTGGCAGCAAATCAAGAAACATATTCAAGGACATGCTGCCATGGGCAAGCAGTATCCTGATTACAAATATGGTGTAGAAGGTGATACCCCTTCGTTCCTCAACGTGATTCCTAATGGTCTTCACAGCCCAGAAGAGCCGATGCAAGTTGGTTGGGGTGGTTATCACACATGGGAACTCACGAAAGACTCAACGACGTATGCATGGACCAGTTGGCAGGAGCCTGTGAAGAGTATCTCTGAAACATACTACCGTCAGTTCTACCCCACCCAACTTAACGACTTCATCGCCCGCATCGAATGGGCTGAGACGGGAAGAGGCAATCATAATCCAGTAGCCATTGTTAACGGTCGGAAAGGTACTGACGCTATTATCATCAAGGCAAAAGCCGGTCAGACCATCACCCTCAATGCCTCTGCATCATTCGACCCTGATGGCGATGCACTCACTTTCAAATGGTGGCAGCAGAATGGCATCGGACAGAATAAGGTGGAAATCAGCGATGCTACCTCCTCTACTGTCATAGTACAATTACCTGCAGCCATTGTCAACGACGAGATTCACATCATTTGCGAAGTACACGACGACAGCCAGTACGCCTTGCCTGCCTATCGCAGAATCATTATAAAACAAGTGGTAAAATAAGTAAGAAATCATTCCATCATTCACAAATAGATTATGAACTACAGGAAAATGCTTCTCATGACCGGCTGTGCTGTTATTGCAGCAGCAGTCCAGGCACAAGTGACGATTGATATTGATGCACAGCAACGCGGACCCAAGGTGAGTCCCATGCTCTATGGCATCTTCTATGAAGACATCAACCACGCTGCCGACGGCGGTATCTATGCCGAACTGATACGCAACCGCTCATTTGAGGACGGTCCTCGTTATGGCGCACCTGCCGATATGCAGGGGTGGTCAACCTATGCAGCAGTTCCCTCGCAACTCACAGCAAAGCTGATACAACCTTCGAAGAAGACACCGCTGCTGAACGCTGTGCAGCACAACGCCCTGGAACTCGACATCAAGGCCTCGCCATCAGTACCCGTTTGTCTGGTGAACGAGGGCTACTGGGGCATCAACGCCGTGCAAGGGCGCAAATACCGTCTGACATTCTGGGCAAAGCCCCCCAAATACCAGGGCAGCGTGAAAGCCACGCTGTGCTCGAAAGATGGCTCACAAATCTACGCAGAGGCTGTCATCAACGGTTTCGGCACAGGGAAGACGAAGGGTTGGAAGAAATACGAGGCAACGCTCACTGCCAACGACAACGATCCGCAGGCACAGTTCGCCTTGGTGTTCGATGGTGTAGGACAGGTGCAACTCGACATGGTGAGCCTCTTCCCACCCACCTTCAAGAATCGAGAGAACGGTATGCGTCCAGACCTCGCCAATATGCTGTGGCAACTGCATCCGAAGTTCATGCGCTTCCCTGGCGGCTGCTTTGTAGAGGGTCAGGAGAGTCCTGACAACGCCTTCCGCTGGGAGCGTACCATCGGCCCGATTGAGGAGCGCGAGGGCCACTGGAACGTGAACTGGGGCTATCGCACCACCGACGGACTGGGCTATCATGAATACCTGCAGCTGGCAGAGGACCTGGGAGCCAAGCCACTCTACGTGGTGAATGTGGGCATATGGCACGGTGGCATGACGCCCTACGACAGCATCCAGCCGTGGATTGACGAGTGCTTGAATGCCCTGGAATATGCCAACGGCCCTGTCACATCGAAGTATGGTGCCATGCGAGCCAGTAACGGACACCCTGAACCTTTCGGAATAGAATACCTGGAAGTGGGAAACGAAAACAACCAGCCAGATCCTCGTCAGCAGAGCGACCACTACTACGAGCGCTACGATCAGTTCTACAAGGCTATCCGCGCCAAGTATCCTGAAATGAAGATTATCGGTAACGTGGTGGCGTGGGGCGACGACAACCCCAAGTGGAACAGTCAGCTGCCCGTTGACCTGCTTGACGAGCACTACTACCGCTCGCCTGATTGGTTTGCCGCCGCCTTCCACAAGTATGATAACTACGACCGCCAAGGTCCGAAGGTCTATGTGGGTGAATATGCCGTGACCAATGGATACGGCAACCTGGGCAACATGAACGCCGCACTGGGTGAGGCCGTCTATATGATGGGCATGGAGAACAACGCCGATGTGGTGGAACTGGCCTCCTATGCCCCCATCTTCGTCAATGAGAATGATGCCCGCTGGCGTCCTGACATGATACGTTTCAGCAGCAGTCGCTTGATGGGCACCCCCAGCTACTACGTGCAACAGCTCATGCCGCAGCATCTGGGCACGCAGGTGGTGAAAGTGGTGCAGGACGACCCCTATAAGGACAAGGTTCGCAGGCCGCTGACGCCGAAGCAGAACCGTGTGGGATTCGGAACATGGAACACACTCGCCACGTTTGAGACTGATAAGGAGGTGGATTTCGTGCATGGCGACTGGCAGAAAGAAGACAACAACGTACGGCAAACAGGCCGTCAGGAGGCCACGCTCTGCATCGAGAAGAACGTCATCGACAGCGACCACTACACCTGTAAGTTCCGCGCCCGCAAGGACGAGGGTGCCGAGGGTTTCATCATCGTCTTCAACTATGTGGATGAAAAGAACTACTGCTGGGTGAATTTTGGTGGATGGACGAATACGCAGCATGCCATTGAGCAGATCAGCAATGGTGGGAAGTTGCTTGCCGACAGCAAAAGGGGACGTGTGGAGCCTGGGCGCTGGTATGATGTCACCCTGCAGGTGGCCGGCGACAGCGTGAAGGCGTGGCTCGACAACGAACTGGTATTCAATACCGTGCTGAAGCATGATGTCACCAAGGGAATCTTCTCATCGGCCACCATCGACGACACCACCGATGAACTCATCGTGAAGGTAGCCAACACCAGCGATGCAGCCACTACTGCCCGTCTGAACCTAAAGCATTTCACACCCAACTGTGCCCGTGTGGTACGTCTGGCTGCGAACGACGGCATGGAAGAGAACACGCTCCAAGCGCCCACCACTATTCATCCTGTAGAGCAGCTGCTCTCGCCAAAGAATGGCAGTGTACTCCTTGACGTTCCCCCTTACTCGCTGAACATCGTCAGAATAAAGGAAGACAAGTAACTCTATAACAAATTCCTACCTTAGCAGTACACATGACAGTAACTGCTAATCGGTTTTTAAATAGAGAGTGAGACGAGAATAGTCGATGATGGCATGATGCCTTTCCAGGAAGTCTGTGCCCAACACCCCATCAACCCGACGGGAACGGTTTCTCTTGAATTCGGCATTGATGTATGAAATGTCCATGAGGAACAAGCTGTCGTTCCTGATCTCCTTGCCGTTGATTCCAAAGACGCCTGTCGTCCTGACCAACGGACTGGCTGAGCCGATGCCTGCAGCATAGTCCCTGAGGGCTTGAACTTCAAGCCCGTACTGGTCTTTCTTGGATAAGTCTATCAGTGTAGCACCCCCACCTGTATCAACAAGGAAGACGCAGGGTTTCCCATTCACCTGCAGGGTAATGGTGATAAATGTTTATTCTTTACCGTGATAGGATGGGTGCTCATTATCAGGATTAACAACTAACTTCTCAACTACGATTTCCGGGCCTATCATCACAACTTTAATGGTATGATTGCCTGCTGTAGGCATGTCGAAATCGATGCTGAGCCATCGAAGGTTGTCAAACACCTCGCTACGCATCCGTTGACGTGAGCCAGACAGATAGATGTCGCTTGCTGGTCGAGGAAGTGGTTTCAGCACCTTTGAACGTGCAATATTCTCTTTTGTATATTCGTTGAAAGTGTCCACATAACCTTGTCGGGCATCAATGGTCTGCATCTCGCCATCATCGACACGAACACCTATACGGAGTCCGCGTGCAGGGTTGACATCGTTGGTGGGCAAGATTCCCAGTGCCAGCTTCTGCTTGCCTGATTGTGAGAAGTTGATGTCATATTCCAATGTTGCACCATCACCCAGAGGACGGCTTTTTGCCGTAACGGGTTCAATGCCCATATTGCCCTTGCCGCGTCCCAGTCCTGGCAGAAACACCCAGTGAGCATCATCTGTGGCTGTTCTGCGTGTGTAGTCATGAGCCATGATGGCTGTCTCGCTGGCGGTTATGCCAGTTTTGTCCAATGGTTTGGCCACCTGAGGCAAGGTGTTATCGTTTGGCATCGACCACATGCGGTAGCCTATGTGCTTGTCGAGCATCATGCCATCCCACTTGCCTCCAGCAATGACCTTGTTATATTTGTCGGTCATCTGCTTGTCACGCTCAAAAAGCGTCTGCATTGTAATCGAATCACCCAAAGTTGCTGCCAGATAGATCTTCGCCACTCCAGCACTTGCTACTGCCGGGTATTCTACCAATTGATAGAAGGCATCCTGCATTTCCGCAGGCATCTTCTTGCCGAGTGATAGGGTGCGTTTCTCCAGCTCATCCCAGCGGTCATACATGCGTTGCGCCCTACAGCGGGTATTCGTCATGTCACCACAAAAACAACTACTTCAGGAAACATTGGTCAATGCTATAATATGGCAGGCCAGCGGGTTACAGCAGGAACAAAGGGCTTGCTGATTATCGATGGGAGAAAGAAATAATACAAATAATAAGGAGAGTAACGGGCTCGGTGCTGATTTTTTTGTAACTTTGTTGCCAAAAATACGACTTATGATCAAATTATATAAAGTGATAGCTGTCGCCCTGCTGATGGCAATGATGGATACGAAGGCGAATGCAGAGACAGCAAGCACAGCACCCTGTGGTCCTGTGCCTACGGACAATCAACTGCGCTGGCAGGATATGGAGATGTATGCCTTCATTCATTACTCGCTGAACACATACACGGATCAGGAATGGGGATTCGGGAACGAGGCGCTGGAATTGTTCAACCCCTCTGACCTGGACTGCCGGCAGTGGGCTCGCGTATGCAAGAAGGCTGGTATGAAGGGCATCATCTTTACGGCTAAACATCACTGCGGTTTCTGCATGTGGCCGAGTGAATACACCGAGTACTCCGTGAAGAACACACCGTGGAAGAACGGGAAGGGTGACGTGGTGCGCGAACTGGCCGATGCCTGCCGCGAAGAGGGACTTGAGTTTGCCGTCTATCTCTCGCCCTGGGACAGGAATCACCCGGAATATGGCCGGCCTGCATATGTGACCTATTTCCGCAACCAGCTGCGCGAACTGCTGACCAACTACGGTGAGATATTCGAGGTGTGGTTCGACGGTGCCAATGGCGGCGACGGCTGGTACGGCGGTGCCAACGAGACGCGCAAGATTGACCGTACCACCTATTATGAGTGGCCTGAGACGTACAAGATGATCCGTGAGCTGCAGCCCAAATGCTTGATATGGAACGACGGCAGCGACCGCGGCGACCTGCGCTGGGTGGGCACCGAGGCCGGCAATGTGGGCGAGACAAACTGGAGTATGATGCCCGGCAAGGGCGACACCCCCTGGCACATGCTGCACTACGGTGTGGAGGACGGCGACGTGTGGTGTCCTGGCGAGACGAACACCAGCATACGTCCTGGCTGGTTCTACCACGAGACGGAGAACGAGCATGTGAAGAGTCTTTCGAAACTGATGGACACCTATTATAAATCGGTGGGCCGCAACTCCACCTTGCTGCTCAACTTCCCCATAGCGCCTAACGGTCGCATTCATCCCAACGACAGCCTTCGCGGCATCGCCTTTAAGAAAATGATTGACGAAGTGTTTAAGACCGACCTTGCAAAGAATGCCAAGGTAAAGACACAGGGGAATGTGACACTTGTTGAATTCCAGAAACCCACGCCATTCAACCGTTTCGTGGCCGAGGAAGATATCCGACAAGGCCAAAGGGTGAAGAAGTTTACGCTGGAGGCTCTTGTCGACGGGAAGTGGCTGCCGCTGAAGGATGCACTCGTTGAAGGCTCCGACGGACTGACCACCATCGGTCATCGCCGCATCATCTGTTTCCCTACCGTCAACGCCACAAAGCTACGCTTCACCGTCACCGACAGTAAAGCCAAGCCCATCATAAAGCGCACATCCGTCTATCTGGCTCCAGAGTTGACGGGCGATATCCCCGACAGCGGCGAGAAGCGCAGCAGCCTGCACTACTTCTTCAGCAGCCCCCGTCAGATGATGATTGACTGGGACACAGAACAGACCATCAGCGCCTTCCGTTACTTGCCTCCGCAGAACACGAAGGAGGGCGCGGTGACGCACTACGCCCTATGGGCCTCGACCGACTGGACAAACTGGACGAAACTTGCCTCGGGCGAGTTCTCAAATATCGTGAACAATCCCATTTGGCAGACCATTAAGTTCCCGACAACCAAAGCCCGTATCCTCAAGTTCGACGCCGACCGCCTTGCCTCAGGAGAGCGAATGGCCTTTGATGACTTTGAGGTAGTTGCAGAATAAGAAAGATGAAAATAAAAGCAATAGTTTCAGCATTTATTGCCGCGCTGACAATGACAGCTCAGGCACAAACCGCCCCCGACTGGGAGAATCCCGCCGTTCTGGGCATTAACAAACTACCCTATCATGCCACGTTACAACTGCCTTCGAAATGGAAGGAGTGCAAGGAGATAGTCAGTCTCGACGGCGAGTGGCAATTCCATTGGAGCCGCAATCCCGAGGAAAGGCCTGTGGGTTTTGAGAGAGAGGACTATGACGTAAGCCAATGGCACAAAATCAAGGTGCCGGGCAACTGGCAGACGCAGGGCTTCGGCACCCCCATCTATACCAATATAGAATACCCCTTTAAGCGCAACCGTCCCAGTGTGACGAGTGAACCTCCACGTGACTGGACAGCCTACGAGAACCGAAACCCCGTGGGCTCGTATGTGACGTTCGTCAACGTGACCAAAGAGATGCTCGCCAAGAACCTGATTCTTCACTTTGGTGGTGTTCATTCCGCCATGTATGTGTGGCTCAACGGGAAAAAAGTAGGCTATAGTCAGAACTCCATGTCGCCGGCAGAATTTGACGTGACAAGCTATCTGCGCGAAGGCATGAACAAACTTGCCGTAGAAGTGTATCGCTGGTCAGACGGCAGTTATCTGGAGGATCAGGACATGTGGCGCCTCTCAGGCATCTTCCGTGAGGTGCAGCTATGGGTGCGCCCGTTGGTGCATATAGCCGACTATCAGGTGACGGCTGTTCCGAACAACGACTATAGCGAGGCGGAAGTATGCGCAAAGATAAGCATCTGCAACACTGGGAAGCGATATGCAAAGGTGTTCCCCGTATTTAAAATTGAAAAGAAAATAAATAGCCAGTTACGCCCGCTGACAATCAATGCCGGCGACACCGTTTGCCAAATATATCATTACACATTAAAGAATCCCCAATTATGGTCAGCCGAGAAACCGAACCTCTACCCTTTCAGCGTGGAGTTGCAGGATAAAAAGAGACAGTCAATAGAGCATTTCGACTATCATCTGGGTGTGAAGCGCGTGGAATGTGTGGGCGAGGTGTTTAAGATTAACGGACGGAATGTGAAGCTTCGCGGCGTGAACCGCCACGACCATCATCCTGTCACGGGCCGCTACGTGGATGATGCCACCTACGAACAGGATTTGCGCCTGATGAAACAGGCCAACATCAACTTCCTGCGTACCTCGCATTATCCTGACCGCGAGTATATTTACGAACTCTGCGACCGCTGGGGCATCTACGTGATGGATGAGGCCAACCAGGAATCTCACGGTTATGGCTATGCCAACGAAGAAATGGGACACGATGCCGCTTGGCGGGATGCCCATGTGGATCGTGCTGAATCGCTCGTAAAGCGCGACTACAACCATCCTTGTGTCATCCTCTGGAGCCTTGGCAATGAGGGAGGCATAGGTCCCAATATCCAGGCCATGCATGACAAGGTTTGCGAGCTCGACTCAACACGTCTCCCCTTCTACGATTGCCATCCCCGTTATTCTGCTCTCCACGACCATGGCTATCCTTCGCCAGAAGATCTACGCCGCGAGGCTGAGAAGGAAACGGAGAAACCGCTTATTGCCAGGGAGTATGCCCATGCTATGGGCAACTCTATGGGAAACCTGCAGGAGTACTGGGATGTAATCTATTCAGACTCTAGTATTGCAGGTGCAGCCGTGTGGGACTGGGTAGACCAGGGACTCCTGAAAAAGGATGGCGATATTAAATACTATGCTTATGGTGGCGACTATGGAGACAAGCCTAACCTCGACGCTTTCTGCATCAACGGACTGCTGGCTCCTGACCGCACGCCGCATCCCCACTACTATGAGGTACAGTATGTCTATCAGCCTTTGCAGTTCGTTCAGGAGGGCGATAGCATCCGTATCATCAACCGTGACTATTTTACCGGCATCGACCAGTATGAATACTATTGTGAGGTCTATCATAACGGGGAACTGGTCACCGGAGAACTTGCAAGAATAACAGGTGACAAATTCGGAATCCCCTATCCATTCTACCCCTACAACGAACCAGAACTGATTCTGAATGTCTATGCCCGTCTGCGTCAGTCCACACCATGGGCAGAAGAGGGATTCGTCGTTGCCCGCGAACAGTTCATTCTCAAACCTGAAGAGTTTTGGTATGGTGTCAGCGAGGGGAATGCGAAGCCTGTGAAATCTGCAGAGGATATGGTATTTACAACAGATAACGGCTACGTCACCATCAACCATACCGGGGCTCTCAGCTCGTGGATTGTCGATGGCAAACAGATGCTGCAGGCTCCTTTGGAACCCTATTTCTGGAAACCCGAGAACGACAATCAGCACGCCGCTCATTTTGCTGAGCGTATGGCTCCTTGGCGCGATGCAGCAGAGAATCGTACGGTAAAATCCATTCGTGTCAAGGACCATCAAGTGATTGTCGACATGACGCTGTCTGTAGAAGCCGAACTGACGTTGACATATACCGTAAAGAATGACGGACGTATCAGGGTGGATATGGACTACCGTCCTACGGCCACCGATATCCCTTTGATTCCCAAATTCGGTATGCGTTTGCGCTTGCCTGCCGACATGACCCATATCGAATACTACGGTCGTGGCCCATGGGAGAACTATCCCGATCGTAAGCGTAGTGCATTCTTGGGGCGATATCAGATGCCACTTACTGAATTTGAGACGGAATACGTCCATCCGCAGGATAACGGCTGCAGGACAGATGTACGCTGGTTCTGTATTTCAAACGGAGAAAAGACCCTTCGCATCGATGGCTTGCAGCCACTCTGCATCCGTGCCTGGGACTATGGCGAAGAGAATCTGGAGGGAGTGCGCCATCCCCATGAAATCATGCGAGGATGCTATGTCAATCTGAACATCGACCTCAATATTCATGGTGTGGGTGGCATCGACACATGGGGCAGGCGCACCTTACCCCAGTACACCATCGACGGTAACAATCCCTATCACTATGCCTTTATACTTAGTTGGCTTTGATCTTCTCGCAGAACTCAAAACGGGGTGAACCAAGGCATATTCCTGTTTCATGTCTTGTCGGTTGATTTAAATGGGTTACAATATGTTGATGCTGATTCGGCGGCCAAGCCCCTCGAAGATCTTGAAGAGCGTGGAAACCTGTACGTCAGTATGGCCGTTCTCCACACGTGAGATGTAGGCCTTTTTCGTGCCGATCCGTGACGCAAGCTGCTCCTGGGTGAGTCCCGCCTTGAGGCGTTCCTCCTTCAAGCGCTCACCGATAATGAAGGCATCACAGCCGTTCTCGAACTCCAGCCTTGAAGGGGTGCCTTCCTTACCGAAATCTTCCTCTATCAAATCCTCTATCGATGTCAGATTCAACTGCTTCATCTTTTCTCTATCCATGGTCTTCGGCTTTTTTCTTGTTGTTGAAATATTCTTTCATGATTCTTTTGGCGGTCTCGATCTCCTTGCGCGGTGTCTTCTGCGTCTTCTTCTGGAAGCCGTTGAAGAGTATCACTAGGTTGCCTTCATCCATACAGCAGAAGATCCGGTAGATGTTTCCCTGGTCTTCCACCCGTATCTCAAACAGGCCGGGTACGCCTGAAATGGATTTCATGTAGGTCTGCGGTATGACATCCAGTGTCA
>Ga0256404_1010940_pt1 | contig 12350 bp, 10 predicted proteins | sample RumenRJG_01DNA_FD_185990 | JGI IMG/M metagenome (GOLD analysis project Ga0256404, IMG submission 185990) | Bovine rumen microbial communities from Lethbridge, Alberta, Canada - RJG_01 | ecosystem: Host-associated > Mammals > Digestive system > Stomach > Rumen | place: Canada: Alberta | collected... | reverse complement strand
GAGGCCCTGGGCGATGACTCAGTCTCCGCGCTCATGACCGCCTCGGAGCTCGCCCTCAGGTATCCCCGGGAAATCGTTGACGAGTACGTGAACGACGGCTTCCACAGCATCTTTCTCCGGGCTTTGAACCCCTACGGGCTCGCCGCGGACAACAGGGACTGGAAGAGCTACAACGCGCGCTTCGCGGAGTTTTACCAGGAGGCCTTTGAGCATATCCTCTCCGTCAACAGAAGAGGGTATTTTCTCCGGGAGAACTACGCCGCGATCATCCTTAAGAAGATGCTCACGCCGTTCTCCACGGGCTTTGTCGACCTGCAGTCGCCCGCCGGAACAGTGAACTCAGTCCTCGTCTACAGCTACGACGGCTTTGTCTACGCCTCGGACGAGTCCAGGATGCTTGCGGAGTTCGGGGACTTTGCGTTCCGCCTCGGGAGCGTCCATGACCGCTACGAGGACATCGTTTACGGGAAGAAGGTGAGGGAGATGGGGAAGGCCTGGTCGAACGAGTGCCTCGCCGGTTGCTCCGACTGCGCCATGAGGCCCTGGTGCGGCGCGGATCCGGTGAGGAACCACACCATGCAGGGCGACATGTACGGCTTCCGCCCCTCATCCTTTGTCTGCAGCAAGAACCGGGCAGTTATCGGGTACCTCCTCTCGCTCATCGCGGAGCGCTATGACGAGGTGATGCCGGTATTCAGGAGCTGGCTCAGATGATGAAGGAAAGGTTTGAGGCGGAGTCCAACAGCAACGTGCTCTTCGTTACGGCGCAGTGCAGCAACAGGTGCATCATGTGCTGCGAGCCGCCGAAGACGGAGAACGATCTTGAGTTCTGCCTAAGGCGCAATGTCCGCCTCATTGAGACGGCGCCAAAGGACACCCGCGAGGTCTGCGTTACGGGCGGCGAGCCAACCATAAGCCGCGGGATGTTCCTTGAGCTCATCCGGAAAATCAGCTCCTCGCTCCCGGAGACCTCCATCCATGTCCTGAGCAACGGGCGGAGCTTCAAGGACGCTGACTTCACGAGGAGTACAGCCGAGGCAGGCGGCGGGAGGCTCATCATGGGCATCCCCCTCCACTCGGACTTCTATGGCGACCATGACTTCATCGCCGGGGCAAAAGGCGCCTGGCGGGACACCATGTGGGGGCTCTACAGCCTGCAGGAGAACGGCATCCCCATCGAGCTCCGCATCGTAATCAACAGGCAGAACTGCAGGCGGCTCCGGAGGATGGCGGACTTCATCTGCAAAACCCTTCCCTTTGTGAGCTGGGTTGCGCTCATGGCGATGGAGGACACCGGCTGGGCCCGGAAAAACCATGATCTCGTCTGGGCGGAGCCCCAAGACTTTATGGAGGAGCTCTGCGGCGCCGCGGACATCCTTGATGGCTTCGGGATAGGCACCGCGTTCTACAACATCCCGCTCTGCCTCATCCCTGAGAATTACCGCCGCTTCGCCTCAAAGAGCATCTCAGACTGGAAGACGAGGTTCACTGACGCCTGCTCAGGCTGCTCCATGAAGGACGGCTGCTGCGGCCTCTTCGCCACCTCAAAGGCGGAGTTCCGGGGCATCAGGGCGCTCTGAGGCTGGGCTTCCCTCCGGAAATCCCCGGATCCTGCCATGGCGCGGCCCGCTATGTCGTCTTTGCGTATCCATGAGGATTGACTCGCATCAGCCGCCGGGCTACCATCAGCTGCCAGTGGCTCACATCCCTGCCGCGCGCCACGGCTCACGACGCGCTGTGAGAACAGTGTTCCACGTGGAACCTTTATCAGCTCTCATCTGACGGACTGCGCCCGGGAGGCGCCATTCTTTGGAGGATGCCATGAAAGCAAAAACCGCGCTCCTTATTCTTGCTCTTGTTCCTGCGCTTTCTTACGCGGGCGGCAGCTGCTCGAAGGACGCCAAGGGCGACATCAACTGCAGCTACGATGACGGCTCAAGGTCAACCACCTGGCGCGACGCCGCCGGGCGGGATCAGACCATCATCACTGACCGGGACGGGAATACCCGTACCATGAGCTGCTCGACCGACGCCATCGGCAGGTACAACTGCAGGTAGAGGACTTACGCCGGGAATCCTTGGTGAGACTGCCCGGCAGGGGGATGCACATCATGAGAAGGATTATTCCGCTCCTTCTGCTCTCCGCCCTTTGGGGAGGCGCGGCAGAGGCGGAGAACATCACGCTCTATGACATGGACGGAGAGGCCGCGGCGTACATCGACACCGAAGACCGCAATACCATCTATCTCTGGAGCGGGGAGCCCGCCGCGTACGTCCTGAAGCGGGGCAGCATCCCGGAGATTTTCGGCTTCAACGGGCGCCACCTCGGCTGGCTTGAGAAGGGGATAGTGCGCGATCATGAGGGGCTCATGGCGGGCTTCACCAAAGGATCGCTCATGAGGCACACCGGGCAGGAGCACTACCGGCCGCCCAGGCGGCAGAAGCCCTTCCGTGCGCAGCCGGAGTTTTCCCCGCGGCGCCCGTTCTACCGGAACGGCATATCAGAGCTGCCCCTCGCCTCCTTCCTCATGCAGGGCAGGGATTAGGCCCGTTCAGACTTACCGGATCCGATAAGCTGAAAAGGCATGGAGCCGGCGTAAAGTTCTCTCGTCCCCATCCGCCGCTTTCCTGCGGCGCCGGGCACGCCCTGCCTCTCCCCTGGTTTCTGCATCCTTTGGGCTTACGCCTTCACCTCAGGATCCCGGGAGAGTTTCATCCAAAAGGCTCCGGCAGTGTAAAATCTGAGCAGACAGCAGCTCCGGAGGATAACGGAGCTCACGGCAGGGGGAATATATGGGGAATTCAGGGACATCAGGCAGCGCGTCGTATACCATCCGCGGGCATTCGCTGGTCTTCCGCGGGGATACGAATGAGTACCAGGCAGACGGCGTTAAGGTCCCGTCAGTTGAGGAGCTCCTCCGGAGGCACTCAGAGCTCCGCGGGCTTGACGACGGCGCTGCAGTTTCCGCTGATGAAAAGAAGAGGGCAGAGAATGCCGCCGCCCTCCGCGAGGAGATAGGGCGCTATGAGAAGGAGGGCGCAGAAGGGAGCTCCGGGGAGTTCCGGAACTACCTCTCCCTGAAGAAAAGCCGCGGGATAAAAGCTGAGTCAGCCATGCTCCCGGTCCTCATATTCGATGAGGCGGGAAAGCCTGCCTGTGCGGGCATGGTTGATCTCTCTGGGACAGTGAATGGCGTGCCGGCCCTCATCGGCATCAGCCTCGCCGAGAGAATGTCGCAGGGCAGGGCGGCGCTGCAGCTCAACCTCTGCCGGTTAGGGCTCATGCAGAGCTACGGGAAAGCCTGCGATAAGCTTTTTGTCATGAGGCTTCTTCATGGCTCAGCAGAGCTTTCCGAGGTCCCGGTACTTGAGGAGGCCGCCTATGCCCTCCTCAGGGAGTGCCTGCCGTCATTCCGGGCAGAATCTCCCGTAAAGCCTCAGGATTCGGGGAGCGGGGCGGATCCGGCTGCTTCAGGGACGCCTCCCCATGGCGCTGGCGGCTGGCAGGAGGCGCCCGAGCAGGCTCCAGAGGAGAAGGCGGCGCCGGCTCCGGAGCCTGCGGCGGGGCAGAGCGGCACAGAGAACGCTGAGACTGCGGAGCCGGCAGAGACCGCTGAGCCCACTGAACGTGAGGCTGAGTGTAAGAGGAAGGCGGAGCGCCTCAGGGACGTCAGCTGGTTCTGGTGGTTTTTCCCGGTCCTCATCCTCCACCTCCTGATCCTGATGCTTTTTTCCGGAGCCGTCATCGGCTGGTGGGCGGCGCTCTATCTGATCCTTACCTTTACGGCAGGGTGCCTTATTGCCTGGCCGGTCATAGCGTCATCGCCTGTCACCGAGGCAGCCGGCAATTCGCTCTTCCTCGGAGTCGTCGCGATCATCCTGAAGGGGGCAGCCTGGGGAGGAAGCTTATTTTTCGGCGGAATGGGGGACTGGGTGGGCAGCATCTGCGATTTCGCGAGCGGCACCGGCGCCTTTCTCGCCCTTGCGGGGATAGTGTTCGGCATCACCACGCGCGGCACGTCAGCAATCAATGAGGACAGGAACGGCCTCGTTGCCTCGGGCATTGCCTACCTGCTCTGCACTCCATCCTCGGTTTCCTTTCTGTCCGGCCTTGCCGGAGGCTGATGGGCGGGGCAGGAAGGCGGCTTCCAGCTATTGCCCCTGACGCTCATCCCCTGAATTCAGCCTCGCGGAAGGTGTCCGAGCCCCCGGCCAGGCAGTCTTATGCGCAGCGGGCGAAGCACTGAGGAAGATTCCCGGATGAGGCCCATAATGCGCATATTGCGGGTATCATCTGAAAGCGGCAGCTGAGCAGCCGATCCTTAAAATTTACCCCGGAGAAATGCCATGAGGAAGCTTCCCAAAGGAACACAAAGCTTCAATGCAGTCAGAAGCATGGATATGGCGTACGTCGACAAGACTGACATCATGTACAGAATGATAAAGAGCTGCCGGCTGTGCTTCATCGCGCGCCCTCCATGCTTCGGGAAGAGCCTTCTCCTTAACGCCCTTGAAAGCCTGTTCTCAAAAGGCACGGAGATGTTCAGTGGGCTTGCCATCGAGAAGCTCTGGACCGGGAAGACCTTTAAGGTGCTGCATCTGGACTTCTCCGGCATCGACAGCAGCTAAGCTGAGTCCTTTGAGCGGGCGGCCGTCTCCAAACTGCTGCTTGTGGCTCACCATGCCGGCATCATTGACAGGGAAAAGCCGGAATACAGCAGATGCGGAACCATCGCAGACCTTTTCCGGGAAATGGCTGTCCGCGCAGAAGAACAGTCCATGGTCCTCCTCATCGATGAGTACGACTCACCCCTCAGGCACAGCCTGCAGGACAGGGAGGCATTTGAGGCGGTAAGCGCTCACCTCCGCGCCTTCTATTCCGTGGTCAGGCAGTACGAAGGCAGGTTCCGCTTCATCTTCGTAACCGGCATCATGCGCTTTTCCAACCAGATATTCGGCTATGGGCAGAGCATTTCCGATATCGGCTCAGACCCGGAATACGGCGCGCTCCTCGGCTTTACCGAGGAGGAGATAAGGGAGTGTTTCGGGGAGGAGCTCCGGGAAAGGACAGCGTCTCTTTTCCATAAGAGCCCTGGTGATGTCACTCATGAGGAGACAGACCGGGTGGTGGAGTGTCTCCGGAGGCACTGCGGCGGATACTGCTTTGACGATGAATGCTCCGTGCGTCTTTTCGAGCCACGCTCATCGCTTCAGTTCCTCTCCCCATGCGGCGGGGAAGCATTCTCTGACTGCTGGTTCATGGAAGGCGGAGGCAGGACCAATCTCCCAGAGAGCATGAGCAGGATTCTTGCGGATGCGGCCCTTAACGGCGGCAAAGCCCCGTCCGTCCCGTGGATGGACTATGCGGTGAGCCCTGATTTTGATAACACGGAGTGCGCCGTTTCGATGCTCACGCAGCGGGGATATTTCAGCATCAGGGAAGCAGACAGCATGCATCTCTTCCCTGGGTTTCAGAACCTTGAGCAGCTGCGCGTCGGGGCCTGTCTCCTGACAAAAAGGCTGAAGGCATCAGGCGGAGCGTCAGAAGAGGATGTTTACCGCCTGAACTGGATCGATGACACGCCTGAAAAAGAGGATGTCACGGCAGAGGGCATTTCTGAATACCTCAGCCTCATCTATAAGGTCCTCTGCAGAGGAGAGAAAATTGGGACAGAGGAGGAGGCCTGCCGCATGCCGGTCCTTAACCTTCAGGGATCAGGCTATGATGCCGGCACTTTCAAATCAGGTGCAGGCACCTGCGGTGGGATCACGGTTGACTTCATAGAAAGGCGCGTCGTTATCGCTCTGAGGTGCATGCAGGAGGGAGAGTCAGCAGAGGCAAAGCTTCAGGAGGCTGCTGAGCTCGCAAAAAACGAAACCGTCAGCTGCCCTGCCGTAAAGGAGAGACGCTTCGCCATGGTCTTCTCTGTTCCGGAGCAGAAGATTGTGCTTGCCGCTGAGGTGAAGGGCTGTCTGAGCAGCAGTTCCAAATGAAACTGACTTTGCGGAAAATCAGGTCTTACGAGATGGACAGCGCTACTGCGTGCTGGGTCTCAACACTGCCTGATGAAAGAATCATATCATCAGTGTCAGGAGCCGGGATGGTCAACAGTTTCACAAAGACTCGCGGAGTCCTGGCATAAAGAGCGGATTCAGAGTTTTTACCAAAAAGGTGCGGCAGCTGTTAGACTATTGGATGTAAAAACTTACTGGAGATAAATGCCATGAAGATGCTTCCTACAGGAACCCAAAGCTTCAATGTAATCAGAAGCAGTGATATGGTTTACGTTGACAAGACTGCCTCCATTTATCAGATGATCAAAAGCGGCAGACAGTTTTTTATCTCCCGTCCGCGCAGATTCGGCAAGAGCCTCCTGGTGTCAACTCTCGAAAGCCTGTTCTCCAAAGGCACGGAGATGTTCAAAGGGCTCGCAATTGAGAAAGTATGGACTGACAAGACTTACAAGGTAATACACCTAGACTTTTCCGGAGTGATGGCCCGCACAGAGGATGAGTTTAACGAAAGCGCCAAAAATATGATCTTTGCTCTGACAGAAGGCATCATAGACAGGGAAAAGCCAGAATACAGCAAATGCAAAACCATTGCTGAACTATTTCGGGAAATAGCTGTTCGTGCCGAAGACTTGTCACTTGTCCTCCTGATAGATGAATATGACGCTCCTCTCAATTTCAATCTACAGAATAAGGAAGTGTTTTCTGCAATAAACCTTCAGATTCGTTCCTTTTATACTGTCATCAAGCAGTTTGAAGGCAAATTTCGCTTTATATTTGTCACCGGTGTGTCACGCTTTAATAAAGTTGCGTTGTTCAGTGCCGGCAGCAGCATAGCTGATATAACATATGGATCTGAATTTAGCAGTATGTTCGGATATACAGAAGATGAGATCAAAACTTATTTTGGAGATCATCTAAGGGCTGCTGCGGCATCAATCTTCAATGTCAGTTACGATGAAGTAACTGATATACAGATCAGCCAGATTATGGATGAGCTGAGGAGGCATTACGATGGGTACTGCTTCGATAAAAAGGCATCAACCCATGTCTATCAGCCATGGTCTGTGCTTCAGTTTCTGTCTACTAACGATGATCACGAGTTCTCTGACTATTGGTTTCAGGACAGCGGTGTCAGCACGCTGGTTAGCAATTTCATTCAGCTGATTGGAGGTGTAACCGTAGACGACAGAAACATACATTCCACGGACTGGAAAAAATTTGAAATCAACACAGACTTGAACAGCCCGTCTAACCGTCTGGCAGTACTCACTCAGTGCGGATATTTCACAATAAAGAAATCAATTGCCGGATCTGTCTTTGTTGGTCTACCTAACCTTGAGCTTCTGCATGCATGGGCATATCTCCTGACTGACACTATGATGCATTCTGTAAACGCATCAGGGGATGACATCAACCGCATGAGAGTACTCAAAGGCTCACTGTCATCACAAGATGTTTCAGCGAATGCCCTTTCTGATCTGTTCAACAGCATCTATAAGGTCCTGAACAGCAGCAACAGGATAGATACCGAATATGATGCCTGCGACATTCCGATGCTTTATTGCCTTGGTTCCGGCTATGATGTCCGGACTGAAGTGCCGGAGAAAGGCGGACGGGCTGATCTCACCTTTGAGTTTACTGATCGCAGGATGGTGATTGAGATGAAGTGCGCCCGTGATGGAGAGGATGCCGGAAAGAAGCTTGATGAGGCGAAGGCGCAGATTGAGAGCCGCGACTACGGAAAGTATGCACCTCTCAAAAAGCTCAGGCGCTTTGCCATGGTCTTCTCTGTTCCGGAGCAGAAGATCGTGCTTGCCGCTGAGGTGAAGGACGGAGAGCTATAAAGGCTTTGCCATGAAACCTGTTCTGCCGGCGGGGTTCAGCTGCAGCTCGCGAAAAATCAGAATGGGAGGATTTCTGTGAAGAAGATTCTTTACCTTACGGACCTGTGCTACCAGGCGAAGGGGCGGGAGTATTTCCGGGAAGATCTCTATATCACGGGAGTGCTCAAAGACCATTTCGATATCGCGATTTGCCATATCAAAAACGCGGAGGCCTATGAGGATCAGGCAGACCTTATCGTGTTCCGCAACACCGGATCCGTGATTGGCTACCGGGATACATATGACTGCTTCGTGAGGAGGGTTCATGAAAAGGGCCTGAACACCTACAATACCTTTGACGGGAAGGCTGACATGCGCGGCAAGCAGTATCTGGTGGATCTCTCAGCAGAGGGCTTTCCCGTGACGCCGACAGTGGACAGGATTGAGAACATCGCGCGCCTCGGGGAGTGCGCCCGCTATGTCATCAAGCCCAAGGACGGCGCCGACTCCATCGGGCTCGAGTTCCTCACGAAGGAGGAGCTCCTCTCAAGGAACCTTTCCTCTGGTGAGATGCTCATTCAGCCCGCCGTTGACTTCCTCTACGAGGTGTCCTTTTACTACGTCAACGACCGTATGGTCTACGCGATGTACGCCCCGGACAAAGGGAAGAGATGGGCCCTCCGGAAATACGAGCCGACTCCTCTGGACAAAGCCTTCGCGGACTCCTTTGTCAGATGGAACACCATCCGCCGCGGCATACAGCGCGTTGACGCCTGCAGGACCCACGACGGGAAACTGCTCCTTGTGGAGCTCGAAGACCTCAACCCGTTCCTCTCAGTCCTCGATTTGGATGAGGAGACCAGGGCTGAGTTCATGGAGGAGTTCATCGCAGCGCTCAGGGGCAGCATGTAGGGAGTCCTCCGTCTGCTGGCTTCTTTCGTGATCTCTGTTCCCTGCCGGCGCCATGATCGTGGGCAAAGCGGCGCTCTTTGGTTACAATCAGAAGGCCTGCGGAGCATTTTCCGCGGGCTCCTGTTTGTGAGGCTGCAGTTGAACGAGAAGATCCCGGTATTTGCCAGAGTGTGCGCGGGGCTCCTTATTGGAGCCGCCTGCGCAGGGTATTTCGTCTATGCCCAGTTCTTCGCGGAGAAGCCCTGGGTCCTCACGGTCTTCCACGTGAACTCCTTCTCCTCCCGCCTTGAGCCCTCCCGCGAGGCGCTTACGGCAGGCGGCGTGAACATCACCGCTGAGACGGGCGGCGCCGCCATCCTGAAGTCCGAGCTTGACTCCCTCGGCGCCTACAGCGGGAGGAAGCCGGCCATCCTCCTCTCGACCGGCATGCCCTATGACACGCTCTCCCCGTTCTACGGCTCATACCACGGCGAGGCGGAGGCCGCTGCCTATAACAGCATCTGCTTTGACGCGCTGCTGCCCGGGCGTGAGGCCTATGAGGAGGGCTCCGGCTTTGCGGACTTTGCCTCGCGCCTCGGCGTCTCCGGGAAATGCGCTCCCTCTGTGCTCTCGGGCGACACGTCAGGCGACTCCATGCCCATGTCCGCCGTACGCTATAAAGCCTTTGAGAAAAACGGCCGGAAGATTGGCGTCATCGCGCTTCACGCGGAGGGGAAAGCCTCCGGAAAGGGAGAACCGGTCCCGGCTGATGAGCTCTCCGCGGTGAGCCGCACAGCGGAGACGCTCCGGAAGAAGGGCATAGGAGTCATCATCATCGCATCTGACGGAGACCTTGCCGCGGCGAAACAGGCGGCGAGGAAGATCAGGGAGGCTGACGCGGTCGTAAGCTCCGGGGACACCATCCTCGGGAATGACTTCCGCGACCTCGGGCTTCCTTCAGAGGGCCCCTATCCGCTCACTGTCCGCCGCGCCGACGGCTCAATGGCCTGCGTCTCGCTTGCCGGGCGCAGCGCTGAGATCCTCGGGGAGCTCAGGCTGAGGCTCGACAGCGACGGCAATGTCCTCTCCTGCGGCGGCTCGCCGCACCTCATGCTGAACGGCAGCATCATGGTGGAGGACAGCGGCGACAAAAATGATGAGGTGAGGAGGGCTGTCGCCCGCCACATCTACGCGGATCTCCTGAAGCCCGACAGGGCGCTTTCGGAGACGGTCGCGAAGTACTCCTCCTCCATCCCCGGGAACAGGAGCGAGAGAATCACCGAGTCGCGCGGCCTCTACTGCTCGATGGGCGACAGGTCGCTCCGCTGCCTTAAGAGCAGCGCCGATCCGACAGCCTCGGGGCTCGGCACGCTCCTCGGGAAGGCGATGCTGAAGGCCGTTCCGGAGGCTGACATAGCGCTTTTGAACGGCGGGGCGCTTCACCGCTCAATGTACGCAGGCCCGGTTACGGCCGGCATGCTGCAGGACATGATCCCGGAGGATGACACACTGGTGCTCATGGACCTCTCCGGCGCGGAGCTCGTGGGCTCCCTCAGGGCCCTTTACGCCGGCATCAAGGAGGGGTACCCGGCGAGCGCGCAGTCGCTTGCCTGCGGGAGCGGGATAAGGTTCTCTGTCGGAAACGGACTCACTCTCGGGAACTTCGAGGTGAGCACGGGCGGAGCCTGGCATCCTGTGAGGCCGGAGGCTTCCTACCGCGTCGTTACGCTCCTCTCCCTCGCACGGGGGCAGCATGGCTGGGGGCCTCTGGTTCGTGGGAGGAAGGCCCGCGACACCGGGATAATGGCCCGCCTTGCCTTCCGGAAATTCCTGGAGGGGGAGAAGATCACGCCTCAGGTGGAGACCCGGGAGATGGTCATGCAGCCTGAGCGCGGCGGGAAGTAAAGGTTCTCCCGTATCACATTTCAGGCAGGCTTCCGCCTGTTTTTTTGCCCGCTCGCGCGGCTTTTCAGGATAAGATAAGACATGCAGGCGCCTCGTGTGCTGCCGGCACTGCCGTTTTCAGTTGGAGGGAGCATGAACATCAGATCGTCAGCCGCCTGGCGCTACCTTGCCTATCTCATCCACCGCATCATCGATGATGACATCAAGGTCCACGCGAGCCACCTCGCCTACACCACGCTGCTCTCGCTCATACCGGTAGTCACGGTGTTCTTCTCGACCCTTTCCATCTCCCCTGCGCTCAGCGGCTCGAAGGGCGCGGTGCAGAGCTTCATCTTCAGGAACTTCGCGCCTGACTCAGGGCTCTCCAAGGTCATCGAGAAGTCGGTGATGGAGTTCTCGAACAACGCCTCGAACGTTACCATCATCGGGCTTCTCTCGCTCCTTGTGGTCGTGCTGCTCCTCGTATCCGGAATCGACCAGTCAATCAACAAGATCTGGAAGTGCAAGGTGAAGAGGCCCATAATGACCTCGTTCATGGTCTACTGGACCACCATCACCCTGGGCCCCATCCTCATCGGCTGCAGCTTCGCGGTGACCTCCTACATCTTCTCGCTCAACTTCGTCAACCACTTCGGCATGCTGAGCAGCATCAAGCAGCTGGTGCTTAAGTTCCTGCCGCTCATCTTCTCCTTCATCGGGCTCTCGCTCCTCTTCCTCACGGTGCCGCGCCGCAAGGTCAGGATCACGTTCGGGCTCATCGGCGGCCTTCTCTCAGCAGTCCTCCTCGAGGCCGTCAAGACGGTCTTCTCCTACTACCTGATGTTCGCCTCCTACGAGAAGATTTACGGCGCTATCGCCGCCATACCGGTGCTCCTCATCTGGATCTACACCTGCTGGTACGTCGTGATCCTGGGCGTTGAGTTCCAGGCGAGCCTCCAGGAGTTCTGGGAGGCTGAGACGGCCAAGGGCAAAGGCGACAGCGCCGCCGCGGAGAGGATTGCGGCAGAGGTAGCTGAAAAAGGCGAGATTTCCGAGGATGAGGCCCTCGAGCAGGAGATAAAGGAAAGGGCCGAGGCTGCCGTCGAGAAAATCTGCGGGCATGATGCCGGAAAAGACAGCGCCGCGGAGGAGAACGCCTGCAAAAAGGCTCCTGACGGGCAGCAGTCTGATGCTCCTCTGGCAGAAGACGGTAAGGCGACTGACGGCAGCACTGTGTCGGAATGTCCCTCTGCGAACAAAGGAAAAGAGAGCTGAAGGCTGTGCTCTGCCGATACGTGTTCCCGGAACAGTGCCTTTGCTTTGGCAGATTTTATCGTCTGATTGCGGCCATCCGCCATTCTAAAGATGACTGATTCCCTGCATGAGCCATGCTAACTCATAGCCCTGACTCATGCAGGATCTGCTGATACGGAAAAGACCGTATTGTTTTTCACATGTTTCGTGTGAGGCAGGGAAATAGAATCAGCCGTCATCCTGTCACTTCTGACCGCAATGGAGTAGCAAGCCTTATGCAGGAAGAGACGAACAGTCAGTATTATGATACATCTGTATCCATCCTTGTCCAGAAAGGACGCGAGGAGGGATTCCTTACCTTCAACCAGATCGCAGACGCGCTCCCGAGCTCCATTGACCCCGAGCAGCTCGGCGACATAGTCCAGCTGATGGAGAGCATCGGCATCAGGGTCTGCGATGAATCAGATGGTGATGACGAGCAGT
>Ga0256404_1010939_pt1 | contig 12352 bp, 8 predicted proteins | sample RumenRJG_01DNA_FD_185990 | JGI IMG/M metagenome (GOLD analysis project Ga0256404, IMG submission 185990) | Bovine rumen microbial communities from Lethbridge, Alberta, Canada - RJG_01 | ecosystem: Host-associated > Mammals > Digestive system > Stomach > Rumen | place: Canada: Alberta | collected... | reverse complement strand
TTCCTTGATCTGCCGGAGATTTTATTTTTGAAGATCACCGTGAAAATCTTCCGTCCGGGCAGAGGGCGGTTCCTTCTTCCGCCGCTGTCCCGGGGCGCAATGTACAATGGATAGTATTATTATCGTTTTTTATTCCGATAAATTCAATGAACATTTGACGGAATCTGGGATGATTTTTCCGGGCAGAAATGTCCTGTTTTCCGGCATTTTCACGGCAGACAGAAGCTGTTTTGCGGACACTGATTGACAGCCATGAGCGACTGTACTAAGATGGTTAGTACACAAAAACAGAAAAAAATATGCGATAATCGGACTGTATCGGAACTTTGAATGATACAGTCCATGAGGACGCTCAGAATCGTTATATTTTTTATGAGGGAGCATCAATGTCTGCATCCAGTACGGAAAAAATCCTCGGAAAATCGAAAAAGAAAAAAAGCAAAAAGGGCCTTATCATCGGAATCTCGATTGCGGCAGCAGCTGCGGCGCTGCTGCTTATCACATATGGCCTGAATGTTGTCCCCGGGAAACTGATCCGGGATAAACTGAGCCCGGCAGCCGATACTGCGGATGAAACCGCTTACATGCCCGTAACGGCGACGGCTGTTGTCATGGACGTTCAGCAGAAGCTGACCGTGACCGGCAAGGTGATCTCCAATGCGGAGCAGATCGAAAATGCACATGCGACGGACGGCCAGGAGACGACAGGATATATCGTCGATCAGGTGAATGTGAAGGTAGGCGACACAGTCAAGGCGGGCGATGTCCTCTATACCATTGACATGACCAAGACAGAGAATGACATCACACTTAATCAGAAAAAACTCGCTCTTCAGCAGCAGCAGAATGCGATCGATGAGAATACCGCCAGCCGCCAGTACAATGAGGCCGCGCAGAGCACGTATAACTCCTACCTCAAGCAGAGCAGACTGAACGAAGATGCGCAGGAGGATACCGCTCTTGCTGTGCAGGGAACGGATTACACGGCAGAACAGATTGAAGAAGTAAGACAGAAGATGGAAGATGCCTACAATGCGTGGCAGTCCGCGAAAACCAAAGCGGAGGCGAGCAAGGCATCTGTGGATCAGCAGAACCTTATCATCGCGCAGAATGAGGCAAATGATCCGGTCGGCTACGAAACTTCATCGCAGAAGGCAGAGGATGATGCGCAGCTGGCAGTTCTGACAGCGCAGAACACGCAGAACGAGGAAGCGGAGACAAAGGCAAAGGACGATTACGACACACTCAAGCAGGAGTACAGTTCCTTTACAACTGCGGACCGTGCGCAGCAGACACAGCTCGAGAGCGCCGCGGACGAGGCGGTCACGCAGTATGAGACCGGCCAGGCCGCAGCCGACAAGGTCGCCACGCAGAAGGTTACCTCGCAGACCAATACACTGGATTCAGAGGAGGCCATCCGCGCTGATCAGGCGACACTCGAAAACCGCGAGGTCAAGGCAGATATCGACGGAATCGTCACAGCCGTGAACGTGGCGGACGGGCAGGCGTATACCGGAACGGAGGCTGTAGTCATCGACAATCTCGATACGATGAAGGCAACCTGCGAGATTCCGGAGGAAAACATTGCGGACATCGCTGTCGGAACCAAGGTGGAGGCAACAACATCCGCCACCGGACAGGATACCGTGGAGGGTTCCGTCTGCTTCACGGCACCGACACCGACACAGGATCCGCAGACTTCGACAAAGACCACAACGACGGCGACCGCCAGTACTTCGGATTCGTCATCTTCAGCATCATCTTCCTCTTCCACCGGAACTTCGAAATCGGGCAAGGTCACTTACAATGTGCAGGTCGATCTCGGACAGAATGCCCGGCTTCGCATCGGCATGACTGCAAATCTCAATTTTATCCTGAAGGAAAACAAGAACTGCCTCGCGGTTCCGAAAGATTGCATCAGCGGAGATGCGGTGAACGGATATTTCGTGACCCGTGTTCTCGGGGACGGTTCGGATCCGACGCAGACGGAAGAAGTGATGGTGGAAATCGGTGCGCAGGGAGATACCTACACCGCGATTACTTCCGGCAATCTGAATGAGGGTGATGTTCTCATCGAAAATGTTGACACGGGCTCGATGACAGACAACAGTGCTGCCGGGTCCACGGGTCTGATGGACGGAGTCTACTGATGGGGTCTTTGCAGCAGGAACGTGAAAACATCATTCATCTTGAAAATATCGTCAAACGTTTCAATATCGGAACCGAGAATGAACTCGAGGTTCTGCACGGCGTTTCACTCGATGTATATGAGGGCGATTTTGTCTGTATCGTCGGCGAGTCCGGTTCCGGCAAAAGCACGCTCATGAATCAGATCGGTCTCCTCGATCATCCTACCGAGGGGAAATATCTGATGCACGGCGTGGATGTAAGCGAGGCGACGGAGGACCAGCTTGCCGAGATTCGGAATCAGGAGATCGGTTTTGTGTTCCAGACGTATAACCTGATCCCGCGCACAACAGCGCTCGAAAATGTGGAAATGCCGATGCTGTATGCAGGCGTTCCGCGCGAGGAACGCCGGGAAAGAGCTGCAGATCTTCTCACCATGGTCGGCATGGAGGAGAGAATGGACCATACTCCGTCCGAACTCTCCGGCGGCCAGCAGCAAAGAGTCGCCATTGCCCGCGCGATGGCAAACGATCCATCGCTGATCCTTGCGGACGAGCCGACTGGTGCGCTTGATTCTCAGACAAGCCGCGTGGTCATGGATCTTTTCCACAAGCTGCATGACGAGCAGGGGCGGACGATCGTCATGATCACCCATTCGGCGACACTGGCCGAGGAAGCGGAACGGATTTTAACGCTTGTCGACGGGCGTATTACCGGTGAACGCGCCGGAAGGGGGCAGATTTACAGACCTGCCGGGGAGACGCGGGAACTGCATGCACGCCGCGATTTCGGCGACCTTGCATTTACTGAGGAAAAAGCAGAGGCAGAGGAGCAGAGGTAAATACGCATGTTTCTTGAAAATATCAGACTTGCTCTGCACAGCCTTGGGGCCAACAAGCTGCGGACGTTTCTCACGATGCTCGGAATTATGATCGGTGTCGGTGCGGTTGTCGCGATCGAGACGATCGGAGCCGGACAGACAAAACAGATGGAGGAGCAGTTCGCCGGAAACGGAGTCAATAATATCCAGATCTATATGTGGTCGGAAAATTATGACGAAGATGCCCCGCAGCTGTCTTTCACGCAGGACATGATGAAGAAGTTCGTGAACAAGTTCGGCGATCACATCGAAGCCATCGAGATGGATGCATATGGGAACAGCGGAAAGGCATATCTGGACGCTGCAAAGCAGGACGAGACGTATGCGAACTTTTATCAGCAGGGAGTGAACAACGGCGCTTTCACGGTTGAGAACGTGAAACTGAAGGAAGGAAGGACATTTACAGGCGATGAACTGAACAATGCCTCGAATGCTGCGGTTGTCTCGGACAAATTTGTCGACAATATGTGGGGCGGAGACTATGCAGGCGCCATCGGCAGGAGCTTCACCGCGGATTTCGGAAATGATCAGACGGCATCCTATACAGTCGTGGGTGTGTATACGTACCAGATTGATGCACAGTCCCTGCGGTCGATGGATCAGAAAGACATCAAGAGCATGTCAACACCGATGTTCGTTCCTTACAAGAATGTGACGCAGAGTCCCTATCTTGATCTCTCCGGTTATCCGGACGGGTATGATCCGTTTGCCATTACCTACTTTACACTGCAGGCAAAGCAGGGCGAGGATGTGGTACAGCTGGCCACGAGCATGCAGGACTACATGCAGAGCATGTTCTCGGCCGATCAGAATGTTACCGTCGAATCCTTCAGCAACAAACAGATGGTTGATGAGGTGAAGGCTTCCATGCAGCAGCAGACTACGACGATCTCACTGATTGCTGCGATTGCGCTCCTTGTCGGCGGCATCGGAGTCATGAACATCATGACGGTCACGATTACAGAACGCACCCGCGAGATTGGGACGAGGAAAGCAATGGGTGCCAAGCGCAGAGCCATCCGTCAGCAGTTCATCATCGAGGCGGTTGTGATGTGCGTGATCGGCGGCATGATCGGTACGATCGGCGGACTCATCGGCGGTATCATCGGATGCAGACTCATGCATTATTCCATTGCCGTGCCGATGGACTCCATCGCGCTTGCCATCGCCGTTTCCCTTGCCATCGGAATTTTCTTCGGATATTATCCGGCAAACCGTGCGGCGAAGATGGACCCGATCGAGGCGCTGCGGTACGAATGAGCAGAGCGGAAAACGCACGATCGCGGACAGAAGGTGTGCAAAAATTTTGCGGCTTATAACCGTTTTTTACAATTATTCAGCGGATTAAAAACGACAAATCCCCGGCCTTTTCCATATAATGATAAAGCATGGAAAAGTACCGGGAATTTTTTGATTCTTGTTTTATATCTGTTCGGCACAGATGAAAACCGATGCCGCCGTTCGAAAGCGGCGTATCAGCGCCGCAGACAGACGATTCTCTGATGAAGGAGGGAAAGAACCATATGAGCAAAGAGCCCAGGCAGCACTACAGAAATTTCAGGACCGTCACATATATACCGGCAGCCATCACGCAGCGCGGCACGAGGACCCAGATTGAAAGAGACCTTGCATTCCTTGAGAAGTATGTGGGGTTAGACAAGGTGTATCTCGAGACATTCCGCGGAGACACATTTGCTTCCAAAGAGAAGGTTCTGCTCTGGAAGAGCATTCTTGAGGATCACGGGGTTGAGGTATCCGGCGGCTTTACAACGGTTATGCCGGATATACCGGGAAACGGCGATGAAAAGCGCCAGAGACTTTTCGGTACGCTCTGCTATTCCAATGAGGCGATGCGCCGGAAAATCAAAGAAGTGTCCGAGTTTACAGCCGGGATTTTTGATGAAGTCATTCTGGATGATTTCTATTTTACCAACTGCACCTGTGAGGACTGCATCCGGAAAAAGGGAAAACGCACATGGAAGGAGTTCCGCCGCGATCTGATGGTCGATGCTTCGAAGAACCTGATCGTGGGACCCGCGAAAAAAGTCAATCCGAATGTGAAGATGATTGTCAAATTTCCGAACTGGCGTGAGTCCTTTGCTCTTGCAGGATACCGCCCGGGTGAGGAGAAGGATATATTTGACAAGGTCTACACGGGAACCGAGACGCGCATGGCTGCCTTCCAGGATCAGCATCTGCCCGGGTATCTTAGCTACTCGCTGATGCGGTGGATGGAAAACGCTGCGCCGGGAAGAAACGGAGGAGGCTGGCTGGATACGTATCAGTGCTGGTCGACGGACCGGTATCTGGAGCAGGCATATCTGACGGTACTCTCGCGCGGCCGTGAGGTGATGCTCTTCCAGTGGAGCGACCTCATCGGCAATAAGTTCACGGCACCGCTTGGCATTCAGCTTCATAAGCTGGATGAATACCTCTCGAAGGCCGGAAAGCCCGTCGGGGTACCGTGCTATATTCCGTTTGCCTCATCCGGTGAGAACCACGTTGAAATGCGGCTCGGCATGCAGGGAATCCCGATTGAGCCGACCCCGTATTTCCCGGAGAATGCGAAGACGGTTCTTCTTACCGAATCCTCGCTGGAAGATAAGGATATCTTTGCGAAGATCCGCGGACAATTGCTTTCCGGACGCGATGTTGTCGTGACGAGCGGGTTTGTGCAGAAGGCACCGGCAGATCTGTGGCATGAATATTCTGAGCTTTTCTATACCGGCCGCAAGATCACGGCGGACCGCTATTGGATCACAGATGACCGGGCCGGCTATATCGATGGTGCAGAACCTGTTCTTTTCCCGGACATGCAGCATGGAAACAATGCCTCCTGGGCGCTGCTTGACGGAGGAAGCGGAGATTATCACTGTGCTCTGTTCACGAAGAGCCCGTATGGCCCGGGCCGGCTTTTCACTTTGTCCATACCGGAGAATCCCGACGATTTGTCCAGAATGCCGGAAGAGACGCTTGATCCGGTAAAGAAGGTCATGAACGTGAACGGCCTTTATGTGACCGGCCGGAATGTGTCGCTTTTCCAGTATGATGACGGCACCTTCGTGTTATACCGTTATGTGACGGATCCGATTCACGATGTGCGCGTGACCGTTCACGCAGGAGCAGACGCAAAAGAACTGGTATCGCTCAATACAAATCCGCATACCGGGAGAAAAGACATCATTCCGCTCCGGGAAGTAAAAACTTCCTTTGATCTGGAGGGGCGGACAGAGAAGACGGCACAGCTCATTCTTCCGCCCGGAGAACCGGCCGCATTCCGGCTGAAATGAGCAGGTCCGTTTGGAGTAAATACAGAAACTGGCAATAAATGAAAAATAACACTAAGAACAATATACAGGTGAACAGTCCGTCTGCCGGAGAAAATAACGGGGTTTCGGGAAATACCATGAGGAATTCGGACGGCGTCATAGACATGACGCAGGGGAGCCCGGTACGGCTGATGCTGTCATTCATGATTCCGATGCTGATCGGCAATATCTTCCAGCAGCTCTACAACATGGTTGATTCCATGATCGTCGGTCATTTTGTCGGAGCGGATGCACTCGCGGCGATCGGTGCGACAGGATCGATCAACTGGATGTTCTTCTCACTCTGCAACGGACTTGCAAATGGTGTAGGCATTGTTATCTCGCAGTATTTCGGAGCGGGCAGGGATAATGATGTAAAAACGGCCATCGGCAATGCGTTTTACATTGTTGCGGCGGCGGCACTGCTGATGGGCGGCCTTGGATATGCCCTGGCCCGGCCGGTTCTTGCCCTGCTCGGCACGCCGGACAATATTATCGACATGTCGGTGCAGTATATGCGCATCTGCTGCCTCGGTGTCATCGCAATTGCGCTCTATAACTGCATCGCCTCTATCCTGCGCGGACTCGGCGACAGCAGGACTCCGCTGTATTTCCTGATTGTGGCCTCCGTCCTGAATGTCGTGCTGGATCTTGTCTTCGTGTGTGTTTTCCACTGGGGAGTTGCGGGAGCCGGTGTGGCAACCATCATCTCGCAGCTGCTCTCCGGTGTCGGGAGCCTTACACTGTCGATCCGCAGAAATGCATATTTTCATCTCACGAAGGAATCCTTCCGGTTCAACAGGAACATCATCTTCCAGACGGTACGCATCGGTGTTCCGATGGCAGCCCAGAGTTCTCTGATTGCCTTTTCCTGCGTCATCCTTCAGAGCGTGGTCAATTCGTTCGGTTCATCCGTAGTCGCGGCATTTACTGCGACAAGCCGTGTTGAACAGCTGGTGCAGCAGCCGTATATGTCTCTGTCTACAGCAATTTCCACTTTTACCGGACAGAATATCGGTGCCGGAAAGAAGGACAGAGTACGTCTCGGCGCCAGCAGAGGACTTATCATGATCCTGGCTTTCACCTGCGTTATGATGCCGCTGATCTGGATTTTCAGCCATCCGATCATCGGGCTCTTTGTCACGGATAAAGAAGTTATCCGGCTCGGAGCGCATGCTCTTCATCTCACAAGCCCGTTCTATTTTCCGCTCAGCATTATATACGTATACCGCGGGCTGCTGAACGGCGCCGGAGATGCTATGTTCTCCTTCCTGAACGGCGTCACGGAGTGTGCAGGGCGCATCGCTTTCCCGAAGCCGCTCACAATGATTTCACAGATCGGCGTCTGGGGAATCTGGCTCGGCACAGCGCTCACCTGGCTTCTTGTAGCGATTGTCACATTTCTCCGGTACCGGTCAGGCGCATGGAAAAAGATCTCCCTGCAGGGGAGAAGTGCATAGGAAGGTGAGGACAGCTGCAAGGCAGCTGTGAGAAAGAAAAAACGCTCATAATAGAATATTGTAAGAATCGATAGTGTCTTTTGAAGATCCGGAATCCTGAAATGAAATCAGGCCGGATCTTTTTTATTGGTACTTTTCCCCGCTTTTCGACGCTGCATCCGGAGATATCCCGGAGATATCCGGGAGAAAGCCATAGAAGAGAGAATGCATTACTCAGATGTTATAGTAAATAACTTCTGAGGCAGAAAAAGTTAAATAGAAGTTAAATGTAAGGGCGTCTGAAAGTTATTTCTGCAAATTTAATCGTACATTTTCGATAAATTAATTGTAGAAATATTGTCTAAATAGAACAATTTTCTTTTTGACAGCAATGGTATAGAATAAATTTAAACGGACGAAAACGTTTAAGAAAACTGCGGTTTTAGCAGTTCCCAAAGCGCAAAACCGGGAATTCTCATGTTCAAGTCCGGCTTTTATCAACAATACCGCGATTTCAAGGGAGGATACATATGGCAAAAAAGAGCGGCGAAGCGGCAGTCACCGAGACAGCTGAGATGACTGAATTCGACTATAAGAAAGCAAAGAGCAACAGCTTCTGGCATAATACCTGGAAGCACAGGGCATATCTTGTAATGGCTCTTCCGGCTGTCATTATCATGCTTCTTTTCAATTACATCCCGATGACGGGACTTGTACTTGCATTCAAGAAGTACGATATGACGAAGGGTATGTTCTTAAGCCCCTGGAATGGACTTGATAACTTCAAGTTCCTGATCGCATCGAAGAAGACCTTCTTTACGATGACGAGAAACACTCTGCTGTACTACCTGATATTTACAGCAATCGGTACATTCCTCAACGTCGTAATTGCAATCGCCATCGATCAGCTGGTGTTCAAAAAGTTCGGCAAGGTCATGCAGACGATCATGATCATCCCGGTCTTTGTCTCCTATGCAGCTGTACAGTTCATTGTAATGGCTTACCTCGGATCAAACGTCGGTATGATCAGCAATGCCCTTGCGGATGCCGGACAGAAGATTGCGTTTTACCGCAGCCCGCAGTACTGGCCGCTCATCCTGACACTTGTCAAGATCTGGCACGACACCGGTTACGGCTCAGTCCTTTACATGTCAGTTCTTGCCGGTGTTGATACTTCTCTTTATGAAGCAGCTCAGATCGACGGCGCAACCAAGTGGCAGCAGATCAAATATGTTTCCGTGCCTTCTCTTGTTCCGATGGTCACGGTTATGCTCCTTCTTTCCGTCGGCAATATCATGCACTCGGATACCGGTCTTTTCTTCCAGGTCACGAGAGATACCGGAAACCTTTACAGCACGACGCAGGTTATTGATAGCTACGTTCTTCACGCAATCATGCATATTTCCGATTTCGGATTCCTGGCTGCAACGACATTCTTCCAGTCTGTGGTCGGTCTGCTCCTGATGCTGTTTGCGAACTGGCTGGTCAACAGAGTCAGCCCGGAAAACGCACTGTTCTGACGCAGACGAGTTGTATACCTGTTTACGGCAGCGCTTGCCGATGAAGGCAGAAAGAAAGGATTGTTATGGCAAAAACAGCAATGGCAGTGAAACCAAAGAAAAAGAAAAACGGCATCGGGCAGTATATCTTAAGCCTTTGCCTTCTTATTTATACAGCATATTGCGCACTCCCTCTTATCCTCGTCGTCATCTCTTCCTTTACGGATGACACGGAACTGAAGAAAGACGGATTCACGTATTTTCCGTATAAGTGGTCGACTGCAGGCATGAACGCAATTCTGCGTTATGGCAAACAGCTCGGCACCTCTTACATGGTCACGATTTTCGTTACGGTTGTCGGTACGCTCCTCGGCCTGCTCGTTATGTCGATGTTCGCTTATTCACTGAGCCGTCCGCAGTTCCGCATGCGCCATTTCCTCAGCGTCTATCTTCTGATTCCGATGCTGTTCAATGGCGGCCAGCTCTCAAGCTACATTGTCTTCACTTCGGTTTATCATCTGAAGGATTCGCTTCTCCTGCTGATTCTGCCGATCATGGTTACGACCATGAACGTCATTATCCTGAGGACCTATATCGCGAACAGTATTCCTGAAGAACTGATGGATGCCGCCAGGATCGACGGCGCAGGAGAGTACCGCACCTTCTTCCAGATCACGCTTCCGCTTATGAAACCGACCCTCGCAGCTGTTGGCTTCATGATGGCGACCGGGTACTGGAATGACTGGCAGAACGCATATCTTTATATCGAGTCCAAGAGCAAGCAGCCCCTGCAGCTCCTTCTGATCAAGATTCAGAAGTCCATCGAGCAGCTGCTCTCCAATAAAAATATTCCGGCTGCCGTTATTGCAGCAATGGGCGGCAATATCCCTCAGTGGTCTGCAACAATGGCAACGGCTCTGGTCGTCATCGGACCTGTCATCATTGCATATCCGTTCTTCCAGAAATATTTCGTAAAAGGTCTTACCGTGGGATCGGTCAAGGGCTGATCGAATGGCGTTTCGAAAACGTTCAAGATTTTTACGGACCCGGGCTGTTTAACTGCTTCGGGTCCGGTCAGGAAGCGAACAAGAGAACGGCTGCTTTGCTGCGCGGTAATCGTTATTTTGCCGAGTTTAATGCGCAAAATAACGAAAAAACGACATTTCAACTATACAAAGTGATGATTTAGTACCACGTGTTAAAAATTACTTGCAAATAGTGCACAAGCAGTCTAAAATCTTAATCGGTTTCGAAAATAAATATTTCAGGAACCGGAATTCTTTATCGAGGCATCCTGGGCAATGAATTCGGGATCTCCCGAGTACCCGGATCCAGAACCCTGACAATGCAATATACACATCACATGGGAGGAAAGGTATGAAATCAAAGAAAGTTTTGTCACTGGCTCTCACAGCGGCAACAGCAGCTGCACTGCTGGCCGGATGCGGAAGCTCTTCCACCGACACGACAGCAACATCGAGCGCTGCAAGCTCGGCTGCAGAAACGTCGACAGCAGCAGAATCCTCTGCGGCAGCTTCCACAGAAGCAGCTGCGGATGCGACCTCCACAGCATCAGATTCCGGAGAAGCAAAGACCCTCGTTATCTACAGAGCGGCTTACAACGTTGCTGATCCTGATGCAGATGAGGAAGCAAAGATTCAGGATGCTATCAACGAGTATCTTGCAGGCAAGGGCAAGAACTACACCGTCGAGATTCACGATATCAACAATTCTGAGTACGGCGATAAGGCAAACCTGGCATTCAACAGCGGCGAGGTCGATATCCTCTGGACAGCAAACTGGTGGCAGACCATTGGTACCGATGATCTGTACAAGAACAAGTCCGCATATGATATCACGGATCTTCTTCCGGGCACCGATCTTTACAATGCAATTCCTGAGTCCTACTGGGCAGGATGCCGTTACGACGGAAAAGATTATTACATTCCGGTCTACAAGGAAGGCGCTGAAGGCTACGAAATCAAGATTCTTGATTCCAACGCAGATGCACTCGGCGTGAGCACGGATGACATCGTAAAGGATGTCGACGCAGCAGACGGCATGCTGAACAAGCTTGCAGCTCTTGAGCCTTACATGCAGAAGGCAGCAGATGCCGGAATTCAGTATCCGTTCGTATTTGCTTCCACTCCGATGTTCTATCGCTTCGCAATGGACAAGTACGATTTCTTCGCTTCCAATATGCTGTCGATGATCGCTGTCGATGCTGAGAAGGACGAAGTTGTCAATCCGATTCAGACCCAGGATTATGCAGACTTCTGCAAGATGATGGGCAGATGGGGCGAAGCTGGTTACATTGATGTCGATGCGGAAGTCGGCAAGACTGTTACAGCGGATGTTACGCAGTCTCAAGACTGGCTGTTCAACTGGTGGACCGCAGTTCCGAACGACAAAGAGTCTGAAGGACGTGACGGCAATCAGGCTGAAACATTTGCAAAGCTGACGGACAATTATTCAACATCCAGATCCACCCTTGGTTCCTGCTTCGCAATTTCCGCAAAGTGCGATGAAGAGACCGCTAAGGACTGCATCGACTTCCTTGGACTCCTTGAGACCGATCCGGAACTTGGCAACCTTTATACCTATGGTATCGAAGGCACCGATTACGTCCTGACCGACGGCAAGGTTGATCGCACCCAGGAAGGCACCGGCACTCTTTACAACCACAGCCCGTGGGAGTCTACTTCCGTCAAGGCTGTAACGCTTGAAGTCAACGAGCCTGACAACAAGGTTGAGATGTATGATACATTCAACAACAGCGCTAAGACGTATCCTTCTACCGGATTCCGTTTCAACGCAGATGCAGCTGGTGTATCTGATAAGGTTACGGCCTGCATCGATATCTTCAACAACTACGGCATGACCCTTGAACTCGGCGGCTACAGCGAAGATCAGGTTGATGATGCAATTGCTGAATATCAGCAGGAGCTCGATGGCGCTGGATATCAGGATATCCTCGCTGCAGCTCAGCAGCAGTATGCAGACTGGAAGGCAGAACAGTAATCTGCGCCCAGAGTCAAAACTGAGTAATCTTTAGAAGCTCCGGAGGGACGCTGCAAAAGCAGCGCCCCTCCTTTTATT
>Ga0256404_1010938_pt1 | contig 12353 bp, 7 predicted proteins | sample RumenRJG_01DNA_FD_185990 | JGI IMG/M metagenome (GOLD analysis project Ga0256404, IMG submission 185990) | Bovine rumen microbial communities from Lethbridge, Alberta, Canada - RJG_01 | ecosystem: Host-associated > Mammals > Digestive system > Stomach > Rumen | place: Canada: Alberta | collected... | reverse complement strand
GAACAGCGCCGGATACTCGGGGCGGCCCATGCCGGCTTCGTCGCGATGAGCCTCATAGTTCAGGCCGACGCAGATGATCTTCTCCGGATCCACCACTGCCGGTGCGAAATGCAGGCGTCCGCTGGGACTCATCGATTCAGGGGTGAGTGGGCGCCCCTTGCGCACGATATTGGCGATATTGGGCAGATGCTCGCCGCGCTGATCGCTGATGACATCCTGCATCGCTATGGGATAGCAGGCCGTGACATCGACCCAGCGCTGTCCGTCGGTGGCGCCGAGATGCAGCTCGTCCCCGGCATAGAAGTTGAATAATTTCATGAGCTCGTCCCCCTTGTATGCGATATTTTGTATTCTAAAGAATATCACAGATAGCCGCAAATGTCACGTGCCGGCTGTCCCTATTGGCGTGAGCCGCGGAACTTTTTGACATTGATGAGTTCTGTTGGTAAAATGTTCCCTAATTAAGGAAGTGATAGAATGTCTTTGCCGAAAAAGCAAATGCTTTTCCTGACGGTGTTCCTCGGCGTCATGACGGCCATGGCGCCGCTGGCTACAGATATGTATCTGCCCGCCCTGCCGGAGATGCAGCTCGATCTCGGCATCACGACGTCGCTGGCGCAGCTGACGTTGACCATGACGATGCTCGGCATGGCGCTGGGGCAGATATTCTCCGGTCCGGTCTCCGACATGCGGGGGCGGCGTCTGCCGCTGCTCGTGGGCATGGTGGTGTTCGCCCTGGCCTCGCTGGGCTGCGCGCTCGCCTCGAATGTCTACCTGTTCCTGCTGCTGCGCTTCGTGCAGGGATTCGCCGGTGCCAGCGGCATCGTCATCGCCCGCGCCATCGCCCGTGATGTCTGCGAGGGGGCGGCGCTGACGCGGTTCTTCGCCATCCTGATGATGGTGAACGGCCTCGCGCCGATCATGGCCCCGGTCATCGGCGGCCAGATATTGCTATTCACGAGCTGGCGCGGCATATTCGTCGTGCTCGTGGCCGTCGGTATCTGCCAGTTCCTGGCCTCGCTCATCTATCGCGAGACCCTGCCGCCTGAGCGGCGCGTGCGTGGTCTGCTGCGCAGCGTAGCGAAATTCCCGCGCCTCGTCAAGGACAGGTATTTTCGCGGCCACTGTCTGCTGCAGTGCTTCGTGTTCGGCGGATTCTTCGTCTACATCGGCGGCTCGTCCTTTGCCTTCCAGAATGTCTATGGGTTCACGGCTCAGCAGTTCAGCTTCCTGTTCGGTGGCATCGGCATCGGCCTGCTGCTCTGCGGGGCGCTTCCGGCCCGGTTGGCGGGGCGGGTGGCTGATGAGCTGCTGCTGCGCATCTCACAGCGCGTGCAGTTCATCGGCAGTCTGTTGCTCGTGGCCGCTTTCGCTCTCGATCTGCCGGTCTGTATCGTCATACCGGTGCTGTTCGTGACCATCGTGCCGCTGTCCGTCATATCGGCGGCCAGCTTCTCGCTGGCGCTGTCCCGCCAGGGGCGCAGTGCCGGCAGCGCGTCCGCCCTGCTGGGTTTTTCACAGATGGTGCTCGGCGGCATCATGATGCCGGTCGTCGGTGTTTTCGGCGGCAGCACGGCACTGCCCATGGGCGTCCTCATGGCCGTATTCTTCGGTTGCGGTCTCCTGTGCTACCACCGCTACATAGCGGCGGAGCAGTGATGATATAGCAAGGCTTTAAAAAGCTGCTGTTCTGTTTTATAGAGCAGCAGCTTTTTCTTATGTGTTTTTCGAGGCTGATGCGTCCTCAGCCAGATATTCCGTGAACTCATGCTCCGGCAGGGGCTTGCTGTTCAGGTAGCCCTGTCCGTAGCAGCAGCCGCAGGCCAGCAGGAGCTGCTCCTGCTCGTGGGTCTCGATGCCCTCGCAGATGACTTTCATGCCGAGGTCTTTGCCCAGGGTGACGCAGCTGGTCAGCACGATCTGCATGCGCTCGGAATCCTCGGTCTCCGAGAGGATGCTGCGGTCGAGCTTCATGACGTCCATGGGTAGCAGCGTCAGCAGCGAGAGGTCGGAGTAGCCGCTGCCGAAATCATCCATGTCGATGGTGAAGCCCATCTTTTTCAGGCGGCGCACGATGGTGACGGCGCGCTCATGCTGGCGCTCGTCATTCAGGTCGAAGGCCGTCTCGGTGATCTCGAGCTCGACGTCCTCGAGATGGCCGAAATAGCTGGCGATGCCCTGCATCTTGGCCAGGTAGCCGTCCTCATCGAAATGTAGCCGTGACTGATTGACTGATATCGGCACGACTGGCAGGCCCCGAGCACGGCGCTCCTGCTGATATTTGAATGTATGCTCCAGCATGTAGTAGTCGAGCTGGGTGACGAAACCCGAGCGCTCGAATGTATCGATGAACTGCCCCGGCATCAGGAATCCCAGCTCCGGACTCTGCCAGCGCACGAGAGCCTCGGCGCCGACGCATTTCCGTGTCACGATGTCGTATTTCGGCTGGTACCACACCTGGAACTCGCCATTTTCCAGAGCCCGTTCCATGTTGCTCTCGATTTTCTGGCGCAGCTCTTCCTGCTCGCTGAGCTTTTTATCGTAGATCCGCACGCAGTCGGTATTGTGTGCTGCGATATTCGCTTTTGCAGTTGCCGCCTGCGGCAGCATGTCATCGTCGTAGAAATAGCAGACACCAGCCACAAGGGACACGCGCAGCTTGTAATCCTCGTGCGCCTGACGGCTGTTGCGGAACAGGAATGTGCGGATCGCGGGGGTCAGCTCATCAGGGGCACTGGGGGCGACCAGTGCCTGTATCTGACCGGCACCCGAGCGGACGGCTACTGCGGTTATCCAGGGCTCGCGGTCCAGGGCGCTGGCCAGACGGCGCAGCAGCTGGTAGACGGCGTCGAGACCGTAGTTGCTGATCAGGATGTCCTGCTTGGGCAACAGCAGGACGATCATGGCGGACTGACGGCGCTCCTCCGGTGAGAGCAGGCGGAGCTGCCGGGCGGCCTCCTGTTCGAGCCAGACGCGGGCATGCAGGCCCGTGCCGTGGTCGGTGAACAGCATGTTCTTTACCTCGGACAGATGCCACTGGCGCATATGCATCATGCGCACGAGCAGGAACGTGATGATGATGAAGGCCAGGCAGGCTCCGAGCACGAACCAGGTGGGATAGGCGTACAGCATAGCCAGAAGCGAGCGACCATGCTCGGAAGACCGCATGGCGTCCATGTCCATAGCCTGTATGTCATCGGTGCCGATATGAGCCAGCTCCTTGTCGATGATGCTGATGAGACGGGGATCGGTGTCGATCGCGAAGCCGAGACTCTGAGGCACGACGATGGGCGTATCGCCGGAAATCATGAGCTGGGGATAGTCACCCTTCCAGATGCTGTACTGGGCAAAGCTCGCCTTGACATAGGTGATATCGGCCCGGCCGTCGGCCAGAGCCTGCAAGCACTGCTCGGGGGTATCGAAATAAAGCCGCTGCTGTACGGGATAGCTTTTTTCGAGGTAGTTGCGGGTTACGAAGGAATTGCGTATGCAGGCGACGATGGGATGCTCGAGCTTCATTGAGCGGCGGGACACCGGCGTATATAGTATCGCCGGCAGCGCCGCTGACAGCGTCTCGCCATGCTGGGCCGCCCAGCTGTAGTTGAAGGGCATGCTGATGTTTATATCTGCATCGCCCTGGATGGTAGCCAGATAGCAGTCATTCAGCGTATCTGCGGGCTTTACTTCGAACTCTACGCCCAGGTCGGATGCCATGCGGTCCAGCAGCGTGGCCATCATGCCCTGGAACTGGCCATCCTCGCTCATATAGGCGAACGGTTTCTCATGGATGGCGGCCACTACGCGCAACACAGGATGCTTAGCCAGATAGTCGCGCTCGGCACCCGTGAGCATCAGAGGCAGTTTCTGTCTGCCGGCCGGATAGGAATTGCGCAGTTCCGTCAGGAAATCCGGCCGGTTCGTGCGCAGATCATCAGCTGCGCGGTTCAGTCTGGCCATGAGGTCGGCCTCGTCCTGGCGCACAGCCATATAGCCGTAGGTGACATCGAAGGTGTCGATCGCGTCATCGGAGCTCAGCGGCGCGGAGACGAAGAAACAGTCCAGGTCGTCGTCATATTCGGCCGTCAGCTCCGCCAGAGAGTCGTAGGCGACGGTATGGTAGGTGATGCCGGGATAGCGTATGCGGCTGGGCAGAGAAGCATCATAGCCGTCACCGCGCAGATGGCCGAGGCGCAGCGGAATACCGCTCTGCTGATGGGCCGCGATGGTGCTCCAGCCGCCATGGACGAACATGATGCTGAAATTACTGCCCATGGGCAGCCAGGACAGCAGCCAGCGCTGGCGGTTGGCATGGGTGTTGGGCACATCGGATATGACATCGACCTTGCCTTCGTCGAGCCAGGTCTGGCACTGGAGAGCAGTGCCTTTGAAAAACACACAGTCCATGCCGGCATAGCTGGCTACGGCGCGTATATAGTCCGCGGACAAACCCTCGACGAATCCCTGTTCCTGCACAGCCGGACCTGTCTGGACGAGACCGACATGCAGCAAGGGACGCCGCTCGGCTGCGTTCGCTGACGGGCAGGCGACGCTGGCCAGCAGACACAGCAGGACCGCTATGATTGAATAGGATATCTGTCTGAACCGTTGTTCCATCGACAAATACCTCGCTTTCCTTGCGTAGTGATTGATTCCGTCAGTGTGCAATTACACCTAATTATTTATTCGCTAAAACGCAGGTAGGTTCCTGCTCATTTGTCACGGGATTGGCGGTCTGCGGCAAAAATCTGTTGCGAAAAAAACATTGACGACAGAGGGGAAAGCCAATATAATTAGTAGCAGGTACTAAAATACTCCAAGCGAGTATGGACCAGCAGAAAAGGTAATATCTGCCGACTGCATCTCAGTAAAAGTGAGGTAATGAGCAATGTATGTACATGACTTGGTACACCAGGGCCGCCCTGGCGATATCGCCGTAATAGACCATGACCGCCGCATGACCTACGAGGAGCTGGCGCAGGCCGTGCGGGCCTGCCGGGACCGGCTTTACTCTGTCGGCGTGCGGCAGGGAGACCGCGTGGGTATTTTCTCGCGCAACTGTGCCGAATACATATACGCGTATCTGGGCATCGTCAGCCTCGGTGCTATCGCTGTGCCGATCAATTTCCAGCTGTCGAGCCGCGAGACGGCCTATATCCTGAAAGATGCCGGTATCGAGCATCTGCTGACGAGCCAGACACTTCATCTCGTCGATGCCCTCGCAGCGATGCGCTCGAGCCTGCAGGTCACGCAGCACGACCTGAGGGGCTGCGGCACGCCGAAGCCGGGGATCAAGCCGGCGCCGCCGCTCGGTGAATTTTTCTCCGTCGATAATCCCTGCGTCATCATCTATACGAGCGGTACGACAGGCTCGCCGAAAGGGGCCGTGCTCTCGCATCGCAACCTCGTCACGAATGTCAAGCAGATCGGGACACGTCTGCACATGGAGGCATATCATCGCTCGCTCTGCGTGCTGCCGATGTACCACTGCTTCGGCTGGACCTGCTCGGTGCTCTATCCGCTCTACGTGGGCGCGAGCATCGTCATTCTCGATTCCTTTACGCCGAAGGAGACCATCGCGACGATACGTGACGAAGGAGTCACCGATGCCTGCATCGTGCCCTCGATATGCTCGCTGCTCACGAAGCTCGCCAGCAAGGAGGACATGAAGACGCTGCGCCTCGTCGTCTCGGGCGGCACGGCGCTGCCGCAGAAGATCGAGCAGGATTTCCGTGATAAATTCGATGCACCGATCTGCGAGGGATACGGGCTCTCCGAGGCATCGCCGGTCGTCACGATGAACCCCTGCGACAATACGCGCGCCGGCTCTATCGGCCCCATCGTGCCGGATATCGACTGGCGCATCATCAGCGGCGACGGCAGCCAGGTGCCGCTCGGCGAGACAGGCGAGCTCATCATCCGGGGCGGCAACGTCATGCTCGGCTACTGGAATCTCGAGGAAGCCACGAAAGAGACGCTGCGCGGCGGCTGGCTGCACACGGGCGACATCGTGCGGGCCGATGCGGACGGCTACATATACATCGTCGACCGCATCAAGGATATGATCATCAGCATGGGCGAGAACATATACCCGCGTGAGGTCGAGGAGCTCATATACCAGTTCCCCGGCATATCCGAAGTCGCGGTCATCGGTATAGAGGACAAGCTGCGCGGCCAGGCCGGCGCTTGCTTCTACAGCGTGAACAAGGGCGTGAAGCTCAACGTGCGCGAGCTCAAGAAGTTCCTGCAGGCGAATCTGGCCCTATTCAAGATACCGCGCGAGTTCCACGAGGTAGACAAACTGCCGCGGACGTCCACAGGCAAGATTGCCAAGCGCGTGATTCTGAAGGATTTCTACGGCGATAAGAAGATAAAGTGAGACCGATTCAGTCGGGATGTGAGGCAACGGCTGTCGGCAGTGGAGGAGATACCTCCGCCGCCGGCAGCCGTTGCCTCACATCAGACACTAAAAAAGACTGCCGCAACGCGACAGCCTGATCAGTCATGGTGCTCGCCAAGGGATTCGAACCCCTGACCCCCTCCATGTGACGGAGATGCTCTAGCCAACTGAGCTAGGCGAGCGATAAATATAAAAGGCTTTCGCGTCAGCGAAAGCCTTATTTTCAATGGTGGGGTTAACAGAATTCGAATCTGTGACCTCCTCGATGTCAACGAGACACTCTAACCAACTGAGCTATAACCCCATGTCCTGACGACAGAAATAATTCTAGCATAAAACAGGGAGACTTGTCAATAAAAAAATAATGAAATTTGACCATGTGCGCTATAATTACTTTATTTCAGGGATACCATTCATTATCAGGGAAGAAGAGGTAGAAAAAAAACACCGCTCGCATGAGCGGTGTGTGACGGCCATTTCGCATAGAGCGGCCTTATTTACCAACAGCCTTGCCGCTCGGACGGGAGTCCTGAGCCAGGCTGATGCGGCGTATCCGATCAAAGGGCACCTCAACAAAGGAGTAGCGTATATCGAGATAGTCGTTCCTGCGGTTGAATGAAATTTTCTTCAAAGTGAATCGGCTGGTCTTTTTTATCAGATTTATGTAGTAATTTGCATCCTCCGCTGTGAACGGCCCATTCTCGATGATAACGCGTACGTTATCAACTAGCATGGGAAACACCTCCGGTAGTTCATCATATTCAATATGAAAAGGTTTTCTATTCCTGCGGCTGTAGCGGTGGAATCCAGCCTTTCCACACGCTTCGCAGGTATTATATCATTTAGTTACTGTAGTTGTGAAGTGACATTTGACCTTGAATAAGAGAGGATAGCGGAGATGATGAGCGTTAGTCAATTTAAGAAAACGTTTACTAATGATAGGAGCGGCCCAAATGGCCGTTAAAGAAGTTATTTGACAGGAAATAAATCAAAAGGATATTTTTTGCCTGGAATCAAGTACCTTTTTTGGAAACAGTTTCATCAGCAGGTTCCGGATGCGTCAGCCGGCTGCCTAAAAAAAGAAAGCCTGCCCGGAAGGGGCGGCTTTCTTTTTTGAAGGACCGGAGAAATATATCGATGCTATATCAGTGATGGAACAGGCGGATGTGGGTCATAGCCATGGCCATGCCGTATTTATCTGCGGTCTCGATGACGTTGTCATCGCGGATGGAGCCGCCGGTCTGGGCGACATAGGCGACGCCGCTCTTGCGGGCGCGCTCGATGTTGTCGCCGAACGGGAAGAATGCATCCGAGCCGAGGCATACGCCTTTGTGGGTGGCGAGCCAGGCCTGCTTTTCTGCCTCGGTGAAGACGGGCGGCTTCTCGGTGAAGACGCGCTTCCAGTCGTCCGTGCCAAGGAGATCCATGTACTCGGGGCCGACGTAGACGTCGATGGCGTTGTCGCGGTCCGGGCGGCGGATGTCGTCACGGAACGGGAGGTTCAGGACCTGCGGGGCCTGACGCAGATACCAGATATCGGCCTTGCTGCCGGCGAGACGCGTGCAGTGGACGCGGCTCTGCTGGCCGGCACCGATACCGATGGCCTGGCCGTCCTGCGTGTAGCAGACGGAGTTCGACTGCGTGTATTTCAGCGTGATGAGCGCTATGAGCAGGTCGCGCTTGGCGTCGGCCGGGATGTCCTTGTTCTGGGTCGGGATATCTTTGAGGCAGTCCTCGGTGATCTCGACGTTGTTGCGCAGCTGCTCGAATGTCACGCCGAATACCTGCTTGCGCTCGATGGGAGCCGGCTCGTAGCTGGGATCCATCTGGATGACGAGGTAGTTGCCCTTGCGCTTCGATTTGAGGATGGCGAGGGCTTCGTCGGAGTAGGACGGAGCGATGATGCCGTCGGAGACCTCATGCTTCAGATAGGCAGCGGTCTGGGCATCGCACTCGTCGGAGAGAGCCGCGAAATCGCCGTAGGAGCTCATGCGGTCAGCGCCGCGGGCGCGCACATAGGCGGTGGCGATGGGGGAGAGGTCGGCCGGAGCGCCGTAGACCTGCTGCAGGGTCTCGGAGAGCGGCACAGCGACAGCGGCACCGGCCGGGCTGACATGCTTGAACGAGGCAGCCGCTGGCAGGCCGGTGGCTTTCTTCAGCTCGCGCACGAGCTGCCAGCTGTTCATGGCGTCGAGCAGGTTTATGTAGCCCGGACGGCCGTTGAGTACCGTGAACGGCAGATCGCCGTCGGTCATGAACACGCGGGCGGGTTTCTGGTTCGGGTTGCACCCGTACTTCAGTTCCATTTCATTCATCGTGATGTCTCCTTGCGCTAAAAACCATATATCATATACGAAAAAAGCCGCACCTGTCTGCGCTATGCCCAGACGGTCGGCTTGCTTCCCCGTGCTCCCTGTGGTTCACCACTTCCGTCAGTCGCACGTCATATATATTTAGCGTAGCATGCAGGTGGACTTTTGTCAAATGTTTTATAGACTCAGTGCAGCAGATCGAGCAGCTGCTTGCCGATGAGCAGGGTCGTCATGACGATGAACAGCGGACGGACGTATTTCGAACCGTAGTGCAGGGCCGTGCGAGCGCCGCAGTGCGCGCCGACGATCATGCTGAGGCCCATGGGCAGGGCATAGGACCAGTCGATATTGCCGAAGCAGGCGAACAGGAGGACGCCGGAGATGTTGCTTGCGAAATTCAGCGCGCGGGCATTCGCGGCGGCGCCGAGGAAGTCGAAGCCGGCCAGCAGGAATGCGAAGAGCAGGAATGATCCGGTGCCGGGCCCGAAGAAGCCGTCGTAAAAGCCGAGCGTGAAGGCGGAAACGGCGGATATCAGCAGCAGGCGCGGCGTCAGACCGGCGAATTTGTTCTCGGTGCCCCAGTCTTTTTTCAGCAGTGTGTATATGAGCACGAGGATCAGCATGCCCACGACGAGCGGGCGCAGGATGGAGGCCGGTATCTGCTGGACGACGCAGACGCCGAGCGCCGAGCCGATCAGGGAGAGCGGGAACAGGCGCTTTACGAGGTACATGTTCATCTGGCCAGAGCGCAGGAAGGTGAAGAAGCTGGCGCAGGCTCCCATGACGGCGCCGGCCTTGTTCGTACCGAGTACGGTGACTGGCGGGAGGCCGGTCATCATGAGTGCCGGCAGGGAGATGAGGCCACCGCCGCCGACGACGGCGTCGATGAAGGCGGCGAGGAAGCCGAGGCCGATGAGGTAAAGCAGGGTGATGGGATCGAGTAAAGTGAATTCCATATAAATACTCCTAGTTATGATAGCTGTACGTTATATCTTATGCTATTCTACTATGCCTGGGATATGGAAGGCAAGCAGATCGGGAAATATTCCTCGCGCTCCTGACGGTGGCCAACTCCTTTTGCTGGCCGGGCATTTATGGTATGATAGGGATGAATTTTTGTGAAAGGAGCGGCGGAGGATTTCCTCTGACATAGATAATGAAGATAGCTTTTTCTGATTACGATGGCACGCTGATGCGCAGTGCGGCTTTTGATGATACGAGAGGTGTGACGGAGAGTGATCTGGCGGCGATCCGGGCGTGGCAGGCGGCCGGCAATAAGTTCTGCATCGCTACGGGGCGGAACTACGGCCTGCTGAAGATAGACCTCGACAAATACCAGATTCCCATCGACTATATGGTAGGGACGAATGGCGCGGCACTGTTTACGGGCGCGGGCGAGGTCATAGCGCAGCATACGCTGGATCGGGAGACGATGCGCCAGCTGTTCGCGACGGAGGCGATGCACCGCTACCGGAATGGGATGCTGATCATAACGCCGCTGGATAACTACGGGTATCGGCCCCGCACCGATGTGCCGAGCCGGTTTCTTCACCCACTGGCTTCGCTTGATGAGGCGCAGGAGGTTCCCGGTGTCGTGCAGATCAGTACGGAGTATGCGGATGCCGCGGAGACGGCAGCTGCTTTTGCTGAGATTGATCAGGCGTTGCCGGGGAAATTCGCGGGCAATATGAACCGCTCGTTCCTGGATCTGAATGTCGCAGGCTGCTCGAAAGCCGATGGCATTGCCGAGCTCATCAGCCAGATTGATGGTAAGGTGGATGAGGTCCTGACGATAGGTGATGACCGCAACGATCTGCCAATGATCGAGCGGTATCATGGGTTCACCGTCAATACGAGCAAAGACTTCGTCCAGGCGGCAGCGGCAAAGGTCTACGATTCGGTAGGCGATATGTTGCGTGACCATATGTGAGCACTGATGGCTGATTTGTATGGTCAAGCTTATCCCAGAGTAAAGGGGCGCTAAGGCTCCCGCCTCGTCAGGTGGAAGATTAGCGCCCCTTTGCTTTGGGTAAATGTTTCACGTGCAACATAAGCAGTTTGTTGCACGTGAAACATTTTTTTAGTTCTTTTTCTGGGCCAGCAATTCATCTGCCAGCTCGACGGCCTTTACTCCGTCGGCGGCATAGGCGTCGGCTCCGGCTGCGTCAGCGTATTCCTGGGTGACGGCGGCGCCACCGACCATGACTTTGGCCTGGCAGCCGGCCGCGCGCAGGTCGGCGATGACTTTGTCAATCTGTACCATGGTGGTGGTCATGAGGGCGGCGAGGCCGACGATGTCTGCCTCGCGTGCTATGGCCTCGCGGACGATGGTCTCGGAGTCCACATCCTTGCCGAGATCGACGAGCTGGTAGCCGGAGTTGGCCAGCAGTGCACCTGTGATGTTCTTGCCGAGGTCATGGACATCGCCCTTCACGGTGGCGATGACGAAAGTGCCTTTGCTGGCTTCCGTGCTGGCTGGCAGCAGGACTTTGAGCCGGTCGAAAGCCGCGCGCATCGTCTCAGCCGACAGCAGTACCTGCGGCAGGAACATGCGACCTGCACTGAAATCGACGCCGATATCGGTCATGGCGGCCGTCAGGGCCTTGGCTGTTATCTCGTTCGTAGAGTGGCCTTCTTTGACCGCCTTGTCGACGAGCTCGGACACGATATCCTTTTCACCGTCGATGACTGCCTGTTTCAACGTGCCGAGGGTATCGAGATTGCTGGGCTTGGCCGTGGCTGCCTTTTGCGGAGCTGCCATGTTGATGGCGGTGCGGCTGTAGTCGAGGCCGCAGGGATCTTTGCCGATGAGCGCCTTGCCAGCGAGGAATGCATTCTGCATCGCCTCATCATAGGGATTCATGATCGGTGCGTCGAGTCCGGCGGCCAGGCACATCGCGAAGAAGGTGCTGTTGATGAGCGGCCGGTTCGGCAGGCCGAAGGAAACATTCGACAGGCCCATGGTGCTGGGATAGCCGAGTTCCTGGCGATAGAGCTGCAGCGTGCGCAGTACCTCCTGCGCGGCACCGGCATCGGCGGATATCGTCATGACGAGGGCGTCGAGCAGGAAATCGCCGTCCTGCAGGCCGGCTTCTTTGGCGGCGGTGATGATGCGCTTCTGAGTGGCGAGGCGCTTTTCAGCCGTCTTTTGGACGCCATCCTCGGCAATCGGGAGACAGAGGATGGCAGCACCGTATTTCTTGGCCAGTGGCAGGAAATCGCGGATGCGGTTCGGTTCGCAGGTCACCGAGTTCACAAGGGCACGGCCGGGGTAGGCCCGCAGACCGGCTTCGAGGGCTTTGGCATCCCCCGTGTCGACGGCCAGCGGCACATCGGTGAGCTGAGCGATTTCCTTTACGGCACGCTGCATGGCAGCAGCTTCGTCGATGCCGGCGACACCCATGTTGACGTCGAGGAGGTTGGCCCCGGCCTTGACCTGATTGACGGCTTCCTTCTTGACGACGAGCAGGGATCCGGTCTTTATCTCGGCGGCGAGCTTCTTGCGGCCGGTCGGGTTGATGCGTTCGCCGATGAGCTGTGGCGGCAGGTCCTTGTCTATGCAGACCGAGCGGGAGCGGCTGGCAAGCCAGAGCCGGCGAGGCTCTTCCTGCGTGGCACGGCGAGGCTCAGGCAGATGGCTTACC
>Ga0256404_1010937_pt1 | contig 12355 bp, 8 predicted proteins | sample RumenRJG_01DNA_FD_185990 | JGI IMG/M metagenome (GOLD analysis project Ga0256404, IMG submission 185990) | Bovine rumen microbial communities from Lethbridge, Alberta, Canada - RJG_01 | ecosystem: Host-associated > Mammals > Digestive system > Stomach > Rumen | place: Canada: Alberta | collected... | reverse complement strand
GTGGAATGAGCAAGAATGTAATAATACCGGAACTTAGGGAGTTCAAAAATTTGATTCCAGAACTTCTTTTCCCGCAGTACTATTATTCTGCAAAATGTCAGAAAAAAACTATAAAAAAACTTGCAGAAATAATTAATGATGATACTTATGAGGAAATAGTGATTGAATCTTCTATCATACATTGTGCCACGTGGGCTGAGACGGTGGCTAATAAGATTGGAGCAAAACATTTGATATTCCTGTTACAGGAGCAAAATAATGTGACGAATAAAAAACTTCAAGATTTTTTTGTTTTTAAATATAGCCGCAGAGAATTAGCAGGTATAACTGCCAATTCACTCAAGGAAATGTTCCGTGAGTTTCACTCTCTGGATGGTCGTGAGTCCTATAGTCTCACCGCTCATTGCAACAATGTTGAGGCAGATGTTCCGTGCGAACTATTAGCCCAAATAGACAGAAATAAATATGATTATATCATCGGAGCCTTGAGCCGTTTGAACAAACCATTTGTTCCCCATGCTGTTTCAGACATCTGTGCTTATGCTACATCTCATCCTGATAAAAGATACTTGTTATTGTGGATAGGAGATGCACCAGCCGGAAGTCCTGAACTAACTACGGTGAGAAGGATGGTTTGTGACTCGCCTAATATTGAACTGGTAATCACAGGTTATCTGTTACCTGTCCCATTTAAATTGTTGGAATTTTGTGATGTGTTTATAAGTTCTTCAGGTAGTTCTCGACCATGTATGCGTTCGGGGGTTCCTACTATTACATACGATGGAAATGACTATAGGCCAATTGGAATCTTGGGCAGGACAACAAACCACTCGCTATTCCGAGACCATGATGAGCCCCCCAAAGATTTGTATCATCTGTTGGATGATGTGTTAGTCTATAAAAAATATGCAAAAACACCGCCAAACTACAATTCGGGACTTCCTGATTTCAAAACACATTTGGATTTCTTGAGTCAGTCATCCACTGAAAAGGACTATTTTGATTTTAAAACATTGTCTCCAACTGGATTTATGGAGAGACGTATATGCTTTATGCTCTCGCTTATCGGTCCTTTAAAATACCTGTCTTTTGCTACATTATTGAGAAGTGTAAGACCAAGTCTATCATGTAAAAAATGAAGGATAAAATATTCAATATTTACTACTTATTCATCCCACTGCTAATTATTGGGATTTCGTTTGGATACACGACATTTCCCATTACATTGGTGGCATTATTGCCTTTGCTGTTCTTCACCGACAGACATACAGTAGGCCTGTTTTTCCTGATGTATGGCGGACCTGTTGGGGGTATTACAAGAGCGATGTATCCGTCGTTGCCTGTTTACGGACTGCTGCTGCAGTTAATAGGTGTCATTTTGATGTGGGATTTGGTGTTGAGTTTGTTCCGGAAGAATAAGCAGGCATTGCTCGGGATGCTGCTTGTATTGGCGGTATTTGGATTTTTCTATTTTCTGGGTCCAAAGGATGAGTGGTCACGCGACAAGTTTACAACCATGATAACGCATGGACTTACCATGGTGCTCGGTTACTATGCTTTCTGCCGTTCAAAGAGACTGGATGTCGAGGGTTTATCAAGAATACTTCTTGTGGCGGCATTGTGCATGTACGCCTTCTGTATCAGTTTTTACAAGTTAAGCCCTGGTGACATAATGGACTATAACTGGTTCCGTGACCAGTCGATGGCATACTATTACTCCATGGATCATGAGCACATGCTGGTGGGTTATCAGCATATTGGCATGTTGATTCTGTATTCTGCTGCTATCTATTTGTCGCAGGTTGAACTGAAACGCGGGACGGCTTTGTTTTATACATTGTGTGCTTTACAGATGGTGATGGTATCGGGATGCCGTCAGGCTATATTCGGTTTGTTTATCGTTGTTGCCTTGCGACTTACCGTGTTCAGAGCCGCCAATCTGCAGAAAAAGGGCAATCTGGGCAAGTTGGTGTGGTCTGCAGCAGGTCTAGTAGTCGTGTTTCTGTTAATGTTGGTGATTCTGGAAAATACATCCTCTGATGTAGTTGCCGGTACATTAACAGAAGGTGACGCTGGCCGTCAGTTGTTATATCTTCAAGCACTGAATATATTCCAGAACAATCCGCTGACGGGTGCTGGCATTGGTGGCTTCCATGCAATAACGGGAGAAGGTTGGCCACATAATTTCTTTCTTGAGATCTTATGCGAAACGGGAATTATAGGCTTACTGATGCTTTTGGTGCTGGTTGTCGCGACACTTGCAAAACGGAAGGCAGGACTGCTGTATGTTACGAATTCAGACTTGTTCTACTTCCTGATATTGTTTGCACTGTTTTTCCGCGTGATGGTGAGCAGTGACCTGACGGAGAGTATAGAACTGTTCAGTGCGGTGGTTGCATTGACGCCTTCCGGTCATTATGTCTCTCATGAGCGTCAGAAAGTTGCTTTGAATTATTAAGGTTGACTATATGAAGAATATCCTAATGGTAACGCCATTGTATCCGTTACCGACTAAAGAGAACAATTGTACGTATGTGTGCCACTTCTTTACTCGCGAATGGGTGAAGATGGGGTATAACGTGAAGGTAATCCATGCTCAGCCTGTTCATTGCCAGGCATGGCATCTTCTGGTTAGATTGTTCGGCAAGCAGCTGAACAACATTATCGGAGGAGGAAACTATTATGCCCGCAAGATTCGGAAGACCGAGCATTATGACATGGAGGGCGTGGACGTGTATCGTGTTCCGATATACAATTTTATCCCAAAGGGCAGATACCCAGAGAAATCGGTGAAGAAACTCGTTGCGGATGTCAACAGCATACTGAAGAAAGAGTCGTTTGTGCCGGATGTCATCGTGGGGCACATGACAGCCATAGAACTCATCCCGGAAATCAACAAGGAGTACCATGCCAAAACCTGTATGGTGGCTCATGGTGCAAACGAGAAGTATAAAGAGCGTTATGCAAACTGGGAGGAATTGATTGACAGCTATGATTCATGGGGATTCCGTGCAGCACCTATACAAAAGAATTTCGAGTCGCGGTTTAAAAAAGTGAAGAAACCGTTCCTCTGCTTGTCTGGTATTCCTGACAAGTATCTGGTGGACGAAAACAAACACTCCTTTGAAAATCCGTTGAGCCGGTTCCTTTATATAGGAGATTTGATGGAGAGGAAATATCCCATTACGCTTCTCGAAGCCATTCCGAAAGCAGTGGATGAATACAGCATCAAGTATGTGGGAGAAGGTAAAGAGCGGGAGAAACTGGAGCAGTATATAGCTGACCACCAGATGGCAGAGAAAGTGCAGTTGGTAGGCAGGGTTCCCCGCGATAAAGTGACTGGCTATCTTGACGAGGCGGAATGTTTCATTATGGTGAGCCGCAGGGAAGCATACGGGCTGGTGTATCTTGAAGCCATGGCACGTGGTTGCATCGCCATTGCCTCGCGAGGCGAAGGTTTCGACGGTGTGATTGTGGATGGTGTGAACGGATTCCTTTGCGAGGCTGGCAACGTGGAGGAACTGGCACAGATAATCCGGCGTATCAATGCCTTGACACCTGAGGAGAGAAAGGCCATCAGCGATAAGGGGTTGGAAACGGCTCACCGGATGACTGACTATGAGATGGCCAAAAAGTATGTAGAACAACTAAATAGCATATAAGAAAAGATGGACAAACCGCGAATATCAGTTTACGTAATCACCTATAACCAGGAGGACGTTATACGTCGTACAATGGACTCCTTGTTGAAACAAAAGGATGAGATTTATGAGATTTGTATCAATGATGACTGCTCGAAGGATGGCACATTCGATATATTGAAGGAGTACGAACAGCAGTATCCGGGTCTCGTTAAGCCTGTTCAAAACGAGCATAACCTTGGCATCTTTGCCAATACAGAAGCGGTAATGGCCCGACTGACCGGAGATATCATCTATGACCTTTCCGGCGATGATGTGTGTCCCGATGGATACTTCGAGGCTATATTGGATTACATAGACAGAAATCAGATAGATTGGAGAAATGAACTTTTCTGCATCTATGGCGATTACTTGGAAATGGAACCAGACGGTACGTCGATGGTGTACTCGAACAGACTTGTCAAGAATCATGATGCGCTAAAATTGAAAGTCCGTAAACTTTTGAGCATAAGGAGTGCGTGTTATTCAAAGAAAGTGCTGGATAAGTTCCAGAAGGTAAGCGATGGACATTCTTTTAGTGCGGAAGCCGTGCAGGACTGCCAGTTAGCCCTCTTTGCGGATAAGAATTACTATATTCCGCTGGTAGGGAACGTTTATTATGCTGGTATAGGCGTTAGTACCCGTATGAACAAAAAAGAGCATGAAGAAAATATAGAGGCGGGATACAATAGGCTGATAGAATTTGTTGAAGAAAATGGTCATCCGTTAGACAGGAAAGACTTGGCGTTCATCAATTTCTTGAAGGTTTACCGTACAGGCGACAAGAAGAAAATGCTTCTATACTATCTCAAAAGCATCGATCTCTCATTGGGAATAAGAGGTTTGGGACTGGACAGAATTGCATATGTCATCAAGAAAAATCTGAGAAAATAAACAGTACGTAATGTTCCATGCCATTTTAAGCGCAGTTTTGTTGATAAGCGCAGCACCTTGTTTCAGCAATAATCACGTCAGGATAGCAAGTCAGGAAGAATTTGACAACTTGGGCAATACCATTATTCGAATGCTTTCGAAAGGCGAACTGGAGATAAGGGTAAGCCTGGCTCCAGGTACCTACTTCTATGATGATAACCATATTGATTTGTCAGGGAAGAAGTACCCGAATGCGTCTATTAAGATTGATGGACAAAAGGCAACGCTTATTGCCAAAGGGAAGAGACATGCCATAGGAGCAGTTAATGACTGTATGCCAGAACATGGCTTTGTAACACTTTCTGGAGAGAATCTGGAATTGTGGGATGATGCCGTTGAGGCAGACGGCCTGGTGGAGGTAGTGTCAGAAAGTCAGAAACTATGCCGCTTGAAGAGCAAGCGTTACGGAAGTGGAAGCGCCGGTGATGGAATGTATATACAGTTGACACAGTGGTATCTGAGCGGGATTTACCCTATTGTGAGGACGAACAACGGTTATGTCTATTTTACCGTTTCCAACCTTAAGGGGGGATATGGTGGAGGATGGAACATTAACAACGACTATCAATTTGGAAAGATACTTCCTCGGTATCGAGTGTTTGGAAATAAAGTAGTTAAGGAACCATTCTATGAGTGTACGGCGACGCGGTTTCTGGTGTTGGGCTATGGTACGGAATTGGATAACGTGGTGGTGGAGGGGTTACGCTTCTGCGGTAATGCCCGTGCCGGAGAAAAGCCGGTTATCGCCTGTCTCTCGCCTCGCTGTAAAGTTAATATCAAGGGATGTGAATTTGTGGGAATGAGGAGCAGCCGCGTGATTTCCGTGGGCAACAAGAATAAAGTCACAGTAGAAAAGTGCTGTTTTAAAGAATGTTATGAGTATGGTATCATCGCCAGCCATAATGCGTCAGATACAAGGATCGTGGATTGCGTTTTCTCAAATATGGGGCTCGGATGGTCTAACAGTTTCTGTGTTTCGTGCGCTGGTGTAAACTATTACGTGGCTAATAATGACTTTCAGGATTTCGGGTATGGGGCCATTGCTTGCGGATTCGGATATTCCAATGACAAGAATAATCTTATTTCCGGGGTGGCAGAACATAATACACTCTCCTTTACACCCACATACAAGACTTATATGATGCAATATGGTTTGATGGACGGAGGGGCCATATATCTATCGACTCAAAATGACCATTCTGTCATCAGATACAATACGATTGATAACTACAGCGGTGCATACGGAAACCACGGTATCTTCTGTGATGACGGGGCTAATGGATTTGAAATATATGGCAATATGATAACTCATATTGATAACGGACGTTGCATTGCAGCTCGTAGGGATGCTTCTATAGAAAGTGAGAAAAACCCAAAATCCAAAGTTTTGAAAACCAATGTCAACAATGTCGTCAGGGACAACATTATGGACGGGAGTTACTTGTTTTGGGGTAATGAACAGGCTGGTAATGGCTGTGTGAAGGGAACAAATTATCTGATATCTTCTGGCGATGTCGCTCCTAAGTTTGAAGGAGGGAATTTTGATAGGAGTACGGACGATGTATTCATACAGGCTGACGGATTGGAAGGCGGAAAATTACTTGTTTCGAGAGCGACATACAATAGGTTGTCACAGTCGAAAGAATGGAACATGCTAAAAAAGAATATTAAACGTAAATGATAATGGCAAGTATAAAGACTCCTAAAGGGAGATTGCATTATAAGCCGGTAAACATCTATCTTGGCATCAAGCAGATAGACCGTGATATCGCCTTCGAGAATCTGAAGGTGGTGATGCGGGTGCTACGGGAGGCCGGTATCAGGGTGAGTCCGGCTTTTGGTACGCTCCTGGGCATCATCCGTGAGAACAACTTCATCGAGTGGGATGAGGATATCGACCTTTTCATTTTGAGCGAGGACAAGGATAAACTCCTGAACGCGCTGTGGACGATGAAGGATGAAGGGCTGGAACTGGTGCGAGAGGCCAGATGCGGCCATCTGTATTCGGTGATGCGCAAGGGAGAATATATCGACTTCTACATCATGGACAAAATCTCTCCCGAGTTGCGTACCGGCTATGGCGACCTGTTTATGTTTGAAAAGCATCTCACGGATTTGATAGACTATGATTTCCGTGGGCTGACCATCAGTGTGCCCAGGCAGTACGAAGAATGTCTGGAGTTCCTCTATGGCGACTGGCGTACACCGGTGAAGTATGCCAATTTCGAGATGAGCAAGGCCGCTATATGGAAGGCGAAAATCAAGAACGACCTGAAAGAACTGCTGCCATTCCAACTGAGATTTAAGCTATTGAAGAAACATCACGAGAAAGACCTATATAAATTTTTAGCCAAGTGTGAGCGGAAAGGAGTACGCTTGCATGAGGATATTCATTATCTGAAAATCATCAAAATGGAAAAGAAGAAAACAATACTGACGTTCGGAGTGTTTGACATGCTGCACCTCGGACATGTGGCCCTGTTCAAGAAGTTGGCTGACTACGTGCAGCAAACAAATGGGGGGGGGTATGTTTCAGTTGCTGTACAGGACAACGACTACATCCTCAAATACAAACCTGAAAGCCGCATAGTGTATTCGCTTGAAGAGAAAATCTTCATGTTGAAGGCTATTCGCTTCATTGACACCGTAGTCGTTTATAAAGATGTAGACAAAGACATACAGAACATAGATTTCGACATCCTTGCCGTAGGCCCTGACCAGAAGCACGAAGGATTCCAGCGTGCCATGCAATGGGCTCGTGAGCATGGGAAGGAGGTAGTGGTGATTCCTCGCACAGAAGGTATTTCATCTACGCAACTGAAAGAGGACTACCTGCCGTAACCATAGCGGAACCGTAAAGGCGTAGGATGTCATTAGACATACATCGCTTTTATGGATTCTCATATCAAGAAGAATAGAATATTGTTTATCGGCACACTTCCGCCACCTGTGCATGGCAGTGCGGTGGTGAGCCAGCAGATAAAGGACAGCAAACTGATAAATGAGGCGTTCGACTGCGACTGGGTGAACCTCTCCACGTCGCGGCGGATGGACGAGATAGGGAAGAAGACCCTTGCGAAGCCATTTCGTTTATTGGGGGCTTTGTGCAAGGAATTTTGGATGTTACTGATACATCGGTATGACCTGTGCTATTTGGCAATTACCTGTCATGGGAGCGGATTCTTGAAGGATTCTCCGTTTGTGCTGATGGCAAAGATGTTCCGCAGGAAGATAGTGATTCATCAGCACAACAAGGGGATGGCGAATGATGTGGACCGTTGGCCGTATCGATGGCTGCTGCCGCTTTGCTATAAGAACGCGAAAGTGATTCTGCTGTCATGGTACTTGTATCCTGACATCGAGAAGGTGGTTCCGAAAGAGAATGTGGTGATATGTCCTAACGGGATTAGAGTTCAAGGGCACACAGATAGCGCAGATAACACAGAAAAGGCAAATCAGGTGCCTCGTTTGCTGTTTTTGAGTAATCTGATAGAGAGCAAGGGTGTGTTTGTGTTGCTGGATGCGTTGAAGATACTGAAAGATAAGGGGTATTCGTTTATTTGCGATTTTGTTGGTGGAGAGACCAAGGAGATTGATGCCAAGCGGTTTTCAGAAGAGGTGGAGAAGCGAGGCTTGAATGAGATTGCTATCTATCAAGGGAGAAAGTACGGCGCAGAGAAAGAAAAGGCTTTTGAACAGACGGATGTGTTTGTGTTCCCGACATATTATCCAAATGAAACTTTTGGCTTGGTGAACTTGGAGGCAATGGCGCACAAGAAACCTGTTGTGGCAACAAATGAAGGGGGTATTCCTGATGTAATCAAGGATGGAGAGAATGGATTGATTGCGGAAAGAAAAGACTCCGAGTCATTGGCTCAGTGCATACGAAAGCTGCTGGATAGCGAAGATGTGCGTCAAAAGATGGGTGAAGACGGTTATAAGAAGCTGATGGAGCAGTTCACAGAGGATAAATTTGAAGCGAATCTCCTACAAATAGTAAATGATATCGTTGTATCTGGGGGGGGCAGAATTAATGTTTGCACATACCATGGACGGAAATATGGCGAAGAGAAAATTGAAGCACTGAGAAACGCGAATATCTTTGTTCTGCCTACGATGAATGATTGTTTCCCGCTGGTTCTCCTGGAGGCTATGGAAAACTGTTTGCCTGTTGTCACTACATCTATAGGCGGAGTCCCTGACATCGTGGATGACGGGGTGACTGGCTTGATAGCGAAGGCAGGAGATGACAAAACCTTGGCCTCTTGTCTTGAAAAACTTATTGATGATGGCGATCTAAGAGAAAAAATGGGTAAAGCAGGAAGAAATAAATTAATCAACGAGTTCGCGGAAGAGGTTTTTGAACTGAGAATGAAGGATATACTTTGTGCACAAATAACATCATAAAAAACAATCATATATGACAGATCAGGATAGAAAACATCTTTATCTCCAAAGGCTTTCAACCAAGTTGAGACCGGAGATTAAGACGATGTACATAGGTCAGCGTTTTAAGAATGCTGAGCGTACAGGTGATGACAAGGCTGCGATAGGTAATAGCTGGAAGAACTATTGGCAGATATTCACACAGGAAGATTTCCCGAAAACTTGCCCGTTTTGCAGGCTACCTATGGCTGACGATGAGATTGATGGTTGCCACATCAAGATCAATGGTTTCTTGCCGGGAAGTTGGTCTGTAAAGAAATACATCATCCCCGGACATCACGGCTGCAACATGCAGCTTGGAGAAGAGTTTGATGCTAAGATAACCGTCAAAGCCGTGGAGGCGATAGAAAAGTGACGGATGGCTACTTTTGGTTCATGGTTCATGGTTAAAGGGTTCAAGATTTGCTTTATGGACAAAAAGAAGCAACGGATAAAAACAAACGAACAAGGAGTATGTTAGATTTTAATAAGAACCACGTATATGTGGGCAGCACTGATCATGTTCTAGAATGGGCTGGTTTGAAAACTGGTGAGGCTGCAACTGAAGAACATCAAGGAAGGCTCGTCGTTCAGGTGCGGGAGAAGATCAAAAACTATCTTCAACTTGACAATGTGAGTTTCTTATTTGGAACTGGTTCTTCGATACATCTGGGAGCGGCTGGCATTCAAAATATCCCGGCCCAAGTGGAGACGGATATTGAGTCTTCTACTATCGATGAGCTGAAAGAAGATTTCAAGAAATATATTTGCGTTCTTCAACAGCCTATTCTTGTGAAACTAAAACCAGAAAAGGATAAGAAATTCCAGGATGAACGGGGATGGGACTTAATCTATGACGGTACTTATATTCGCAACTATGAGGGCAATGATGAGGCAGGCCCAGATGCTGATATGGGTAAGCATTATGGAGAGATTCTTCTCCAGTTTGAGTTGCTGCTCAATTATTTGACAGCCATGCTATATCAGCGCGAGGCGGAGAAAAACGAGGCAGAGATTAAGCGTATCAATAATTTGATTACGGCCTTGAAAAAGTCATTGTTTGGACTCTGCAACGTGCATGAACGGACAACGAGTGCCAAGGATATGGATCGGATTAAGGAGAAGGGCTTGGATGCAGAGTTTAATAGAAACAAGTATCTGTTTCACGAGAAGTTTCTGAAATCATTGATGCAAAGGCCACTGAACCTGCAGCGGGCAAATATCTTCACGTCAAACTATGACCTCGCGTTTGAATATGCCTTTGATAATCTTGGAATCAAGTACATTGATGGCTTTTCTGGTTTCCATCACCGGTATTTCAAACCTGAAACTTTCAATTACGATATATTCTATCCAGGCAGCACTACGGCAGGAAAGGTGCAACGCATTGAAAAGGTGGTACGTTATTTCAAACTGCATGGCTCTATCAGTTGGGTGAGCGATGGCCAGCGGACTCCCAGCAATGTGTATGGTATAGAGGAAATGCCAATTGAACTCATCAAACGTAAAGCAGACGACAAGAATGATGTGCTTGATTACGGAAACTTGATGATTTACCCGACAGCGGTAAAGAAGTCTTATACGCTGGACTTGCCTTATTCAGAGTTATTCCGTCACTTTGCTTATTGTATATCCCAACCGCAGTCTGTTCTTTTTACGGTTGGGTATTCCTTCTGTGATGAGCATTTCAACGATATTATCTATCAAGCCTTATCAAACCCGTCATTTACGTTGATTATCGTGGACTTCAGTGGCTGCGTGAAATCTGCGGAGATAAAGCGGTTGAGAGATTTGAACGACCCTCGAATTATTATTATTGAGGGGGACTTCTTGGGTGATTTCCTGACACTATCCAATACCTTGATGCCTGACTTTTTAGATACTTCTTCTGAAGATAAGGTCACAAAGACACTGAACGCATTGCTTAACACTACTCCTGCGACTGATGGCAAATGAACGTAACATAGGACATATAGTCACTGTTGACAGCCTTTCGGTATTTGTCAGATTGGATGATGACCTGAAGAGCCTCTATAAGAGTGGCTACGAGGAGATATATCCTGTGGCCAGAATCAACTCATATATCATCATCCCTGTAGGGGCTGACCGTATAGTGGCGCTGGTTGACAGGGTAATGAACCGTGAAGAGACGGATTTGACGAAGAACCGCGGGGCCATCTTCCTAACGGAGTCGAATCGTTATCTGTCTGCCACCATGATTGGAACGATAGAGAACGGAAAGTATATCCAGGGAGTTTACAACTACCCGATACTGGACAATCCTGTTTGGTATGTGACTCGTAAAGACTTGGACATCATCTTTGACCAGAAAGAAGAGGGTGATGACATAGATTTCAAGGATGACTTTTATTTGCCTATTGGTAAGTCACCTGCATTCCCAGATTATCAGGTGAAGATAAACCCTGACAGGATGTTTGGAAAACATGTTGCAATACTGGGAAATACAGGTTCAGGAAAGTCGTGCACGTTGACTTCAATTTTGCAGAGTCTGTTCCAGTATGATTATAACGGTCAGAAACTGCAGAGTGCCCATGTGGTGATTTTTGATACGAATGGTGAATATAAAGAGGCTTTCAAAATTGATGAAAAGCATAAGGTGAACCCCTTCTATATCAACGAGGACGGGTTGAAAGTGCCGTATTGGTTCATGAACTTCGACGACATGGACTATCTGTTTGAACCGACTACGGGAACGCAGGCACCGATATTGAAAAGGGCATTGGGGCTTGCAAAATCAAAGGTGAATCCTGCTGAGGCTTCTTTTATTGGGAAAGCGGATATATCTCTTATCAAGTCGTATGTCACCGATTTATGTGGAACGGATAATAGTGTGAAGAAAGCATTGCTTGATCGTGCGGAGTTTGTAAACAAGAAATTGAATGAATACAAGGATGGTGGTAATGTGTCATTTGATTTGACTGGTCTATGCGAAGCTGCGGCTATTTTAGTCACGGCCAAAGGTTCCCTCACCTATAACAACTCATACATAAATGGTATAGCGAATTATGAGAAGCTCTCTGAAGGATTACAGAAATTCCAAGAAGAGTTAGGAAAATATGAACAATCAATACAGGAGAGTATATCTGCAGAGAATCGCAATGTTGACAATCCTTTGTATTTCTCGTTTAATGAACTGTTGACGGAGTATATAGACAGTGCTATCAGAGAACAGAGTGTTGCAACTGATAGGTTGAACGAATATATATCTACCTTACTATTGAGAATGCGCTCGTATGTGGATGATATTCGTTTGGCAGAGCCGTTGATGTTGGATAAGCAGGAAGATGTCAACGATG
>Ga0256404_1010936_pt1 | contig 12355 bp, 13 predicted proteins | sample RumenRJG_01DNA_FD_185990 | JGI IMG/M metagenome (GOLD analysis project Ga0256404, IMG submission 185990) | Bovine rumen microbial communities from Lethbridge, Alberta, Canada - RJG_01 | ecosystem: Host-associated > Mammals > Digestive system > Stomach > Rumen | place: Canada: Alberta | collected... | reverse complement strand
GGTATTGATATGAGCTGTTTCAGAAGACATGTGACAACCTCCCTGACTATCCTCAGACTTATTTATACCGATTCTATTACAAAGAAGGGTTGTTTGCAACCGCCGCCCGTCAAACAACTTCCGATTCGCCGTATTCCGCAACCCACCGCCGTTACCTGGCGAATTCCGCAAGCCTCAGCTTCGGATTGCGCTCCTCGACCATTCCAACCGACCAGCTGTTCACAAACAGAAGCAGCGGGCGTCCCTTCAGATCCACGATCCGCTTCATATCAGAGGTCCCGGTAATCTTCTCCGGCGGCACCTCCTCCGGATTCTCAATCCAGCGGATATACTCGTACGGCAGATCCTCCATGCGGATCTCCACGTTGTACTCATTCTCCAGTCGGTACTTCAGAACATCGAACTGCAGCATGCCGACGACGCCGACGATGGTCTCCTCGAGACTTCCGTTCGGTTCCTCGAAGATCTGGATGGCGCCTTCCTGTGCAATCTGCGTCATGCCCTTGACAAACTGCTTCCGCTTCATCGTATCCATCGGCCTGACACGCGCGAAATGTTCCGGCGCGAAGGTCGGGATTCCCTCATAGGCGAACTTATGTCCCGGCATGCAGACTGTATCTCCAATCGAGAAGATGCCCGGATCGAAGACCCCGATGATGTCACCCGCGTACGCCTCACTGACCACATGTCTGGAGGATGCCATCATCTGCTGCGGCTGCGAAAGCCGCAGCGTACGCTTCCCCTGCACATGATAGACTTCCTTGTCCGCTTCGAACTTTCCGGAACAGATGCGCATGAAGGCGATCCTGTCGCGATGCATCTTGTTCATGTTCGCCTGAATCTTGAACACGAAGGCTGAGAACGGCTCTTTCACCGGGTCAATCGTGCCGCAATCCGCCTCGCGGGCAAGCGGCGGCATCGTCATCTCCAGGAAATAGTTCAGAAAGATCTCGACGCCGAAGTTTGTCAGCGCAGACCCGAAGAATACCGGGCTCAGCTCTCCCTTTGACACCTTCTCCTGGTCAAATGCGGCGGAGGCGCCGTCGAGAAGCTCGATCTCCTCCTCCAGTTTTTCCTGCGCGTCCTGTCCGATAAAACTTGTCAGCTTCGGATCATCTATTTCATAGATGGTTTCCGTTCCTTCCTTCGTTCCCTTCTCCGTCCCGGAATAGGTCACGACATGGCGGCCTCTTCTGTCGTAGACACCCTTGAAATTTTTTCCGGATCCGATCGGCCAATTGATCGGGCAGGTAGCAATTCCAAGCTCCGTCTCGATGTCATCGAGCAGATCGAAGGTATCCCGCGCATCGCGGTCCATCTTGTTGATGAATGTAAAGATGGGAATATGCCTCATGACACAGACCTTGAACAGCTTTCTTGTCTGCGCCTCGACGCCCTTGGACGCATCGATGACCATGACCGCCGAATCAGCCGCCATCAGTGTCCGGTAGGTATCCTCCGAGAAGTCCTGATGGCCCGGTGTATCCAGAATATTGATGCAGAATCCCTTGTACGGAAACTGAAGGACAGAGCTGGTCACGGAGATTCCTCTCTGCTTCTCGATGTCCATCCAGTCGGAGACTGCATGACGTGCCGTCGCCTTCCCCTTCACGGAACCGGCCAGGTTGATCGCTCCTCCGTAAAGCAGAAACTTCTCCGTCAGGGTTGTCTTTCCGGCATCCGGATGGGAGATGATTGCAAAGGTTCTTCTTTTCTCAATTTCCGTTCTCAGGTCACTCACTGTAAACTCCCGGGGCATGACTTCATCATCAGCCATTCCCTCTCCCGGCAAAACCGTCCATGATTCCTGCACGGAATGTCCCGGCGCTGGCTGATATCTGCACGAATCCCCACTATCTGTATAATCGTCAATACCATAGCGGATTCTATCAGCAATGCCGGGGGCTGTCAACAAACCGAAAACAAATGAAAAGGGACATCGACAACTTCTCTCGATGTCCCTTTCACTGATGAATCGGTTCAGTTCCCATTGGAGGGTACCTGCCTTTCTCAGATTTCTCCTTCTTTCCGGAGAGCTGCCTCCTGATCGTTGGAGGCTTTTAAGAAGAACCTCTTTTGTTTTCTTCTTGTCTGTATCATAGCAGGACGAACCGCTTTTGTCAATATATAATCGAATAAATTTTATTTTATCTGTAATTGTACGTATTGATTATAATATTTCAGAATTTTATAAGGTCGGTACTGCTTTCCTCATCCGGCAGGCAGACAGGAATTCCGGCTTCAGCCACCTGTGCTGTCCATATGCTTTGTCCAGACAGAGCGCACCCTCCGGCCTCGGGAAGAGAGCCGGTTACTGGATCGTCGTCCCTGCCTCGCCCCTGAGCGCCGCCAGCGCTTTCTCCGGGGAAGTAATCACAGCCTTTCTTCCTGCCTTCTGAGACACAAAATTGACGCTGGCTTCGATCTTCGGCTGCATGCCGGTCTCGTCGAACTCTCCATCTGCCATGCAGACTCTGGCCTGAGCAGCTGACAGATGGTCGACCGGCTCCGGGTGACTGCTTCCATAATGAAGGGAAACCTGATCGACGCCTGTGAGGAACAGCAGGATGTCCGCGTCTGTCAGATCTGCCAGCTTACCGGCCGTCAGATCTTTCTCCACAATCGCGCTCGCGCTCTTGAGTCTGTGCGGCTGCTTCAGGACCGGGATCCCGCCGCCACCTCCGGCAATCACGATCTGTCCGGCCTGAACAAGGGCATTGATGGCATCGATCTCAACAATATCAATCGGCTTCGGAGAGGCAACTATCCGGCGGTATCCGCCCTCGACCTCGACAACATAGTTGCCCTTGTTCTCTTCCTCCTGCGCTTCCTCTTTCGTAAGGATACGCCCGATCACCTTGACCGGATGATAGAAAGCCTCGTCATACGGATCCACGATCACCTGCGTGATCACAGTTGAGACCGTCCGGTAGATACCGCGGTCCATCAGCTCACTGTGCAGCATGTTCTGAATATCATATCCCACCAGTCCCTGACTCATCGACGAGCAGAGGGACATCGGAGCATTGTAGGTTTCATGGTTTTTCGCGTACTCATTGAGCGCCGTGTGGATCATCCCTACCTGCGGGGCATTGCTGTGGGTAATCACCAGCTGACATCCGGTCTCGATCAGATCGGCCAGCACCTTCACGGATGCATGGACTGCCTTGTACTGCTCCGGAAAATTCGTTCCCACTGCGTGATGCCCAAGCGCTGCCACTACTCTCTTTTCCATAGCATCTCCATTTCCGCCGCCTGCCTGGCGGCATGATTCCCTCTCCATGCTGCAATCGCTGCTTATCTTGTCCAGCGGTCAGACCTCTCCGGAAGCTTCCCTGTTTTCCTGTTCTGTGAGCCCCGCAAAGGGTCTGAGTGCGAAGTCGGTGATCACCTGCGCCACCCTTCTGATGCGGAGAAGACGGAAGGCAGCCATCCTCACCAGGTCAACTGCCGTGCACTCCAGATACAGGGCTGCTGCCATAACGAGCACCATCAGACACGCCGCTGCCGGTCCGAGCTTTGCAATGAACTGATACCTTCCTGCCAGCACATACTCCCAGAAGTAAGGTTGAAGCTGCATCAGATACACGGAGAACGCCAGCGGGGAGAAAAACTGGATCAGCTCTCTCAGCACCCGCCCTCTGCATTTCAGCCTGCTGAAAATCATCAGCAGACAAAATGCACAGATGACAATCGTCGGGCTGGCATATGAAAAGAGAAGCCGGCCATATCTCGCCTCTCCATAGACGGATGTCGTCCAGTTCTCGATCAGGATCTTTGAAACCCAGGTCACCAGGACACAGATTGTGTACAGCATACCATAGAAGCCACCTGACCGGTGCAGGAAATCCACGTTTTTCTCAGAATCATGTTCTTTCATGTCAGCCGTTTCTTCTGCCTCTGTGATGCTGGTTTCCGCACCGCCGGGTTCCGAGCACTCCTGCTTCTGTCTCTCCGGACCGTTCTGGTCTGTAAGTTCCCTGACGCAGGCTCCGATGATATACATGACGGACAGCCACAGAAAGCTGTACCCGGCACCGATTCCCAGGAAGTCTCTATTCGCAACACGCGGAACCATCGTGAAGACAGAGCAGAGGAGGAACAAAGTAATCATCAGCTTCTTCTTGCCGGTGCTTCCCAGCGACTTCACCAGACGGTTCAGGTACGGCTCAACCACAAACACGCCCACATAGCTTGAAAAATACCAGTAGGTCTTCCACATGGTCGGAAACAATGCTTGATAGAGGGTATCCGATTCTACAGGGAGGTGAAAGAATGTCACAGCGATCAGCGTTCCCAGCGCCGAATACCAGAATACCCTCAGCCAGAGCTCAACGATTCTGGACGGCCGGCGCACAGAACGGACGCCGACATAGCCGGAAATCATCCCATAGGTGTTGACCGCACAGTAAGCCGCCGTCTCAAGGATATAGACACTGTACCAGACTTCCTCCCGCCCGGCATACCGGACCATCGCTCTTCCCTGTCCGCAGACATGCAGAATGCAGATCAGGAACATACAGAAAATTCTCAGAAGGTCTATTCCCAAATTCCGCTGCTGCCGCTCCCTTCCAGTCCTCATATTCCCGTCCATCTTCCTCTCCAGCCTTGTTTCAATTTCTTCTCTATTACAGGGTATGAAATCCTCTGTCACGGATCGCATTCTCAACCTCCCAGACATCATCGGTGCTGAAGACCATGATCGGAAGACCGCTCTGTCTGTTGAAGGACAGGTAGAGGTATCCGACATTGATATTCATGTCCAGGAGTGCCTTCAGAAGGTGGTTCAGATTTCCGACCTTATCCTCTACTTCAACGCCGACCACATCCCTGACGCTGACCTGGTAGCCCTCTTTCCGGAGTGCATCCTTTGCCTTCTCCGGATCGGAAACCACCATCCGGTTGACGCCGTACTCCGCACTGTCCTCCGTCATGGATCCCAGAATATTGATTCCCTCCCGGAGCAGTACCCCCGTAATATGCTCCAGTGTTCCTTTTTTGTTCTCTGCATAGATCGATATCTGCTTCAGCATATGTCTCCTCCCGACATCTGTATGGTCATGACTTTGTTATCTGGCAAGATCCGGCAGCTGTTCAAGCTCGGCGATGGCTCTCCGTCTCATCTCCGGCGAGCTGAGCGTAATGGCATTCATCCCGAGTTTTCCGGCTGCGTCTGTATTATCCTTTCTGTCGTCGAGGAACAGGCACTCCTCCGGCTTCAGTCCATAGCGCTCAAATAAGATCCGGTAGAAGCGTTCCGACGGCTTTCCGCAGCCCTCCTCCCAGGAAACGACTGCGCCGTCAACATCTGTCATGAACGGTGCGCTCTCCACCTGACACTTCCAGAGCCGCTCCGGGTAGTTGGACAGAAGATAAACACCGTAGCCCTTCTTTTTCATCACAGGAATGGTGTCCGCGAGATCAGAAAGGCAGACAGACCAGGCAGACGGATCACTGAAAAACCATTTGAGTGCCCTGGTATCCTGCGGAAAATGGCTGTAGCAGTATTCTTCAATCTCCTCATCGCTGATTTCGTGCAGGTCGTACTTCTCCCAGTATGTACGGATGCTTTTCGGATCCTTGCTGCCAAAAAGCTGCTCCGAAAGGCGGCGGACGCCAACTTCGTCATAGCCGAATCTTTTGAAATCCTCCCGCCAGGTATAGCTGACAAGGACATATCCCACATCATATACGATATTGCGAATCATGGCTCCTCCCTCTCTCAACATCAGCACGGCATCCGGATCCATCTCTCTCAGATCTCCCGTGCATCCCGGTAGGCCTCGGTCAATCCCGCCTCTCTCAGAAACTTCCGGTCCTTTTTGTCCAAAACGGCGCCGCTGCACAGATCCGGCCGCTTACCGGCCGTGATCATCAGAGACTGTTCCCGGCGCCAGCGGTCCACAGCTCCGTGGTTTCCGGACAGAAGGATCTCCGGTACCTGGTGCCCCCTCCAGAGCTCCGGCCTGGAATACTGCGGATACTCCAGCAGACCCTCCCCCATGAAGCTCTCTGTCCCGGCGGACTCCTCATTGCTCAGCACACCGGGTACCATGCGGGAGATTGCATCCATCATCACCAGCGCGGGAAGTTCGCCGCCTGTCATGACGAAGTCTCCGATCGACACCTCGTCCGTCACCACCTCATCGATCACACGCTGGTCGATCCCTTCGTAGTGCCCGCATAAAAAGACAAGATCATCCTCCCGGGAGAGCTCCTCCGCCATCCGCTGGCTGAACCTGCTTCCTGCAGGGGACATATATAAGACACGCGGCCTCCTGCCTCCCTGTCCGCCTATCCGGTCGAGGACAGACACGCACGCCCGGTACACCGGTTCCGCCTGCATGATCATACCCGCTCCGCCGCCGTACGAATAATCGTCAACTCTCCCTTTTCGCTTCTCTTCCGCAAAGTCCCGGATATTGACACAGTCCAGTGTCAGTATCCCTTTTTCCTTCGCCCTTCCCGTAATACTCGAAGAAAATGCATCTTCGATCATCTCCGGGAACAATGTCAGCACATGAAAATTCAAAGAGCTCCTCCTGCCCCCGCCCCGGGAGCGCATCTCTGACCGTCCGCAATCCACCGTCCACATTTTGTCCATCCAGCATTCAGGTCTGTTCTGCTGGTTCTCCGGCTTCAGACCAGACCATCAGGCAGATGTACTGTCATCGTTCCGCCCTCAAGATCGACTTTCCGGATGCAGTCTCTGATCGCCGGAATCAAAATTTCCTTCTTCGGATCCTGCTGTCCTTTGACAACATAGACATCATTGGCACCTGTCGCCAGAACATCCGTGATCCTTCCAAGAGATGTCCCGTCTTCCTCACGGATCACCTCCATCCCGTACAGATCTGCCACATAATACTGGTTCTCTGCGAGGGGAACCGCATCCTTCCTGGCGACATACAGATTCTTTCTGAGAAGCGTCTGCACATCCTCGATGCGGTCGAGTCCCCGGAATTTCAGGATCACCATATTCTTGAAATAGCGGACGGACTCTACAAAAAGCGCCTCCCCTGCAAGCTCCGGATCTGAGGCTGCGTATACCTCCGTGAGGTCTTCGAACCGTCTCACATCATCGGTTGTCGGATAAACCTTGACTTCTCCCTTCAGGGCATGCGTGGATGTAATGACGCCGATTTGCAGGTATGGCTGCAGCATAGATATACTCCTTTAAAAAAAGTCCCGCGCCTTGGCGGATGCCAAAGTGCGGGACACCAGGTCATTGAAGGATATCAACGATCACTTTCTTGTCGTCTCTGGAAGCAGCAGCCTTCACGACGGAGCGGATGGCTTTCGCAATTCTGCCCTGTTTTCCGATCACCTTGCCCATATCAGACGGGGCAACCTTCAGCTCAACCAGGATTGATCTCCCGCTTTCCTTCTCCGTAACCTCAACTTCTTCAGGGTGTTCGACAAGAGCCTTTGCAATTGTTTCCACTAACTCTTTCATCGGCGTCCCCTTCGTCTTATTTTACGATTCCGGCGATTTTAAAAAGCTTGCCTACGACTGCGGTCGGCTGAGCGCCGTTGCTGAGCCACTTCTTTGCCTCCTCCTCATTGATGTGGAAGGTGCTCGGATCGGTGTTCGGATCATAGGTTCCGATCTCTGCGATGCACTTGCCATCGCGCGGTGATCTGGAATCCGCGACAACGATTCTGTAATGCGGAGTCTTCAGCTTTCCTGTTCTTCTGAGTCTGATCTTGACTGACATGTTTCATTCCTCCAAAAATAAGATTGATGCTTGTAATGATTCTATGTGAAAATGCGCATCTGCGCATATTCATCCGTTCTTGTATTCCTGCCTGTGGCCTGTACGGATGTCTGTCTGGTCTCCGGCGTCCGCCTGCTGATTTCACCGGCTCCGTCTTTTTGCAGCACGGCCGTCCGGCTCTCCTTACACCGAACACACGCTTGTTCAGAACGGGAGTCTCATGCCTCCCAGACCGCCCATCCCGCCAAAGCCTCGGCGCTTTTTTCCGCCCTTCAGCATACTGCCATACTGCTTCATCAGCTTTCTGGACTGTTCAAACTGCCTGCACAGACGATTGACCTCGTCAATCGATACGCCTGCTCCCTTTGCTACCCTTGCCCGCCTTGACGGGGTCAGGATATCCGGATTGGACCGTTCTTTCGGCGTCATGGAGTAGATGATGGCCTCGGTTCTCGCCATGGCCTTCTCGTCGATCGCATCTTCAAACTGCGACATCTGAGACGTGCTGACCCCGGGGATCATCGACAGCACGGACTTCATACCGCCCATTTTCTTCATCTGGTCCATCGAAGCCAGATAGTCGTCAAATCCGAAGGACGCCTTGCGGAGCTTCTGCTCCATCGCCCTTGCCTGTTCCTCGTTGACATTCTGCTGGGCTTTCTCAATCAGCGTCATCACATCGCCCATGCCGAGGATTCTTGATGCCATGCGATCCGGGTAGAATTGCTGAAGATCATCCAGCTTCTCACCCATCCCGACATAGAGGATCGGCTTCCCGACCGTCGCACGGATCGAGAGCGCTGCGCCGCCTCGTGTGTCACCGTCGAGCTTTGTGAGGATCACACCGTCGATTCCGACCTTCTCCTCGAATGCGGAAGCCACATTCACAGCATCCTGTCCGGTCATCGCATCCACAACAAGGATGGAGTCATCGACTGTGACCTTCTCCTTGATCTCATGCAGCTCGTCCATCATATCCTTGTCGATCTGCAGACGGCCTGCTGTATCAAGAATTACGATATTGTACCCGTTCTGCTGAGCATAGCCGACCGCGTTCTTCGCGATGTCAGGCGGCAGGAATTCATGCTTGTCGTCCCAGTAGACGTCAATTCCGATCTTCTCAGCATTGACCTGCAGCTGCTTCACCGCAGCCGGTCTGTAGATATCAAGGCCGGCCAGAAGAGGCCTGTAGCCTCTGCTTTTGAGCTTCGCCGCGAGCTTTGCGGATGTGGTTGTCTTCCCGGCTCCGTTCAGTCCCATCATCATGATGACCGTCATCGAGGTCTGCGGGTTCAGCTTCAGATCAACCATCTCTGATCCCATAAGAGACGTCAGCTCATCACTGACAATCTTGATCACCATCTGACCGGGATTCAGGCCATTCATGACATCCGCGCCGACCGCCCGATCCTGCACATCCTTCATGAAGCTCTTGACGACCTTGAACGAAACATCCGCCTCCAGGAGCGCCAGCTTGACCTCCTTCAGCGCGCTTTTGACATCTTCCTCCGTCAGCTTTCCCTTCTTGCGGAGGTTTTTGAAGATATTCTGAAGTTTATCCGACAAACTCTCGAATGCCATTCACTGCCTCCTCTCAGGCTGTCTGCCTCCGGTTCTTACCCATCCCGGAAAGATCTCAATCCCGGACGTCACAGCTCATTCAAAATCCGGTCACAGATCTGTCTGACGCTGCCGGCACCTGTTCCGACGACCTCTCCGTCCTCACACATCTGTCGGATCTGAAGCGCTTCCTTCCGTATTTTCAGAAAGCGTTCCACCAGATGAAGCTTTGACTCATACTCCCTCAGCTGCGCGTCCACGCGCCTTACCAGGTCATGGATGCCCTGCCTGCTGACACCGTACTGCGCCGCAGCCTCACTCAGGGACAGGTCGCCAAGGATGACATCGCCAAATACCTGTTTCTGATGCTCGGTCAGAAGCTCGCCGTAGAAATCAAAGAGCATCGTCTGCTCGACAATCTTTTCCATTGAACATCACCTGCGTAAGAATACAGGATAATCAAAAAGGTGTCAAGTATTTTTTCTTGACACCTTTCTTACCTTTCTCACTCCCGGATTTTGCTCCTGAAGGGAACGTTCCCCGGCTGCCATCCCTATGGAATGCCTGTCCTCCTTACAGGGCAGCATCCTCCATCCTGGGCTCGAAGCCCGCCTCCCGAACCTTCTTCAGGATCATCTCCTTGTGCTCCGTTCCGAATGCCTCCAGCGTGATTGTCAGCTTGACCGCCGCGCTCCGGTTGGTCGTTACAAACTGGTTGTGTGCCAGACGGATGACATTGCCCTGCGCCTGTGCGATGGCGGTTGCAACCTTGACAAGACTGCCCGGCTTATCCGGCAGCATCACTGAGAACGTGAAGATCCGGTCTCTCTGGATCAGTCCTCTCTGCACAACGGAGGACATCGTGATGACATCCATATTGCCGCCGGACAGAACGGAGACAACCCGCTTGTCCTTCACCTTGAGATGCCGCAGCGCCGCGACCGTCAGGAGTCCGGAGTTTTCCACGATCATCTTGTGGTTCTCGACCATATCAAGGAAGGCCACGATCAGCTCGTCGTCATCAACCGTGATGACCTCATCGATATTCTTCTGAAGATAGGGGAACACATGCTCGCCCGGTGTCTTTACGGCTGTCCCGTCCGCAATGGTGCTGACTGTCGGAAGTGTAACAACATGTCCGGCCTTCAGAGAAGCCGAAAGGCATGCTGCCCCTGATGGTTCGACACCGATCACCTTGATGTTCGGGTTCAGCATCTTTGCCAGCGTGGACACACCTGTCGCCAGTCCGCCGCCTCCGACAGGAACCAGGACATACTCTACAAGCGGAAGGTCCTTGAAGATCTCCATCATGATTGTCCCCTGGCCGGTAGCAACGGTCGGATCATCAAAAGGATGGACGAAGGTATAGCCCTTCTCCTGCGCAAGCTTCAGCGCATAGGCACAGGATTCATCGTACACATCCCCGTACAGAACAACCTCCGCTCCATATGAGCGGGTCCGGTTGACCTTGATCAGCGGTGTCGTCGTCGGCATGACGATGGTCGCATGGCAGCCATACTTTCTCGCAGCATAGGCGACTCCCTGGGCATGGTTCCCCGCCGATGCCGTGATCAGGCCCTTCTTCCTGTCCTCCTCGCTCATCGTCGAAACCTTGTAATACGCACCGCGAATCTTATAGGCACCCGTCACCTGCATGTTTTCCGGCTTCAGCCATACCTTGTTTCCGCACTGGCTGCTGAAGTAATCACTGTAGACAAGCCTTGTGTCTTCCGTGACCTGCCTTACGATCTGTGAGGCTTCCTCAAAGGCCTCCCTTGTCAGCATCTTTTTCATCTCGAATAAGCCTCCTCCGGCTGCCTGAATGCCGTTTCTCCGCCTCCGGCGGTTTCCCCGCAACCGCTCGGCAGAACTGCAGCTGCCGTGTTCTTCGCGCCTGTCCGCCTGTCTCAAAGGTCCGACTTTTTGACATCGAACAGCGCGTTTACAAACTGGTCTGCGTCAAACTTCTGCAGATCATCAACCCGTTCTCCAACTCCGATGTACTTCACCGGGATTCCCAGCTCAGAGTGAATTGCGATCGCGATGCCGCCCTTCGCCGTCCCGTCAAGTTTCGTCAGAATAATACCGGTCACATTGGTGACTTCCTTGAATTCTCTGGCCTGCGCCAGCGCATTCTGCCCGGTTGTTCCGTCCAGAACCACCAGCGTTTCCTTGTAGGCTTCCGGATACTCTCTGTCAATGATCCGGTTGATCTTTCCCAGCTCCGCCATGAGGTTCTTCTTATTATGAAGCCGCCCTGCCGTGTCGACGAGCAGGACATCCGCGTCCCGCGCCTTCGCCGCCGCGATGGCATCGTAGACAACCGAGCCCGGATCCGATCCTTCCTGTCCGCTGATCATCGGCACATCTGTCTTTCTGGCCCAGATATCAAGCTGCTCTCCTGCCGCGGCGCGAAATGTATCCGCCGCAGCCAGGACGACCTTTCTGCCTTCCTGCTTCAAAAGACCGGCCAGCTTGCCGATGGATGTCGTCTTGCCGACGCCATTGACCCCCACCACAAGGACAACACTCTTCTCATGCTCAAACCGGTAGTCCGCCTGTCCGACATTCATCTCGTCCCTGATGCTCTGCAGCAGCAGCTCCCTGCACTGGGCGGGTTTTCTGACATGCTGCTCCTTCACCTTCTGCTTCAGGTGATTCAGAATGGAGGTTGTCGCACCGATGCCGACATCCCCCATGACCAGGATCTCCTCGATCTCATCGTAAAAATCGTCATCGATCGATGTGTATCCAGACAGGGCATCCTCCACACTGCTGCCGAGATTGTCCCTTGACTTGGTCAGCCCCCGGACGAGTCTGCTGAAAAACCCTCCCTTTTTTTCCGATCCTGCCATGAATCCTGCTCCCTTCTCACGCATCAAGCTTGTCAGCCACCAGGTCAACGGAAACCAGTGCCGAGATTCCTTTCTCCTGCATGGTAATCCCGTAGAGCCTGTCAGCCGCGGTCATGGATCCGCGTCTGTGAGTTATGATAATGAACTGGGTATGCTTTGTCAACTTGCGCAGATACTGGGCATAACGCTCCACATTGTTCTCATCCAGCGCCGACTCGATCT
>Ga0256404_1010935_pt1 | contig 12356 bp, 10 predicted proteins | sample RumenRJG_01DNA_FD_185990 | JGI IMG/M metagenome (GOLD analysis project Ga0256404, IMG submission 185990) | Bovine rumen microbial communities from Lethbridge, Alberta, Canada - RJG_01 | ecosystem: Host-associated > Mammals > Digestive system > Stomach > Rumen | place: Canada: Alberta | collected... | reverse complement strand
AACACTTAAATCTTTAGATATGTTACCTATTGCAATGGAGATAATGCCGGATCATATACATCTTCTTGTGGACTGTAAACCACAGCTGCGTTTGTCGGACGCAATTAAAATATTAAAGGGCAATACAGCAAGATGGTTATTCCTGGCACATCCGGAGATAAAGAAAAAACTCTGGGGTGGACATCTTTGGAACCCATCATATTTTGTTGCTACAGTAAGTGACATGACACTTGAACAAGTAAAAAAATATATAGATAACCAGAAGACAAAGTGACTTTGGTAGCTAAGTAGGGAGGTATACGAAGTGAAGATATTTTCCACATATAGTGTAAAGATTAAACATTATAATCATATCTTCAAAGATACGATAAATATTTATCGTGAAGTTGTAGACTTCCTTATCGATGTATGCTTAAAAGAGTGGAATGACATTTCCTCTATAAAAGGTAATCTGAAACAACAGCAGTATATCGAACGTCTTTGTCACAAAACGGCAGATAATCCTGATGTAAGGTATATATCCTTTGACAAAAGATTCTACAAGTTTCCGAGTTATCTGAGACGTGGAGCTATCAACGAAGCCATAGGAAAAGTTTCGTCGTATAAGAGTAATCTTTGTAACTGGGAAAACTCTGATATAAAGACACGAGGAAGAAAGCCATCTTATCCTAAAGCGGGCTATGTATACCCATGTCTTTATAAAACAGTCATGTATGAAAAAACGGGGACTTATGAGGCAAAGATAAAGGTTTATATCAGAAATACCTGGGACTGGATATACGTTCAGCTTCGTAAATCGGACGTAGATTATATCAATCGTAGATGTAAAACTAGAAAGAAATGTGCCCCGACACTTCAAAAACGTGGCTCTAAATGGTTTCTGGATTTTCCTTTTGAGGAAAGAACTGAATTAACAGACACTGGAGTATTTGAACAGACTATAGTAGCAGTAGATCTTGGAATTAACAGCGCTGCTACCATATCGGTAATGAAATCAGATGGCACGGTCATAGGAAGGCATTTTCTAAAACTTCCCAAAGAATACGACTCTCTGAATCATTCAATAAACAAGATAAAAAAGGCACAGCAAAAAGGTAATCGAAAAATTCCGAAGCTATGGGCCAGAGCAAATGGAATCAACAAAGATATAGCAGTTAAGACAGCGGCATTTATTATAGAAACTGCAGTTCTTTATAATGCTGATATAATCGTTTTTGAACATTTAGACCGTAATGGAAAGAAACGTGGCTCAAAGAAGCAAAGGTTGCATATGTGGCGAAGTCAGTATGTTCAGTCAATGGTAGAGAATAAAGCACATAGACATGGAATGCGTATAAGTCATATATGTGCATGGGGAACGAGCAGACTGGCATTCGATGGAAGCGGAAGAGTTCTTCGTGGCAAAGAGGCAAATCTTAAATGCTATAGTCTATGCAGATTTTCAAATGGAAAAGTATATAACTCAGATCTATCTGCATCTTATAACATAGGAAGCAGATATTATGTACGAGAAATATTAAAATCCTTGCCTGCAAAGGAGAGGTTGGAACTTGAGGCAAAAGTTCCTCAGGTCACCAGGAGAAGCACCTGCACATTATCTACACTAATTAACCTGAATGCGGAGCTTATGTCTATTGTGGCATAAATATCTGAGTTTAGGTTGTATCTGTAGTAATGTAGTTCCCGTCTTCTAAAGAGACTACGTGTAGAAATACATTTATGGGAAGCACGCGACTTCAGTCGTGTGAGGCTTCACTCGGCTATATGAGATTTTCTGTGAGAGGAGTCACCCGTTTGACAGAAAAATCGGCTATTTTTGCGATGTTATGTAAACTATTTTTGTAATTTTCGGCATATAGCATTAAAACGAGAATACAGTCACCCGTCAAATACAAATCTACGGGTGACTATTTCATTTTTCTTCCTGAAATAGCCGAAAACACGCTAGGCGATGGAAAACATGACTGATTGCTTGGTGCTGGAAACATGACTGACTGCTTGGTGCTGGAAAACATGACTGACTGCTTGGTGCTGGAAAATTGTCTGGCTGCTTGGCGATGGAACAAGAGAAAAAAGACGCATCCCGGAGGATACGTCTTTCTTGATAAACCCTTTGATTGTTTTCTATATACTAACCCTTTGATTGTTGTCTATAAATTATTAACCTTTGATTGAAATCTGGTTTTAGGAAAACCAGAGATTGAACTAGTTTTAGTAGTTCTCTTTTTTTAGTAGTTCTCTGCATTTACTTCGAAGAAGCTCTGTGGATGTGCACATGCTGGGCATACGTCAGGAGCCTTTGTTCCTACTACGATGTGGCCACAGTTACGGCATTCCCATACCTTAACTTCGCTCTTCTCGAATACAGCCTTTGTCTCAACATTGTTGAGAAGTGCTCTATATCTCTCTTCATGATGCTTCTCGATAGCTGCAACAAGACGGAACTTCTCAGCAAGCTCTGGGAATCCCTCAGCGTCAGCTGTCTTAGCGAAACCATCATACATATCTGTCCACTCATAGTTCTCACCATCAGCGGCTGCAGCAAGGTTAGCAGCTGTATCTCCCAGCTCACCAAGCTCCTTGAACCACATCTTAGCATGTTCCTTCTCATTATCAGCTGTCTTAAGGAACATAGCTGCGATCTGCTCATATCCTTCCTTCTTTGCAACTGATGCGAAGTATGTATATTTGTTTCTAGCCTGAGACTCGCCTGCAAATGCTGTCTGAAGATTCTTCTCTGTCTGTGTACCAGCATACTTGCTGCCACCAGCAGGAGCATCCTCAATCAGTTCAAGATTATCTCCATCTACGCCACATACTGGGCAAACTGGCTTCTCGCCATCTGCAACCTCAAAAATCTCACCACATATTTTACATCTGTACTTAGCCATAGTGTTAACCTCCCTAAAAAATTAATGGAGTTTCTTACTCCAGATGAGTGTAGTATAACTTAATGTTCTCCACTTAGTCTACACTAATCTTAGGTTAAATATCATGGTGTTAATTGAAAAACGAAATGCTACTAATGATATGCCTATCTGCATTTAGTCTTGCAATAAAGTATTCTGTCAAAAATGAAGAGAAGCCATACTATAAATGTATGACTCCCCTTTCTTTTTTGACGCTTAGATTATTACACATCTTCTTCTAGGTCTGCTTTTACTTTCTCAATGAGTTCAAGAGGATAACCTGTAAGATCCTCTATTTCCTCTGAGGTTTTATTAAGCATAAGCAACTTAATGATCTTCGCAGTAGCTTTTCTTGTATCTTCCACCAACGCTTCGCTCAAATTACACATAACATTTATCCTCCTTCCCAAAGATTCCGAAACAAGATTATACCTATCTTTGATAAGTTTTATCTTTTCTTCAGCAGACTTCTTTTCAACAAAAACATCGTAGAGCATCTTGTGTAGTTCAGACGGTTTATTTGCTGTTTTCTCTATTTCTCCCTCTTTAGGTATATTTATTGTTATAACTTCAATTAAATCATACCTTTCTGTCAGTTCACTCTTTCCATACACAAACTGTGGCTTAACTGTATATGATACTATCGTATTGGCAATCTGCCTATTACAGTTGAAAATTAACCATATAGAATAGACTTTATCTAAACTATCATAATCACCATCAACTACATTGCGTCCAAACTGCTCCGAGATCATTCTACAGCCATAAGCAATCCCTCTTGCAGGAATACTATACCCTGGATATGGACTTTTCTGACCTTCGAGATCGACTATTATTCTGAATGACTTAACATTTTCAGAATGTGGAATTTTTGCAAAAAACCTAACATCATAATATACAGCACCTTCACCTATGATTTTGCTTTCTGTCGGAAGCCCTTCGATAGACTTATAGGTCAGCCCCGGCATTACAGCTATTTGACTTACATAAGGGTTTTCAATATAGGGGATTATTTCGTCAACGCCCATATTTTTGAACTCTACTGTAGTATCTCTAAGGATCCAAGCAATAATCTGAACATCTGCTAATAAGTTTTTAACAGCATCATCATACTGTTCTTTATCTCTTGCTGCATACAGGGTGGTTCCAAGATGATTTAGTTCTTTTGACATTTTTGTTCCTCCTTTCTTATACCTCTCTAAATAACTACAGGTTATTATATATAAAACAGACATAAAGAAAGGAGTTTCCTTCTCCATAACTTCGTGTCTGTGAATAGTCTCAAACGCGAGGCTATAGAGAAAATACTGGATTACTTTTTCTATCCAGATGGGTAATGTTTTACAATGTTGAACAATGTAAAACCATCTTTCCCCGACAAGCTCTAATCAAAAATGATTGTATGTCGTTTTCTTTGATAGTTTAATTATACTGCAAAACAGGATAGATTCAAGTATATATACTTCACCTCCTTATTTGATTACTCCATCAATCTATTAGTTACATTGTTATTATAAAGAAAATAAAATAGTGGAAATATTTATCCATTCTCTTTATCCCACACCTCAGCCTTTTCCACATAATACTGCATCATATCCCTCTGCTTAACCTGATTTATTTTTGCTATCATCTCATTAAGCGGATCACTGTAGTTATAACAGCAGTCTAGGGCTATCATATACAGCGTGAGCAGCTCATTTCCTTTGTCTTTTTCTATAACCTTATCAGTATGAAAGCCCGTAAATCTCATCAGTGTTTCCGTGTGTTCCTCATATCCAGTAGCCTTTATCAGTTTAATCATCATACCCGGATACACTAAGCCTTTATCATTAAAGAATGTTTCCGCCAACACATCATATTTTTCTGCAAGTAATGACACAGCACTTGCCTTTATATCAGACTTTCCGTGTTCTATTCGGGATATTTGTCCTTTTGAAACATTTATCAAATCTGCTACATCCTTCTGTTTATCGCCATTTTTCTTTCGAAGAGAACTGAGCCTACTCCCGATCCTTTCTTTTGAGACCTTGACCATCTCAGCCTTACTCATACCATTTTTGAAATACTTACCCATACTTGCACCTCTTTTTATTAGATATACTTCACAATAAAGTTTCTGTGTGTAAACTTTTATAGTAAAACATACGAAAGATATTTACATCATAGAAATACTACCACATCTAAGCTATAATTAAGTATAAAAAAATAGCACCAGCTGTATGAATTGGCGTTCTCACTGGTACTATCACATACGACATTCAACTAAGGATGTCTGTTCTTTATTTATGTCTCGATATTACCACAGAAATACAGGTAAAGCAAGGCTTTCTTAGTTGATGTCAAAAATATTTACTAAGGAGGCTTTTTATTATGAGCAAATCAATTCCAGGCAACAACAAACATCTTACACTTTCCGACCGCATCTACATAGAGGAGTGTCTGAATAAGGATATGTCCTTTAAGGAGATAGCAAAGTATCTGTGTAAGGATCCGACTACCATCTCCAGAGAAGTCAGAAACCATCTGACAATTACTCCCAGTTTTAATCGTACATCCGTTAATTACTGTGCACACAAAATGAACTGTAAAGAGGTTAATATTTGTAACAGTAAGTCCTGCGGTAATAAGAGGTGCAGCAACTGCAATATGTGTAACAAGCGTTGCTCAAAATTCGTTCCCGGAGACTGTTACAAACGGATGAAACGAGCTCCCTATGTATGCAACGGCTGTGATAAAAGGTTTGGATGTCATCAGCCAAAACGATACTATCGTGCAGTAAATGCTGAAAAGGAATACAAAGAGCTCATCATTGAGTCCAGACAGGGAATAAATATGACGCAGGAAGAACTGGAGAAAATAGACAAAATATTTACTCCGGCAATAAAGAAAGGGCAGCCCGTATATCATATATACGAGAATAATCTTGACGAAATCCCCTGCACCTTACGAACTGTCTATAACCTCATCAATAATCGTGCTATTGGGGCGGGAAGAATGGATTTGAGAAGGGCAGTTAAATGTAAGCCGAGGGCAAAGAGGGACGAAAAGGTTAAAATATCCCGAAAGTTCAGAGAAGGAAGAACGAAAGAAGACCTGACAAAGTATCTCACCGAACACCTGGAACTGTCACCTCATATCGTTCAGATGGATACGGTAGTTGGATGTAAGGGCTCATCATCCTCACTCCTGACCTTATTCTTTTTAAACAGCAGCCTTCAGCTTGCTTTTCTGATAGAAGAACATACCTCTCAGGCTGTATGTGAGGTATTTGATTATCTTGAGTTGTTGCTTACTCCAAAAGTTTTCAAGGAGCTCTTTCCAATCATAGTTACGGATAATGGAACAGAGTTTTCAAATCCGGACTATCTTGAAAGAGCTGCTGACGGAAGCAAGAGAACACATATCTTTTATTGTGATCCATACTCTTCCTGGCAGAAGGGCGGTTGTGAGAAGAACCACGAGTTTATCCGGTATGTCATACCTAAAGGAACTTCTATGGATAAACTGTACCAGAAGCACATCAATAAGATGATGAGTCACATAAACAGCACAAGCAGACAATCACTTGGAGGCAAGTGTCCCTATGATGTTGCTTTAGCATATATGACAAAAGAAACATTGAAAGATTTAGGAATAACAAAGGTGTCACCGGAAGATGTTGTCCTCAATCCTTCTCTTCTGAATAAATAAGATCCTTCTCAAAAAAAACAAGAAGGCGGTAGCATTTACTCTTTCCAGTATCTACTTACCGACCTTCTTGGTGTGTTTAAAAATGTTAATATGATATAACTTTTAGGAGAAAAAAGCACATCCGACCTCCTCAAAACCTATATTTACTCTTGCATTGGATCATTTTTAAGAGGGGGTGCGTTTACTTTTTCTAGTTACCATTAATAAAAAATTATATAAAAGATACGAATTAATAAAAAATTAATAAAAAAACAAGCACTATTTAAGGACTATTTAATAGCTTTTCTGGTACAATACATTCAGATGATTTAAGAAATCATCTAAACAATCCCTTCCCATCCCCACATAATGACACCAGTTCTACACTCTCATGTAGTAACTGGTGTCTTTTATTCTTATGAACCCGTAAAGTCGTATCTCCTTACTCCCAGCATCCAGAACTTATAGCTAAGATAGAAGAAAAATGCACCAATCAGCGGCGACAACCATGTAAGCAAGGGTACATTATCTGGTGTTATAAAAACCAGACTAGGATAATACGCCACAAAAGCAATCGGTATGATAAATGAAAAGATAAACTTAAATACCTTGTTATAGATACTAGCTGGATACTTCGCAAAATCTCTAAATCTATTCATTATAACCATTACATATCCAGAATTGATTATCCAGAAGCAGGTTGCAGCTGCCGCATTCATAATAGCTATCATAAAAAGCGAAGCTGTCAGAAGAAATAGAACTGCCTGAGACACAGTAACTATCGTCACAGGAATACCCAAATGACACCAGGCATATATAAATGTTCCAAGCCCAAAAGCAAATTGGCCAAGTCCCTTCACATCAAATACCTCGGAAATGAAGTAGAAGAAAACATTTATCGGTCTAAAGCAATACTTGATAAAATCTCCTGATCTAACCATGAATCTAAGATTCCAGTTATTGTCGAAGAAGCACTGAACAGGAGTCAGAGCTATAAGTGAGAAACCATACAGAAAAAGCATATGATAATAATTCCATCCATTTATACTTGGAAAGTTGTGGAAAAGAATCATAAATGTCACAAACCCTGACATATTAGATATGATCATACCAAAGTTCGATATGATGAAATCTGCTCGGTAACTCATTTTGCTTTTAAGATCCTGAATCAGAATCTTTCTGTATATTGATATATAGAATAAGAGTCCCCTCTTCTTTTTTAACGTCTTTGTTTGTTCCATAATCTCAACCTCCATTCACCGTTATACGTTTTACGGCATGGTTCCAGAACAGATTTCCCGCTATGGTAAGAACTATGCACCAGATGAGCTGAGTTCCAAGCATAGATAGAAGTCCATTCATTGTATTAGCCCCATCCTTGTTCAGCAAAATAGTAAGTGGCATATCATAGACAGCTCTGAAAGGCATATATTCAACTACTCTTCTTATACTATCTGGGAAAAATGCAAGAGGTATGGTCGCACCAGATAGAAGCAGCACTATAGTCTCCTTCACCATATTGATTCCCCAAGCTGATTCTGTATAAAGACATATAGGAGCAACCAACATATCTATATTGAAGTTGATAATCAGCGCCATCGTAAGCGATATAACAAAGAAGAGAAAGTTCCATCCCAGTGGTATCGCTCCTTTTGTAATGATCATGACAACAATGAATGTTGGAAGAAATGTCAAAAAGAAGGATATCAAATGTGTACCTGAGTAACTCCAGAATGTATATAATCTATACTTCATCGGTTTAAGTAAATGTAGGATTATCTCCCCAGACTGAATAGAGCGGCTCATGTCCCAGATTATAAACATTTCAAGGAAGTTGAAGATTGCTGTCGCCAGAATCAGATATATCATCGTATCGTAGAATGTCATACCATTTACTACACTCGAACCACAGGAATCATATATCGCCTTCCATAAGAAGTATACAAGTGCCAGATATATAAGATTTCCAAAAAGAGTCACCACTGTTCCGAGTCTGAACTGTAAGGATTCCATCACTCCAGCTCTGGTCAGCGCTGTAAGTCTCTTAATACTATTCATACGCCTTACTCCCTTCATAGATTTTGCGAATAACTTCTTCAGTTGAGATTTCCTCAAGCTGTATATCCTTAATCTTATGGGTCTTCTGAGTCTCCTGAATAACATGCATTACATCAGTCTTCTTCTCATCTATAACCTGTTCCTCCCAGGTACCATCCTCAAGACGCATACGAAGAGTCCTGTAAGAACCAAAGTAATTCTTAAGATGATCTATATCATTATCATAAATCTTCTTACCCTCATCTATTATGATGATTCGCTTACATAGAGCATCGACGTCACCCATATCATGAGTCGTGAGAATTACTGTGGTTTTCTTCACCTCATTTAGCCCCTTGATAAGCTCTCTTATCTTCGCCTTCATAGATACATCAAGTCCAATCGTTGGTTCATCTAGAAAGACAATCCCTGGATTATGAAGAAATGCAGCGAGTATATCGCTAAGTGTTCTCTGTCCAAGAGACATTTGACGAACAGGTTTATGTATAATAGGTTCTATATCTACCAGAGATTTGTATAACTCTAGCATATCCTTGTAATCATTCTCAGGCACCATATAGATATCTCTTAAGAGCTTAAATGACTCGATCAGTGGAAGGTTCCACCAAAGCTGACTTCTCTGTCCAAAGACTACTCCCATATTCTCTGAATTACGGGTTCTATCCTTATAGGGAACCATTCCATTTACTTCTATCTCTCCACTGGAGGGTTCAAGAACACCAGTCATCATCTTTATAGTAGTAGATTTACCAGCGCCATTTGGTCCAAGATATCCAATAATCTCTCCTTTTTCTACTGTAAGTGACACATCATTTACAGCCTTTACTATCTTGTAATCTCTAGAAAAAAGGTCCTGAAAACTTCCCTTAAGACCTTCATGTCGATTAAGTACCTTAAACTCTTTGCTAACATTTTTCATAACAACTACTTCATTTGCCATAACCAATCCTCCTCGGTCAAAGTAAATATTTAACTGTAGCAGTACTGCGCCTTTAAAAATCACTTGCAAGATTAACTATTTATAAGTATATTTAATTTATAAGTAGAATAATATAGGGTTATTTGTACATTTTAATAACAATCTTACAAGGTAATGTAATATTGTTATATTATTATCTAATGAAGGAAATATTGTTATGAAAAGAGAATGGATGGGGCTTATAGTAAAAAGAGAAGATGGTTCTGAGCGAGTCAACTACGATGACGAAGCCTTTCCATCATATATCCACGAAGGCTGGGTTAAGCCAAATGTTACTTGGGAAAGGGTTCCTCATTTTCACGAAGATGTAGAAATCGTGACTGTTAAATCTGGCAAGATGGCGTATTCTGTTAATGGACAAGTTGTAACTCTTAATGCCGGAGACACCATATTTGTAAACTCAAATAGGATTCATTACAGTATGTCCATTGACGATATAGGTGCAACTTATGTTATATTCATAGTTCATCCGAATATTCTTAATTCATCCGTAGCTTTAGAAGTTGAAGCTCTTCAGCCTATTATCAATAATCCGCATCTTAGTTACCTTCGCTTCCGGGATATCAATGACCATACTAAGGAAATACGTGAACTCATGCATAAATTACCTAGTATTAAAAGAGATCCATTCCAGATTACTAAAAACCTCTTTAGCATCTGGGAGATAATTCTAAGCCAGACAAAGTCCTATGGAATGATGGACGAACATGTCGAGACTGATCAACATACCAGAGCATTCAAGGCTATGATGTACTATATACAGCAGAATTATAAGAACACCATAACTTTGGATGATATAGCTTCTAGCGGCAACATCAGTAAATCTCTCTGCAACAAAGTATTCCACAAATATGTTGGTGATAGTCCAGTAAATTATCTACTTAACTACCGCATAAGAAAAGTCGCCGAGCTTCTTCGCACGACGACCTATTCACTATCAGATATTGCTTCAGAAACTGGTTTTAATGGAACCAGTTATATGTCTGAAATGTTTAAGAAAGCATTTAATATGTCCCCAAGAGAATATAAAAAAACTTGGGCCACTATTGAAGCAAATGCTTAAAAATCTATTGAAATAATAAGACTGCCCTCTTCGTACTCAGCCTCAAGGGGGCATTTCATTTTTTCAGCAAAGCTTCGAACTATCGCGAGGCCTATACCAGTTGAATTAGCAGCTCCATTTTCTACAGTGTAGAATCTATCAAAAAGTTTCTCAACCTTTACCTTATCCAGCATGCTAGCTTTGTTAGATACCGTAAATCTTCCTTCCTTGGATAGAGACACTGCTATATCTCCATCGCTATACTTTACTGCATTACTGATCAGATTATTAATAATACGTTCTACATATGATGGATATAACTTTCTTACTACCTTTTCCTCAGTTATATCAACATCTAACTTAATTCCCTTATCCAGAAGCGATGGATAAAAACTCATTATAGAATCTTCCAGTACTTTATTAATAAATACCTGCTGCTTCTCTTCAGGAACCTCTATATCATTTACAACCATATATTCAAAGAGACCCTCTGTCAGGGACTTCATATGTATGGCACGCTCCGATATAGTATCAAGATAGCCCTTTAATTCCGGAGACTTATCAAGTCGCTCAGCCAGTTCCAGATATCCGCATATAGCTGTAAGTGGAGTTCTTATATCATGTGCAACATTTGTGATAACATTTCTGATATTCTTATCCCCTTGTCTATACTTATGAAATGCGCCTCTCATCTCTGTGATCGTATCATTTATAGCACTAGCAAGTTCCCTAATATATTTATCACGACTAGATACACCTATTAGAGTATCACTATCAAGTGTTACTCTCTCTCTGTAGTCTTCAGAAAGTTCCTTAAGTGACAGTCTCATAACTATCAGCTTAATTATGAGCCCCATATTTATTATAACGCTTATGATTAGAGCAACTTTCATACATTTTTCTCCTGTTAATAATAAAGCCCTGCGTAAAAAGCAGGGCTCGTTTACACTAAGTATATTTATAACAATATACTTATTAATAATCAAGACATCGAATAGGTGTCACATCATAATAATATATAACAGCATCAAATCTATCTGCCTGAACAAGATTTTGACGATAAGATTTATAAATATATACCTGATCAGAATGTCCTTCTCCAACCATCCCCATCATACCTGAAGAATGAACCAGATCATACACCTTACCATCTTCCTTTGTCAGTTTTGTAAAGTCAAGCACATAGCGACCTCCATCAAAAAACTGAGCCTGAAATGCTAGTCTGTCATCTGAACAGAAATCATGATCTGCTCTTTCATACTCTTCATCGAATGTTCCCGCAGTATGAATATTTACAGTCGCATTATAGAACTCTGTTCCAACACAGAAGTAGCTTCCATCGAACTCGTCCATTATATGTTCTCCCATAGCTACTTCGCCATATCCCTTATTATCACCTTTCATTACATGGCCATTATGAGCAGTGATAATAATCTGTGAATAACCACGCTCTACCTCAAGCTCATACTCCTTCTTTAGATTCTTTGCCATACTGCTATCTCTATGCTCGCCATAAGCAACAGAGTCTTCCTGAAAACTCGGAGCAGCAATCCACTGTACTATACTTTCTGCTATTATAGATACATTCTTACATTCGAAGGTATCCTCAGAAGATAGTCTATCTCTTAAACTTTCAAAGAACTCCTCGCTTGACTCAACTGTATCATATACATCTGAATCAAGTTCAGTTTTCATCTGG